>OKTX01000009.1_pt1 | contig 189089 bp, 179 predicted proteins | sample 1606261 | NCBI WGS metagenome assembly OKTX01 (sample SAMEA3879543, study PRJEB24766) | human gut metagenome | biome: human-associated habitat; feature: feces | place: USA | collected 1985/1987 | reverse complement strand
GTCTTGAAAGCAATTATATAGGCGGTCATCCCATGGCAGGCTCTGAGAAGACCGGTTACGCCAATTCCTCAGCAATTCTCCTGGAGAATGCATACTATATAATTACGCCGACTCCTCTTACCAGACATGAGGTTCTTGATGAATATGTTGCAATCGTGCGTTCAATCGGTTCAATTCCAATAGTCATGGACTGCCGGACACACGACCACAGTGTTGCAGGCATAAGCCATCTGCCACACCTTATTGCAGGCAGTCTCGTTAATCTTGTACACGACTGTGATTCCGGTGATGGTCTCATGAAGCGTCTTGCAGCCGGTGGTTTTAAGGACATAACAAGAATTGCTTCATCTTCACCTGAGATGTGGGAACAGATATGCATGACTAACACGTCTGCAATACTTGAACTTCTTGACGCATATATAAATTCCCTCACTGACATCCGCAACAATCTTGCAGAGCACAATGAGGGATACATATATAACATGTTTGAACGCTCAAGCGAATACCGCAATTCAATAAGTGACGCTTCAAAAGGCTTTGTGCCTCAGGCATATCTTCTTCATCTTGATATTGCAGACCGTGAAGGTGCCATAGCGAGTGTTGCAACACTTCTTGCAGCTAACTCTATAAGCATCAAGAATATCGGCATTGTACATAATCGTGAATTCGAACACGGAGCACTGTGCATGGAATTCTATAATGATGAATCCCGTACACTTGCTGCCACACTTCTAAAAGCTAATAATTACTCTCTGTGCTGATATCTGCTATCAGATATCAAAACAGCCTCCTCCTACGAATTCCCTGAGCAGTGAATTGTTCGGTATGTCTTCCGTACCATAAGCAAGGAAATACTCAAGGAATTTGAGGAGTCTCTTTGCTTCCTGATATTCAGGCTGGTCATTATCAATCGCGAACAGAATAGGTTCTGCAAACGGTTTCAGTATTGAAAGCTCATACACAAGTGATGAATTGAACATAACATCAGCCTGCTCCTGGAATGGGAATATATTCTGTTCCTCTCCACGCCTGACTGACTGCCACATATTAAGCGTGTGCTGTGCAGATGCACCTCTTGTTCTGGCATCCCTTACCATTCTCCTTATAAGACGTGCATCTGTTGTAGAGATTCTGTTATGCTCATCTATGTTAAGAGATGTGAGTGCACTTATATATATCTTGAACTTACTGTCATTAGGAATATGCTGCGTAAGTTCATCGTTAAGGCAGTGAATTCCTTCAATCACAAGAATATCATCAGGTCCGAGCTGTCTTATATCTCCTTTGTATTCCTTTTTTCCAAGCTTAAAATTGAATGTAGGAATCTCAACCTGCTTTCCTTCAAGCAGCTCAGTCATTTGTCTGTTAAACAGTTCAATATCTATTGCATGTATATCTTCAAAGTTATAGCTTCCGTCTTCATTAAGAGGAGTCTGTTCTCTCTCAACAAAATAATTATCAACTGCAATAGGATGCGGCTTAAGGCCACAGGCTTTAAGCTGTATTGATAATCTGTGTGAAAATGTTGTCTTGCCCGATGACGACGGTCCGGCTATCATTATAAACTTTTTGCTTCTGTCTGATGCAATCTTTCTTGCTATCTCCGCAATCTTCTGCTCCTGAAGTGCTTCCTGGACAAGCATGATCTCCTTCATTCTTCCGCCCGCAATTGCATCATTAAGTGCTCCCACAGTATCAAGGTCAAGTATGTCATCCCATTCCGATGATTCCTTAAGTACGCCGAATAACTTTTTCTGCGGCCTGAACTGCGGAACTTCTTCCGGACTTGATGGCACAGGCATCTGCAACGCAAATCCATCTTCATACAGGAATATATCAAATACCGAAAGCATTCCTGTCGATGGTGCCATATATCCGTAATAGTAATCCATAAAGCCCTCAAGCTCATACACATTGACGCTTGAGCCTCTTCTGTATCTGAAAAGGCGCTCTTTGTCACTCATCCCAAACTTTCTGAATACCTTTACGGCCTCATCCGTATGCATAACATGCTTGATGATCGGCACATCTTTTGCAACAGTCTCACACATTATCTGTTTTACTTTATCAATAAATTCCTGATTGACGGCACATGCATCATTTTTTATCTCACAAAAAAGTCCTTTACTTAGTGAATACTGAACATTCACATCCTTTCCGGGAATATCCGGAGCTATTCTGTGAATTGCATAAAGCATCATAAAAAGTACGCTTCTCCTGTACGCCTCATTGCCAAGTACCGTTGCAGTTGTTATAAATTCAACATTCTGGTCTTCTATTGCCCAGTTATTAAGTTCGCTGAGCTTACCGTCTACCTTGGCAAGAATTATTGTATCCTTTGTCTTTAACTGTTCTTCTTTTGCCAGTTCCAGTAATGTCTTCATATCAATCACTAATTCTCCATTCTGTCAGGATTAAATACTACTTCAAAAGGGCTGCATATATCAGCGGTCACTATATCAACGCCGGGACACTCTCTTCCAATATATCCGGCAATGTACTTTATGAACACATGCTCTATTCCATAATGTCCGGCATCTATCACTGTAAGGCCCTCTGCTTTGGCATCTATGCCCGCATGATGCCCGATATCTCCGGTGACAAGCAGATCAACCTTCTGCATCAGTGCCGTCTTAATTGCACCTGAACCTGAGCCCGGATATATTGCAATCTTTCTTACCGGTCTTTCCATATCTCCAAATACTTTTACAGTATCAAGTTCAAAACTCTTCATGACACGGGATGCCCATTCTCCTGCTGTTATTACTTCGTCTCCGGTATATTCAGCTACTTTGCCAAGTCCGTTTCCGTCAGGCATCGTAACTTCAAGTGTTGCAGCATCTCTCAGTCCAAGTGTATCTGCTGCGATGCTTCCCATGCTTCCACATATATCAAAATTAGTATGCATCGAGAAACATGCAATCTTATTGCCAAGGAGCTTCACAAGCCTGCTTCCCGTAAGACTGTCACATGTAACATTCTTAATGCTTCCGAATATAAGCGGATGGTGGGAAACTATCATATCTGCTCCACAGCTCACCGCCTTATCTATTGCCGCCTCATCGACATCAAGCGTCACCAGTACTCTTGAGACACCGGCATCTTTGTCACCTGCCATAAGCCCTACATTATCCCAGTCACATGCTGCAGATGGCGGACTCATACGTTCAAGGACATCTGTTATGTCTCTAACCTTCATAATTCAAGTCACCTCAATTATCCACTAAAACTTTTCAGCTGCGTGCCGCGCATTGGTCAATCACATATTCTATTGCTTCTATGTCTCTGGCAAGTTCTCTTAACCTTACAACCGCATGCACTGAATTGCTGGCCTCAACTTTTGCCTTTACTTTTCTGTATGATTCAAGTTCTTTTGCCAACATTTTCAGAAGTACCGGGTCCTTCTGTTCTATGAGCTTTTCTCCATACAAAAGCTGTGCATATCGTCTTATCTCATATTCAGCATCATAATGGCAGCAGATAATTACATAATACTTGCCATCTTCTTCAACCATCTTCTCATTATCAGTGCAAAATCCCCGTTTTTCAAGGAATTTCCTGAAATGCATTATCTCGGACTGCGGTGACAGTACAAATTGCTGTCCATCCATGATAACATCCTGTCCGTCAGTAAGAATCTTCTCTATGAGCTTGCCACCCATGCCGCTTATTGTTATTACGTCCGCTTCGCCATGCTTAAGCCCGGCAAGCCCGTCAGAAAGTCTAAGATCAATGCTCTGCCGTACTCCGGCTTCCTCTACATTAGTCTCTGCTTTCTTAAGAGGTCCTTTGTTTACATCCATTGCAATAACATGCGAAGCTATGGAATTCTGTATGAGATATATCGGCATATACGCATGATCAGTGCCTATATCAGCAACTGTGCTTCCTGCCGGAACGCAGGAAGCAATAGTTTCAAGTCTTTTAGAAATCTGATACATATAATTATACCTGTCAAATCTCCCTGTAAATATTAATCAATCAAGGAAGTCTCTCAACTTACGGCTGCGGCTTGGATGACGCAGCTTACGAAGAGCTTTTGCCTCAATCTGACGTATACGCTCTCTTGTTACGTTGAATTCACGTCCAACTTCCTCAAGTGTTCTTGCACGTCCGTCATCAAGACCGAATCTGAGTCTGAGAACCTTCTGCTCTCTCTCGGTAAGTGTGCCAAGAACCTCTACAAGCTGTTCTTTAAGTATTGTGCTTGCTGCTTCCTCAGCAGGTACAGGGACATTATCATCCTGAATAAAATCTCCAAGGTGGCTGTCTTCCTCTTCACCAATAGGTGTCTCCAAAGATACCGGCTCCTGTGAAATCTTCTGAATCTCACGTACCCTCTCTACAGGGATGTCCATCTCCTTGGCAATCTCTTCCGGAGTCGGTTCACGTCCAAGCTCCTGCAGTAACTGTCTTGAAACTCTTAAGAGTTTGTTGATTGTCTCTACCATATGAACAGGAATTCTTATAGTTCTTGCCTGATCCGCAATTGCCCTTGTTATAGCCTGACGTATCCACCATGTTGCATATGTTGAAAACTTGAATCCCTTTCTAAAATCAAACTTATCGACAGCTTTGATAAGTCCAAGGTTACCCTCCTGAATAAGGTCAAGGAAAAGCATTCCTCTTCCTACATATCTCTTTGCGATGCTGACTACCAGACGTAAGTTTGCCTCGGCAAGCCTGTTCTTGGCCTCAACATCACCATTCTCCATTCTCTTTGCAAGTTCAATCTCTTCCTCTGCACTAAGAAGCGGCACTTTACCAATCTCCTTAAGGTACATTCTTACAGGATCCTCTATGCTTACACCTTCAGGAACCGAAAGGTCAATCTTCTCGATATCAATATCATCTTCAGGGTCAAGTATTATATCTTCCTCTTCTTCAACATCATCAGATATCTTGACATCTACATTATTCGCCTCAAGGAAATCAAATACTTTCTCAACCTTGTCAGCATCGAACTCAGCATCTGTAAATGAATCAATAATTTCCTGATAATCCAGCATGTTCTTCTTTTTCTTTGCAAGTGCAAGAAGTGCTTTGCACTTTTCTTCGAATCTTGCATTCATATCATCAGCACTGTTCTCAACGGCTGCCTGCGGAGTCTCTTCTGCCTCTAATATGACATCTGCTGCAGCTGTCTTTTCTTCTTCAGCTTTTGACTCTTTCTTAGATGTCTTCTTTGTTGTCTTTGTCCCACTCTTTGCATCAGCTTCTTTTTTAGCTTTTGCCGCAGGCTTCTTTTTCTCTTTTACTTCAGCGGTGCTGACCTCTTCTGCCTGTACTGCCTCTGTAACTGCCTTTTCTGACTTCTTAGCCATAATGTCTCTTCTCCTTTTATTTTACAGATGTATTTGGATATTCTGTATCTCTTTCTGCTCCTTTATTATATTCTGCAGTTGCGCCACATCCGTGACACTCCTGCTCTTTATATCAAGACTGTTTTTCTTTATCTTTTTTACAGTCTGATTAAGAGCTCTCTCCCTTTCAGAGTCACTCAGCTCTTCCGCGAGTTCCCTGTTAAATATGGATGCCACCTTTTTCTGGGTCTCTCCATCGTCAAATGTGCTTATTATTGCTGCCGGATTAATCTGTCCGTTGTCAAGCTGCTCATACAGCTTTACAGCGACATCATGGAACGGCTCCTCTATAAAATCATCCGGTGACAGATAAGCTGCCACCTTCGGATATAACGACATATCCTGTACAAGCCATGTCAGCAATATCTTCTGTGCCTGGCTTATTCCATCTTCCTTCTCTTTGTGCGATGATGAAGTTCTCCGGCTGTCAGGCCTGTCCTTCACAATTCCGACACGATTGCCATAATTGCCAACCATCGCCTTAAGCGCATCCATTGATACCATATACTTATCCGCAACTGCTTCTATATAATTGTTGCGTTCAAGCTCTTCCTCAAATCCTACTATACGCCCTGCAACTTCATTAAAGAATCTTGTCTTACTGTCAGGATCAGTCAGGTCATAGTTTTGCTCCATGGCGCTTATTTCATACATAAAGCTGTTCTGCGCCTTATCGATTCTCTCCTGAAATGCTTCCGCTCCAAGTCCCTTTATGAATTCATCCGGGTCCTTGTACGGCTTCATATTAATCACCTTGGTTGTAAGCCCCGCTTCCTTAAGAATCGGTATTGCACGCAGCGCTGCCTTAACGCCTGCACCATCACTGTCATATGTTATAAGGACCTGATCCGTATATCTCTTCATAAGTGATGCCTGTCCCGATGTAAGCGCTGTTCCGAGTGACGCAACAGCCTGATTAAAGCCTGCCTGATGCAGTGAAATAACATCCATATATCCTTCACAGATTATTATGTTAGGCTTTCTTGATGTCCTTGCTATATTAAGGCCATACAGATTGCGGCTCTTATCAAACAGCTTTGTCTCCGGGGAATTAAGGTACTTTGGCTTGCCGTCTCCCATAACACGTCCACCAAATCCGATAACCCGGTTATTCATGTCCATAATCGGAAACATTACACGGTTCCAGAACTTGTCCGTAACCTTGCCGTCACCATATGTAAACAGTCCCGACTCCTTCAGGATATCATCCTTGTAGCCTTTACTCTTTATATACCTGTAAAGATCATCGCTGTACATGCTTGAATAACCAAGTCCGAACCTCTTTATTGTCTCATCACCCAGTTCCCTCTTCTTAAGATAATTCATTGCAGTGCTGCCATTCTGTCCTCTCAGCTGATGAAAATAATAAACTGCTGCAAGCTTGTTAATCTCTAGAAGCTGTGACCTTATATCACGGCTTTTCCTCTCTTCAGGGGTCTCTTCCATCTGCGGCAGTTCAATCCCCGCCCTCTCGGCAAGCATCCGTACAGCCTCCATGAACGTGTAATTCTCATATTCCATGATAAATGTTATTACATTGCCACCGGCACCACAGCCAAAACAGTAATACATCTGCTTTGATGGTGACACAGAGAACGAACCTGACTTTTCATTATGGAACGGGCACAGACCAAAGTAGTTGCTGCCGCTCTTCTTAAGCTTCACATATCCTGAAATAACATCAACAATATCATTGCGTGAGCGTACTTCCTCTATTAATTCTTCTGAATATCTCATCCAATCTCCAACCTGCTTCCCTCATCATGTCTCATTATACTTTCCATGACCTGGGAACATATATCTCCTCAAACCGGGCAATTGCATAATGATCACTCATTCCTGCTATATAATCACATACAACCCGTTCTTTGGACTGATTATACTCTTCAATAAAACGGATGTAATTTTCCGGGAGTTTGTCAGGATTACTTACATAATAATTATACAGTTCGGTTATCAGCTTATACACCTTGACTTCTTCTGCCTTAGCCTGAGGGTTACTGTAAAGATTATCAAACATGAACTGCCTCAGTGACTTCATTGCATGCTCAATATCATCAGACATAAGGATGTCATCCCTGCCATAGCTGTTCGCCACTATATCATTGATGAGCGTATTAAGCCTTGTCTTTGTGCTATTGCCAAGTATATCCGAATATTCGTGCGGAACATCATTCTCGCTGAATATTCTGGCTCTTATTGCATCATCTATATCGTGATTTATATATGCAATCTTATCTGACAGCCTTACTACCTTGCCTTCAAGTGTATATGGCATTCCTTCTGTCCTGTGGTTGAGTATTCCATCCCTTACCTCTCTTGTAAGGTTAAGACCTCTGCCATCTTTTTCAAGAAATTCAACAGTTCTTATGCTCTGCCTGCAATGACTGAACCCTTCCGGACACAGCCTGTTAAGCGTTCTCTCTCCTGCATGCCCGAATGGCGTGTGACCAAGATCATGACCGAGTGCTATTGCCTCAGTAAGGTCTTCATTAAGCCTCAGTGCCCTTGCAATACTTCTGGCTATCTGAGATACCTCAAGCGTGTGTGTAAGCCTTGTGCGGTAATGATCACCCTCCGGTGCAAGAAATACCTGCGTCTTATGCTTCAGTCTCCTGAATGCTTTGCAGTGGATTATCCTGTCCCGGTCCCTCTGATATATTGTCCTCATCGGGCAGGGCTCCTCTGTACGGTCACGTCCGCGAGACTCATCGCTGAATGACGCATATCTGCTCAGATACTGATGTTCCCGTCTCTCCTGTTCTTCCCTTATGTTTATTCCCAATTCGTTCAGATCCATACATTCGCCTTTCTCCAAACGGCGTTTTCTTACGCTACATTATTTATATTCTGTGCAACTTCTGTTTTTCCTTTTTTATTTTGACATTTTTTATAATTATTTTCAGCCTGCTATTCCTCCGATAACTCCACCGATACTGCATGCCGCAAGTGCTTTGATGATTTCTGCCGCATCCCGGTCTATCGATTTGTTTATCACAAGCGACATAAGCGTAAGTACGATAAAATATATAAGCCCTGCACTAAGCCCCATTATCAGTCTTCTTTTCCCCATACTTTTTGAAAGAAGGAATCCTCCGATTGCCGCAGACAAAAAATATACGGCCATTATCCCTATTCTCACCTGATTTTCCGACAGCTTAAGCCGATACATCATTAATGCGATTATCAGTATAAATACAAAACTTGCCACATATGAAGCAACTACCGCTTTCACAATTCTTATTGCATTATCTTTCATATTTTCCATGCTCCATTCATACTTAATGTTATTGACAGAATATTCATAATGCGGTACAATTATGAAACATTTATATAAAAAAGGAGTGATAATTTTTGGACCCCAGTAGTGTCTTACAAATCGTAACCATTGTTATTTTCTTAATGCTTTCAGCGTTTTTCTCATCAGCGGAGACAGCTTACATGTCAGTGAACAGAATCCGCATCAAAACGCTTGCCGATTCAGGCAACAAGAGAGCTGTCAAGGTGTTATATATTCTTGACAACACCTCTAAGATGCTGAGTGCAATACTTATTGGCAATAATATTGTTAATATTTTTGCTTCATCTCTCACAACAACTCTGGTGAGCCGTTACTTTAACAGCTCTGCCGTAGGAATCGCAACAGGTATTCTTACTCTGGCTATACTTATATTCGGAGAGATAACACCTAAGACAACCGCCTCCGTTAACAGTGAGAAAATTGCTCTCGCATACGCTAACATTATCAAATTTGTAATGTTTGTCTTCACGCCGGTTATATTTATCGTTAATGGTATGGCAGGCAGTCTTATGAAGCTTCTTCGTGTTAATACCTCTAATTCCAAGAGTTCTATGACTGAGAATGAGATTCGTACAATCGTTGAGGAGAGTTACGAGGACGGCGAGATTGAGACAGAAGAAAAGAAGATGATTAATAATGTGTTCGATTTTGGTGATGCCCTCGCCAAAGATGTCATGATTCCACGAATTGACATGACTATGGCTGATGTCAACAGTACATACGATGATATCATTGAATTATTCAAGCAGAATAAGTATACAAGATTTCCAATATATGAGGGAACAACTGATAATGTAATCGGTATTCTCAATATTAAGGATCTTCTTCTTTATGATGCCAGAGATGATTTTAACATAAGAGAAATAATGCGTGAGCCTTATTTCACTTATGAGTACAAGAATACAGCCAAACTTCTTGAGGATCTGCGAAGCACATCCAACACAATTGCAATTGTCATTGACGAATATGGTTCGACAGTCGGTATCATTACACTTGAAGATCTCTTAGAAGAGATTGTCGGTGAGATCAGAGATGAATATGATGATGATGAGCGTGATGATATTGAGAAGATATCCGATAAGCAGTATCATCTCAGCGGTGCAGCCAAGCTTGATGACATTAATGATATTCTTGGAACATCATTTCATTCCGAAGAATATGATTCTATCGGTGGATTCATCATTGAGCAGCTTGACCGTTTTCCCGAGAAGGGCGATAAGCTTGAGTTCCCTGATATGACAATTCTCGTTACGGCAACAACCAACAAGCGTGTAGATTCTGTTCTTCTGACGCTTAAAGACAGCTCATCCGGTGAAAACAGCACCAATAACGCTGACTGATAATTATGTTAATATGAGTATATAGAGACGATAATAAGCACGCAGGTATATATTTTATCTGCGTGCTTATTTTATTCACACAGTCTCCTTTGAGCCGGAGACAGTGTCTGTACAGGGCTGTGCAATTACTTTTTTATAAAAAATATCTTTGAACTGCATACGGGTGATGAAGCAACTATAACTTCTGCTCCATTATAAAGATAACCTGATATATACCCTGTTTTTTCCTTTCTTTCCACACCTGAACTGCTTCTGCGGCACGATGTGTTATATATATGCCTTTCAAAGCCGCTCATTATTCTCCTGAATTCTCTCTGATTATCAAATCTTAAAAATTCAAGATTAACAGGTCTGCCATCGCACATAACCCAGATAGTCCTGTTCTGTCCCCAGCCTCCCGCAAGCCCGTCTATATCCATTGTCATTATTGAATCGGCAGCACCTATCCCCTTATATGTGCTGTATATCTTCTGTGTCAGCACCTCAAGCTTCTCATAAAAATTCAGCACCGGCATATAATTTTCGTACAATCTGTCTATATCATGTGCATGCACAGTTCTTTGTTTCCCAGTCACCGCACATATTATGAGCTGTTGTAATGCTTTGCAGCCATAGCTTTTTTCAAATACATATAAAAGTATGTGGAATTTGTCATGATGATTAAGATGTGAAGGTGAATCAAAAACGATTACCTCATTGATATTACGTTCATTGACGCGGTACTTCTCGATAAGTATGTCTCTGAACATCGACTTGATACAGCGTCTTGCGCTGTCATCACCAAGTGCGCAGGTCATCAGCGCACGACGCAGCATATCCCGGCGTGCATTCTGAATATTACAACTGCCCTCATGGCTTATTATTGAATTAAATGTTCCCGATGCGCATGATGCAAGCTGCCAGAACTCTGGCAGCCTTGCATACTTCCTCGCATCCTTTTCAAGAACTGCATGCAGTCCGGCATCACACATATATTGCATATGGCAGGCTCTGCGCATATCCGTGAAACTTCTAAATTAACAGGTAAATTGATTTTAATATAACATTGCGCAAAAGTAAAGTATACTTTTAATTAATAATGAATTAATAATCAATTCTGCTTATCAAGCGTAAGGCTTGCTGTATCGTTGGTGAGTGTTAATGTATTCTTGTCAATTACGGCATTGTACTCAATATCATTCTGTGTTCCAAGAGTTGTGTAAGATATCTTAAGCCTGCCATTGTCAAAAGAATATGTTATTGGCATAACAATTCCTTCTCCGATATCCATGCTCCCTGTCCCATCCGCATTGAATTCATATGTTGTTTCAGCTCCATTCTGCTGACAGCTCCACTTTCCTTCAACGCTCTTCTTACCGCATGCAGCCAGTGAAAGCACCATTGCTGCCATACACACGGCACATGCTGTCTTTTTTAACAAACCTGTTCTTCTGTTAATCATTGCACCCTCCATATTATTTTTATCATATCCTTATCTGTCTGACATTGGAATGTATTCAGTTCTCGGACAAACATTCATATATGCCGGACGGATTATCTTACCGCAGTTAATAAGCTCTTCTATCCTGTGAGCACTCCATCCCGATATTCTTGCAATTGCAAATATCGGCGTATATAACTCAAGCGGCAGATCAAGCATACTATACACAAATCCGCTGTAAAAATCAACATTGGCGCTGACACCTTTGTATATCTTACGCTCATTTGCTATAAGCTGCGCTGCTATTTTCTCAACATTAGCATAGAGTCTGTATTCATCATGCCTGTTCTTCTCCTCTGCAAGCTGTTCAACAAAGCCCTTGAACACGTTAGCTCTCGGATCTGACAGTGAATACACTGCATGTCCCATTCCGTATATAAGTCCTGTCTTGTCAAATGCCTGTTTATGAAGAATCTTATCAAGATACTCACTTATCTCATCTTCGTCATCCCAGTCCTTGACATGTTCCTTAATATCCTGGAACATCTTAACAACCTTTATGTTGGCACCGCCATGCTTAGGGCCTTTCAGTGAACCAAGAGATGAAACAACCGATGAATATGTGTCTGTTCCCGATGATGTAACTACATGTGTTGTAAATGTTGAATTATTACCGCCGCCATGTTCTGCATGAAGAACAAGTGCAAGGTCAAGCACCTTTGCCTCAAATGGCGTATATTTACTGTCCGGACGCAGCAGATGAAGAATATTCTCGGCTGTTGAAAGTTCCGGTCTCGGCTCATGAATTATAAGACTTCCTCCTACATGGGCATGTCTGTAAGCCTGATAGCTGTATACAGCAAGCAACGGAAATTCCGATATAAGCTGAAGACTCTGCCTTACAACATTAGGTATGCTTATGTCGTCTGCCTTATCGTCATAAGAATACAGCATAAGTACGCTTCTTGCCATGGCATTCATAATATCGCGGCTCGGCTTCTTCATTATAATATCACGGACAAAGTTAGGAGGTATACATCTGTAGCCTCCAAGAAGCTTATTAAATTCCGCAAGTTCCGTCTCATTGGGAAGCTTTCCGAATACAAGCAGATATGTGACCTCTTCAAAACCAAAGCGCTTATCTGCCATAAAGCCGCGGATTATATCCTCCACATCAATCCCCCTGTAGTAGAGCTTGCCATCACATGGCACGCTTGTACCATCAGGCAGTGTCTCGCTTGATTTGATTTCACTTATCTCTGTAAGTCCTGTAAGGACACCTTTGCCGTTAAGATCCCTCAGGCCTCTTTTTACCTGATGTTTCTCATAAAGTGAATTCTCGATTCTGTTGCACTCTCTGCATTTTGCAGCCAATTCCCTTATCTGTGGTGTTATTGTTGAAAATGATTTCTCGTCCATTCATTATCCCCCTTTATGTGATGCTATTAGAATAACATACCCTGCTCACTCATTCCAATAAACATTTTCTTAACAATGTCTAAAACAATTGCGTTATAACAATTACGCTTCAACAACAAAGGTAGGAATTGACATCTCGCTATACTGTGTTGATATCATTTCACAGGCTGATATTCTGGAATATACTCCGGCGAACTTCCCGTTATATACAAACAGTCCCGTAAGATTGCTGTACAGATGCCAGTCATCATCCTTTGAAAAGTCGACATTCTCTGTCTTATAAGGATGCACAAACTCCTGAAGTATATAACCTTTATTTATATTCTCTTTAAGGAAATTCTCCCATTCTTCCTGAGTACATTCCACACCCGCATGTACACCTTTGGAGCCATATGAATCCTCCGGCTTAATAATCCATCCTTCACGGTTGCCGGTAACAGCTTCCCCCAGAGTTGTATCTGAGTATTTACGTCCAAGCGATTCATCATTGAATACAACAGTATATGGAACATGTGCCTCAACATAACTCTGCTCATCATCAGTAAGCAGCTTCTTAGTCATGTCATCATGAAGTACCTTGTATATCATCTTATTATGCACTATCTGCGTCCTGAAGTCACCAAGCAGACATACATCTTCTTCCTTCACTGCATCTATAAACTGTGTAACCTCATCATAATGAGCCATAATATCACTCGTAACCGCACGTCTGTATACAATATCAATTACATGCCCGTCAGGAGTGTACAGCTTTCCGTCATGGTGCCTGAGTTCTCTTATCTCACATACATATGCGTTGTATCCTGCATTTTCAAAAGCTTCCCTGAAAATATTGAACTCATTCTCAGTTGCACTCTCCATAAAATCAGTTATACAGACTGTTGCCTTATGCGCTCCGATATTCTTTCTGCTGCAGTAATCCCTGTAAATATCCGTTGCAACATCTACCCATGAATCAAACAGTTCAAATGTTCTCACCCTGTGCTTCTCAGTAAATTTTCTGAAAGCCTGTGTAACTGCAACAGCCTTGCAAAGTTCCCTGTCCTCATTCATTGCGCTTGTACCGTCTGTGTTAAACTCACAAAATTTAAAATCATGCGTGTTCTCATCAAGAAATATATCAACTCTTGCAATAGGTATATTAGATGAGTAAACAGGCTTTCTCATTATAAGTTCCTCAAGGCGCTTATCAAAACCAAACAGCTTACGGTATTCAGAGTTGACCATGTATTCAGCAATTACTTTGTCAAATATCCCATAGAGCGTTGTAACAAGATTTTTAAAAAGTTCAACTTCCTCATCTGTTATAAGCTTAGGCACATGCAGGCTCTTAACACATCTTCCATGATACTTTGCCGTTGAATTAAGTATATAATCCAGCATATCCTGCGCTGATTTCTTAGCCTGTGGCATATCACTTCTGACAATGTCCACATATTCATTATATATCTGTGTAATCTTACTCATATTTATTCGATCTGCGTATCCGGTTATTCTTTAACAGCAGCATTACTGCCAAGTTCAGTGACAAATCTGACTACGCATTCAGCCTTCTTTCCATATATAATTCCATCTTTTCCATGCTGTATAAGAGATTCTCTTGCCTCAAGCACGTCTTTCTGTCCTACGCCCGCAAAATACTCCTCAGCCTTTCCCATATTATCATCATTATAAAATATATTACATATAATACGTGCATACCATGCCGCTTTATCTATATTACAGCTGTCTGCCATTCTTATCTCAATGTAATTCTTAAGCCTTACATCAAAAAATGCCATTGACAGCACATGCATAACCTCTTCATCAGTCATTACACGTTCCGCATATATATCCTTTATCTTCTTATCATCCGTATATACGGCAGTCTCACCTTCCATCACGAGAATTGCCGGCATATTCATAATATATTCCGCATATTTTTCAAATGAAAAATCCGGAGCAAGACAACCATCCATAATAACGCACCTGTCTGCATCAACTCCATCCCAAACATATGCACGTACCATGTGCATTGCAGCAGGCTGCTTCTCAAATACAGGTGAATTATCCATCATTAACGATAAGACCGGTGAAAGAATTGCTGCCAGTCTGTACTTTCGTATTGCATCATTCTCATCACTATAATCCACCGATACCTGGACAGATGCTGTTGCCCTCATCATATTCCTGCCCCTTGTACCGGCTTTTTGAAAATAGCGGTCCATATATTCATATCTCTTCTTAGGGATTATGTCCAGTTCCTGTGCTGATTCATACGGATTGTAACCATAGCACTCCACTCTGAGATTATATCTGCTAAGTACAGGATCAAGTATCCTTCTGAAATCCCTGTATATGCACACAAGTTCATCGGCTGATGCGCATGGTGCAATACTTATCTCCAGCTGTGATGCCGGCTCAAGTGATATAGAGTATCTGTCATTATAAAACCCAATAAGATGTCCCTCAAGATAGTATGGCTTGTCATCCTCGCCCATTATATCCTTCATAACATCCAAGATCTTCTCATATCCTGCTGATCTGTCATTGCTGTCAAAGACAAAATGTTCTATCTCAATGCCTATCTTAAAATCATCACTTCTTTTAAATCCCCTCTTGAGATGACTTACTATGGCATCAATATTCATTCTGTAAATATCCATATCTATCCTCATTCCAACTATATTATCTGAGGCGGTTGCTTTCTTCATATTTGGCATGTGCCAGTATACATGCCTTAAGAGACATAAATCTCTCATCAATCGAGCCGTCCGGCACTGTTATATCCATGCTTGTCGCTATATCATCCACAAGCCTGTCATCCAGCTTTGCCCTGATTGCTGTCAGCACATTCAGTTTTTCTCTGTAATCCCCGGCATCCAGGAACTGAATAAGTGCAGGATTAACACCTGACTCATCATATTCCGTACCATCCGCCTGTACTGCCTGTGGCGCAGTGTCTGGCTTTATTGTCTCAGTCTCCGGTGTTACCTTCTCAAATCTGTATAACTGCTTAACATCCGGATACTTCTCATGGTCGACTTCGCTTATGAACATATCATACGGTCTTACGTACCATTTGAAGTCCCCATACATAGCCTGGTATACAACCATTTTTTCCTTAGTCTCTGAATGATATGCAATTCCCTTTATCTGATATAAATTATTTTTGAAATGCCTGTAGAATTCTCCGGGTAATACCTCTCTCATAAGCCCTCCGATCTTAATAATATCTGCTAAAAAAGTAGGCCTAAAGCGGGTAACTCCGCTTTAAGCCGTACTTATGTGCAGATTATACTGCTATTATTCATTAGTTATTGATAAGCTTATCCTCTTCGTTGTTCCAGCTGTAAAGCTTACGGATCTCCTTACCAACCTTCTCTGACTGATGCTCAGCAGCAAGCTTTCTCATAGCCTTGAAATGAGCCTGTCCGCCTGCAGGTGACATATCAAGAAGGAAGTCCTTAGCGAATGTACCATCCTGAATATCCTTAAGGATCTTCTTCATAGTCTTCTTAGTCTCGTCTGTGATAAGCTTTGGTCCTGTTATGTAATCGCCATACTCAGCTGTGTTAGAGATTGAATATCTCATTCCTTCAAAGCCGCTCTGGTAGATAAGATCTACGATAAGCTTCATCTCATGGATACACTCAAAGTATGCATTTCTCTCGTCATAACCAGCCTCAACAAGTGTCTCAAAACCAGCCTGCATAAGTGCACATACACCGCCGCAAAGAACTGCCTGCTCACCAAAGAGGTCTGTCTCTGTCTCTGTTCTGAATGTTGTCTCAAGAACACCTGCTCTTGCTCCACCGATTGCAAGTGAGTAAGCAAGTGCAATATCAAGTGCCTTACCTGTAGCATCCTGATGAACAGCTACAAGACAAGGAACACCCTTACCAGCCTGATACTCGCTACGTACTGTATGTCCAGGTCCCTTAGGTGCGATCATTGTTACATCGACATCCTTAGGTGGGATAATCTGATTGAAGTGGATGTTGAAACCATGTGCAAACATAAGCATGTTACCAGGTTCAAGGTTTGGCTCAATATCCTTCTTGTACATAGCTGCCTGAAGCTCATCGTTAATAAGAATCATAATAATGTCAGCCTTCTTAGCTGCCTCTGCTGCTGTGTATACTTCAAATCCCTGTGCTTCAGCCTTAGCCCATGACTTACTTCCTTCATAAAGACCAATAATGACGTGGCATCCTGACTCCTTAGCGTTAAGTGCATGTGCATGTCCCTGGCTGCCGTAGCCGATGATTGCAATTGTCTTGCCATCAAGCATTGATAAGTTGCAATCCTGCTGATAATAAATCTTTGCCATCTTAATGGTACCTCCATATAATAATAAAAATTTATTTTAAACTTGCAGCGCCTCTTGCAAGTCCTGTGATACCTGTCCTTGCAAGCTCTGTAATTTTAAAATCATCTAAAAGTTCAATAAACGCACTAAGCTTGGACTGGCTTCCCGTAAGCTCAATAGTCATAGTACCTTCGCTGCTGACATCGACAATGTTAGCCCTGAATATATCTGCAATTGCAGCAACATCCTGTCTTCTGCTTGCGTCAGCTTCTACCTTGATAAGTATAAGTTCTCTGCACACCGAAGCATCAAGAGGAAGCTCCATAATCTCTTTTACGTCAACGAGCTTAGCCAACTGCTTCTCAATCTGCTCAAGAACATCATCATCTCCAGTTACCGTAACAGTCATTCTTGAATACTGTGGATCCTGCGTTACCCCTACAGTAAGGCTGTCTATGTTATATCCTCTTCTGCTGAAAAGTCCTGCGATACGGCTTAATACACCTGACTCATTCCCAACAAGAATAGAAAAAACTGCCTGTCTCATAATTATCATATCCTTTCACTTACGTCCGCCGTGCGTCAAAGACGTCTTAAGACTGCATAAAATTATCTTATCAACCATTACCATTTTTGTCAATAAAAAATACATCTGCCTGAAGCCTCACGGCATCTTTTAAATCATGCGTAGATACTATAAGCTGCCTTGGTCCTATATTATCGAGTATGTACTTAACCGCAATGCTCCTGTTATCCTCATCAAGCCCTGCAAACGGCTCATCCATAACCACCGCATCTGAATCTGCAAGCATCGCCCTTACTATCTCGCAGCGCCTTTTCATACCTCCGCTTAATTCATCTGCTCTTCTGTCACAGCCGCTTTCCCCGAGGAGCTTCTCAAGGTGTGGCCTTACAACATCTGCCGGCATATCCGGTACGGCAAGCCTGACATTATCATATGCCGAAAGCCATGGACACAGCCTGTTTTCCTGAAACACAACCGATACTTTTTGTGGAACTGTGACACTCCCTTTATGGCACTCAAGCAGTCCGGCGATAACCTTCAGAAGAGTAGTCTTGCCTATACCTGATTCTCCCATAATGCACAGATGTCCTCCGGGCGGTATTTTCACGCTTATGCCATTAATCACATTTTCCAAACCATATCCCGCACTTACATCATTAAGCTCTATATCAGCTGCACCCGGTCTGCTGTTATGTCCACCGCAATTATCTGCTGACGCATGACTTCTGCATGACATTCCATATCTGCAGCATGACTTTGCAGCCGCATCTGATATAAGCAGGAGCAGCTTCTCGAATACCACACTTGCAATAATAATTATTATACCCCATGACAGCAATACATCCGTCTCAAGATAAAGCTTGGCAAGATACATCTGTTCTCCAATTGAATTGCGTGTAAGTCCTATAACCTCTGCGGCCGCACCGGCTTTCCAGCACATTCCCGCTGAACTTTTTACAGCCGTTCTTATATAAGGCATACACTGCATAAGAGATATGTATCTGAATCTTCTCATTCCATGTATGTTGAACACATCTGCCATCTGTGCAAGATTCTTATCCATATTATCAATTCCCTGAACCATACCGTGATATACAACAGGAAATACAACGATAAATGCAATTACTGCTGATACATTCTTTGCTCCGGCTATCATCAGTACCAGAATTATAAATGCGGTTACAGGTAATGCCTGCATCGCACTTATCAGTGGTGCTGACATTATTCTTACCGCACGCACATATCCTGCCGCCAATCCCGCCAAAACTGCCGTCACAAACGCCGCCGTATATCCGGCAAATATCCTGATGAGACTATGCATCGTAATTATGTAAGTATTTTTTTGTCCAAGCATTCCTGCCATGCAAAAAAATACTTTAACGGGGCCCGGAAGTACAATATCCAGCCCCGTCAAAGTACTTGCTATCTGCCATATAACAAGCCACATCAAAGCAGCCGGTATATATGCAAATATATTCTTATTAAATCTGTTATGTGTCATTATGACTCCAATGCATTGCCGATGAATTTTACAATCATATATAACGTATTAACGTCATTCTCGCTCCACTTTCTTCTGTGAGCACCAAATATATCAAATGATACAATTCCCATAACGTGCTCATTAGAACCTATCATAAATTGAAGCGTTGAACATATCTCGTGATCTTTCCAGAAATCATACATTTCAGGACAGTGAATCTCACATTCCTTGACATTATGTATCTGGTTGATTCCATTGGCGTTGAACAGCTCCAGATACCTGCTGTCCATAATATCCGATATATCTCCGACAGACATGTTATATCTGCCCGCTGTCATTGATGTACGTATCCGTCCATCTGCATCACTCTCATATATCGTTATGCCATGTATATTAAGATTCTCTATAATACTGTCAAGGACATGCGGTATAACATCCCTGCCGGCTTTGGTAAGCAGGAATATAAGATTAGACGCAAGCTCTGCTTTTGCTATCGGCTTAAGCTCCGCACATGTATGTGCAGCATAAGCACCTTCTTTTTCTTCTTCCAGCTCTCCATGAAGTTCCTTTTCATATATTATGAATCTGTCACGTCCCTTTTCCTTGGCTATATAAAGTGCCTTATCCGCAATCTTAAACAGTCTGACATAATCGTCTGCATCTTTTGGGTAATTAGCAACTCCTATAGATGTCGTAAATCTGTAATCCGGTGCTTTATTCTGAAATGCCCATTCAAGCTCTTCCCTTATGCCAATCAGGATACTTCTCAATTCTGTAACATCATCTGCACCATCAAGCATTATCATGAACTCGTCACCACCGATTCGCCCGACAACGCCCTTATCTCCTACCCAGGTTCTTATAGTCTGGGCAAATCTGTATATTACCTCATCGCCAAAAAGATGTCCGTATGTATCATTAACATTCTTAAAATAATCAATATCACATATTGCAAGCCAGAATTGTTCCTGCCTGCCTGTTTCGTTAAAATGTCTTATCTTATTCTCAACAAAGTCGGTCATTGCTTTTTTGTTGAGAATCCCTGTAGCTGAATCTTTCTCCGCCGCATCATCACTTAATTCTCCGGATGTTGCTTTGCCTATACGTGATACATGTGAAGCAATCCCTATCACTCTTGCAAGCTCATTATCATAGTACAATGTCTGTCCGTGGAATGACATAAGCTCATAATTCTCTCCCCCGCGGAATATATTGGTCTCAAGTTCAACCGTAAAGCTTGCTTCACAACTCTTTATCTTCTCAAAAAGCATATACAGCTTATCAATATTATCGCCGTCAACATGCTTTTCTTCAATCAGTCTCTTCAGGACTTCATCTATATCAGCCTTTTCAATATTATCAGCCCTGTATCCCCTGTAACAGAAAAATGTAAACATCCCGTCAGACGGATTATACTCAAAGAAATATTCCGCAAGCATTCCCATTATGCTGCGGTATTTGCGCACATCAAGATCCATCTTCTTATATCTGGCATTCAACGTTACAATATCTCTGAGCTCCACGTCAGTATATTTTGTTCCGTTAACCGGATATGCACGTCTGAGCGCAATAATAAGACATGGTCTGTATACGCCGTCTCTTCTCCTCATCCTAACAACAACAAACTGCTCAGATGGAGCATCTTCATTCTCTATATATCTGTAAAATCGTTCTACATCATCATCTGCAATAAGCTTGTCGAATCTTGTATATTCCTCATACACAAACTGATATGCACGCTGGTCAGCTTTTACCACAATGTAATTGCTGTCAAATGTAATTATCGAACATGCCATATCGTTGACAGCATGTCTGAAATCAATCTCATTATTCATACTGATTCATTGGCTCCGTCTGTAGTACATTCTTGTTAAAATCCGCCTAAATATCTGTTAATGCCTGTTCTATATCAGCAATTATGTCATCCGCATTCTCGATTCCGACCGAGAGTCTTATAAGATCAGGCTGTACACCTGCCTCAATAAGCTGCTCATCTGTCATCTGACGATGTGTGTGGCTTGCCGGATGAAGCACTGATGTCCTTGCATCCGCAACATGAGTAACTATAGCAACGAGCTTGAGACTGTCCATGAACTTAACGGCAGTATCCCTTCCGCCCTTAAGCCCGAACGAAATTACACCGCATATGCCATCCGGCATATATTTTCTGGCAAGATCATAATATCTGTTGCCCGGAAGTCCCGCATAATTAACCCATGCAACCTTATCATTGTTATTGAGATACGCTGCCACCTTGTCAGCATTCTCACAGTGTTTCCTTACTCTGAGCGCCAGAGACTCGAGACCAAGATTAAGCAGGAATGCATTCTGCGGAGACTGCATTGAGCCCAAATCACGCATAAGCTGTGATGTAGCTTTAGTAATGTATGCCGCCCTGCCAAACTTTTTAGTATATATAATTCCATGATACGATTCATCAGGAGTAGTAAGCCCAGGATATCTGTCCGCATGTGCTTCCCAATCAAAATTGCCACTATCAACAATACATCCGCCAAGCGCAACTGCGTGTCCATCCATATATTTTGTCGTCGAATGTGTTACTATATCGGCACCCCATTCAAAAGGTCTGCAGTTAACCGGTGTTGCAAACGTATTATCAACTATAAGCGGCATACCATGCCTGTGTGCAACATTAGCAAACTTCTCAATATCAAGTATCGTAAGCGCCGGATTAGCAATCGTTTCACCGAATATAAGCTTTGTGTTCGGTCTTATGGCTGCTTCAATCTCTTCCTCACTTGCATCAGGATCTATAAATGTACATTCTATTCCGAGCTTCTTCATAGTAACTCCGAACAGGTTGAATGTACCTCCGTATATTGCAGAAGAACTTATCATATGGTCTCCTGCCTCACATATGTTAAATGTTGCATAGAAGTTAGCTGCCTGTCCTGACGAAAGAAGCATTGCAGCACATCCACCTTCAAGATCACATATCTTCTGAGCCACATAATCATTAGTAGGATTCTGCAGCCTTGAATAGAAATATCCGCTCTTTTCAAGGTCAAACAGCGCTCCCATCTCATCACTCGACTCATATTTGAAGGTTGTGCTCTGAATAATCGGAAGCACTCTCGGCTCCCCGTTCTTAGGCTGCCAGCCGCTCTGGACACATTTGGTTTCAATATTGTAATTACTCATTCTTCTCTCCCTCTTCGTCATGGGGCTCATACGTCACACGTACCTTTTTCACCCTTTTATTATCTACCTCAAGCACACTGAATCTGTATCCACTGTACCATACTTCAAACTGTTCATTATCTTCAGGAAGATGTTCCATTCTCGATATAATAAATCCGCTCAGTGTATCGGAATCCTCATCTGCAAAACTTATATTAAGCATGTCCTCTATATCATCAAGCTGTGTATATCCGTCCATTATGTATGAACCGTCACTGTCACGGACAATATACTGTTCCTCAACATCATATTCATCCATGATATTGCCTACAATCTCCTCAAGGATATCCTCCATAGTCACTATTCCTGTTGTCTGCCCATACTCATCAACAACAACAGCCATATGCACCTTCTCAGACTGCATAGACTTAAACAGTGCATTAATATTACGTGTCTCCGGAATAAAATGTGGATCAAAAAGCATCTCGTCCTTAAGTTCGTATATCGTATGATTCCGCTTATACGAATCCGCATATATCTTAAGGAGATCTCTCAGATGCATAACACCTATAATATGGTCTATATCGCCTTCATACACCGGAAATCTCGAATAATTCTCCCCCAGGACGAATTCAAAACAGTCTTTTATTGTAGTGTCGGCATCAATTGCCACTATATTTTTTCTGTGTGTCATAATATCGTGAGCTTCCTTGTCACCGAACTCAATAATGTTCGTTATCATCTCAGCCTCACTGTCAAGCAGCTCTCCCTGTTGATGTCCCTCCTGCACGATATTCTTAATCTCATCGGTCACATTATCATCTTTCTTACGAAAAATCTTATCTAAGAACGACTGACCCGGCTCTTTGGCACCCAAAACACTTCCTCCATTCGTACTATTAAAAAATAAAATCAAATTAATTGTATCATTCTTCTTCAGGCATTTCAAGGCTTACCTGCAAAGCTTTATTGACTTGTGTTATTATCTCATTGTCAAGATGGCACACTTTGTCCTTAAGCCTCTTTTTATCTATTGTTCTCAGCTGTTCAAGCAGTATAACGGAATCTTTCACTATGTCGTATTTCATTGAATCAATCTCGACATGAGTAGGAAGCTTTGCCTTGTTCTGCCTGCTTGTAATCGCTGCACATATCACTGTAGGGCTGTGTCTGTTGCCGGTATCATTCTGTATTATCAGAACCGGTCTGATTCCCCCCTGTTCAGATCCGACCACCGGTCTTAAATCTGCATAAAATATATCTCCTCTTTTAACAACCACATCAAATCACACTCCATATATAAGCTTGTATGTACCTATTATTCCCCGCTTAACAGTGTGTATACAGTGATTTCAGATTAAAATCCGGTTATTAAATGTCCCACTTGCGATAAAAATAATCCACGCTGCCTATATATCTGCCGTCTCTATAGTAATTACGTGGGATTCTCTTGCCGAGATCACACACGAACTCATAGTTAAATGTGCCGGCAAGTGCCGCAATCTCCTCAACAGATATATACTCATTTCCATCGCGTCCTATAAGTGTTACTTCATCAAGTCTTCCGACATCAGGTATATCAGTAACATCGACCATAAACTGATCCATACATACCCGCCCTGTTATAGGTGCTTTCCTGCCCCTTATAAGTACATATCCCTTATTAGACAGGCTTCTTGGATATCCGTCACCATATCCTGTTTCTATAGTTGCAAGCCTCGTAACACGTTTTGCTTCAAATGTTCCATTATAACTTACACGTTCGCCCGGCTGTATTGTCTTTACCATTGTAACTGAACTTTTGAGTTCAATCGCAGGCTTCAGTTCAACCACATCATGGCTGACCTCTTCAGACGGATACATTCCATACATTGCAATTCCAAGACGCACCATATCCATATTAACATCAGGCATATCAATAATACCCGCACTGTTAGAACAGTGTCTGTATTTAAAATGCATGCCTTCATTCTCAAGCTTTTCAACAAAAGTTTTAAAAAGTTCAAACTGCCTGTATGCTGCTGTCTTATCCTTTTCGTCTGCGGTTGCAAAATGAGTAAAGATTCCTTCAACATCAAGGCCATCATACTTTGCAAGCGCAAGAACTGTTTTAATGCCATCATCATCAGGTCTGAGCCCGATTCTGTGCATTCCCGTGTCAACCTTAACATGGCACCTGATATTTCCCCCGGCAGTGACAGCTGCTGCAGACATCTTCTTTGCCATCTCTGTATCAAATACAGGTATTGACAAATCATATCTTATCACCTGGTCATAATGCATCTCGTCTACATATCCAAGCACAAGAATCATCTTCTCAATTCCATTCTGTCTCAGATTAATTCCCTCTTCAACAGTAGCCACTGCATATGCGTCAACAATGTCATTTACAGCTTTTGCAACTGCCACATCACCATGCCCGTAAGCATCTGCTTTTACAACAGCCATAGCCTTTGTCCCCGGCTTTGTGAGTGCCATAAGAGCCCTGACATTGTATTCTATGTTGTCAAGATTTATATCTGCATATACCCTTGTATACTTTTTCACTTTACTCTCCATTCCGCAGACACAGCTTATTTGTGGTTCTGTGCTGCTGCCATAAGATTAGTTATTCCGTCTATGATATCACCGGCCTTCATACCGTGTTCGCCGCGTCTGGATGCTGCATAATCACCACCAAGCCCGTGAAGGAACACTCCCATGCACGCTGCTTCATATGCATTAAGCCCGCTCACGCTCATGCCGGCAATAACACCTGTAAGGACATCTCCCGAGCCTCCTGTTGCCATTCCGCTGTTACCTGATGTATTTATATATACTGTCTTCTTAGAATCAGCCACTATTGTCCTTGCATCCTTCAGCACACATATAACCTTATATCTCGATGCAAACGAAACTGCCGTCTGTATCAGCCTGCCCTGAATTGATGCAACTGATGTACCTGCCAGTCTTGCCATCTCTCCAATATGTGGTGTAAGTATAAAATCGGCTTCCTCCGTGTTACGACATGCCAGCAGATTCTTAAGTTCTTTGTCTTCAGCTATTATATTAAGTGCATCTGCATCCACAATAGTAGTTACACTGCTGTTCATGAGTATGTATCTTGTCATACACACTGCTATCTGTGTCTTTGCAAGCCCCGGGCCTATAATAACACATGTTGCCCACTCAAGTTCTTTTTTAAGCCTGCTTTCAAGATCCTCCTGTGTCTCAACATCGCGATATGTCTCAACAATCGCCTCAGGTATATTCTTCTGGACAGCGACACGCTGATTCTCATGCGTAAACACTTTTACAAGTCCTGCACCATTGCGATATGCCGAGAGTGCCGCAAGGCTTGCTGCTCCTCCCATTGAAAACGAGCCTGCAATGACAAGAACCCTTCCATATGTTCCTTTGTTGGAATACGCTTTGCGCTTAGGAATACGTTCCAGATCGTCAACTGAATATGTAAATGCCTTATTACGCACAGCATTAAGTGCTGCGCCGGCAAATCCTATGTCTTCCACCTTCACTTTGCCTGAATATTCTGCTCCCGGGTATAGGACACTGCCTATCTTGACGCACCCGAATGTAACTGTTTTGTTTGCTTTTACTGCAGTTCCCATGATTCTGCCATCAGACGCATTTATTCCTGAAGGAATATCAACCGAAAGGACCCATGCATCAGATGCATTTATCTGTGTTACTACCTGCTCATATCTGCCCTCAATGTTCCTGCTTATTCCAATGCCAAACAGTCCATCTATGATAATATTATATTCCGTCAGCCTGACCTTGTTGAAAATCTTAACACCCGATGCCTTTGCGATTCCAAGCTGAGCGTTGAACTCATCAGAGCCTGTCTTTCTCATCACAAATACATCCGCAGCATAGCCTCTCTCATGAAGTATTCTTGCAGCTGCAACAGCATCTGCGCCGTTATTGCCGCTTCCGCATACAGCTATTATCCTTGCTTTTTTCATTGCTTTATCTGCACTTGCATATGTCTTACGAAGATATTTCTCAACTGCTGATGCCACTGACAGTGCGGCACGTTCCATAAGGACCATCGATGGAATGCCTATCTTGCTAATTGTAACATCATCAACTTTTCTTGCCTGTCTCTCATTAAGTAAATACTGCATAGTTAACCTCCATTCAGTCACATTTTCAGTCACATTTCTCAGCCACGGCTACTGCCGCGACAAGCTCTTTAAGGTTTGAAATACTTACATGTATATGCGTAACACCAATAGAATCAGCCAGTCTTCCTGCTTCACCGTACAGAACCACATATGGCTTGCCCATGTCATCACGGAGTACCTCTATGTCTCTTGGGCCAAAGCCTGAGAATCCGGTGCCAAGTGCTTTTGCCACCGACTCCTTAACACAAAAATTGCCGGCATAGAAACTCGCACTGCCATCAGACTGGATAATCTCTTTATCTGTAAAACAGCGACCCAGAAAGGACTCCTTTTCACATGCCTTTCTGACCCGCTCCATCTCCAAAATATCATTGCCGATCCCGACTATCATTCCTGCTGCTCATTTCTCTCATCAAGCAGACCCATAAGCCCCTGTCCGAGTATATCATGAAGATGACTGTACATCTCTTCGTTACCTAGCTCTTTATCCTGTTTAATCACAAGATTCTTCTTCAGCTTAACTCTTGTATCATTAATCCACTTATCAAGCAGTGCGATATCTGCCCTGTTTGAATTCATCCTGCCATAGCAGTAACGTATAGTTGCAGTAAGAAGATCAAGATTAGCTGCTGCAAGCTTGTGTGGAACATCAAGTGATTCATCCTCAAGCTGGGCAATCTTGCCCTTTGCCTCCTGAATAAGTCTCTGGCTCTCGTTCATCTTCTTAAGGTGTTTCGGATCACTACTGTCCATCTCCATATCATCAACAACGCCCTGAATCAGTCTGCTTTTAATCTTCTTAACTTCCTTAAGGTCATTATTAACCTGTCCCTGCTTCTTAAGCAGGTCATTAACTCTTTCTTCAAGTACCCTTATAGTCTCCGGCTTATCACTCTCATCCGGGAAAAGGCTGTAATAATTCTTGTCCAGAGTCAGTATCGGAATCTGTTTAAAGGCTGCATTGCTCTTTATGAAATTGCTTGTTATCTCAGCCATCAAACATTCCCCCTTTCTTACTGATTAGCATGATTGGCCATATTATATGAAAGTCTCATAAGGCTCTCTGACAGATGTACATTCTCAACGACAATATTGTCCGGGACATTAATATCAGTATGTGCAAAATTCCATATTGCCTTAATCCCCGCTTCAACCGCCACTCTGGCGACTTCCCGCGCCGCATCTTTCGGAACGGTTATTGCAAGTATCTCTATATTCTCGTCTTTTATAAACTGTGGCAGCCTGTCAGACATCATTATCTGATGTTCTCCTATCTTCCTGCCGTCCAGCTCCTTATTATTATCAAACACTCCCCTTATGATAAATCCCCTCTTGGCAAAGTCTTCAGAATTAACTATTGCCTGTCCGAGATTACCGGCACCTACTATAACCATGCTGTGTGTCTTATCTATTCCGAGAATCTTGCCTATCTCCTCGTACAGATATTCAACATTATATCCATAGCCCTGCTGCCCGAATCCGCCAAAATTATTAAGATCCTGACGTATCTGTGACGCAGTAACTTTCATACGATTACTGAGTTCGTTGGATGATATTCTCTGTATGCCGCTTTCCTTTATCTCTCCAAGATATCTGTAGTATCTTGGGAGTCTGCGTATAACCGCAGATGATATTTTTTTATCGCTGCTCATATAGCACCCCTTTTCATCATAAGGACTTTAAGCCGTTATTATTATAACGCCTCGTTAAAATCATGTCAAAATAATTATCCGATAACACGCTTGGCAATATCAACCGATTCCTTGGCATCCTTTGCATAAAAATCCGCATGTATCTGTTCTGCATATTCAGGAGTAAGTACAGCACCCCCGACCATTATCTTACAGTCAAGGTTATTTTCGTGGATAAGCTTTATTGTCTCTTCCATTGAAACAAGAGTTGTTGTCATAAGTGCTGACAGACCTACAAGCTTTGCACCGCTCTCACGCACCGCATCTACAACAGCCTGATACTCTACGTCTTTACCAAGATCTATCACATCATATCCGTAATTCTCAAGGAGTACCTTTACAATATTCTTGCCAATATCATGAATATCTCCCTTAACAGTTGCTATAACTATCTTTCCCTTGCTAACAGGCTTGGAATCCTTACCTGCCATCTGCTTTTTAATTACTTCAAATGCAGCCTGGGCAACGCCTGCTGACTGTATAAGCTGTGGAAGGAATATCTTACCTTTTTCAAAATCAGCTCCGATTCTGTCAAGTGCCGGAATAAGAATATCATTCACAATCTCCATTGAATCCATTGTCTTAAGCAGTTCTTCAGTACACTGTGCTCCCTCAGTCTTAAGTCCGTTAAGCACTGCATGCATAAGCGTATCCCCGCCGCCAAGCGGTGCATTGCCGTCCGCCTTTGCAGCCGCTCCTGACGCATTGTCATCTATTACTATCTTTTTAACCTTAGGCATATTGGCATATGCCTTAATATATTCAACTGAATTGACATCATAATTGGCAAGAAGCTTGTATGCCCTTACCGTACCTGTCATTGCTTCGTTATTAGGGTTGATTATAGGCAGGTCAAGTCCGTTATTAAGAGCCATTGCAAGGAAAATGTGATTAACGAGTTCTCTGTTAGGAAGTCCGAATGATATATTGGATACTCCGAGGACTGTCTTAAGTCCCAGCTCGGTCTTGACACGGTGGAGCGCATTAATCGTCTCCATTACATTCTCCTGCTCCGCGGACGCCGTCAGTGTAAGACAGTCAATAAATACATCTTCCTTCGGGATGCCTATTGCCTGCGCCCTGTCAAGTATCTTCTGTGCGATACGGAATCTGTCCTCTGCCTTCTTCGGTATTCCTCCCTCGTCAAGAGTAAGCCCGACAACAGCAGCACCATACTTCTTAACAAGCGGAAGTACGGTTGCAAGAGACTTTTCCTCACCATTAACAGAATTAACTATCGGCTTTCCGTTATATACACGGAGTGCAGCTTCAAGCACCTCAGGTATTGTTGAGTCAATCTGGAGCGGCACATCCACAATTCCCTGAAGTGCCTTAACCACCTTGACCATCATCTCTTTTTCATCAATTCCCGGAAGTCCGACATTGACATCAAGGATATCAGCTCCGCCCTTAACCTGCTCAAGTGCCTGATTAAGTATGTAATCTATATCATTATTAAGGAGTGCCTCCTTAAAAAGCTTCTTGCCTGTCGGGTTAATTCTCTCACCGATTATTCTCGGCTGCGATATTGCGACCGCCTGTGTAGGTGAACACACTGCTGCACCTGTCTTTTTGCTGTGTGTTGCCGGATTGCCCTCTGTCTTAAGCATATTCTCAAGTTCCCTGATAAAGTCAGGTGTTGTACCACAGCATCCGCCAAATACCTTTATCCCATACGGAAGCAGAATCTTCATTGATTCAGCAAAATCGGCAGCTGACAGATTGTATTTGTTAGTCTTAGGGTCAGGAAGCCCTGCATTAGGCTTTAGGACAATCGGCAGGTTGGTCCAGTCCGCAAGTTCTTTTACAACCGGTTCAAGTTCTTTCGGTCCGAGGGAACAGTTGACACCTATTGCATCCACGCCAAGCCCTTCAAGGGTTAATGCCATTGACTGTACGGATACACCTGTAAATGTTCTGTGGTTCATCTCAAATGTCATTGTAACCATGACAGGAAGGTCGGAATTTTCCTTTGCCGCAAGTACTCCTGCCTTAACCTCAAGCAGGTCTGTCATTGTTTCGAATACAATGAGATCTGCATCACTTCCTGCTTTTATAAGCTGTGCATACATATCATAAGCTTCTTCAAAGCTCATAGTTCCCGTAGGTTCCATAAGCTGTCCGATAGGTCCTATATCAAGAGCTACAAGCGCTTTGCTTCCGTCTTCTGCCGGATTGGCATCACTTGCACGTCTCGCATTGGCAATCGCCGCTTTGACTATCTCCTCAAGTGAATATCCGCAGCCCTCAAGCTTGTATGGATTGGCTCCGAATGTATTGGCATATACTATCTGTGAACCAGCCTTTATGTACTGTGAATGAATATTCTCAAGCAGCTCCGGCTGCGTAATGCTCAGGACCTCCGGTGTTTCTCCCATCTTCATCCCTGCTGCCTGAAGCATTGTTCCCATTGCCCCGTCAAGAATAACATATTCATTTTTAAGTAAATCCCTGAAACTATTGTTCATTATTCTGTCCTCTTTTATCTGTTATCTTTCCTGTTATCTTCCACACCCAATATCAGTTCCGCTGTAAGGGCATTTCCCTTTCATATTACATGTCTGACATCCGCGCTGTGACTTCGGAAGCGGTTTATCCGACACCCCTATTATACAAGTAACCGACTTTCTCGGTGTGAGCAGACAGCTTTTAGTTGCATATACGCCAACCCTCTTTCCGGCATCAAGTATCCTTAAAAAATCCGGCTGTAATGTAAGCGGAAGGTCTCCATATCCTATTCCGAATCTCCATGTCTGATAAGTCCCTTCAAACTTATCGGCAATTATCTGTTCCGCCTTACTGCATACCTGTTCAACAGCTACACTTGAAAGGCTGTCGGCAACCACCATTGCAGCCATATCTTTAAGTTCAAGCTTTCTCAAAAGTCTGTCAACTTCTGCCGATATTGTTACACATAACAGCACCATACGGTCACATCCCTTGAGATGTTCTTTAATTGAATTGCCTGTAAGGATAAGATTAGTTCCTGCCGCTTCAACACCTTCTTCCCTGTGTATGCATTCAAAGCATCTGTATACATATTGTGGTCTTGCTGCTTCAAGAAGAAGCTTCTCACATTCATCAAGCAGTCTCTGTGTATTATCGTCAGGCTCTGTTTTTCCCATTCCAAGGTAACGCAGTGCCTCCTGTCTGTCCAGGGCATCCAGCTTTATTATATCATTATTCATGTCATTCATTCTTATCTTAACCTAATACCCATATAAACTTAAAAGCCAGCCTGCCCCAAAACTTCTGCAGACTGGCTTAACCATTCCATTATCTGTTAATTGATGCCAAGAATCCTCTTAACATTATCACACATCTCGTTAACTTCGCATACTGTGTCATGAAGAACCGGTGCTGTTCTGATGTCCTCAATTGCCTTAGGAATATCAACACCTGACAGTCTGTTAAGTTCGTCAACAAGTTCAAAATCACCCATTGAATCATACTTTGGATCTATCGCTGTAAGCACACTTCTTGTGAACTTGTAAGGACTTGCTGTAGATGCAATTACAGTTTTAGTAGTATCACCTGTATCCTTCTTATACTTCTCATATACAGTTGCTGCGACACCTGTGTGAGTATCAATAATATATCCTGTATCCTCATACAGTTTCTTAATCGTAGCTGCATTCTCTTCCTCTGTTGCATAATTACCATAGAAATCTGCAAGCTGCTTCTTCATCTCATCCGTAATTCCATATCTGCCCTGAGACTTGAGTTCTGACATAAGCTCCTGATTCTTAGCTGCATCATTACCTGCAATTCTATAGATAAGTCTTTCAAGGTTACTTGAGATAAGAATATCCATTGAAGGAGATGTTGTAAGGATAAAATCACGATTTCTGTCATACTCACCTGTAGCAAAGAAATCATACAGAACCTTATTGTCATTGGATGCACATATAAGCTTATTAATCGGAAGTCCCATATTCTTAGCATAAAATGCAGCAAGGATATTACCGAAGTTACCTGTAGGTACTACAACATTGATCTTCTCGCCATCCTTAATCCGGTCATTGGCAAGAAGTCTTGTATATGCATATACATAATAAACTATCTGTGGTACAAGACGTCCGATATTGATTGAATTAGCTGATGAGAACTGATATCCCGCAGCATTCATAACCTTCTCAAGTTCCTTGTCACCGAATATATTCTTAACGCCTGTCTGTGCATCATCGAAATTACCCTTAATTCCGATTACATATGTATTGTCACCCTTCTGTGTTACCATCTGCTTCTCCTGAACAGGGCTGACACCATCCTTCGGATAGAATACGATAATTTTAGTACCCTTGACATCAGCAAATCCCGCAAGTGCAGCCTTACCTGTATCACCTGATGTTGCTGTAAGAATAACTATGTCATTAGTAACATTATTCTTTCTGGCAGATGTTATAAGAAGATGTGGAAGTATTGAAAGTGCCATATCCTTAAATGCAATCGTTGCACCATGGAAAAGTTCCAGATAATATGCGCCATCAGCACTTACGAGCGGAGCTATCTCATCTGTATCGAACTTTGAGTCGTATGCCTTATTAATGCAGTCCTTAAGCTCTTCCTCTGTAAAATCAGTGAGCATAAGCTTCATTACTTCATACGCAACTCCCTTATAATCCATTGAAGCAAGCTTATCAAGACTTACGTCAAGTGCAGGTATACTATCAGGTACAAAAAGACCTCCGTCCGGTGCAAGTCCCTTAAGTATTGCCTGTGAAGCCTTAACACTTACATTAGCGTCTCTCGTACTCTTATACATTAATTCCATCTTCTTCCTCCATATACAGTGCATACTGCCATTAATGTCAGGCAGACGCGTTTTTACATAAACAAAAATATTTTATCACAGAGAATTATCATCTGCAATAAAATGTTTAACAAATCGTACTATGTTCCCAAATAAAAACGTGACAGCTTGTCATACTCAGCATTAATTGCCAGAATTACTGTGCTGTCCCCGTGCATGTTATCCGGGTGATATATCTTCTGAAGTGACTTATATCTCTTCTTAAGCGATGCCATATCATCAACACCCCTGAAGAATACATTCACATTAGCCTCCACAGACATGCTTCTTCTTGCCTCCCTAACGGCATTGTCCCTGAAGCACAGCTTATCTCTTTCAAACTGTTCCTTGTCTATTGCCAGCCTTCTTGTCTCATTCTCAAGGAGCTGCCACTGTCTGTCGAACAAAATCTTCTGGTTCTCAAGCTGTTTGCGAAGCAGCATATTCTTGCTCTGCTGGCGTTCCAGCAGATTCTTCTGAATATCTATAAGCTTGCGCTCGTCCTCAAGTTCCTTCTTCATCTCTTCAAGACGCAGACTTTCTTTAAAGAACCATTTTTTCTTATTATCAAGTTCATCCGGACTCATATTATCGAATCTGTCTTCACTCTTCATGCCAATCCTCCGCTACACTGCATGATACTGCCTGCAACAATCCAATTATACACTTCATTTGATATATTCTCAAGCAGATATACATAATATGCATATCACATATGCAAAATATTTCTATTACCTCATGCATTTGCACGATAAAGACATGAGTGCTATAATTCTTTTTATATCTTTATATCATCAAAGCCTGGGGATTCTGCCCCCAGCATAATTATATCGCAATATTAAGAATGGAGGATATACACATTGAAAACCGGAATAGTATTTGAGGGTGGTGCTTTCAGAACAATATTTTCATGCGGCGTAATGGATGCATTCCTTGCCAATAATATAATGCCTGACTACATGATCGGAGTATCCGCCGGAGCAGCTTATGGTGTTTCATATGCATCAGGACAGGCGAAGCGTAACTATGATATTATTATGCAGTTCTGCCATGACAAGCGTTACATGGGTGCCGGCAATCTTATCAATCCGTCTAACAAAAGTTATTATGGTCTCAAATTTGCCTATGATACAATTCCAAATGAGCTTGTTCCTTTTGATTATGAAGCATTTGACAGATATAACAGCCATGGAGAGTTCATTGCCGTTGTGACTAACGTTCTCACAGGACGTCCCGAATATATGCATGTTAGTGCACATGATCCGCAGAACACAGTCCTTCAGGCAACCTGTGCGCTTCCACTACTTTTTCCTTTCATTTACATTAATGACACGCCATATCTTGACGGAGGCTTAAGCGACTCAATTCCTTTTGAAAAAGCATTTGCAGACGGATGTGACAGGGTTGTTGTTGTGCTCACAAGAGAGGATGGCTACCGCAAGCAGACAGGGCGTTCAACCAGAGCCGTTGCACATGCATACATGAAATATCCTGAGCTTGCAAAGGACCTTATGAAACGCGCCAGAAGATATAACAGCTGTCTCGACAGGCTTGCAGAATACGAAAAAGACGGACGTGTCATCGTAATACGTCCTGACAGTACCAAAGGCTTCAGCCGTCTTGAAAAAGACCTGTCCAAGATTGATGCCCTCTATAATGACGGATTCAAAAAAGGCATGGACATTGCCGGCACCGTAAAGTCATTCTATGGCACCGGTGCTGAATCTTAACATTAAATTACGGCATATCGGAAATTACCGAATACAATCTCTTTTGTAATTCCTACCGCTTCACGCAGCATGTAATTGACAAGCAGTATTTTATTGGACGGGGCCGCAAGGCCCTGTACATTATTAAGCCCCTGGGCATTCGCAAGCTTAAGTGCCCTGAATATATGGAAACTGCTGCTGGCAATTACAACATCCGAAGCTGTATCATCTATATACAGCTCCCTGCTCAGCTTTATATTAAGCTGTGTATCTGTTGATTTATCCTCCATAAGTATCCTGTCGGGATTAATCCCCTTTTCAGTAAGATATCTTTTCATTGCGGATGCCTCTGTTACACTCTCTCCTTTTCCCTTACCGCCTGCAACTATTATGGTACATTCCTTTCCATCTTCACTGCATGCATACTCATATGCAGTATCCAGCCTCTGCGCAAGTGATTTTGAGACCACATCCCCTTTGACATGTGCTCCAAGCACTATCATATAATCGCACCCGCCGTCAGGTTTTGCATTCATCTTACTTATCACAAGTCCCTCAAGCACGGCAAGATAGCCAAGTCCCAATATCATCACAACCGTAAATGCTGTCTTAGTCCATACATGAAGTACAATGCTTCCGCAGGCTTCCATTCTGCTTATATAAAAAACAAATCCAAAAAATAACGAAATAGCAAGCCATATATAATTAAACATTGACGATGGTCCGGTTACAGCCAGACATGTAATAAAATATCCCGCGCTTAAAATCGCAATTGTAAGCCATGTATACTGCATATTATCTCCTTTCCGCAGACATACAAAGCGTCAAAAAATCACAAGCCAAATATCAGCTTCAGCTCTGCTACAGACGCAATTTGTGGTGCCTGCGGCACTAATTGCTTTATAAAAATCAGTTATTATTTCAATTTATCATATTTTATCATATGATGCCGACATGTATTTGTCAATTTTCCTCACTGAAACATATTTTAACATAATTGTACAAACCTTCAGTTTGGTGTATAATGCATTTTAAATAAATGCTAATGGAGGACTAATTATGTTCGTATTCAACAATGATGTAATTCCTACCGACTGCGAGCCGGGCGTAACACGTAAGATTCTCACCCATTCAGATGAGCTTATGATGTGCGAGATAACATTCAAAAAGGGGGCAAGAGGAAACACTCATTCACACCCACATCTTCAGATTACATATATTGCAAAAGGAAGCTTTGAATTCACAATTGATGGGGAAACCAGAATAGTAAAGCAGGGAGACAGTGTATACATGCCGTCTGATGCTGTTCATGGAGTTGTTGCTCTCGAAGACGGAATACTTGTAGATGTATTCAATCCCGCAAGAGAAGATTTTCTAAAGAAATAGTTTTATCTGAATATTACTCTCCTGCTGTCACCACAGCATCCATATGCATAGAATATAAATGAATCCAGATTACGGAGACTTTTATATGAAACACAGGATGCTTGGTGGCATCACAGGAATTGCTCTTTCTGTCACCACACTCATTTCAATGTCAGCCTGTTTTCCACAGGACTCTTCTGACAGACTCACTCAGATAACCCTTAATGAGGTTGCCCACTCTATATTCTACGCTCCACAGTATGTTGCAATCGAGAACGGATACTTTGAGGAAGAAGGAATCAGCCTTACGCTTGTCACCGGTTTTGGTGCTGATAAAGTAATGACATCACTCGTATCCGGAGATGCCGATATAGGATTTATGGGCTCAGAATCCTCAGTGTATGTATATAACGAAGGTTCCGCAGACTATGCTGTCAACTTTGCGCAGCTTACACAGCGAGCAGGTAATTTTCTTGTATCCCGTACACCGCAGCCAGACTTCAATTGGGACTCACTCAGGGGCAGTACTGTCCTTGGCGGACGCGCAGGTGGCATGCCTGAGATGATTCTTGAATACATTCTCAAAAATAAGGGCATCGATTATAAAAATGATCTTACAATCATACAGAATATTGACTTTGGCTCCACTGCCGGTGCTTTCAAAGGCAGCCCTGATGATTATGACTATACAGTTGAGTTTGAGCCGCATGCGACACTTCTGGAAAACGAAGGTGCAGGTTACGTTGTAAGCTCTCTTGGCATTGAGAGCGGATATGTACCATACACTGCATACTGTGCAAAAAAAAGTTATATTAAAAATCACCCGGAGATAATACAGTCATTTACAAATGCAATACAAAAGGGTATTAACTATGTAAATACGCACACGCCGGAAGAAATTGCCACAGTTATCGCACCACAGTTTCCGGAGACCGAGTCCAAAGACCTTGTAAAGATAATTGACCGTTACAAGCAGCAGGATTCCTGGAAAGATAACACTGTATTTTCAGAAGACAGCTTCAATCTGCTTCTCGATATTCTTGAGTCCTCAGGTGAACTCAAATCGCGTGTTCCTTATGAAGTACTCGTTAATACTGAATTCGCAGAACGTGCAAAATAACATTATGCTAAAAAAGACATCATACATGCGGTCAGTAATTGGTTAACTGCGCTGTATGATGTCTTTTAGATTCACATTATAAATTACATTTCTTCTAATATGCTCTTGGCACGTTCTAAGGAATCGATATGTACATAGATGGAATATTTGCGGTTGGATGATTTTGAAAAGAAGCCATGGTCACCCTTGGATCTTTCAAAATAGCTGATGTTATTCTTAAGAAGCAGCTTCTCAAGTCTATCCTTCTTTGCCTTATCAATTGAATCAATCAACATTACTTCCCTGTTGTCCATAATTCAAACCTTCCTTCTTGTTTTATATTATCGTGTCATCCTTTCAATGTGCCTTACAAGCCGGAGCCATCATATCTTAGTAAAATGATTTTATTGATGATGAACCGAACATCTGACGATAGATATTATTATACATATCGTCAGAAAGCACATTCTTGAGGACTGATATATTCTTTATAACCTCCGAAGACACTTCGTTCTCCTGTGATGCAGTCATTCTTGATGCGTTAATTGCATTAGCAAAATCCGATGACCTGAAATCAAGTGAACTAATCTGCTTATAATCCGCCGAACCTGACATTGCAACATCTAATGATGTACCATCAATATTGCCATCCAGTGTTAATGAATTAATAACAAGTGAACCGCTTGATGCATCCATACCCTTCATTGCAGCGTCCATATACAGTCTGAGATACTGGTTGGATATATTGCCTGACTTAGGCGTAACCTTTACGTCAATCTTGATATTATCTCCGCTTGATGAAGCCATTGCATCCATATCAAGTTCGTCTGAGCCTATATTGACGTAGATGCAGTCATTCTTTTTCTCTCTGCCAAGGAGCTTAAGTTCTGCCTTAAATGCTGACCCCTTGTATGTTGTAATTGAATTAGTATCAAATGAAACTGACACGAGCTCTTTTTTATTGGTTATTGCAACATTCACAACAAACTGTCCGAATCCGAGTTCTGCATTAGTGACTGCATTCTTACATGTATCCTTTGTGACATATCCTGATACGAATGCCAGATAAGGCTTAAGCGTATCATCATTAAATACATTCTCAATAACATTATTGGCAAAATTCTTGACATTCTGCTCTGTCACCGTTATCGCGAACTGTGTAGCTTTGACATCTCCCTGCTCGCCATTGAATGTTACCCTGCCAAGCTTATCATATGATAATTCATCGATAAATGAATCAACCGCACCGAATACATCTTTAACAACAGCCTGTATAATTCCCGAATAAGCAGAAATATTACTTGTTGAAGCAGCTTTGCCCATGTAGCTGAACATATCACTGTAGCTGATTCCGCTATCTCTGAATACATCATCTGTCTTCATATAGAATGACTTGCTGCAAAGTGCAGGAATACTAAAATATACATTATTAGTATCCATGTAAATCTTCATCTCAATCACCGAAGACTTACCGGTTCCCTGTGCGAGTCCCATCGTTCCTGCAATAACCTTATCTTCAGGTGACATCTGAAGATGCATGTTAAGCGTGTCTGCCTTAACATATGAAAGATAATCACTTCCGTTGACAGTTGCCCTGTCAATATGAAGCGAATATGTAAAATCATTCTTACCAGCAACCTGTGTTGATGCTAAGCTGCTATCTGACATAACTGTGTCAAATGATGTCTGGAGATTGCCTGCTGAGCTCTTAAGAGCTTCCTTAACCTGTTCTTCAGGGTTAATAATCATTGCAAGTGTTGATCTCATGCAGAATCCCGCAACACCAAGTACAACTACTATAAGTGCAATTATCGCTGCAATAAGCGGAGCCTTACTCTTCTTAGGCTCTACATGTTTTCCTACCGGCGGCTGTACCGGCTGATATGGCTGCTGTACCGGCTGTGCACCATATCCGTTACCATTATTCTGCACCGGTCCAACGCTGTCACTCATACTTTTTGTAAGATCCACCGGTTCCTGCGGCATAAGCATATTGCCGCACTTTGGGCAGAACATTGCCCCTTGTTCTACTTCATTACCACACTTTGGACAAAACATATCCACACCTCCCATATTAATTATTTCTTCCTGTCAATTACTTCTTCACATATTTGACAAATTCATATTCCAGATCAAAATATGTACGTTCGTCGCTGCTCTCCTCAATTGTCCATTCGTCCATCTCATCAAGATTTGGAAAATATGTATCTGCATCATATGAGTAATTGATCTTAGTAACATGAGCCACACTGCAATATGGGAGGAACTGTCTGTATACTGACTCTCCGCCTATAACATAGATATCTTCATCATTATACTGCTTAAGCACTTCAAGTGCCTCCTCGATACTATGGCAGATGATGGCATCTTTAACATTATACTCCTTATCTTTTGTTATGACAACATTAACCCTGTTCTTAAGCGGCAGTCCATTAGGGAAGCTTTCCAGTGTCTTTCTTCCCATAACGACTACTTTTCCTGTCGTCTCCCTGCGGAAAAACTGCATATCTTCCGGAATACTCACAAGAAGCTTTCCTTTGTGTCCTATAGCCCAGTTACTGTCTACAGCAACTATCATATTCATAAAAAATGACCTCTCTTTCTGCAACATTTTCCTAAATTAACTTTCATTTTCCTCCGTCAGACCGCAACAGGTATCTTTATCTGCGGACCATACTTGTAATCCTCAAGTTCAAAATCATCCACCGTGAACTCATAAAAGTCTTTAACATCCGGATTCATGCGGAATACAGGTGCATCATATGTCTGACGCTTTATCAGTTCTTTTACAAGAGGAATATGTCTGTCATATATATGCGCATCCGCTATTACATGGACAAGCTCTCCCGCCTCAAGTCCGCTCACCTGCGCAATCATGTGTACAAGTACCGCATACTGTACTACATTCCAGTTATTCGCAGTAAGAATATCATTAGAACGCTGATTGAGTATAGCATTAAGCTTATTACCGGTAACGTTAAAGGTCATGCTGTATGCACAAGGATAAAGATTCATCTCATGCAGATCCTGGTGTACATATATATTAGTCATTATACGGCGGCTGTATGGATTATTCTTAAGGTCATACAGAACTCTGTCGACCTGATCCATCATTCCTTCCTTATACTGGTGCCTGACGCCAAGCTGATATCCGTACGCTTTGCCGATTGAGCCGTTCTCGTCGGCCCATTCATCCCATATATGGCTGTTAAGATCCTTTATATTATTGGACTTTTTCTGCCATATCCAGAGTATCTCGTCTATACAGCTTTTGAATGCTGTCCGTCTTAATGTCATAATCGGAAATTCTCTGCTAAGATCATATCTGTTCACAACACCAAACTTCTTGATTGTATATGCATACGAGCCATCCTCCCACTTAGGTCTGACTTTCTCGCCCTCTGTGCTGTACCCGTTGTCAATTATATCATTACACATATCTATAAAAACTTTATCAGCATAACTCATCAGTACTCATTGTCCTCCTTCTTAAGATATGATGATAATCCGGCTCTGTCGAGATATTCCTTTCCGATATAGCCTTTTACCATAATACCGTCAGCCGTATAATCTTCACTCATCAGCTGTCCGTACTGTCTTATGACCTGTATCTTTCCTGCATCTGCAAATCCGTAACAATGCTCTATATATACTTTGGAGCCTCTTAAGATATCTCCAAGTGCCTCTTCAAACTCATCAAGTCCCTGTCCCGTCTTTGCAGATATATATACGGTCTTATCTGCCTTAAAATCCCTTGGCTTTGCTGATGAATCCGTCATATCCAGCATATCACATTTGTTGAAGAGCGTTATAACCGGTTTGTCCCCGACTTCAAGTTCCTGCAGTGTATCATATACAATCTCCATCTGACGTTCCATATCATCATTGGATGCATCAACAACATGCACTATAATATCCGCATATCTCGCTTCTTCAAGTGTACTTCTGAACGCATCTATAAGATGGTGCGGAAGCTTTCTGATAAATCCGACCGTATCGGTAAGCAGCACTCTTGACTTATCAGTAAGAACCAGTTCCCTCGTTGTAGGGTCAAGTGTTGCAAAAAGCTTATCTTCTGACAGCACGTCCGCATCAGTAAGTCTGTTAAGCAGCGTTGATTTGCCGGCATTTGTATATCCTACAATTGCAGCAACCGGCATACTTGTCTTTTTTCTCTGCTGTCTTGTTACTTCTCTGTGTCTTACGACCTCATCAAGCTCACTTTTAAGCTGTGCGATTCTGTCACGGATAAGACGTCTGTCCATCTCAATCTTCTTCTCACCGGGACCTCTTGTTCCAACACCGCCGCCAAGACGTGACATTGAAAGTCCGAGGCCAAGACCTGCCAGACGTGACATTCTGTACTTAAGCTGTGCCATCTCAACCTGAATCTTACCTTCGCTTGTTGATGCCCTTGCAGCGAATATATCAAGGATAACCAGAGTTCTGTCAAGTACCTTACAATTAAGCTCCTCTTCAAGATTCTTAAGCTGTGCCGGTGAAAGTTCATCATCACACACTATTCCGTCTGCATCATACTGTGCAGCAAGACATGCCAGCTCTTCTATCTTACCCTTTCCTATATATGTTCCCGGGTGTACAGCCTCCCTGTTCTGGATAACTACATCACACACCTGTGCTCCTGCAGTCTTTACAAGTTCCCTGAGTTCAGCAAGTGACTGCCTGGTGTCATCACGTTCATCAGTCTGCACCGCCACGAGAATAAAGCGCTCTTCGCGCTCTTCCATATCATGAGTCTTTGCCATCAGGCTTTTCTCCATTCCTAAATATCCTAAATACTATTAAAACAGCTCAATGCACCGGCTCTTTCCGGCACTGTCAGCATTTTTTTATTTCTTTAACCTTATCAGCATCTTCCTGAAACTCTGCCATGCTGCTTCTATTATCTCTCAATCTTGTTATGAAGTGGTATGTAAAATCCGTAACATACATTATCGGCAGCGCAGTACCCATTATCATAACATATCTGTGGTTAATATGCATAACAAAGCTTTCAAGTCTTATATTGAAATAACCAAATATGATAAGTGCCAGAAGTCCCCACGCAAGAGTACTCTCAAGGCATAATATTCCTTTGTAATTAAACTTAAGATGGTCATAATTCCACCATACTTCGCCAAAAAGCTTCATCATTGCCATTGCCACTATATACTCAAATACGGTTGCTCCAATGCAGCCCCATACATACAGTGCAGCATAATTATGCTGTATCGGTGCAAATAGATAACATGCAATAAACACTCCAAAGCCATATATTACACAAAACGGCAGCTTGGCAAATCCCCTGTTCTCCCAGTAGCCCTTCTGTCTTCTGATAACAATACACTCCATTCCCCATCCTAAGAAGCTGTATATAAAAAACCATACAAAAAACTGGAATATATCCATTCCATGAAACATAAAAATCTTCATTATTTATCTCCTTGCTGCAACCTGTACCTTAATAAACTTTAAATTCTGCATCTCCGCGTTTTTTAGTATCTGCAATCATAATTGCGTATATTCTTATGTACATGATAAATGATACTGCAAGCGAAATAAGACATAACGCAAACAGAATCGTTCTTATATTAGACGGTATATCCGGCAGAAGTATGAATGCTATCATTATCACATACAGCACAAATGTACATACCTTGCCATACCACTTTGCTCCGTTAAGCCTCTTCCGGCATGTCTTAATTACAACAGCGCCTACCACCGCCGTAACTATCTCCTTTATTACAAGAACGCCCACAAGCACCGCCATATAGTGAACACGTACCGTTGCACATACAAGCATTGCAAGCTGCATGAGCTTATCCGCAATCGGATCCAGAACCTTACCGAGATCTGTAATCATATTACATCTTCTCGCAATCTGTCCGTCAAGAAAATCCGTAAGTCCTGATACAATTACCACAACTGCTGCCATTGCAAAGTCATGCGGTGTGCCGGCATTAAGATAAAGCCAGCAGAAAACAGGCACAAGTATAATTCTTATGTAACAAAGAATATTTGGTAACTTTATAAGGTCTCCCGGTTCAAAATGCATACGGAATAACGTCTTCTGCTGGTCCTTCATCATAATCTCCATTCTAGAATTTATTTATGCAAGCATCCCTTCAAGTGTTGTACGGATAGCCTTAATAAAATCAAGGCTGTTAAGCACAACAGGATTCTCAATCGTTGTGATAAGTGCAAGATCCTTTGTCATCTTACCATCTTCAATAGTCCTGATGCATGCTGTCTCAAGCTTATCTGCAAATTCCATAAGCTCCTTATTGCCGTCAAGCTCGCCTCTCTTGCGCAGAGCCCCTGACCATGCAAATATTGTTGCAACTGAGTTAGTTGATGTCTCTTCGCCCTTAAGGTGCTTATAGTAATGTCTCTGTACTGTTCCGTGGGCAGCCTCATACTCATAATATCCGTGAGGTGATACAAGCACTGATGTCATCATTGCAAGTGAACCGAAGGCAGTTGCAACCATATCACTCATGACATCTCCGTCATAGTTCTTACATGCCCAGATATATCCGCCCTCTGAACGCATAACTCTTGCTACGGCATCATCAATAAGAGTATAGAAATATTCTATGCCGGCTGCCTTGAACTTATCAGCAAATTCTGCATCATATATCTCCTGAAAAATATCCTTAAATGTATGGTCATATTTCTTAGATATTGTATCCTTTGTTGCAAACCAGAGATCCTGCTTTGTATCAAGTGCATAATTAAAGCAGCTTCTTGCAAAGCTCTCTATTGAAGCGTTGATATTATGCATGCCCTGAATGATTCCCGGACCGTCAAACTCATGAATGAGCTCCTTTGTCTGTGTTCCGTCTTCTGCTGTGTATACAAGTTCTGTCCTGCCGGCTGCAGGTATCTTCATCTCTACTCCCTTGTATACATCGCCATATGCATGTCTTGCTATTGTAATAGGCTTCTTCCAGTTCTTAACAAGTGGCTCAATGCCCTTAACTATGATAGGCGCACGGAATACTGTACCATCAAGGATAGCTCTTATTGTTCCGTTAGGGCTCTTATACATTGCCTTAAGATCGTACTCAGTCATTCTTGCTGCATTAGGAGTAATAGTTGCACACTTTACAGCAACACCATACTTCTTTGTTGCCTCTGCCGAATCAACTGTTACCTTATCATCTGTCTCATTACGGTGCTTAAGACCAAGATCATAATATTCTGTATTCAGTTCAACAAACGGACTTAAGAGCTCATCTTTAATCCACTGCCACAGAATTCTTGTCATCTCATCTCCATCCATCTCTACGAGTGGAGTTGTCATCTTAATTTTAGCCATTGTTCACACCTTATCCTTTCAGCCTTAATTTTATCAATATTACTCTTAAATTTACTACATTAATTAATTTTTGTAAATATATCCGCTCCAAATTGTTGTATTTCTGCATGTGATTTGCTATAATCCAAAAAAGATTACCTATACTATATATAAAGTAAAGCGGCTTATACATCAGTTTACGCAGCAGCTTAAGCCGCAATGTTTTTTGGAGGAAATTATGTGTGGTTTTGCAGGATTTACAGGACACTTGGAGAATAGTGAGGAAGTTCTCACTAATATGATGAACAGAATTATCCACAGAGGTCCTGACAGTGCCGGTCAGCACATTGACAATGGTGCCGCTCTCGGCTTCAGGCGCCTCAGCATCATTGACCTTGACTGTGGAAGTCAGCCTATGTACAACGAGACCAATGACATTGTAATAACATTTAACGGTGAGATATATAATTATCAGGATCTGCGCAAAGAATTGATAGAAAAAGGACATACCTTCCGCAACAATTCCGATACCGAAGTACTTATTCATGCATATGAGGAATATGGTGAAGATATGCTTAACCGCCTTCGCGGAATGTTTGCATTTGTTATATGGGACAGTAAAAAGGAGACTCTCTTCGGAGCAAGGGATTTCTTCGGAATCAAGCCTTTCTATTATGCACTTGTAGACGGTAACCTTGTATTTGCGTCCGAGATTAAGAGTATTCTTGAGTACCCTCTTTACCAGAAGGCTGTTAATAACGTGGCGCTGGAGAATTATCTTACATTCCAGTATTCCGTACTGGATGAGACATTTTTCAAGGGAATATACAAGCTTATGCCGTCACACTGTCTCACCTTCCACAAGGGTGAGCTTAATATTAAGCGCTATTGGGAGCCGGTATTTGAGCCTGATGAGAATAAGACACTCGAGGAGTGCGTTGATGAGATTGATAAGGTTATGCACGATTCAGTTGAACACCACAAGATAAGTGATGTCGAGGTCGGTTCATTCCTTTCAAGCGGTGTTGACTCAAGCTACGTTGCAGCAACTTTTAACGGTGACAAGACATTCACCGTAGGCTTCGATTATGAAAAGTACAATGAGATTGACTATGCCAAGGCACTCTCTGAGAAGATTAAGATTGACAATTACAGCAAGCTTATAACTACCGAAGAATACTGGGATGCAATAAGCCATATCCAGTACCAGATGGACGAGCCACTGGCTGACCCTTCTGCCATTGCACTTTACTTTGTAAGCCAGACAGCAGCAAAGCATGTCAAGGTTGCGATGTCAGGTGAGGGTGCCGATGAGTTCTTCGGCGGATATAACATCTATCACGAACCGTTCTCACTTGCACCGATGCAGAAGCTTCCTAAGGGACTGCGCAAAGGTCTTGCCGCAATTGCCGGCAAGCTCCCTCCTCATATGAAGGGAAGAAGCTTCCTTATCCGCGCAAGCAAGGATCTGCAGGAGAGATTCATAGGCAACGCATTTATGTTTAATGAAGAGGAGCGTGCCAGGATTCTCAAGCACCCTACAGGCAAGTACAACCATATGGAGCTTACCAGACCTTACTATGACAAAGTCGCCAATCTTGATGACGTTACCAAGATGCAGTACATTGATATTCACTTCTGGCTTATCGGTGACATCCTTCTTAAGGCCGACAAGATGAGTATGGCACATTCACTTGAAGTGCGTGTTCCATTTCTCGACAAGGAAGTCTTTGAGGTTGCAAGACATATTCCAACAAAGTACAAGGTCAATAACAAGAATACCAAGTTTGCAATGCGTCAGGCTGCGCACCGCTATCTGCCTGACATGGTTGCTGAGAAGAAGAAGCTCGGTTTCCCTGTTCCGATAAGAATATGGCTTCGTGACGACAAGTACTATAACATTGTCAGGGAAGCGTTTACAAGCGATGCGGCACAGGAGTACTTCAATGTTGATGAGATAGTTTCCTTCCTTGACGAGCACAAAGCCGGCAATGCCGATAACTCACGTAAGATATGGACTATCTATATGTTCCTTGTATGGTATGAGGAGTATTTTGGAAAGAACGAGGCATCACATGTACACGCAGCATGCTAAGCTTATAGATGCAATGATAGAATATGATAAAGGTGACGCGAGAAGAATCCAGCATTTTATCAAGGTTCATGACCTTGCTGCCACTATCGCAACACTTGAGAATGCAGACGAAGAGACCACTTTCATCCTTGAGACGGCTGCTATACTCCATGATATAGGAATCCATATCAGTGAAGCAAAATACGGCTCTGCAAGCGGTCATTATCAGGAGCTTGAAGGTCCTGCCGAGGCTGAAAAGCTCATGCAGAAGGTTGGTGGTTACAATGCTTCGCAGATAGAACGTGTCATGTACCTGATTGGACATCACCACACATACAACAATATTGACGGAATTGATTATCAGATTCTTGTCGAAGCAGACTTTCTTGTTAATCTGTATGAAGATAACGTATCAGCCGAAGCTGTTAAGAATGCACGCAGTCAGATATTCAGGACTTCTGCCGGTACAAGACTTCTTGATAACATGTTTTAAGGATTTAAAAAAATACGCCATGCACATGGCGTATTTTGTTATTATCCGCTATTATTCTTTATATGATTATATGAACTTTGCTACCTCACTCATCTCTTTTCTCTTTGGCATCTTCGGTTCAAAACCATCCTCGCGTACTCCGACACCGATTACTGCAACAATCTCCTCAGACTCATCAATTGCAAGCATCTGTCTTATCTTCTCTCCGTCGCGTATTCCCATGATAAGTGTGTCGAGTCCCTGATTGCGTGCTTCAAGTATAATGTTAGCGCTTGCAAGTCCAAGATCGTAATAGCCCCATCCGTTGCCACATTCATTGCGGGGCTGACCTTCAATAGTGTATCCTGATACATTCTTTACAAATGTTGTGACTATAAGTGCAGGCGCATTGGCGACATTAGCAGCATTAAATTCCGGCAGACATTCCTTCTTAAGATTCTCAACGACATCAGGGGCATCTATCACATAATATCTTGATGTCTGCAGATTCTTCCATGACGGAGCATACTGTGCGGCCTCAATAAGCTTTTCAAGCTGCTCTCCTGTGACTGCTGAAGCCTTGTACTTTCTCACACTTCTTCTTTCCTTAAGGACGTTATCGAATTCCATTATAATACCTCCCTGACTACATCCGGCAGTTCTGCAAGTGAATCTATAACATACTGTGCATCTTTTACATCCCCAAAGCCATATCTTGCCCAGATGAACGGCACACCGGCTTTGGTGCATGCGTCTGCGTCGCCCTGTGTGTCTCCAACGTATACTGCTTTTTCTATTCTATTGCGCTCCATGACGAGTTTTATGTTCTCTGCTTTAAGCATTCCGCTTCTGCCCGGACATTCATAGTCATCAAAGAATGGCTGCATCTTGTGATGTTCAAGAAATGTTTCTATATATCCATCCTGACAATTGCTGACTATCGAAAGATGATAGCCTTCGTCACGCAGCATAGTTAAAGTCCTTGTGATATCCGGAAACAGTATTCCGCCTTTTTCAAGCAGCCTTGCTTCCTCGTTGCGGCAGCATCTCTCAAGAAGTCCTGTTCTTCTTTGTGGCTCCATATCCGGCACAAGTGCCTCTATTATTGCCTCCATAGGCTTTCCCATAAGACTTTTCAACTCTCCGACAGTTGTTCTTTTATCAACGCCCTCTTCTTCAAATGTCTTATTCCAGCCCCACACAACCTGCTCTGCCGAATCCCACAGAGTACCGTCAAGGTCAAATATAACAGCTTTATTCATCATTTCTCCTTTTTTGTGCATTCTTTGCTTTGCTCAGTCTTTCATGCTTTTCACTTCCAAGAAGTCTTGCCCGGACAACCGCTTCTTCACCGAATTTATTGCGTATCTCATCCATGGCTGCGTCCAGCTTTTTGAGCTTATCGGTACGTTCATCCGCAAACAGGCTCATCTGCTCGAATTCCTGATGTGCAGCCTTTCCTGCCGATATACCTATAAGCCTTACCGGTCTGTCAGCCTTCCACATCTCATACAGAAGCTGCTGCGCATTCTCATATATTACATCAGTTGTATTGGTAGGATATTCAAGACTACACTGATGCGAATGCCTGTTGAACTCAGCATCCACAAGCGTTACTGTCACAACTCCCGCTTTTTTGCCGTCAGTTCTCAGCCTAAGCGCAACACTCTCTGCAAGTGACATAATTATCCCAAGTGCCACATCTATGGATGACACATCCTCACCGGTTGTGACACTGTTACCATAGCTGTTTTCTTTGGCTTCATGCCTTACAATCGCAACTGACTCAATTCCGTTGGCATAATTCCATGCCATATCGCCCATCTTGCCGAGCTTCGACACAAGCATCCCCCTGTCTGCCGCCGCAACATCTCCGATTGTATAAAAGCCCATATTATTCAGTGCCTTTGCAGTGTTTTTTCCTACTCCAAACAGGCTCCCCACCGGAAGATGCCACATTTTTTTGTCTATCTCATCAGGAAACAGCGTATGTATCTTATCAGGCTTTTCAAAATCAGATGCCATCTTTGCCAGCAGTCTGTTAGATGATATTCCTATATTGACAGTAAATCCAAGCTCATCCCTGATTCTGTCCTTAAGCCTTGCTGCTGCCTCAAGCGGCGGCCCCATCAGCGTCTGCATTCCGGTCATATCAAGGAATGCCTCATCAATACTGTACTGTTCAACGTCAGGTGTGAATTCCTGCATTATCGCTATCATCGCCCTGCTGTTCTTCACATACCAGTCAAACTGCGGTTTTACTGTAACAAGCCCCGGACACTTTTTCCTTGCCATATACAAAGGCTCGCCGGTGCGCACCCCTGCCTGTGCGGCAAGGATGCTCTTGGCGAGCACTATTCCATGTCTTGATTTCTCATCCCCGCCGACACAAGAAGCTATAAGCCGCAGATCATCATGGCCCTCCTCAAGTAGCTTAAGGGCTGACCATGATAAAAATGCGCTGTTTACATCAACGTGAAAGAAAACTCTTTCCATATATCTGACTCCAAATCACTATATATGCCATACAGGTTCCGGCTTACTTAAGCTGTCCAAGTCTTTCCTGAACCTGCTCAAGCATCTGGGTATATTTTGCAAGCTTTGCCTTCTCCTCATCAATCTTGGCCTGAGGTGCCTTGCTTGTAAACCTCTCGTTGTTAAGCATGCCGTTACATCTTGCAATCTCGCCATTAAGACGTTTTTCTTCTTTTTCAAGACGCTCAATCTCAGCCTTGACATCTACGAGGTCAGCAAATGGCATATAGATAACAGCCTCAGGGATGACTGTTGATACCGCATCATCTGCAATTCCTGTCTTATCGCTCTGTACGCATACCTCACTTGCATATCCGAGTGTTGCAAAGAATACCCTGCCATTCTCAAATATCTGTCTTACGCTGTTATTCTCAGATACAACATATACCTTAGCCTTTCTTGAAGGTGCTACATTCATATCTGTTCTTAATGCGCGGATATTGCGGACTGCATTTTTGATTGTCTCGATTGCATTCTCATCCTCTGCGAATTCCAGCTCCTTCTTATATGCAGGCCAGTCAGAAATCATTATTGATTCCTCATCATCCTGAAGGTTGCAGAATATCTCCTCTGTTACGAATGGCATATATGGGTGAAGCATCTTAAGGGCATCAACGAGAACAGTCTTAAGTGTCCATACTGCTGCATCCTTGGTTGTATCTTCGTCATTGTAAAGTCTTGGCTTAACCATCTCAATGTACCAGTCACAGAATTCATCCCAGATGAAGTCCTGAAGCTTTGAAACTGCTATTCCAAGTTCATATTTTTCCATGTTCTCTGTAACTTCTGCAACAACCTTATTCATTCTTGAAAGAATCCACTTATCTGCTGCTGTGAGATTCTCAGGAAGCTTATATGCGCTGCTGCTTCCGCCATTGCCGTTAACCTTGATGTTGCCAGGCTTAATCCTGCCTTCAGGGTCATTCATCATGATAAATCTTGTAGCATTCCATACCTTGTTTGCAAAGTTACGGCTTGCTTCTACACGCTCCCAGTAGAAACGCATATCGTTACCCGGTGCATTGCCTGTTATCAGTGTAAGTCTGAGTGCATCTGCACCATATTTGTCAATTACTTCAAGCGGGTCGATACCATTGCCAAGAGACTTACTCATCTTGCGTCCCTGTGAATCTCTTACAAGGCCATGGAACAATACCTTGCCGAATGGCTTCTCGCCCATATGCTCATAGCCTGAGAAAATCATTCTGATTACCCAGAAGAATATGATATCATATCCTGTTACAAGCACATCTGTCGGATAGAAATATGAAAGCTCCTCAGTCTTTTCAGGCCACCCAAGCGTTGAGAAAGGCCAGAGTGCTGAACTGAACCATGTATCCAGTGTATCAGGGTCCTGTGTCATATGTCCGCCACACTTAGGACATACTGTTGTCTCAGTATCTGACACAACCATCTCACCACAGTCATCACAGTAATAAGCCGGGATTCTGTGTCCCCACCAGAGCTGTCTTGATATACACCAGTCACGGATATTATCTGTCCAGTTAAAATATGTCTTTTCCATTCTCTCAGGCATAAGCTTGATATCGCCATTCTTAACTGCTTCAGCTGCAGGCTTTATAAGCTCATCCATCTTAACAAACCACTGCTGCTTAATCATAGGCTCAACAGTAGTCTTGCAGCGGTCATGTGTACCTACATTGTGTACATGGTCCTCAACCTTAACAAGAAGTCCTGCTGCCTTAAGGTCCTCAACCATCGCCTTACGTGCCTCATAACGGTCCATTCCGGCATATTTGCCACCATTTTCATTAATAGTAGCATCATCATTGAGCATATTAATCTCAGGGAGATTGTGTCTCTTGCCAACCTGGAAATCGTTAGGGTCATGTGCAGGTGTAATCTTAACAACACCTGTACCAAATTCCATATCTACATATTCATCTGCAATAATAGGAATCTGGCGGTTCATAAGAGGCAGTTCAACCATCTTTCCGACAAGGTCTTTGTATCTGTCATCATTAGGATTTACTGCAAGCGCCGAGTCACCGATAAGTGTCTCAGGACGTGTAGTTGCGATGATGATGGCATCATCTGTTCCTACGATTGGATACTTGATATGCCAGAAATGTCCTGCCTGCTCCTCATATTCAACCTCAGCATCTGAGATAGATGTCTTACATACAGGACACCAGTTGATGATTCTTGAACCCTTGTAGATAAGACCTTTCTTATAAAGATTGATAAATACTGTCTGTACAGCCTTAGAACAGCCCTCGTCCATTGTAAAACGCTCTCTGTCCCAGTCACATGAAGAACCCATCTTCTTAAGCTGGCTTGTTATTGTTCCGCCATACTGCTTCTTCCACTCCCATGTACGCTTGAGGAAGCCTTCACGTCCGAGTTCATTCTTATCAATGCCTTCTTCCTTAAGTGCATTGATTACCTTAACCTCCGTTGAGATACTTGCATGGTCAGTTCCCGGAATCCATAATGCTTCATATCCCTGCATTCTCTTGAATCTTATAAGGATATCCTGCATCGTATTATCGAGTGCATGTCCCATATGCAGCTTACCTGTTATATTCGGAGGCGGCATAACTATTGTAAATGGTTTCTTACTTCTGTCTACTTCCGCATGGAAATACTTTTTGTCCAGCCACTTCTGGTAGAGACGGTCCTCAATCGCAGAAGGGTCATAATTCTTTTCGAGATTCCTGCTCATCTTTCTTCTCCATTCTTTTCAATCTGTCTTTATCTTATAAGATTAGTGTGAACATCAGATTAATATCTGATTATCACGTGTGCAAAAATGCACCAACTAAACAGAAAGCCCCTGCACTACAGAGACTCTGCAATGCAAGGGCGTATTAACGCGGTACCACCTTACTTCACCTTCCGGCCTTATCGACTGTAATAACGTCAGTCACCCCGTCACATCCTACTTAAGTCACAATCCGTCAGATTATGATTGTTCAGATGTGCTGCTAAGAAGCTACCTTCCCTGACCATTCACGAAACAGCCTTGCAGCCTGTGAGCTGTTCTCTCTTGCGATAGCTGTCAGGTACTCCTCTTCCTCACCGCATTTATTGTATAATAATATGAAACAATAAAAAAATCAACCCCTAATCAAGAATAAGCTGGTCTGCCGTAACAAAAACATATCCGCGCTCCTTAAGCCTGTCAACAATCTCCAGAGCCGCCGTCACTGATGAGTCAAAGATATCATGCATAAGTATTATGTCACCATTCTTTGCATTTTTCACAACATGCCTGACAACGGCACCGCAGTCAGATGTATTCCAATCCTCGGGGTCTACTGTCCACAGCACACACTGCATGTCAATCTCTTCTGCCATGCATGAACTCAGCATTCCATATGGTGGTCTTATATAATACGGCCGGACTCCGGTTATTGCTTTGATTGCCTCATTAGTCTCATTCACCTCTTCAAGGGCTTTTCCTTCAGATACTGCCGTAAGCTGAACGTGGCTGAATGTATGATTGCCGATAAGATGCCCCTCGTCATACATCCTTTTTACTATCTCTTCATTACCTTCAATATTCTCTCCCACCAGAAAAAAAGTTGCCTTAACATTCCTCTCCTTAAGCCCGTCAAGCAGTTTTTCTGTTGACTGCCCGGGTCCGTCATCGAAGGTTAAGGCAACTACGTTCTCGTATGTATATACTTCCGGATACCCGAGGTCCGCATCTGCTCCTGCATCCGTTTCTTCCGCCACATCAGCTGTTCCATTCCACGCGCTGCTAATATACTTATTATCAGCATTAATATTCTCTGCCGGGATACATGCCAGAACAGCCATCACAACAAATACTACCATTAATAATATATTTCTGTGTCTACTCATATACCGGGCTCCGTTGCAACTCAGTATATTATATTACGCCGGTCTGATATTATTCTCTATATTATTTTCTGCTGGCCGTTGTGAGTGCTGTGCGTCCTGCCATTCTTCAGGTTTCTTTATGAGGCTGTCCCCCTCCCGCAAAAAAACATTTTCAACTTATATTGTATTTCAACGTGTGGCAACAAGTGTGACAAAACTTCTTACTTTTATTGTCACACTTTTATCATTCTATATTATTATTCGCTGTCTGTATCGCATTTTGCACGAAATGGCATTTTAGCGGCGTGAAAAGACAGTGGATGCCAAAAAAGGATATGGGCTGCATAGCTTGTACTATACAGCCCATATCCTTTTTATGCCGTCATGCATCACTGCCTGCATCATCCACAATAACTTCTCTTGAAAGCAGCTCCATGAACTGCTCACCTGTTATTGATTCTTCCTCATACAGTTTCTTAGAAATCTCGTGAAGCTTTCCAATGTTCTCTTCAAGAATCTTTGTTGCCTTTGCATGTGCTTTCTTGACAACCTCTACAACCATCTCATCAATCTTCGCTGCCGTCTGTGCCGAACATGCAAGCGACGTGTCGCCGCCGAGATACTGATTGCTGACTGTCTCAAATGCAACCATGTCAAAATCACTCATACCGTATCTGGTAATCATAGCTCTTGCAAGCTTGGTTGCCTGCTCAATATCATTAGACGCGCCTGTTGTTACTGAGTGGAATATAAGCTCCTCAGCCGCACGTCCTCCGGTGAATGTCGCAATCTTATTCTCAAGCTCTTCTTTACTCATAAGATTGTGTTCATCCTCATCAACCTGCATTGTATATCCGAGTGCTCCTGAGGTTCTTGGAATAATCGTAATCTTGGTAACCGGAGCCGAATGTGTCTGCATTGCTGCGACAAGTGCATGTCCGACTTCATGGTATGATACAATAAGCTTTTCCTTATTCGTAACTGAAGAGTTCTTTTTCTTCTGTCCTGCGATTACTGCCTCTACGCTCTCCTCAAGGTCTTCCTGTCCGACAGTTCTTCTTCCGTGTCTTACGGCACGAAGGGCTGCCTCGTTCACAATGTTGGCAAGCTCCGCACCTGATGCACCCGCAGTCGCCCTTGCTATTGCAGAATAGTCAACAGATTCGTTAACTCTTACCTTATCAGCATGTACACGCAGAATAGCTTCTCTTCCCTTAAGGTCCGGAAGTTCTACAGGAATTCTTCTGTCGAATCTTCCCGGTCTTAAAAGTGCCTTATCAAGTGATTCCGGTCTGTTGGTTGCTGCAAGAATTACAACACCCTTTTTACCGTCAAAGCCATCCATCTCCGTGAGGAGCTGGTTCAGCGTCTGCTCACGCTCGTCATTACCACCGCCGTAAGAGCCGCCGTCTCTCTTCTTACCTATCGTATCAATCTCATCGATAAATACTATACACGGTGCTTTCTCATTCGCCTGCTTGAACAGATCACGAACCTTGGATGCACCCATACCGACAAACATCTCAACGAATTCCGAACCCGCAATTGAGAAGAACGGAACATCCGCTTCACCTGCAACTGCCTTGGCAAGAAGTGTCTTACCTGTTCCCGGAGGACCTACAAGCAATGCTCCCTTAGGAAGCTTAGCACCTATCTCTGCATATTTGTCAGGATTATGAAGGAAATCAACTATCTCAGTAAGTGCTTCCTTCGCTTCCTCCTGTCCTGCAACATCCTTGAATGTCACGCCTCCTGTAGACTGGACATATATGCGGGCATTACTCTTGCCAAAGCTCATCGAATTGGCACCGCCCATTCCGTTCATCATCTTCTTATTAAGAAGCTGCCCGATAATTACAAATACCGCTATCGGAAGTATCCACGTAAGCAGGAATTCGATTATAGGTGATGTCTGCTGCTGAATCTCCTTGGTAAACTTAATATTATTATTTGCCTCATACAGCCTGTCCACCAGCTTATAATCATCCATCTTGCCTGTCTTATAGACAACATACTGTTCATCTGTCTTTGTGAACTTGATATCATTATCTGTTATCTCTACCTGGGCAATAGAACCGCTGTCTACCCAGTTAAGGAACGTACCGTAATCAACTTCCTTAATACTCTTCTCATAGAACCATGGCATTACTACCATATTGAGTACAAGAATGATTGCAAGAGCAATCATATAGTAAAACATCAACGGCTTCTTAGGTTGTTTGACTTCCTTCATCAACGCCTCCCTCTGACATTCACATGATAATTATATGGTTATCAGAATCATGTCTTTTTATTAAATTCTATTCTACATTCAGGACACTTGATGCATATTATTCCATGCCCCCTCGGAACCGTTATCTTAGTGCCGCAGTTAGGGCACTTAAAGACTATATTATTCATGCTTTTCAATATAACAACATGAAGTTTTTCTTTCCAACTGTTCATCGCAATAATACCTCAACGCCACTAAATACTTCTTACATGACATACTTTACCATGATTAGCTGAAAAATCACATTAAAAATATATAAACTATTATTATAGATTTATTATCTTTTTGATATTGCCCTCAAAATCCTTCATTGTAAATGTGCCGTTCTCATAAAGGATATATCCGTGCCAGCTATTCTCCTTCGGAATTGATACCGAGCCCGGATTAAGGTAAAGATATGTACCCTTAGTCTCATCCTCAGGGTCTACCGGCTGCCATTCTGCCTTAGGCACATGTGTATGTCCGCACAGAAGCACATCCTTATCACAAAGTGCCGGTCTGTCAGGCCCGTTAAGCTTGTGACCATGCGCCATTACAAATGTATATCCGTCTGCAAATATCACGCCCTGTCCTGACATCACAGAGAACTTAAGAACCATCTGGTCAACCTCAGTATCGCAGTTGCCACGGACACAGATAATCTCGTCCTTTCTCTCATTAAGCTGCTCAATTACAGTCTTAGGTGCATACTGGTCAGGAAGGTCATTACGCGGACCATGATAAAGTATATCTCCAAGAAGCACAAGACGTTCTGCCTGCTCCTTATCATAGCACTCAAGAAGCTGTGCGCAGTACTTTGCTGAACCATGGATGTCTGATGCAATTACAAGTCTCATATTGTATAATCTCCTTTTTACTTACCGCTGCTGAATATAGCGGCTGTTATTTTACTGTGTTCCTTAGTAAGGCGTCCAGGCATAAGTTCACTGATTATCGCACCTACCGGTCTCATGACTGTCCAGAATACGATGGCATCTACCGGTGTCATAACTATATTCTTGATTGCTCTTGTCTGAAGCACGGCAAGATACTTTACGCCGTCATAATTGTACATAATTGCAAGCCATAATGTGTTAAGTCCGATGTTAACAATGACATTAACAAGAAATGATGCAGCAAGCACGCGCATGAATCCCGGATTCTTCTTATAATAGAATGAACCGTATATAAGTCCTGCCACTATTGCACTGATTGTAAATCCCGGAAAGTATGCACCTGTAGGCTTAATGATATACTTAATTATATCAAGCGCCCCGCCAAACATGGCACCCGCAGCCGGACCAAACAGACATGACACAATCTGATTCGGTATTCCTGAGAAACCAATCTTAAGGAAGCTTGAAATCTGGATTGTAAAATATCCAAGCACAACAGCTATTGCCGCAAACATGGCACACAACGTAAGATTGCGTGTACTTCTGAGTTCCTTAGCTGATTCTGACAGCATTGTTACAAATTTTTTCATAAAAAATACCTCCTTTGCAGTAGTCCGAGCCCTACATAAGAGGTATGTGATGTCCATATCATATTATGTAGCAGCGGGATGCGAATTCTGTACCGCAAGAAATCTTTTCGTCCGAATGACAACTCCCTGTTCACTCAGCACTTAACGCACAAAATTCTACTCTGCTCTTAAATTATGCTTTACGCGAAACTGATTATAGCACATACATCAGTTAATGGCAAGCATATCAATGAACTTCAATATGCTTCAACAAGCTTATCAATAAACTTTCCAACAGGCTTTCCATTGCGTAAGTCCTTCTTCATCACAGAGTACATATGGTCATTGCCGTTCATATATGAGATAAGCTTATAGAAATCCTCTTCAGTACGGCTGCTTCTTACACAGTGCCTGTATATACGAAGCCACATGACCACGCTGTCTGCCGTAAGCACTCCTTTAAAATCATCTCCGCATATCCTCTCCATACAATCAAGATAATACTGCACTTCAGCAAGCTCATCATATGACATATGTTCTCTCAGGCGGTCACACATATTGGTAAAATTCAATTCTGCATACTCCCTGTGAAAAAGCCATGCGACAGCCTCACATACAATTCTCTCGTACAGTCCCTTCCTGCGTTCATCATCACTGTATTCCATGCAGTTTCTGAAAAAGCCCGACATTGCAGCCACTCTCACACCTTCTGCATATTGTCCCAGATATGTAAGCCCATGCTGTGTAATGTTCAACTTACTGTGCCGGTTGTAGATTCTGATTAGCCTCCCTGTATCAATATTACTTCCGGTTATTGTAACTACTCTCAGCTTATAGCTGTCAAATATCCTTCTGAATTGCAGAGGAAGCTCGTCATATGCCGCACCTCTCATGTCAAGCGCAATATCATCACGTTCAATAACAGGCTTCTCTACAACCGATGTGATTCTGTAATTGCCGTATCTGAAAAGCATCATGGCAGCACTTCTCTGTATTCCGTCCACAATTACCGCTGAATCAGCTTCAATCACCGGTGCTAATATTATCGGTGGAATATAGGCATCTTCCATTATAGATATAATAAACTCGTTCAATGTCCTGTTATCCCAGCAGAATGCCCTTCTCATGCTTCCGTTGTCATCAATGCTTCCCTTCCTTATATTCTTAAGATATTCCGCCACGGTAATATACTGCTCTTTTATCCCCATCATATCCGTCACCTCACATAAGCACGCGTATATTCTCATATGCACGTATCGCCGCAATGCTTTCCCTATATTGTCTGGCATCTATAGCCAGTGCCTCTTTTATCTCATCTGAAGAATAGCCCTCTGCCATCATAATCAGCACGGCTCTCTGTATGATGGAAAGGCGGCTCAGATATATCATCATGCTGTCCGAATTGCAGCCTTCATGCTCCATAACCTCGTCAAACACATCAAAATCCGATGCTATAGTATCTGCCAGCCTTAATCCGTCCTCGCCGACACACCTGTCCAGACTGTCAACCATACCATATTCACTTCTTCTGCCCTTCGTATTACGTCTTCTGAGCTCGTTAATATATCTGCGCTCAACATTCCCTGTATAATATGCTGCAAATGTACATCCTGTGTTCTCATCATACCGTTCAACACTCTGGCTGAGTACCTCAAGTGCTATGCTGTAAAAATCATCATAATCTGCCTGTGTGATTCCTCCAAGCCTTGCTATAAGCGGATTACACAGCTTCCTCAAGCCCTCCATGCCGTTACCACAATATCGTGACAGCACCCTGTCCTTCTTCTCTGGATTCATATTCATCTTTCCTTTCTTTCAAAAATATGTTTGTTATGTTGTTCATTATCTTTCACACCGCCTTCTGTATCATGTCTCTATGATAGAACTAATGTTCATATATGTCAATATAGTTTTTATATAAGACTAATTTAATTATTTTTCATGAACATTCGTTCGCCAAGTAGTGAATTATTATATATAACCCAAAAACTTTTTTACAGGCAGGAGAATGACAATGACATACACATTAATAAGAATTCCGCTAAAAGACTTAAGCTCATGTGATTTCAACATGAATGTAACCGGTGATGAAGAAGCTGCCAGGCAGTACATAGTAAGCACAGAGGACTCAATCATAATTGACCAGCTTGCACGTCTGAGAGGATATCCATGCAGCCATATCACCGAAATGATACTCATACGTTCAAGGAATAAAAATTCCGGCGAAGATGACCTCAGGCATGTACTTTCATGCGGCTTCACCTATAACGGTGTTCACTACCGCAGATTCGGCAAATCCGCATCTCAGGCCAAGAACGGCATAACGGCTTTTGTATGCGACAAGTATTATGACGTGCTTTACAGGATTTCACAGATGGATATTCCCGTAGCTAATTGTGTAATATCCAAATATGAGGCGCAGCGCTGCCTTATCTTCAGCTCATGCACGATTATAAAGGACTATATGCCGAATATTGTAATAATAGGTGAATACAAAAAGACGCTGAACGATATTTTCATACGATATGTTACGGATAACAGACGTGTTGCCGAGGGCCATACAGATATAAAGCTTTCACCCTTTGACGGCTGTGGCTGCCATGAAGCAGGCTTTATGCACACCGTCAGCTCCCGGCTTAAGCTTGATTACAACGCTGCCGGCGTACAGGTAAGAATGCCGTTTATAAAGGGCTACTCCGTATATGTTCCTTTCAGAAAGATTCTCAGGGAATGGAATATTGAATACATAACTGATATATACGGCGTAAGTCATCATATAGATGATATTGACTGCATATGGAATACATCAATGTTCAAAGGACATTCAATGTTTTATAAGCAATACGGCAGTGACGCATGGAACATGTATATGGCAGCCATCAATAAATACAGTCTCCGCCTCGGCATAAGCAAATACAGCCATCATATAAAGGACATTGAATTGTATACACGCATGAATTTTCAGTACATCCAGTGCCTCAAGCTATGGAATTCCAACTACATACGATGCTTTGAGGACAAAGCCTTCAAAAGCTATGACATTCTCAATCCCGATAATGACGGAGACGGAATTGTAAGCATTGCGCGATACACAACAGACCTTTTTGAAAATATCATAAACGGAAATAAATTCTACACCTACCGTTTTCTCGGTATCCGCGACACAAAGAACTGCAAGACTGACAGCCGGTACAACGAAGCAATTCTTATTAATGACATAATGCTGCATGACCCGGCTGTGCGTCATTATATCCATATGAAGCTGTCCAAGGCAATTAACGAAGCGCGTACCGGGAAGATATACTGCTCAGGCTTCTATCACACAGGTGTGGGTGACATGCTTGCATATCTTCAGTATTCGGCTGGACTTGAGCCTGTCGGCTGTCTGAATGCACATGAGCTGTACAGTGGCTGCATGCCTGACGGTGACTGTCTGTCATTGCGTTCACCCCTGGTTGACCCGTCTGAGGTCAACCGTGTCCGTATTGTCCATAATGACATTACAGACAAATGGTTCGCACATTTTAAGGATCAGGACATCGTAATGTTCAATGCGTATGATATATCCGCGCCACAGCAGGGCGGAGCTGATTTTGACGGTGACATTTTCCTGTTATGCAATGACCCTCATATTGTTCAGGCAAAATCAGACAAGCCTATAATTCTTGACATTAATGACAAGGCAACCGCACAGGCAAAGGAATACACCGCTGAAAATCTTGTCGAGTACGAGCTTATGACCCGTGATAACCGTATAGGGGATATTACCAACGCAGCTACATGCATAGAAAACCGTTACGCGACCGATGAAGCAGTCCGCAGCCTCTATTCTGACTTTGCTTCGCTGCTGAGAATATATCAGGGCAAGGAAATTGATTTCTTAAAAACAGGTCTCAGGTGGCACATGGGCGCAGGCCTGAAGAAATACCTACGCCAGCTTCCGTATTTCTTATTGTTTAACTACCCGAAGGAAATGGAACGCTACAAAAACATGCTTGCGAAACGCAGCAAAAATCCCGACAGCAATGAACAGGTAAAGCTTAATGCCTATCACTCGCCGTCACCCATGAATGAGCTTTGCGATTACATATCAGTCTGGGAAAAGAAACACATAATCCGTGACAAAAATATTAACACACCCGATGTATCCCTCCGGCTGCTGCTCGACCACTCCCTCACGCTTGAGGATGACAAAATACTCCGTCAGTGCCGGCGCTTCGTCAACCGTTATGCAGATGCACTTAAAGAGCTCATTCATGATGATGTTAATTACAATGATACAAAGGACAGACTTGAAGCCATCCGTAATCTCGCTTCGCTGTACCGCGAGAAAATCTCCGGTGAACTTGGCACTGATGAAAATACAGCAGCCAACTACATCATTAAGGCCTCATATAAGTCATTATCCATAAGTAAGGCACTTGCATGGTCTGCCTACAGCGATTATATCATTGATAATCTGCGTGCCAACTCACCTGACAGACAAAATATTTCAATCAGCCAACTGACACACGCCACAGATAATTCATATGAATATCTTGGCAGATATTATGAACTTAAAGAGGAGGATTCCAATGTATAACTGTAATGATATGTACCTTTACGAAATTCTTGAGGACTACAAATATGCTGAAGATATTTCAGAAAAAGACGCAATATTCGATGCTTTCTGCTCGGCACTTTGGTCATGCGGCAACAATCGTACACGCATGACAAAGACAATACGCTACAGAGTAAGAAATGATCTTATCAATACTGAGACAGGAAAGATTTTTGATGCATGGTCAGACGTTGAATACACCTACTACCGTTCAATGACCGATAAAGACAACTGGTGCGATATAATACGCCAGAAAATCAACAATATATATTCTGTTTATTTTGACCCTGAGATAGTTGTAGACAAAGAATATATGCAGCTTATAAAGACTCCAAAGCGACTGTATTACGAATGGATATCGGGTATTGACACAGACCCTGAGGTTCTTACGGGACTTATCGATGATGCCATTGACAGCTCCGTACAGCTTAAGAAAAAGCTTTCCATGCAGAAACCACGGCTGTCATGGGACGAATACCTGAATGTTATTACCTCTTTTCTTCGCAAATGCTTTGAAAACTGCCGTCTTACCGATGAAGCGGCTGAGACGGAGGACAGCATCCCGCAGCCTGAATTCTTAAGCGAGGATCATGTCTATACTGCATATATCTGCCGCTCACTCAGCGGAGATATAAAGCGGTGGCTGAAACAGCAGCTTGGTCTTAAAGAACACAGACATTATATAAGATGTCATATATGCAAGCGCCTTATCGAGAAAAAAGGCAGCCGCACGATGTACTGTCCCGAATGCAGGCACGCAAGACAGCTTGAATGGCAGCGCATGTCAATGATGAAAAAACGCAGTTGTGAAGTTATTGAAAATTCTTAGCAATCCGCACAGATGCTGCACTGCATCCACTTTTTTGCTTCGTATATTTCATATGTGGATACAGTGCCGCACAATGTGGCACACAAAAGCTTGGAGGTGATTACTATTAAACTTGATTATTTTACGCTTCTGTCACCACAGCCTGTGTACATACCACAGACAGGAAACATCAGATGCCCCACTCTGAGAGACATCTCAATAATTTCCTATAATACCTACATGATGTATGTGTCATGTCTTTTTAACAGCTATGATGCCCTTACAGCCCAAAATTCAACATGCAGATTATTATGCGACGCTCTCAACTTTTTTATAGTTGAAACAGTCACCTACTCAGAAAATTTAAAGAAATATGTGCTGTATAAGGATAACCTTAGCTCTGTCTGCGGATATATCGCTTCTGATAATTATCCGTTAGTTGCTGATGTTATATTGCAGCGTATCTGCTTATCCGAAGAAGCTGTTACAGGTAATAATGTTAAGCTTAAGAACAGCACCGCAGCACGTCTTCTTTCAAAAATCAGGAAGGGCGCCTCAAAAAGCGTCAAAAAAGCAGACAGGCGCCTTGAAATGCCAAATATTATTTCAGCGCTTGCGGCGCACCACAACAGCCTTAACATTATTAACATCTGGGATCTGACTGTCTACCAGCTCAATGACCAGTTTAAAAGACAGCGGTATATTGACTACTACCATATACTTTCAAGAAGTGTTTCCATATGGGGTGACAAGGACAGTAAGTTTGATGATTCCCTATGGTTTTCAAATGTATCCGATAACTAAGGGCTGCAGACCTTTTTTATAAAAATTATTTTTAGGAGGAATTTTTTATGCCAACAATCAACAAAGCAAACAGACAGGTATGTGACGTAGATATTCGTGACGTATCAACAATGAAGCCGGTATTGTTTTTTGAAACAGCCAACACAACAACACAGAGCATCTCTGCCGATGCAGTATACGCAATGTCTAAGGGTTCAAGAAAAATCGCATTTTCAAATCCCATGACAGGTACTGCAACTATTGAAGCTCAGGTATATCCTTTTGAATTCTATTCTCTCATGACAGACGGTGTAATAGAGTCAACTGCATCTTATCCTGTAAGAGAGCTTATAAAATGTACCGAAGCCGGTATTCTTGCAATTCCTGAGGATGCCATAGCAGGCACGGTATTTGCATTTTGCAAGGGCTCATTCGGCAATGACGAGATCAGCGGTACATATTCGGAGAACCGTTTCACAGCATCCAATGCATCCGACATTGCTGTCGGTGAAGAGTATGAGGTAGGCTACATTGCATCAAAGAGCTCAGGCGTTAAGAAGATTTCATTCAACAACAGCCGTCTCCCTAAGTCATACTATATCTCAATGAACACTGTTGAGAAGGATGAGAATGATATCCTTACACCTTATAAGATTATTCTTTATAAGGCACAGCCACAGAGAAGCTTTGAACTGTCACAGTCAAGTGAGGGCGACCCTGCATCACTTACAATGACCTTTGATCTTCTCTCTGACAAGGATAACAACTTTATTGATATGATAGAGATTGAGGAATAGTGCAGCAGCTTTACAGCAGCTTTGCACAAGGCTGTCTGTGATGCAGGCACCACACAGCATACGCGGGTCAGGCATGAAGCCTGCCCGCGTTTTTCCGTAATCCGTGCCTGCAAGCACAAACTTAGTATGCGCCAAAGACGGCGCAAGAACGGAGGATTAGTATGAAAGAGCTTATATCACTGCTGCCAACACTTGCTATAGCAATCACAATGAATATTGCTGCGGGAATGTACTACAATATCGGTACACGCCGGATGCATTTTGAATTGTCATTGCTGGCATCAGGACTCCTTAAGGCAGCAATCGTAACATTTATGTTCATCGGAACAGCCTACTGCTTCGATGCCACCGACTTATCAGCAACCGGTGTCACACCCATGTTTATCATGACCTCCGCTATAGGTCTGTATGTGGGAAAAGCCATGATATCCCTCGGTAAAATACTTGGTGTAAATATAACGGCTACCAATATATGACAAGGCAGGTATTCATATATGGATGATAAACAATTTATGGAAATGGCTGTCAAGCTTCAGGATGTTGACAGTCACTGCCGTTCTATAGAACTTCGTATAGAAGATTTGAAAACAGATATCCATGATATAAGGGATTCACAACGTGAGCTTGCTGATAAGGTCACTACTCTTGAAAACCGCCCCGCAATTGAGACAAAGGCACGCTGGGACTCGCTTTCAGACAAGCTTATCTGGCTGTTTGCCGCAGGCATTGCAGGCTTTCTTCTTGCCAATGTCCTTCCCGGTGTCTTTTGACATTGCCCGGCAGTTATATCTATACATTTATACGTTAGGAGGTTAAATACTACATGAATTTTAACTCATTACTCTCAATCATCCTGAGTCTCAGTAACGGAAATACTTCAAAAGCATTTTCGGAATTCCTCAGTGTACTGACATCAGGGCTTGTTGCGGCAACGTCAGAGCTTGAGAAATACAACTCTGCTCTCTCAAAGGTTGCCGGCACGTCATCCTTTACTTCAAAGGAGCTTAATGAAATCAGCGTTGCTTCCGCCAACGCCGCAGCACGGTACGGAAAGCACGCATCTGATTATGTTGCCGCTGCCGGAGCTATCTATGATTCCGGTGCAGCCGATGCCGCACAGCTAACTGACCTGTGTGCCGCATTGCAGAATTCTGCCGGAATGTCATCGGAAATGAGCTCCGGTTATATTCTTGCCGCCAACTCTGCCTACACACTGCATGACGGCGTGGACAGTCTTATTGATATTCTTGACGGTCAGAACAGCATCATAAACAGCACTTCGGCAGGACTTCAGGATATGGCTGAAGCCACTATCCTTGCCGCCGCATCAGCAGCACAGTGCGGTATAAGCGCAGATGAATTCTCTGCATTGGCAGCCACCGCGCTGGACGGTACAGCAATGTCCGGCAAAGCAGCCGGCAGCATGCTTAACAGCATTTTTAACACTCTCAGTAATCTTAGCGACCCTTCCATAATCTCAGCCCTGAATTCTGTAGGCATATCAATTACAGACATATCGGAGGGGAGCAATGCACTCAGATCACCAATACAGCTAATCAGCGAGCTTGCTGACCAATTCAACACTCTTGACAGCTCTTCAAAGAACAGCATTGCCGATATTATCGGCACGGATGCCGCCCCGCTCACAGCTTTCATGTCCAATATGAAGTCCTACAGCGATAATCTGGCACTGTACCTGGCATCTGCCGTTTCTTTAATTGACAGCTCTGCCGCGACATCCTCTGAGCTTAACAAGGCTGTTAACAAATTCAGCGCTGCGTGGGACGCCACAGCAGGCAATCTTATCGATACAGATGATATTGCTGACGCTGTCAACGCGCTCACCAAGCTTCTGTCTGTTGTCGAATCCGTAACAGACGTTATCGGCGGCAAGGGTGCCATCGCACTCAGTGCAGGTGCCGCAGGTCTCGCAAGCTTTATAAAGAATTTTGATTGACCTTTTAAGGTGACAATCATATAAAATCCGGCAAGAGATTTTATCAGGTCAATCGCAGATAAGGACACAGCATAATGGCGCTGTGAACAAGTCTGCGGATACATGGGATTCTTTATTAAAAACTCTGTATAACACAATTAACGGAGTATAAACTTACATGGAGGAGTAAATGCTTGAAACTCTCAGAGCATATCAGACCCCTGAATATTCATTCATCGGGTTGCGAAAGCAGAAATAACTGATTATGCCGGTATATGGTAATCAGGGGGAGACCCTTGAGACGCCTGTGTGCCACAGGATATCCTGACAACAGACAACGAGCAGGACGGCACTCTGCACATATGTGCATGACTGTATATAGTAATGAAGAGTCTTGTGCCAGCGCACAGAGAGCAATCCCCACAGACATACCCATCCTCTGAGCAGGCTGCGGCCATAATGCAACATCTGCTTATAATGCATAGTGCATATTGCGATTATGAATTTCAGTAATATGCCCGGATGCGTGTTACATCCGGCGAGTAAAATTCAGATTTTACCAAAGAATATTAATAACCTGTAATACAGATAATACGATACTAAGAAATACTGCGATACCTACCACCTATATCCGCAGTTCTTACAATAGAAGGTTCTGTGTATATCCGCATCAAGGATTCCGAGTGTAAGCATTCCTACTGCCTTGCTCATTGATGATATCTTTTTTATATTGGTTGAGCCACATGTAGGACACTTTGGGACGTTCTTATTTCTGCATGCTCTCTCATATGCTTCAACCTCAGCTTTCATCAGGGGAGTTGGTTTACTTATTCTGCTTTTAAATATATCGAATGTCTGACGTGCAAGTTCCTCTTCACAATCATAAACTTCTTTTATATGCTGAACGGCATCCTCTTCTTTGTCTGCATAGTATAAAGCAATAACTTCGTCAAATATTGCATTTCCTGTTTTAGGATTTTCCTTCAGATAATTAATTTCATCATATATTTCCTGTGGTGTCATAATTTTATACGCCTCCTGCTTATTTGTCATCACACTGTATCATTTATCGTTACACCGTAATTCACATTCCCCTGCACCTTGAATTACCCTGTGACTGTAAATTATCGTAATACAACCGGGGCTATATACGATACCTACCACCTATACCCGCAGTTCTTACAATAGAAGGTTCTGTGGATATCCGCATCAAGGATTCCGAGTGTAAGCATTCCTACTGCCTTGCTCATTGATGATATCTTTTTTATATTGGTTGAGCCACATGTAGGACACTTTGGGACGTTCTTTTCATACAGTCCACCAAAGTATGCTGCTGCCTCTGCTTGCATCAGGGGAGTTGGTGGTACACCTACTTTGCTTTTATATATTTCAAAAGCCTTGCATGCAACCTCTTCTTCACATTCATAAAGCTCTTTTATATACTGAACAGCTTCCTCTTCCTTTCCAGCATAATACAGTTCAGTAATTTCATTAAATATTGACTCGCCAGTCTTTGGATTTTCCCTTGACGTGTACATCCCTGTAATCGGATTCTTTACCCTTTCACCAATATGCTCAGCTATTTCCTGTGGTGTCATAATTTTACGCCTCCTGATTATTTGTCATCGCACTGTATCATTTATCGTTACACCGTAATTCACATTACCCTGCACCTTGTAATTACCCTGTGACTGTAAATTATCGTAATACAACCGGTCTATACGTGATACCTACCACCTATATCCGCAGTTCTTACAATAGAAGGTTCTGTGGATATCCGCGTCAAGGATTCCGAGTGTAAGCATTCCTACTGCCTTGCTCATTGATGATATCTTTTTTATATTGGTTGAGCCACATGTAGGACACTTTGGGACGTTCTTATTTCTGCATGCTCTCTCATATGCTTCAACCTCGGCTATCATCTGGGGAGTTGGCTTATGTACTTTACTTTTAAATATATCGAATGCCTGGCGTGCAACTTTCTCTTCGCATTCATAAACTTCTTTTATATGCTGAACAGCCTCCTCCTCTTTATCATCATAATATAAATCAAGAATTTCATCAAAGATTACCTCTCCTGTTTTAGGATTTTCCTTCAGATAATTAATTTCATCAGAAATTTCCTGTGGTGTCATATTTTTATAATCCTCCTACCTATTTATTTTTAATATATTATATCATTCATACTAATATATGCAATTAAAATCTCTTGCCAAGGTTAATAACGCCCTGAATGATATAAATAATGGCTCTAAGTCTAGCAATATTTTAGATTCTATAGGCAAAAAATACTCCTCTGATGTTCTTAAATCCGCGATATCCGAATCAACACTTGATGCTAAATCAATTAATCGTATTCTTAAGATACGCGGTTACACAGGCGACCTTCTCCAATCCACTACCTCTGAGCTCTCCAAAATAACTGAGCTCAACCGTATTGCTGAAGCAGAAAAGGCTGCCGCATCAGCCTCTGATGAGTTCAGGGCTTCCTCTGACGGACTTCTCGGCACTTTAAAAGGTGGCGGCAGCGTCTTTAAAGAGCTTTCGGACCCACTTAAAGGACTTGCGCTCAGTCTGAAGAACTTTGCGGCTGCCAATCTTCCGACGATTGCCATATCAGCGTTAACTGCCGTTGTAGCCGGCGGCATAGCTGTATACCACAACTACACGCATGCCCTCGATATTGCAAAGGATAAGCTGAAGGAGGTCAGCAACAGTTTTGATGAAGCTTCCTCTGTGCTCAATTCCTATAACAGCGAACTAAGCTCCAATATCAGCCGCATAAATGAACTTGAAACACTGTCAGGCTCTAAGTCCCTCTCTTCGGATCAGGAACTTGAAATAGCGCGCCTTAAGGAACGGAACAACCTTCTCCGCGAAAGCATAGAGCTTCAGAATGAAAAGGTCAAGGCTGAAGCAAAGAAGCTGTCAGAGCAGAACAGAAAGACATTTTCCAAGGAATTCGATATGGATAAGCTGTCTGACTCGGAAAATATTGCCCGTGATTATCTCAGATTCCATGATGTTCCCGATGCCACGGCTTACCTTAATGAAAAAGGCTCTGATATAAGCAGTCTTATTGTCGGCTATGCAATCAACCGGCAGAAGCTCCAAGAGCTGAGTTCCAAAGATGACAGTCCTGCCAATAGAGCTGCCATATCCATGTTGGAGGAAAATACACGGTATATTACCGACTCGCTTAATACTGTATTCTTTGACACAATATCCGAGCTGTCGGATTACAAGGAAAATCTTATCAAGCTCATGAAGTCCGACGGAACCTTTGACAATACAGCGGATCAGGCGCTGTGGAACAGCATTAATGCCGCTGAAAAGTACATGTATGAGATAACCGGCAAAGCTTCCACATGGAACAAGCATATATTTGAATCAATAGCCGGCAATTCTGATTTCGCCACAGATATCAGCGCCCTTCTGAGCGGAGAAGCTGATACCTCAGCCGATTCGATTGACAGGCTCAATAAAAAGCTTGAGGAATCAGGTCTTATTCTTGAGGACGGCAAATCTGCCCGCGATATGTTTCTTGAGTACCTCAAGAATGCAGGCAGTGGTACTGCTGCCGTATCCGAATCTTTAAGCAGCGTATCCTCACTTTTTAAAGAATCCACCAATAAACTCTCCTCTGCCACTCTTGCAGATCTTAACGCTGAGGCCTCCACGCTCTCATCAATAAGAAGCCTGCTTGACGGCTCAGGCTCTCTGAACAGTTCATTTCTCTCACAGATACTTCAGCAATTTCCGGAAGCAACCGATGCAGTCCTGAAGTTCTCACAGGGTCTGATGTCATCAGAAGAGCTTTTCAACAGTCTGGCTGATATATACGCCGGCGACAGCAGGCAATATATTAATTCTGTTTTAAGCAAATCGGCTGCTGACAGGGATTTCTTCAATTCCATCAAAACTAATTATCCTGTTCTCTTTGATAAGCTTGCCTCTGTATACGGTAACGATGTACTTAACTGGAAGTCCTTAGAGGATGCCAAGAAAACCATTGATGATGCCCTCAGGGCTGAGCTTGGCAAAGAATGGGCAGATTACTTTAACATCATTGTCGATTCTGCGTCAGGCATATTGTCAATGAGCTTTGATGACAGCGACCTCGCACTATATGATCCCGAAGAAGCTGAACGGCTGAATACATTATTTGACCGGAAAAAGGAGCGTCTCAAGGAGATAACAGAGCCTGCGCGTGAGCTTCACAATACTGCATATCAGGCTATTGCTTCTTCAATGGATCTTTCATGGAACAATGTACAGGATAACAATACGGTTAAGGATGACTCCGGTTACCCTTCCGATGCTGCCGGCAATGTCACTGATACATGGCGTGAGGAATTTGACCGCCAGCTCGCACTGCTTGAGCATCATCACAACATGGGACTTATAAGTGAGGACAAATATTATGCCGCACTTAACGTCCTTAACGAAAAATATTTTGCCAATCAGGAGCAGTATCTTGATGACTACCGCTCATATGCTGAGAAGATATATACAGGTCTTAAGCAGTTCTATACGGATTCCCTTAATGAACAGCTAAGCTGCATGGATAAAGCAGCTAAAGCGGTTACCGGATGTCTTGACGAGCAGCAGTCAGCACTTGAGCTTCAGAAAACTGCCGTGGAGGCTGAATACAATGCAAGGATCGAGGCTCTTGAAGATGAGCAGGCTGCACTGCTTGAACAGAAGACCGCCATTGAAGGCCAGAAGAAAGAGCTTGAGGAACAGCTCAACGCTATTAATAAGGCTAATGAGGCCCGACAGCGTTCCATTGATCTCCGAAAAAAGGAGTATGAGCTTGCACGGGCAGAGAACCAGAATTCAATGCGCGTTATGGTAAACGGCCAGATGATATGGCGCAATGATTCCTCTGCCGTATCTGATGCCGCAGAAGCCCTTGATGAGGCTTTGGACGAGCAGAAGCGTGCAGCAGTTCAGGAACAGATTGACTCTCTTGATGACAGCATCAATGCCATTGATGACAAGAGTGCGGCAATCAGCTCCTCCATATCATCGCTAAAGGAAGAACTCGACAGCATAACGTCAGGGATTGACGCACAGATACAGGCACTTACACAGTACCGCGACAGATGGGCTGCCCTTCCTCAACAGTTTGAGGATTCACAGAATCAGATATATGCATCCATGCTGCTGGGGCAGGAATGGCAAAGCAGTGTCCTGAACCTTGATGAGGAGCTGCTCACACAGTTCGGCGATGAATATACAAGAGTACAGGAACAGCTTCAGTATGTAACGGATGCCTCATCGGATGAGATAGCCCTGATGGGCAATGTCCTGCAATCCTCCGGACAGACCGGTGAAGATTCCCTTAACAGTCTGATGGAAATTGGAAGCAGCGCCCTGCTCTCACTTGCTGACAGTACAACAGCATCATCCTCAAGCATCTGCGGCTCTCTTGACGATATACGCTCCAAAGCTGACGAAGCCCGTAACGCCCTTGAACAGCTTGCTGCCCTTGATACAGTTTCAGTACATCCGGACAGCACAGGCTTCAGTGTCCAGTCAGTGAATCTGCATGATATTCCTGACGCACCGGCTATTGTATCAGATATCAGCGATATCTCCTGCTATTCGTCCGCACCTGTTGTCAATATTGAAAGCGGTGCGATAACGCTTAATGAGGTTGATGACGCAGAGCGTGTCGGTGAAGCAATACTCAGCATAGTTCCCAACTATGTGACACAGCGGCTCAATTACCGCTGATACTCTTACGAAGAATGGAGGATTTATGAAAGATAAGACTTCAGAAGGTTTATTTACACTTATAGACCAGTTTTTCCGCATTATTAACCGTTTTGAAAAAGAACGCACTCTTTTTAAAACAGTTATTGTAAGCCGCATTAATGCGGAAGGCTGCTATTACGGCAATATTGACGGACAGGAATATGAGCTTCCCAACGGTACTGCAATGACTTTTTCTCCGGGTACCCGCGTCATTGTATGCATACCGGACGGCGATTATAAGCAGCGCTTTATAATCGCTGTAAAACCCCGCCAGCCGCACTAATTTTCTAAGGAGGACATAAAAATTGGTTAACAGACCCACCATCAACAAAATAGATGTATTTGATGCATCAATGCCGGCAGACATAGAATTCTGCTGGCAGGGCATACAGCCCTATGCAAGCCGGCTGTACATATATGAATCAGATACCTCTTCCGAAAGCAGCCAGCCTGTTTTCACACAATATTGCGAAAGCATACGGCTCAGGCAGCAGATTCCTGCCAATACGCTGAAAAACAGCCATTCATACTACGCTGTAATAATCCTGTATGATTCAGTCGGCAATCCGTCAGAGATGTCATACCGGCAGTATTTTTCCTGCTACTCTGCCCCGGCTCTTACATTCACGGGGCTTGAGACTGACGGCTCGACCATTCTTAATGTATCGGGCTTCAACGTCACGGTAACATATTCGCAGGCTGAAAACCATCCAATCAGTGAATATTCCTATACTCTGTATGATTCATATAAGACACCGGTATATTCAAGCGGTTCAAAATATCAGTCTGCCGGGGACGGCAATATTATCACATGTCCTTTAAAGTCCCTTATAAGTGACTGCACATATTACTTCTCCATTGACGTAATATCTATTGACAATGTATGTATACACTCCCCGCTGATTGAATTCAGTGTATATTACAGCACCCCTGCGTCCTGCTCGGCGCTTAATGCCGTCTGTGACAGGGATGCCGGCTATGTAAAGTACAGCACTAATATAATCGATGTACAGGGGCATTCGTCAGGTGAATATGTAATTGATAACGGCATACTTAACATAATAAGCGGCACCGTTTACTATAATACGGGTTTCAGCATTACGTCTGATTTTACATTTGCCGTACGCTTCATGGAAGGTACATCGGTATGCCTCTACAACTCACCGGACACAGATTCCTCCGTAGCTGGCAGCCGCATAACTCTCAGCAGTCTGGAATATGAAGGCAGAATCCATTACCGTCTCAGCATATCCGACGGTGCTCTTCCACCTGTCATTCTTTACTCAGACTTTTACGATAAGGATGCCATGCGGACTGTCTATGTCCGGCGGAAAAATAATCTGTACAGCCTGTACGTTGCAACAGGAGGTGAAATATAATGTTTATTTCAGGTTTATTACTGCTTGGCTCTGATTATTCTTATTTTCCGTATGTTGTCCCGACTGAGGAACTGACAGGTCTGGAGCTTGGCACAGGCAGATATGATTCCATATATGCATCACGCAGCACTGCAATGCCGCTTATTGACCCTCCTTCCCTTATCTGGGACACAGATACGGTATTTTGCGCCGATTATGAAAAATCAATCAATGCCGGCAACATTGATTTTTCTCTGTCCACAATCAGCCAGCTTGCCGTCAGGCGCCGCAAATACGGTACCTTTAACTGGACTACCGTATGTGTCCGCAATATTGATTCAAAGGAGGATCTTCAGTTTGCCGGGATTGACCTTTTCAATGCCGGTAATACAGACTATGAATATGCTCTTGTGCCTATTCTCAACGGTGCAGAGGGCAATTATTACATTGTGTCCGTACATTCTGATTTTGACGGCATATACATTTTTGATAAAAACAGAATGTTCGGTACAACTCTTGATATCAAATGCAGCACTTCCAGAAAGAATTCCCTTATATGCCAGACATCACTTCGTAACAGATATCCGCGCGCAATATACAATTCCTCGGTCAATTACGATTCCGGCTCAGTTGAAGCATTTTTCTGCCGATATGATACGGCACGGCATGCCTTCCATCCCGATGATTCCTGCTCATACAGGCACGAGCTGATGGATTTTCTTACTGACGGCAGACCCAAGATACTTAAAGTCAGTGATGGCCGTATGTGGCTTATAAATGTCGATGGCGGCTCTGTGAGTGATAATGAGGGTGACCACTGGCAGCACCGTATGACCTCATTTAACTGGTTTGAGTCCGGTGACTGCCTGAATGAATGTGACCTCTACGATGCGGATCTCATTGACATTGATTCTGAATATTGGAGTTACGGAGGATAAGCTATGAATTATACAATAACATCTGCTGACAGACAGCTTGCATTTTCAAGATGGCTTGAGCTGTCAGTAAAATTACTCATACTGAATGATGATAATTCTGTCTTTGACGATCTGACCGGAATTGCCAATGCAGGAACTCTCAACATTGACAGTTCATCCTCTGTGCGGCGCACATACAGCATTACAATCACACCGTCCCTTACTGACTATAATCTCGGCACACGGATAAGCGGCTGGGCAGGCCGCACCTGCCTGCTGAGGCTTGGTGTGCGCACTCCGAGACAGGAGCAGTTCACATGGTATAATCAGGGCATTTTTCTGATTACCGGCACTAACCTGTCATATGACAGCTCATCTGATAATTTAACGATTAATTGCAGTGATCTGTATGTGACGCTCGATGGTACGATAAACGGAGCCTTAGGCGCATACAAGACGGTATTCCCCGCATATGCCGAGGATTCTGACGGCAGTGTAAAGGATGACCGGTACAACACTATCCGCGACTCCCTCATCTTAGCAATATCAACTTTCGGAAAAATACGCAATTATCTCGTATGTGACATTGGTGAGTACCGTGGATTCCGGGAACACAACACGGATTATCAGCAATATCGTATCAATAATCCACGCTGGAACTGCCTGCCGTATGACCTTGAGTACTCATCCGGTTCTTCCATAAGCTCTGTCATAACCGACATGATTGAATTATATCCGGGCTATGATGCCGCTTTTGACGAAAACGGAACATTTGTGGTACAGCCTGTTCCCGACTGCTACAGTGACCCGGTCATCATGGATGATTCTGATATAAATGAGGTTCTCATATCTGAAAGCACCTCCTCTGACCTGTCCTGTGTGCGCAATGTATGTGAGGTGTGGGGAAGAACATTTGACACTGACTTTTATTCCGAAAAATGCTCTTCCTCGGACGGCTGCTATAACATCGAAATAGACAACTACAAGACATCATACTACACAGGTGACATTATCTCTTTCCGTGTTGATAAGGATAATACTGCCGCGCAGAAGGTGAATATTAATGGTCTTGGCATAGTACCGGTATGTGATGAAAACACTGATAATCCAATCAGTGCATGTGCCTGCCTTGCCGGAAATGTCTATACCTTCCGTTGCAGGCGCCGCTACGATACGGATGCCTCCTCATTTGTAACCATACTATACCTTCTCGGTCAATGGCAGCCCCACGCCGTTAATGTTTTAACAGACGGCTCTGTCATTGAGGACGGTTACACTGCTCCGGACGGAACAGTGCTTGACCTGTACAGCTCCGAATATTTTGAAACGGTCTATAATTGCAGCAATGTCGAATTGACTATAGTTCCCGATTCACCCTTCACTGTACAGCGTATCGGTGAAAGATGTGCCGTTATGTCGGGTCAGGAATATGACAATATCACCTCTGACTCTCTCGCACTTGAACGCGCCCGGTATGAAAACTGGAAAAACAGCAGGCTTACGGATGATATTACCATCACCCTTAACACAATCATCCCCTGGCTTAAGGAGAATATGAAGATAGAGTACACAAGCCGCCAATATAATGTTCCTTCACAATATATAACAAAATCCGTATCCCTCGATTTTGCCAACGGAACTACAACTGTCGGCATGTATACATTCTATCCGCTATATGAGGACAATTCAGAATCCGGAACATACAGAGTTCTCTCATCCTATTCCCATGCAAGGCTCTCCCGCTTCACACATGCGAAGCTTGCTCTTGTAAAATCACGTTAAAAAAGAAAGAAGGTGCAATCTTAATGCTAACAACCACAAATCTCAAACTTAACAAACCGGATATAAGTGACAAATATGATATATCGCTCTTCAATGAGAATGCAGACATTATCGACTCATCAATTACTGATATCAGCAATGCTATTGCAGGAATCCCGCAGCACTTTAATGATGTTGACAAACACTTTGATGATGTTGACAAGCAGCTTGTTGATGTCGACACCCGTATTGGTGTTATAAGCAGTACCAAGGTTGACAAAACAGACGGCAAGGCACTATCCGACAACAATCTTACCAATGCACTGAAATCCTGTTATGATGCGGCGTACACACACAGTCTGTCTGCTCACGCACGCACAGATGCTACTAATATCCGGAATTCTTCTGTAAATGGTAATATCCTGATTAACGGAACTGACACCTGTGTATATTCACATCCCGCAACATCCGGATACCGGCATATTCCAAACGGAGGCAAAGCCGGTCAGATTCTTCGATGGAGTGCTGACGGCACTGCCGTATGGGGTCCTGATGCCAACACTGTCTACTCTGCCGCCAGCTCAAGCACCGCAGGAGTATCAAAATTGTACAACTCTCTCGGCTCAGCCACAGATGGCTCCGTAACTCAGAAGACCGTTAATGATGCCATATCATCACTAAAAAAATCTGTCAGTGATGGCAAAGCTTTAGTCGCCGCTGCCATCACTGAAAACGGCAAAGCTACGGCGGCTGATGCGGCATTTCAGACACTTGCCGATAATATCGGTATTATCTCAAATCTTCAGTACAACTCAGGCTACACACAGGGTAAAGCTTCCAACAGTACGGCAGTTCTTACAACCGGAGGATATACCTCAAAGGTGGACGATGATTCAGAAAATGATCTGTATCATGTTGTATTCTATATTAATGGTAAGCCTTTGAAGGATATCGAATTAGGTCCACGTTATGACGGATGGTCAACCAGAATCTATGAACGTCTTGTAAATTGGTCAATAACATTTTCAATATGATTTATTATTCATCAAAATTCACTAATATAATTATTACTAATCAAGGAGGTTTTTTATGGCAGCATACACACACGAATACAGTCATTTTCCTGATGCTCTCATTACTCTTAAGCACTATAAAGATGTCACTGATGAAAATGCAGGTATTATTAACACCTACAGAAAATACATCCGGAACGGACAGTATGATTCGGCAGCCGCCTACGCAAAAAGAAACAGTGATTTCTTTGACTCATGTCTTGTAGGCAATGATACTCTTATGACCTTGCAGGAAGAAATCCGTAACACACAGATTCTTGCTCTCAAGAGATGCCAAAGCATCAGAATATCTGATACTGAGCCGGAGGTCATTGAAACCGGTGATGTATGGATTGGAGGTCTGCATGAGTAGTTATAACAGCACTTCAGCATATCCGCAGGCTGTGGATGACATTATGTTTATATCGGATGTCTCCCTTGATACCATCGGAATATCACGGCAGCACAATAATCTTACAAACAATGGCAGCTACGCCAAAGCGCATGAATACCTTAACAGCCGGTCGGCAGTCACACCTGTCGATGCCGGCTTTTTTAATATGCTGGAAAACAGAATCTATCAGACTCAGCTTTTTGTTAAAACACTTACAAAAACAGTAATCTCATTCCACGGAGATTCTCAGCCTGATAACCCCGCAATATCCATATGGATATCCGGCAGTATATCTGAATAATCTGAAAGGAGTTTATTTATATGAATTTTACAGAAAACAAGAAAAACGGACAATATTACAGAGTATTAAAGGACACCAGCTCTGACGGCACAAGAAACTATGACAGATATTCCTTCGTAACCGATGCCTCTGATGTCATTTTCTCGGATGGCACCAATGTTGAAGAGAAGCTCGGCGGCTCATCAGGTTCAATTACAGAAATCAACAGGGAGATTGCCGAATTAAAAAAATCTGTCAGTGACGGCAAACGTACAGTTGCCACTGCCATCACTGATAAGGGTGTTACTACGGCAACTGACGCTTCTTTTAAGGTCATGTCTGATAATGTAAGACTCATGGCAGGTTATCAGTTCGGACAGGGCGTTATTGCCGCCGACAACCGTGTCAACACCGGAAGCACCAACTACAAGAGCGGGTATAATGCCGGCTATAGTAAGGGGAAGGCTGACTACAAGGTTGTCACTGTAAGTCTTTATGATTATCCCAACCCTGATGACGTAGATGAAGATGGTCATTATGAGAATTGGAATCATACTTTTAAATATAACATAGGTAAAGGTTACACAAATGTGTATTGTCAGATAAATTACTCATTCTTCAGTGACTCAACAACCCGTTTTATAATTGATTACAGTTATGACACCAATACCGGAATATTTACTGCAAATTTGTTTAAGTGGGACAATTCCGGAAATGCTGCATTTTATCGTGGTGAACCTAATTCTTCAACATCAATGACGCTTATTGCAGTTGGATGAAAGGAGCTTTTATGATTAACAGTTATTATTTTTCTGACGGGGATATACAATTATCCCCTCACTTTATGCTGCACGAATTCCAGTCCCGTAACGGCTGTGATGAGGTACTTATTGACGATGCACTTATTGATCTGCTCGAAAAGGTATTCAGGGTGAGCGGTGCTTCAAGTGCCACTGTAAATGATGGTTACAGGGAACCTGGAGCTTATTGCCGTTCGATAAGCGGACTTGATAAGGATGCCCACGCTTACGGTATGGCTGCGGATATAGTATTTTACTCTGATAATGACGTGATTCCCGGCAGTATTATATGCTGTATCGCACAGGATCTCGGATGCGAGGGCATTGGCTATATGGGTAACGCCGTACACCTCGACACGCGTGGCAATGGCGGATATAAAAACAATCATTGGTATGGTGATGAGATATTGAGCAGAACCGTATCTGACTGGCATGATTATTTCGCTATCAATGAACACTTTTCGGATATAGGCAATTCTTTAATCTTTGAAGGAGGCAACATTATGAATAGAGCTATTAGTCCTGAACAGTTAAAATACGAGGTAAACCGCTATGCTTTGACTGTTCTTGGTCGAGAAATCGGTGATGCAGACACTTATGTGGAACTTCTCAGCACAGGCCAGCTTGACTGGTATGAATTCACCAAAAGGCTTCAGGAATCAGAGGAAGCCGTCAAACGCTGGATAAAATATACTCTTTTTGCAGATATACTTGGAAGAATCCCTGCCCAATCGGAAATCAACTGGTGGTATGCACAATATGTACTCCATTATGAGCTTAATAAATCGCTTATGTGCAGACGCTTTGCTGAAAACTACGAAGCATTCAGGGATGAATATATATAACTGTATCATGCAGATACATATATTCTATATCTACAGATACTATTTTTAATTTTGATAAAACTTTGTTAAACCATTCCAAACATAAATTATTTTTTTATATACTATTGCCATTGTATTTTACTGCCGTTGCATGATAATATTATTTCACTTTCAGTAATATCCGGATATTATTTGTTTTAATTATTTACAAAGGGGGATTTTTATTGAACAAGTCTGAATTAAAAGAATACTTTCCATATATCAGGTCTCGTGATGAGATTATGGATGAGATTAAGAATAACGCCGGTCTCAGCAGTATATTCTATTCATGGAACGAGCAGGAGCAGAATGAATTTATAAGCTTTTGTTCCGGAGCATGCGGCGTTAAGATTATGTATGATTCATTCTTTAAAGAAGTTATGAATGCTGAAAGCAATCCCGAACCTCTTGAGGGTTTTCTAACAACAATTCTTGGGCGCAAGGTCCACATTCTTCACGTACTTCCCAATGATACCACACGAATTACAGATGAGGCTTCTCTTCTTGTAACAGACATTATCGTACAGCTTGAAGATGGTTCTGTTGCCAACATAGAAGTCCAGCGTATAGGTTATATGTTTCCGGCGCAACGCTGTTCCTGCTATTCTGCTGATATGCTTCTGCGTCAGTATAAACGTATCCGTAGCGAGAAAAAGCGTGATTTTACATACCGTGATGTAAAGACCGTATACCTTATCGTCCTATATGAACGCAGCCCACATGAATTATCCGGCAGACCGGAATGTTATATACACTACGGCAGGACATCTTTCAACACAGGAATCATTCTTGATATGTTACAGGATTTTATTCTCATATCACTTGACAATTTTCATAAGCACATGCACAATAAACCTATAGAAACTATCGAAGAGGCATGGCTTACATTTCTGAGTGATGATTCACCTGAACGCATTATTGAAATCATCACAAAGTATCCTGATTTCAAGCCACTCTACGATATTATTTACAGAATGTGTACTGATGTAGGGAAGGTGATGAATATGTTTTCCGAAGAACTTCGTATACTTGATAGGAATACAACCAAGCTTATGATTGATACAATGACAAAAGAAGCTGAAGATGCCAAGGCTGAGCTTGAAGCTTCCAGAGCTGAACTTGATGGCACACGGGCAGCACTTAGTGAAGTTAAAGAACGGCTGAATCTGTTCAATGCTCAGCTCGATGAGGCCAATTCCCAGCTTAACGATGCTCATTCCCAGCTCGATGAGGCCAATTCCCAGCTTAATGACGCTCATTCACAGCTCGATGAGGCCAATTCCCAGCTTAATGAAAAGGATGCTGTAATAGCCCAACTCAGAGCTCAGTTAGCCGAGGCTTTAGCACACAACAGTTAAGCTATATATAACCATGTATCTTATCAGACTGTAATCATTACTACCCGTTTGACGGGTAGTAATGATTGTGCGTACTTCACTGGCTCAGCAAGTTCCCGACTCCTAATTAAAAAAAGAGGCCTTGAACTGATACATGATACATAACCACATATCAGCAAAGCCTCTGCCTCATTATTCAATTATACTTCCTGAAGCGGAATCTCGTCAGTCTCATCAGTGTCATCTCTATCACCGTCTGACTTTTCTGCCTTTTCATCTACGTCTGCCTTAACCTCAGGCTTTGCTTCTACAGTATTTTCCCCTGATTCTCCTGCATCTGCGGCATCATCTGTATTGCTCTCGTCTGCCTCAGCTTCCACATCCTCGTCTTCAAAGTCTTCGTCTTCACCATAGAAATCAACAGGAATTATATCAACATTACTTACACTCGCATTACCTATAACATATACAGTGTGAATTCCTTCTTCATCAACATTTATGACTTCATTGCGTACACGGCTTGCTACCTTCTCAATATCACATGTAACATTAACCCCCTCCGGTACTACAATAACAACGCTGCTTGCCTGGCTCTTAAAATTAATATAGACATCTTTTTCAATCACGGCAAGACTTAAGTCAAGAACAACCTTTGATGCAGAAGCCTTAATCTCACATCCCTCGAACTCCTCATCCTGTATCTCGATGACCTTAGACTCTGCAATTGCATTATACTTTTTAACTACGTCGTCAGCACTCTCTTTCTCTTCTTTTACATACTTTTCCTTTGTGTTCCTGTACTTGTCATATGCTACCTTACCTGCCACTGCAAGTGAACCAAGACCTATTACTGTCTTTAATAATGAACCCTTCTTTGCCATAATCATACCTCCTGTTTGCTGTTGTTTTGATATTATTTGTTTGTTTTTGAGAATATACATCCGCAGTAATTCTGTCTATACAGATTGTATTCAGATGATAACTCTACTGATCTCTTATATCCCTCTTTTTTCTTAAAATCCGATAGCAGATATGGAACTCCGTACTTCTTCCCGAGCTCATATCCAATAGAATTAAGCATTGCGCTGTTCTTAAGCGGACTTATGCTGAGAGTTGTCGTAAAATAATCAAACGTACCCATCCTGGCAGCAAGTTCCGCAGCTGCCTCAAGCCTCATCCTATAACAGATAAAACATCTGTCACCTCCCTCAGGGCACTTTTCAAATCCCTTTACAGCTGCATAATATACATCAGGCTCATAATCACCTTCTATAAAGTTCACTTTGTTCTTCGCCGGAAACTCACTGATAAAACGCTTCTGCTCCTCAACACGTTTCGTGTATTCTTCCCGCTCGGATATATTGGGATTATAATAAAAAACCGTAATTGCAAAATACTGTGAAAGATATTCTATTACATAGCTGCTGCATGGCGCACAGCAACTGTGCAGCAGAAGCTTTGGCACTATATCTTCAGCCGATATACAGCCTATCAATCTGTCAAGTTCCTTTGACAGATTACGCTTCTTTATTCCTTCATATGAATTATCTGCATTCATTGCGCATCCCTCCGGAGATTTCTGTGAGCAAATTCTCCTACAGGTACAGGTTTTCCAAAATAATATCCCTGAATGTAGTCAACACCAATCTGTGACAGTACCTCATACTGTTCTCTTGATTCAACGCCTTCTACACATATCTTAGTGCCTATTGTCTTGGAAAGTTCTACTATAAGCTTCACAAATGCCTTTGCGTAATCATCATCAACTATATCATCTATAAATGTCTTGTCCACCTTTATTATATCAAGTGGGAGCTGCTTTATGTAATTGAGCGATGAATATCCTGTTCCAAAATCATCAAGTGCAATCTTAGGACCAAGCCTTCGCAATCCCTTAACGATATTCATAACTCTCTCCATATCATTAATTGCAAATGATTCCGTTATCTCAAGGACAATGTTATGCGGATTAACGCCGGTTCTGTCAAGAATCTTCTTAACATTGTCAACAACGTCTTTTTGCATAAGCTGTACAACCGAAAGGTTAATATTAATTCTGAAATCAGGGAAACCATGCTCGTTCCAGTCCTTACACTGCCTGCACGCTTCCTCAAGTATAAAGTCACCTATTGATGTAATAAGTCCAAGATATTCCGCAAGGGGTATAAACTCTCCCGGTGCCATAAATCCGAGTGCCTTGCTGTTCCATCTTATAAGAGCTTCACATGATACGCATTCTCTCGTAACAGCATCCACTACAGGCTGGTAGAATACAATGAATTCGTCACATTCCGAAGCTACTGCCTGACGCATATTATTTTCAATATCAAGCTGCTTTATCGAGCCACTATCATTGCCGGCACTGTAATAAGCATATCGGTTCTTTCCGCCTTTCTTGGCCTCATACATTGCAATATCTGCTTTTTTGATAAGCTCATTAACATCGCTCCCATGTTCAGGAAAACGTGCAATACCCATACTCATTGTACAGTAATATTCCGTTCCCATAAGATACCACGATCTGTTGAACATATCAGAAATTATTCTTACCAACCTGTCAAGCTGGTCATATAATTGCGGTTCTATGATTATTACAAACTCATCGCCGCCCATTCTGTAGCAGTGTCCACGTAGCCCTGCTATCCCCTGGATTCCTGCTGCAACCTGCTGAAGAAGAACATCTCCATACTGATGTCCCAATCCGTCATTGATATGCTTGAAATTGTCAAGATCAATGAACATTACAGCACCTGTAGTGCCATCCTTTACCGCATTCTTGATAACCTTGCGCAGGTCACTTTCACACTTCATTCTGTTATAAAGGCCTGTAAGAAAATCATTATGAGCCTGATATTCTATCTTCTGCTGATTCTTCTTTTTCTGCGTAATGTCAACTGCAGTACATATAATTACCGGACTGCCGTCAAGCCAGTTAAGCGGAGCAAATCTTACCTCGAACCAGAGGCCTGACTGTGCATCGTAATTCTCAACGGGTCTGATATCCTCCATAGGACATCCCTTATCGAAGAAATCCTGAATACATTCCTTCATTGTTCTGCGGACTTCATCTGCATTCTGTGCAATATCGTTCTCAAAAAGCACATTGCCATTCTCCTGACTGCAGACAATAATCCCGCTTCCTATATTACTCAATATCTCTCTTAACAATTCATACGAAGAAAGCAATGAGTTGTTAATTATCTTCTTCTGTGCAATGCTCTGAATAATCCTGGCCGTATCCTGTATAAACTGGAGTTTCCTGTCATCATATGCATGTTCTTCATTCTGCTCAAATATCACGAAATACATCGCAATCATGTCATTGATTACAATAGGAACAGTAACTATACAGCTTACATCAAGCTGCTCAAGAAGTTCTGACTGAACTCTGTCAGCTTCTGACTTCTGATACACTGTTGTCTCTTCCGTAAACAATACTCCCTGCATTCCTTCGAGCCTGACTTCAGGAGGCACATAATTGGAATTACCTGCAGAATTACATGCTATTACAGTACCTATCTTAGTCTGTGATGAATTAATCTGCATAAGTGCTGCACATGTAGCCTCAAGATACTTCTGAGTCTCCTGCAGAATCTCATATACTACTTCCGTGAATGTTCCTTCCTTGTCAAGCCTGCTGACAATGTTAGTCATTGCAATATCGCGTACGCTGTCTTTTTCCACAACAAAATCTCCCCCGCACACTGGCATTACCGCCGCATATTTATCTGATTAATTATTTTTTTATTATACTCTATATTCTCCCTTTTTGGAACAGCTATATTACGATTTTATTATTATTTTATTGAGTAAAGCTGCAGCGTGTGTTATATTAATCAAAGATTATTTTTTAGCAGAAATGAGGATTTATATAATGGATATTATAAAATTTAATACCAGGCTAAAGGCTGATGGCAAAGAATACTCCCGGATTGTATACTGGAACCGTTTCTGGCGCAATAAGACTGAACTCATCCTTTCGTGCATTCCGGCCGCAGCATCGATTGTGCTCTTTGCCTGTGGATTCCGTTCATCATTTTTAATGATTGTTTATGTAATATTCTGTGCATATCCGTTTTTCATATTTTCACAGTGCAAAAGCAGCATCAGCTACCATCTGAAACACCGTGATGCATCAGAGAGTGCCCCATGTGAGATTACACTTATGCCAACAGGAATTCTCGCAGAGATAAAGGATTTTAACATATCCTACACCTACAACTGGGATGAATTTACCACAATATATGATAAGCTCGGATACTACATGATGTTTAACAAAGGCCGGATGATTGTCATGATACGCAAGGCTGACATTCCGGAAGAATTCAAAAAAACTTTTATTGATTACATATTCGAGCACGCTGACCAGAATAAATGCCTTATAAAGATAAAACGTTCATAATATAAAATACGCCCCGGATTTCAGACCGTACCACGCCTGTCACCCGGGGGATATTTTTAATGTTTTATTTCAGAGATAATCATCTGGAGCGTGCTGTTGCCATTGAATGTATTTATATCAGGATAATAAACAATTGAAATAATATCCCCTGTCTTCATATTATCTGCCTCTTCCTGCGTGACGTGGAACTTCACAGCCTCAAGTCTGCGTCCGTTGACAGTCTGAAGTATCATTTTGAGTACATTGCGGTTTTTTCCTATTATATTCTTTCTTACAACTGTAAGATTCTTATCTGCAAAAACAGGTTTGGGATTATCTTTACCAAACGGCTCAAGCAGCTGCAGCTGTTCTGTCACCTCTTCTGTCACATAGTCAAGCGGCATCGGCACATCTATCCATGTTACCGGTGTAAGTTCTTCATCGCTCATGTCCATTGAATTTACAAGACATTCCCTGAACTCTTCAAATCTTTCGCTTCTTATGCTCATTCCCGCTGCCATATGATGTCCACCGAACTTCTCCAGCATATCCCTGAATCTGTTAACTCCTGCAAACATATCATAAGGCTCAATTGACCTTCCTGAACCTTTGTATATTCCGTGCTCGCCTATTGAATCCGTGAATATTATACACGGTCTGTAATATTTCTCTCTTACTCTTCCCGCTATAATACCGGCAACGCTCTCATGGCAGTTATCGAGATGCACAACTATAATCTGTGGTATATTGTTTCCATACTCACGCTCAACCGTATTGCACGCATTCTCGACTCCCCTTTCCGTCATATCCTTGCGTTCGTCATTAAGCAGCTTTAATTCAGCAGCAAGCGCCTGCGCCTGCTTTTCATCATCCGTCTCAAGAAGCCTTATCGCCTTAACCGCGCTGTCAAGCCTTCCGCTCGCATTAAGACACGGTCCGACAACAAAGCCTATATGATATGCATTAAAATCAGCCTCTGCAACTCCACACACATCCATTAGTGTCTTAAGTCCGACATTTCTCGTTCCCGCATGAATATGCCGCAGTCCCTGCTTGACTATTGTCCTGTTCTCTCCCTGAAGACTTACTATATCCCCGACCGTGGCAATTGCTCCAAGTTCGAGCAGATACATCAGAAATTCACTGTCCTTGGGCTTCTGCCCAAGCAGATGTTGTATCATCTTCCATGCTACAAGCGCACCGCACAATTCTTTAAACGGATATCCGCAGTCTGACTGTTTGGGATCAACCACAACATCTGCAGGCGGGATAATATATTCTCTTGTTCCGTCTGCGTTCTCCCTGAATGGCACATCATGATGGTCTGTTACTATAATGGTTATACCATTTTCCTTTGCATATGCAATCGCATCATATGCTGCAATTCCGTTGTCACATGTTATAATCATGTCTATGCCGTCTGCAATCGCATTGCGTATCAGATTCTCATTTATTCCATATCCATCGGTTATTCTGTCCGGCACAACATAATCTGCGTCTGCTCCAGCCATTATAAGCCCTTTGTGGAGTATACATATCGAACATACCCCGTCTATATCATAATCACCTATTATTCTTATGCGTTTTCCGTCTGCTATTGCATTTTTTATAACAGCCACCGCTTCACTTATCCCTTTCATAAGTGCCGGGTCATGCATGCTTTCAAGTCCCCCGTACAGATATTCCTCATACTGCGAATCCTCCGTCACATCGCGATTTCTTATTATACGGGCAATCACCTGATTAATTCCGAATCTGGCTCCTATAGCTTTAAAATCCGCCTTTTTGGCATATACTTTCCATATACTCATATTATAAAAATAATGCCTGCGACACTATATAAGCCGCAGGCATATATCCTTTCAGATGTAAGATTAATCTTCGTTATTCTTCTTATCTTTCTTCTTTTTCTTTGAATTGCTGAGATTCTTTGCAGCTTCCGCCTCTGCTCTCTTCTCTTTTTCCGCTTCTCTTGCAGCAGACTTAGCCTGATGCTTTTCCTTGGCAGCTCTGAAAATAAGCCACATATTACCGGTAAGGAATACTGATGAGAATGCACCTGCAATAATACCAACCATAAGAGGAAGTGCAAACTCCCTGATTGTGGCAACGCCGAATATATACAATACAGCAAGCATTATAAATGTTGTAAGTGATGTATTAATTGATCTTGTAAGTGTATTAGTGATACTCTCATTAACAACCTGCTTATAATCCAGCTTACTCTTATCTGCTGCCGAATTAATCGTATCACGTACTCGGTCGAATATAACGATTGTTGAGTTAACTGAATATCCGACTATAGTAAGCATACATGCGATAAATGTTCCGCCGACTGAAAGTCTTGAGAATACATAGAATGTAAATACGATTGCAACATCATGCACAAGTGCAAGTACCGTACTTCCGGCAAAGCTGATATCCTTAAATCTGAACCATACATATATAAGAATACAGATAATTGCAAGCACAGTAGCTATAACTGCATCCTGCTTCATCTCTGAGCTGACTGTTGAACTGATGCTCTGGCTGTCAATATCTGAATCAGCCACACCAAACTTATTCTCAAGTGCTGTATTAAGAGCCTCTCTCTGTGCTAATGAAAGCTCATCTGTCTTAAATACTACCTGTGTGCTGTCTGTTACTTTCTGCTGCTGCACATTGGCAACTCCTGCAGCTTCCCTGATTACAGGAATTACATTGGCATCAATGTCAGCAAGTGACATTTCTTCTGCAAATGTAACCGTTGTAGAAGTACCACCTGCAAAATCGAGGCTGTAATTAAGTGCGCCCTTACCATTGGCTGTGAATACTATCATCACGATAATACAGATAGCAAGTATTACGCCCGGAATAGCGAATGTAGCCTTTCTCATGCTGACAAAGTCGAATATCTTCTTGTGTCTTACAGAACCATACAGCTTCTCTGACTTGCAGCCAAAGTTGTAAAGCAGACGTACTATCGTCTTAGAAATAACAAGTGCCGTAAACATCGAAAGCACAACACCGATTCCAAGAGTTACCGCAAATCCCTTAACTGAACCCGAACCTCTCAGATACAGAACAAGTGCTGCGATAATTGTTGTAACATTACCGTCAACTACGGCTGACATAGCTTTCTTGAAGCCCTGTTCGATTGCCGCATCAACGCTCTTGCCTGCACCGATTTCCTCTCTTATACGTGAGAAGATTACGACGTTGGCATCGACAGCCATACCGATTGACAATACAATACCTGCTATACCTGAAAGTGTAAGTGTTATCTCATATACGCTGAGTATAAATATATCAAGTGCTACATATATTACGAGTGCAAGACAGGCTGCAACGCCCGGTACTCTGTAGACAATTATCATAAACAGGCAGAGTATTGCGAGTCCTATTGCTCCCGCAAGAAGGCTCGTCTGGATTGCTGTCTCTCCAAGCTTTGCACCTACTACCTGCGAACGCATCTCTTTAAGTTCAAGAGGCATTGCACCTATTCTTACATATGAAGCAAGAGTGTTAGCCTCATCATAAGATGACATACCGTCTATCTGTGCACTTCCGCCTGTAATTGCCTCATTAACTCTTGGTGCGCTTACGACCTTACCATCATATACTATATAAATAATCTTGCCTACGTTAGCTGATGTTGCATCTGCGAACTTCTGCTTACCTTCATCATTAAACTCAAGTGATACTACATACTTGCTTGTTGATGACTGGCTTGTGTCTGCTCCTGCTACTGCATTCTTAACGTCTGAACCTGTAAGAAGAGGTGTGCATTCTTCTCCGTTGCTGAACTTAGTATATCCGTCGCTGTCAAGGAACATAAGTGTTCCCGGCTGTCCAAGCTCTTCAAGAATTGCATTGGCATCCGTTACGTCAGGAATCTCAACAGTAATTCTGTTGCCACCCTCTTTGTATACTTCTGCTTCAGTACTGTAATTAGTAACACGCTGCTGCAGCTTGTATATTGTATCTGATACATCCTGATCACTTGGATTATCTTCCTGTATCTCATAAGTTATGCTGACACCGCCCGCAAGATCAAGTCCCTGCTTAATCTCTCCTATGCTGCCGTATCCGTCCTTCATTCCGAATATAGCAACATAACTCATTCCAAAGAGCAGTGCAAGAATGATTATCGAATAGATAATCTTCTTTTTTAAATTGTACCTCATATCAATCCTCCATGCCCATAATAAATTATTTGTCTGCAAGTGCCGCTTTTATCATAATCGCACACTCAACGCGCTTCCTCTGCATCTCACATCCAATATCATATGCATCATTGATATTGCCATGGAAATTATAAGAGTTGGCAGCGCAGCCGCCCGAGCAGAAAAACTTTGCAAAACATTTTTTGCATTTGTCTTTTGAATATACATTGCACGCCTTGAACTCATCTCTGATGTCTGTGCGTGTAATACCTTCGTCCACATTACCCATTATAAATTCTTCATTACCCACAAACTGGTGACATGGGTAAAAATCACCCCAAGGAGTAACTGCAAGATACTCACAGCCTGAGCCACATCCTGAAAGTCTCTTGGCTACACATGGGCCGCCATCAAGGTCAATCATGAAGTGGAAGAAATTGAATCCATTACCCGCCTTCTTTCTCTTAACCAGCTCTGCTGCAAGTGCATCATATTCTTCAAATATCTTAGGAAGATCTTCCTCTCTTATTGCATAGTCATCTTCCGGTTTTGCAACTACCGGTTCAACCGAAATCTGCTCAAATCCCTCATCTGCGAGATGAAGAACATCCTTTGAAAAGTCGATATTATTATGTGTAAATGTACCGCGTACATAATAATTAGTCTGATTACGGCTCTCGGCAAACTTCTTGAACTTCGGCATAATTATATCATAGCTGCTGCCATGGTTATTGCGTGTAGGACGCATAAGGTCATTAATCTCCTTACGTCCGTCAATGCTTAAAACTACATTTGCCATCTCTTTGTTGGCAAATTCCATTATCTCATCATTAAGAAGTACTCCGTTAGTCGTAAGCGTAAATCTGAAGTTTTTATTATGCTCCTTCTCAATGCTTCTTCCATATTCAACAAGCTGTTTAACAACGTCAAAGTTCATCGTCGGCTCACCGCCGAAGAAATCAACCTCAAGGTTGCGCCTGCTTCCTGAATTGGCAACAAGGAAATCAAGAGCCTTCCTGCCAACCTCATATGACATCATGGCTCTGCGTCCGTGATATTCTCCTTCTTCTGCAAAGCAGTACTTACATGCAAGGTTACAGTCATGTGCTATATGCAGGCAGAGTGCCTTAACAACTGTTGGTCTGTCCTTAAAGCTGTCTATGTAAGGTTCATATATATCTCTTGTAAAAAGACGCCCCTGCTCTGTAAGCTCTTCAATCTCGTCACATACTTCATATACATCATCCCTGCTGTACTTTGATGCAAACTTCTCAGCCAGACTGTCCTTATCAGTGCCTGTAAATCTGCCGTCGGCATCTTCATTCTTATTGTATTCCTCTATAACATCATAAACTATATCATCAACAACATGAACTGCTCCGCTGTTGACATCAAGTATTATGTTGTATCCGTTGTTCTTATACTGATGAATCATTACTTAATTACTCCAAATCTATCTATATCTACTATCTTTTCTTTAAAAATCATACAATCATAAACACACAACGAGAGAGTGCTTATATCCCAAACACTCTCTCGTCAGCAGTCCAATACTATGAGTATTAGTTGTTCTTATTCTCGCAGCTCTGGTTACCTACTGTACATGATGTCTTACATGCTGACTGGCATGATGTCTGGCACTCACCGCAGCCGCCCTTCTTCATAGTATCCTTAAGAACTCTGTCATTAATTGTCTTAATATGCTTCATAATAAACCTCCTGGAACTAAAATAGATTACATAGTCAAATGCATTATATCCGCATTAAACATCTTTTGCTATTGTACCATAGTACATATAAAAATTCAAAACATTTTTATTAAAGTTTCTCATAAAGTTTGCCATAAAAAACTTTTTTCAAATTTTTTGTAAAAAAGTGTTGACTTTCAAATACTCAAATGTTATTATAAGCAAGCGTTGTGGTTGGGATATCAACTGTGAGCTACGCGGAAGTGTCGGAATTGGCAGACGAGCAAGATTCAGGTTCTTGTGGGCGTTAAGCTCGTGTGGGTTCAAGTCCCATCTTCCGCATATCAATTGCGGATATCCACTATAGCATCATCTAATTTAATATGCGGAAGTGTCGGAATTGGCAGACGAGCAAGACTAAGGATCTTGTGGCTATTGCAGTCGTGTGGGTTCAAGTCCCATCTTCCGCATTCATCAAAAAGGAATGTTAAGTACATTCCTTTTTTATTGCTACCAAAACAGGCACCGGCAAAGCAGTGCCTTGTTTTTATTTTTTCTTACATCTCCACTATTTCATCAGCAATATTCAAAGTTGATTCCCTGTGCGAGACCATAATAATAGTCTTCCCGTCACTGCTCTCCCTGAGAGCTTTTAATATTATTCCTTCATTAAGTGAATCCAGATTGCTTGTAGGCTCATCAAGAAGCATAAGCGGCGCATCATGAAGAAATGCCCTGGCAATCCCTAAACGTTGTCTCTCACCTCCGGACAGTGCCCCACCGAGTTCTCCGGTCTTTGAATCATAATTATCAGGCAGTGACATTATAAAATCATGCACAGATGCTTTCTTAGCTGCTTCCGTAATCTCCTCTCTGGATGCATCAGGCTTAGCTACAGCTATATTGGCAGCTATCGTATCGTTAAATATATATGTATCCTGAGTAACGAATGACTGATTATCCCTCAGGCTGTTTGTGTTAATGTTACGGACATCATTTCCTGATATATCTATGCTTCCCGACTTCACATCCCAAAATCTCATAATAAGTCTTAACAGCGTGGATTTTCCGCATCCGCTTGCTCCGTGTATCCCAATCATCCGTCCGGGCTGAAAACTTACAGAAAAGTTCCTGAGTATATCCCTGTCATCATAAGCAAATGTCACATCATTGCACGACACACCTCCGAATCCGGCAATATCACATCCGTCAGTAATCTCTTCCGTCTCCGGACTCTCCTCAAGCAGCGACAGGACTCTCTCCCCGCTCGCAAGCGTATGATGAAGATTATTAGACAGATTGGCAAGTGCAACTACCGGTCCGAATGAACTCATCATTGCAGCTGTACACACCAGTACCTCCTCTCTGCCAATAGCATGAGCAGCGCTGCCAACAGCATGTGATGCGGCGGCATCAGACATAAGAACCAGCATTGCAAATGATGCAAGCAGCACCGCTGCATTAGTCACAGACCTCTGCCTCCCCTCAATATTACTGAGTTTTTTCTGCAGACCGGCAAGACGTAATGCCCTGTTATCCATCTCTTCCCTGCGCTTTTTCTCACAGCCATACTGTATTGTTTCATCAAGTCCACGGAGTGAATCCAGAACATAGCTGTTCAGTTCACCAAAATCATTGCGAAACTGCATACCTGTGTCAGCTCCTGCCCTGCCAAACACAAGTGGAAGGACTGCGCCAACAATAATATAGGCACACATTGCAAGAATCCCTGCCGGCATATATATATTGGCAATATAAGCTGTCATAATTATTGATGTGATAACTGCTATTGCTATCGGAGATATAGTATGTGCATAGAATACCTCAAGCAGCTCTATATCTGTTGTTATTATTGATATAAGGTTGCCACGGTCTCTCCCCTCAAGTTTGGCGGGGCACAGTTTTCTCAATACTGCAAATACCTTATGTCGTATTATTGCAAGAAGCTTGAATGCAATAAAATGATTACAGTACTGTTCTGCATAATGAAGCACACCACGCATAACCGCAATAACTATCATTAATATAAAAATATGTACTGACGCTCCATAGGCAAGCACTCCTGCCGCCAGAACCGTTATGAATATTGCACAAAGATATCCTGCCACGCCAAGTATGACTGCCATGAGCATTATGTGAAGCAGTGGCTTAACAAGCACTATAAGACTGGCCATTATTGATATTGCACTTTTCTGTCTTACATTTGATTTATTCATAATACTGCCTCCTCTTTATATTTTTCAAGCTTCATCTGATTTTCATACATATAGGCATAAGCTTTTTTATTGGCAGTCAGTTCATCATGTGTTCCACTCTCAACTATGACGCCGTCTTTAAGCATATATATATCATCCGAATTAACGACATTGGCAAGCCTGTGGCTAATCAGCAATACTGACTTTGTCTTTGCCAATTCTCTTATGACTGACATTATCATCTCTTCACTTTCTATATCTATGTTAGATGTCGCCTCATCAAATATATATACTCCTGAATCCTTAAGAAGTGCCCTTGCCATCGCAAGTCTCTGTTTCTGTCCTCCCGAGAGATTACTTGCACGCTCATTAAGCTGCATATCCAATCCTCCCTCTGACTCTACAAAATCTGCCAGATTAACTCTTTTTAACGCAGCTGTCATCATATCATCAGATGCCATAGGACTGCCCATCATTAGGTTATCCCTTACAGTTCCCTTAAACAGATAACTGTCATGGCTTACCAGAGTAATATTCTTCATTATATCTATATCACTGATGTTTCGTATATCCTGGCCGTTAACAGTAACGCTGCCCTTCCAGCCTGTAACTCTCTTCATAAGAATTCCGGCAATCGTGCTCTTTCCACATCCCGATTCACCAACAAGTGATACAAAACTGCCGTTTTTCAGTTCAAATGATATATTCTCCAGCACATTTCTCTCACCATCATATGAAAATGACAGATTACTTATATCTATTTCTATTCCTTCATCCGCCCCGTTAATCACTGCCGTCTCCGAATTATCATCCTCATGCATATCGAGCAGTTCAAATATCCTGTCACTTGCAGCCATTCCATTCATTGCTATATGGAAGAATGAACCAAGCAGTCTCAACGGAAGAAAGAATTCCGCTGCAAGAAAAACTATCATTACAGCTCCGGCCGCATCTATATTACCGGTATAATATTCACTCACTGCAACAACCATTCCTGTTGCCGCTCCTCCGTAAGCCATAATATCCATCACACTTGTGGAATTAAGCTGCATCGTTAGTACCTTCATTGTTACATTTCTAAAGCGCTGTGCTTCTTCATCCATCTGCCCGGCTTTCATCTCATCCGCCTTATATATCTTAAGTGTTGTAAGCCCCTGAAGATTTTCAAGAAAACTGTCTCCAAGCTCCGTATATATTCCCCAATACTTATTGAGCAGTTTTTTTGCAAATTTCTGTACCGCCACTATGGATACAGGTATCAGCGGAACGCATATAAGAAGCACTGCCGCCGCCTTAACACTTACAAATGCAAGCACTGCAAAAAGCGTAACCGGTGCAAGCAGACTATAAAAAAGCTGTGGAATATATTTTCCAAAGTATGTTTCAAGCTGTTCAACACCTTCCGTTGCAAGCTGTACGACCTGCGATGTTGCAATCTGCTCATTATACGAGCTTCCAAGCCTTAAAAGTTTGTCAAATATCTTCTCCCTGAGCACTCTTTTCACATCGACGCTCGCTCTGTATGAAGCCATAGACGCGAGCCTGTCACTTACGAATCTTACTGCCAGTGCTGCCAAAAGCTTAACCACGTCCATATAGTTTAAAGGAGCGGGCAGCTTTGCTATAATATTTGCAATTATGTACACTATTATTATCTGGCTTATGAGCGCTGCCCATTGCCATAATATGTTATACGCTATGTATTTTTTAGAGTCTGCAAGCAGCTTTATCAGCTTTGTCTTTATCATAATCAGGTCTTTCCCTTCTTATCTTTCTTTTTCTCAAGCCGTGAACTTACAACATGCCACACCGCCATGAACGGATGATAAAGCAGCATTCTCGGTCCGGAGAATTTCATAACCTTCTTAATCCGTTCTCTCATCTCCGGCTTATAGCAGTGTACTGTACAGTTAGAGCAAAATGTCTTTTTCTCCATAAAAGGACACATTCTGCTTCTCTGTGCCGCATATTCATACAAAGCACTGCATTCATCACACAATTTTCCACCTATGCCGTCCGTATTATGACTCATGTCATGGCTTGCGCCATTCTTCATTCCGTAATCAGTGTTATGGTTCTTCCTGCAATACAGCGCAATCATCTGCCCAACTACCTTCTGCTCCCTGAGTCTCTTTTTCTCAGTCTTATAATTCATATCAGTCCCCGACAAATGTTGATTCCCCGCTTTCTCTTATAGTCTTCACTCTGAAAACAAAATATAATATATGACATACCCACACGACAAACAGAATAACTCTCGCAGCCGGAACGCTTTCCATCATAATAAATCCTATTCCCATTACTATTGAAGACGTTGTAAGAAGGCTCACCTTTGTTTTCACAGTCATTGCCCTGTTTTTCACATATGAATCCAGATACTTCCTGTATAACCGTGTTCCTGTAAACCAATCATGTAATCTGTCTGAGCTTTTTGCAAAACAATATGCCGTTGCCATATAAAATGGAACTGTCGGCAGTACCGGAAGCACTACTCCAAGTGTACCAAGCCCAAAACATACAAATCCCAGTGCTATCCATGTAATCTTAATAATAGTCATCAAAAACTCCATTCTTCAGGCCGCCTGCCTGAAATAATATGTATGCACACACAAGCACATAAAAAGCCCTGATTAGTTGCACTAAATTCAAATTAGTTCAACCTAATCAGAGCTAAATAATACCATATCTTCTTAAATTATTGCAAGTACCAATTATTGCATATATTGCTACATATAATTATCACATAAGTGGTGCAAAGATTCTTAAGACTCTTCCGATAAGCATTCCAATCTTAGAGTACTCGTTGCATGTCTTTACAGTTATCTGCTGGCACTTAGCAAGAGTGTCCTGAAAATCTTTTTCTATATCACTGATAACCGGTGTATTGTACATATATACTGCACATTCATAATGCAGATACATACTTCTGTAGTCAAGATTAAATGAGCCGACAACTCCTCGTATATCGTCACTCACAAACTGCTTGGCATGCACAAACCCCGGCGTATATTCGTATATCTTAACGCCATATTCTATAAGTTCTTTATAATATGTTCTTGCAAGCAGATAAGCATACTTCTTATCTGGGATATGCGGCATGATAATTATTGTCTCCACATCTCTCTCTGCAGAATATCTAAGAGCTGCCACCATCTCATCATCAAGTATAAGATATGGTGTCATTATATGAACATATCTGTGTGCCCGGTTAAGTATGTCGATATATACATTCTTTCCAATGTCTTCTCTATTATATGGTCCGTCACCAAATGGAATTACAATGCCCTGATTGCCCTTTATCTCAGGATTGTCAATAAGATACTTTGAGTAATGTCTTTCCATGTGCTGCTCACTGACATTCCACAATTGCAGAAACATAAGCGTCATACTCTTTACAGCGTCGCCTTTAATCATAACGCCCGTGTCTTTCCAATGTCCGAACCTCTCTATGTGATTAATGTATTCATCCGCCAGATTAACCCCACCGGTAAATGCCGTCCTGCCATCTATCACAACTATCTTACGGTGATCCCTGTTATTGTGATACGTCGAGAGTACCGGAACTATAGGTGCAAACATCCTGCACTTAATTCCGTACTCTTCAAGCTGCTTCGGATATGAATATGGCAGGAGAACAAAACTGCACATTCCATCATACATAAGGCGGACTTCAACGCCTTCACTGACTTTTCGCTTGAGAATATCAAGTATCGAATCCCACATATATCCTTTGGCAATTATGAAATATTCCAAAAATATAAACTTCTCTGCCTTCTCTAATTCTCTTACAAGGCTCACATACATGTCATCTCCAAGCGGATAGTATTCTATCCCGCTCTCCGTATATGCTGAATAGTTTCCGGAATTATACAGATAGTTAGCAATACCTACTTCCCCAAGATCATTATTAACCTCAACAGAATCAGCACCTATGCTTTTTCTCTGATATTGCTTTATGTCAGCATCAATCGAATTAAGCTTTCCTTTTATCATCTTAATGGAATATTGATTGCGGCAGTAAAGATAGAATAACGCGCCAAATACCGGAAATGCCAATACAGGAATTATCCATGCAATTTTAAATCCGGCATTCTCGTCATTATTGATTATACATACCAGGGTGACAAACGATATTGCAGTTATAACTCCCTGATAGTATATTATCTTATTTGCAAGAAATGCATATGCACAAAACAGCATTGCCACCTGCATAAGAATCAGAAGTACGACAATTGTTGTTCTTCCGAACACAATCCTGAATAGGCCTCTTTTCTTTTTGTTATTTGCGTTGTTCTTCATTATTAATCCTTTCATTGAGATCATTGAGATAAACCCATCTGTCCATCATGTCTGAGAGCTTTTGTTCATATTCCGTTTTTTGCGACATAAGTTCGCTAAGCTTTGAATATTGTGTAGCTGATTTTTCTATCTGCATATCTATATCCGCTATCTTCTGTTCAAGATTAGCTATATCATCATCTATAGTCTCGAATTCTTTCTGCTCCGCAAATGTGAACTTAAGCTTTTTCTCATGCTCCCTGTTCCTTACCGATGCCGGCTTTCCGTCCTGTGCAGCTGCCTGTCTGGCAACAGCCGCACCTGCTGACTGGTGTGATTTTTCATAGTAATCGCTGAATCCGCCTTCATACTGTTTAATCACTCCACTGTCCTCAAAAGCGAATATACGGTCCACAACCCTGTCAAGGAAATATCTGTCATGTGATACTGTTATTACTATTCCTGCAAACTTATCAAGGTAGTCTTCAAGTATCTCAAGTGTCTCAATATCAAGGTCATTAGTAGGCTCATCCAGAATAAGCACATTCGGTGACTCCATAAGTACGGACAGGAGATACAATCTTCTCTTCTCTCCGCCTGACAGCTTGGTTATCGGTGTCCATTGCATCTTCATGTTGAAAAGAAACTTCTCACACATCTGTGATGCCGTAATCCTTCCATCAGCAGTGATTACATATTCTCCAATTGCCTTAACATAATCAAGCACTGTAAGTGACTCATCTTCAAACTTATTCTCCTGCATGAAAAATCCGATTTTGACAGTTGGTCCGATTTCAACATAGCCGCTGTCCGGCTCCATAATTCCGGTAATAATCTTCATAAGCGTCGACTTACCACAGCCATTATTGCCTATGAAACCTATCCTGTCATCACGCAGGAATATATATGTGAAGTTATCTATTATCTTCTTTGCACCAAACGACTTGGATATGCTGTTAAGCTCTATCGTCTTCCTGCCAAGCCTTGTATATACCGAGCCAAGTTCAAGTGACTGCTTATCAAACGACTGCCGTGCCTGCCTTGAAGCTTCTTTCATATCCTCATATCTGTCAATTCTTGCCTGCTGCTTGGTTGAACGTGCCTGACATCCACGCTGGATCCAGGCAAGCTCTTTACGTAGCATATTCTGTCTTTTCTGTTCTGTTGCATTGGCCATCTCTTCGCGCTCACTCTTAAGCTTAAGAAATCCCGAATAATTCTCTGCATATGAATACAGACTGCCTCCGTCAACCTCTATTATCCTGTTCGTTACATTATCAAGGAAATATCTGTCATGTGTAACCATCAGGAGCTGTCCACGGAATCTGCGTATATAATCCTCCAGCCATATTACCATATCATTATCGAGGTGGTTCGTCGGCTCATCCAATATAAGAAGACCTGATGGTCTTATAAGTGCTCTTGCCAATGCTATTCTTTTTTTCTGTCCGCCGGACATCTTACTGATATCAGCTTCATAATCATCTATCCCTAACTTTGTAAGAATAGTCTTAGCTTCCCCGGCTATTGAATCGTAATTTTCAAGCTCGTGCTCCGATCCTCCGGAATTATAGCTTGTCGCAATATCCAACGCACCACCGACAACATAATCTATTATCCTTTCATCCTTAGAAAACACAGGTGTCTGAGGCAGATATGAGATTGTTACGTCATTACCCTTTACAATCTTACCTGAATCTGCCTCCTCCAGACCTGCTACTATCTTGAGGAGCGTCGACTTACCGCAGCCATTAACTCCCACAACGCCAATCTTATCGCCTTCATTTATACCAAGAGTGACATTGTCAAGCAACGTCCTTTCACCATAAACCTTCGTTATCTTCTCAAGATTCAATATACTCATTAATCCACTGCCTTCCTGCTCATCTATGTAATATTGTTATTATACTATTTTTTAGCAGTGACAACAAGTTCTACTCTACATCCGTAATCTGAAAAGATGCTGAACCCCATCTCGAACTGCCGGATCGTATCCATACAGATGTTGTTATCGTTGACATTCCGCTGCAGTCAAATACTCCTTCATAAGTTCTTCCTCCGTAAATGCGGTTATCATCTTCATCATATTCGTCAAACACGCACTGACTTTGATTATTAATTGTGAGGCTTGCTTTACCGAACGATTCATCATTATCATTCTCTCCGTAGCTGGCGCTGAATCTGTAATATATTCTACTGAATCCGTCAACATTATACGTTATATCATTACTGTCTTCCTGATAAGGAGTACTGCATATATTATCTATCGTGTACTTAAGGAAACTTTGTTTTTTTTCGGCTGTCAGTCCTGCCTTAACTCCGGCATCATATGCAGCTGACGAATCTATAAGTCCTCCTTTGTAATAGCCTTCCGGGATTCTCATAACCTCTCCGGCAGACGGTTTCCAGTTAAGCATTCCTCTGTCAGGCATAGTTCCCGTCTGATTAATTCCGCCCAGCGATGTGAACGTAACTCCTGCAAGTACCTGTGAAGGAGAAGCATTCCCCTTTTTAGCGCTGTCAACGCCAGCCTTATAGTTGTCTCCTGATGTATTAATTACAGAATCTGCATCCGCAAGCCCCTTGTCATAATTAATTTTGGCAAGTTTACTGATATTACCCGCCATAACACCAAACGATGCATTAATCTCTGTCTTTACGCCAGTTCCGGTTGCCGGTGCAGTTATTGCATCCGCTATAACTCTCTTACCGTCACTGGCATACTGAAAAACCTCATTAAGTGCTCCAACAACAGTTTTCTGTGATGTTACAAGCTTTGTTGTATCTCCTATGTTATCCTGCATACTCTTCATCAGTTCTGCAAGCTTCTTATCAGATTCTGAAGATGACTTATCAAGTTCCGCTATTATTCCGTCTATTCTCTTGTTAAGCTCCTTATTCTGCCTGTCAAGCTGTACCTGTGCTTCTGACGATATATTATCAAGTTTCTTATCCATACTGTTCATGCTATCTGACACATTATCAATATTCTTCTGCAGGTCTTCCTTCGCTTTCTCAACATCATTTGTCATATTATCCCGTAATTCCTCATGCTTTTTCTGTGCCTCTTCCACTGCTGCCTCAAATCTCGCCGTAACACTCTTATCGAGTTCGTTATACATATCATTAATTCTGCCGATATTATTCCCCTGACTCTTAACCTCCTCAGCCAGCTTGGCAATAGCCGAATTATTTTCCTGATTGGCTTTTTCTATTACCTCATTTATTGAAACACCAAATCTGTCAAATTCCGCTCTTGAAAGCTTATCATTTTCAAGCGCTTCACACACGTTTCTCAGGTTCTCCACAGCCTGTGCATTCTGCAGAAGCATTGTTCCGTGACTGTCAGATACTGCCGAAAGTTCTTCTATAAGCTGCATTGTACTGTCTTTCAACGCAGCTATGTTCTCTTCATTATCCTGCCTTATCACATCCAGCCGTATGTCTGATGCATCCTGACGCTGTGATAATGCATCAAGCCCATCCCTGGCTGATGATATGTCATCGCTGAGCCTGTCTCCAAGTGATGACATCTCTCCACCAATTTTCCCTTCCAGTGATGTCATGTCATTATCGACACGTCTTCCCATATAATCAATATCCGAGCCAAGCTCATCCAGCTTTGAATTGCAGAAATCTATCATGCTTCCGATGCTTCTTGTAATCTGCTCCTGCCATCCGTTAAGCAATACGTTAAGCTCCTCATGCCCAAGTATTTGTTTCTGTGACGGCGGCATCTGTATCTGGTCTTTCAGTTCATCTGTTATTCTTCTCACATCCTCATCACTCAGTTGTATCCGATAGCTGCCGTTACCGGTTATATTGCTTATTACCTCCCTGATTATGTCACTGCTGCCTGATATATATTCTTTCGATACTATAAGGCGCCCCTCCTGACCTGACATCGCACTCTCAAGTGCCTCCCGAACAAGTGCTGATACATTGGCATCGGATAACCTGTCACCGTCATACAGCCGCTCCCTGTTATTCTCAATATACTCCATCATAATGCCTGCAATCCGCTCCACATCTGCCGAATCGAGCATTATCCTCCACTTTACAGGGACGCTGCTGTCCCTTATAACTGCATACAGCCCATCAGGAACAGTCTGCCCCTGATTCTCAAGCTCTGCCGCCAACGCATCATACAGCAGCTTAATCTGCCTGTCCCCAAATACATCTGACAGAACCGCCATATCTTCAACCTTCACACCATTCTCGAGCACCGCTATGCATCTCTGCCGCAGCATATCCTTAATATCCTCAAATTCTGTCCTTACATGCAGACTGCCCTGCTCATGTACCTCCCCTGTCCGGACACTGTCCGTGCCGTCATATCCCTGCGCCCCCAATGCATTGCCCGGCCGCATAATCTGCACCATCATTGCAACAACCATCACTGTTACCGCAGCTGCCCACACAACAGCAAACTTTTTAGAAATTTTTTTCATAAAAATACCCCCTCTGTTATAATTGGTGAGTGCAATTATATCAGAGAGGGCTGCACATTTTCAATTAACAAACTAACTCAAAATTTGTGCTTATAATAACTCAAAATTTGTTAAAGCATTCCAAAATTTCTGTATACAGACATGAATTATCATCCTGGCATACAATTATTGTATATCATCTGCCTGCGAATTCATAAGCTGGGCAAGAATAGTTCCTGTCTCTTCATCCTGAGTAATATCATATACAATGGCAAAGCAGTCTCTCGCCCTGTCATAATCCTTACTTTCCAGCATCAGATTGCCCACGCGGTATATTATTCCAATTGTATCCGCATCAGGTCCAAGCTTCACATCATTCTCTTCAAGAATCTGCTGCAGTTCTTTTATCTCATACTTAGGAGCAGGTGCATTAAGTGCTGATTCTATGAACTGAAGTGCACTGTCTGCTGCTTCACTGCTAAAATAAATATTGCTGTACACATACAGTGCCCTAGCTGTTTCAGGCTTGTATTTGTCAAGATAATACCGTCCCATATTACGGTAATACCTAGCCATTGTCGCTCTTGTGCAGCAATATCTGTAAGCATTCTCTGTCGCCTGCCTATACTCTTCATCATGATTGCCCATAAGGATATACACTTCAGCAAGCTGAAGATGCGATTCAAGGTCAACAGGATTCCATTCCAGCGCAGTATTGCAGGCATCCAGTGCCTTCCCATATTCTCCTGTTGCACATAGCAGCTGTGCATACGTTCTGTAATACTCGTTATACATCACATCGGTACATTTTATATTCCTGTCCGTCTTAAAATAGTATGAATACTCATAAAGCTCCATTATATGATTAAGACTGAGATATATATTCTTATCATCATTTACATATCTTCCTTCAACTGAAGCAATAAGTTCTTCAAGCATTGTTCTGGCCTTAGCAGTATCATTGCATTTTATCATGTCCAATACAGCCTGATATGTAGTCTCAAAATTATCGTGAAGGTCTTTCAGTCTGTCACCTACCTGCTCTTTCTGGTCATCGGGCAGTATCTCATACATCATTGATGCTATTTCTCTTAAAATATCCGCAGACTCCTCATCCTCCTTATACTTTTCACTGCAGTCATACAGATACTGCATATCTTTTTCGTAATCTCCCGTAATCTGTCCTCTTATATGTGAGACTATATACTGTGTGTATTCTGTCATATCTAAACTTCTCCTGCTTCTTCTCTTATTTTTTTCTGAAGATTCTTCATCTCCTTCTCATATCCCATATCTGTAGGGTTATAGAATTTCGTCCCCTTAAGTTCGTCCGGAAGGTACTGCTGGTCAACATAATGATTAGGATAATCATGTGCATACCTGTAACCTTCACCATGCCCAAGCTTCGCAGCCCCCTTATAATGCGCATCCCTGAGATGCGTTGGAATAGCTGCTGTTTTTTCATTCCTAACCCTGTCAAGTGCAGCATCAACAGCCATATACGCAGCGTTACTCTTAGGCGCACACGCAATATAAGTAACTGCCTGTGCAAGAACTATTCTCGCTTCCGGCATTCCAAGTCTCTCAACAGCCTGTGATGCAGCCACAGCAACTTCTAATGCACGCGGATCTGCATTTCCAACATCCTCACTTGCACATATCATTATTCTTCTGGCAATAAATGCAACATCCTCGCCTGCATAAAGCATCCTTGCAAGATAATACACTGCCGCATCCGGATCCGAGCCTCTCATGCTCTTAATAAATGCTGATATCGTATCATAATGGTTGTCACCCGTCTTGTCATACTTAAGCACACGTTTCTGAATACAATCTGATGCTACATCAATCGTAATATGTATGTGACCATCCTCTGACGGTGATGTTGTAAGTACGGCAAGTTCCACTGCGTTAAGTGCATTTCGTGCATCACCATTGGCACAGTCGGCAAGAAATTCCGACGCATCATCATCTATCAGTGCTCCATACGCACCCATACCTTTTTTGTCATCTGATATTGCCCTTTTTATGAGCTTGAGAATATCATCTTTTTCAAGAGGCCTCAATTCAAATACTGCCGACCTGGATATAAGAGCCTGATTTACCTCAAAATACGGATTCTCTGTTGTTGCACCTATAAGAATGATTGTACCGTCCTCGACAAACGGAAGCAGATAATCCTGCTGTCCCTTGTTAAAGCGGTGAATCTCATCCACAAAAAGTATTGTCTTTCTTCCATACATTCCAATGTTATCTTTTGCTTTTGCAACAACATCTTCCATATCCTTCTTGCCTGCAACTGTAGCGTTAATCTGGCAGAAATCAGCACTTGTAGTATTGGCAATGACTTTTGCCAGCGTTGTCTTACCAGTTCCGGGAGGACCATAGAATATAATTGAACTTATCTTGTCGGCCTTGATTGCTCTGTAGAGCAGCCTATCCTTTCCGATTATGTGCTGCTGTCCCACAACCTCCTCCAGGGTCTCGGGACGCATGCGCGATGCAAGCGGTGATTCCTTTTCCATCGTATTTTCACGCATATATTGAAACAGATCCATTAGTTCCTCCATTCATCAGTCATTCGCTCTTTAATGACTTTTTCTATGTGAAAGTGCATCATAAAGCATATCCATCTCATCCATGCAGATGCAGTGTTCAAACAGGTTATTCTTAACATTATTATAACATTCGTCAAAATCAATCCACATAACCGATTGTACTTCCTCCGGCTGCAGCCTGAATTCAACTGCTTCCGGGCCACGTTCAAGAAGATAGACATTGCTTATCTCATGATTAAGAAATGGCTGTCCGTAGAATTCAGCCCTGTTAAACGCATCATGAACCCCGATGAACTCAAGCTCTTCTTCCGAAGCGTCAATTCCAAGTTCTTCCTTAAGTTCCCTTATCGCTGATTCAATGTATCCCTGACCGAATGGTATATGTCCGGCTGACGATATATCATAGCAGTCAGGGAATGAATCCTTGTTATGGCTGCGCTTCTGCAGCAGAATATCGTACCCTGTTTTACCAATATTATCAGCTCTTATAATCCATACATGAGATGTTGCATGTGCGTCACCGTCACGGTGGACAAGCCGCCTTGTTTTAGCCCTGCCTGTAGGTCTCCCATTATTATCAAGTATCTCGAGCATCTCTTCGGATGATATATTTTCCTGCATATTAATCCCCATTCCATTCCGTTATCTAACGATTAGATTTTATACCCGGTACATTAATTTAGCAACATTTTCATCATTGTACTTCTTATACAATCTCCCAATCCCGCTTTTTCCACTGTATCTGCCGCTACAATATCAATAGTTCCAAGTATATTGCCATCCAGCTCGTATACCATCTGTCCGACCACGTCCCCCTCATACACCGGTGCATCAAGCCCGTCTGCATATTCCTCAGTACACTTAATTCTTCCTGTATCAGTATCTTCCGTAAATACATAGACAAATTCATTATTCTTACGGCATGTTACCGAATCAGATTTTCCTCCGTGTACAGCTATCTTTTCCTGACTTAACCATGCATTGTCTCTGTAAATGTCTACAACACCATATCCATAATTAAGCAGGCTTATCGCATCCTTAAAACGTGTCTTACTGTTAGGAGCTGCCATTACGACAGCGATAAGCTCTATCCCATCCTTTTCAGCAGTAGCTGAAAGACAGCATTTTGCAAGACCGGTTGAGCCGGTCTTAAGACCTGTTGCCAATTCATACTGCTTAATCAGCTTATTAGTATTGGACAGCCCGAACTCTGACTCTCCGCGTCTTGTGCTGTGCGTTATGGTATCCATCCATATTCCGGAATACTCATGTATCTGCGGATACCTTGTAATCAGTTCTCTTGACATTATGGCTACATCCCTCGCAGTCATCATATGTCCGTCAGTATCAAGCCCGCAGCAGTTAACAAAATGCGTACCGCTCATGCCAAGTCCCTGTGCACGTTCATTCATCTTATCAACAAATGTCTGCTCGCTCCCCCATATATGCTCTGCCATTGCTACCGATGCATCATTGGCACTCGCTACAGATATGCATTTTATCATGGTGTTGACGGTCTGTTTTTCTCCCGCCTCCAAAAACACCTGGCTTCCACCCATTGAGGCAGCATGCTCAGATACTGTTACATTCTCATCAAGCGTTATCTTATTCTCGCTTAAAGCATCAAATATAAGAATAAGCGTCATTATCTTAGTTATGCTTGCAGGATGAAGTGTTTCATCCGCATTTTTTTCGTATACCGTCTTGCCGGTTGATGCCTCCATCAGTATCACGGATGGTGACTCAACATCCGGCTCTGCTGCATTCACCCGATACATACACAGGCTCTGCACCGGCACTGCCGCAAGCACTGCCACTATTACAGTCAGCAATATTCCCGCCATTCTTCTTTGTAACATAAAAGACTCCCTATACATACTAATACATTGTAGTATCGGAAGTCTTACATTATTACAAATGTTTCAGCGGGTTCTTATTCTTCCCGTCCATATATCAGCTATACCACCTGTCTCCATCTGTACATTGCCGCCTGTGGATATTCTTGATAATGTACCGTCATGCAGACAGTATATCCTGTTCTTATACTCCATGCAGTAGATCACTGCGCCCTGTTTTACATCGTCTTTCAGCTTAATCTGCTTAGAAGATCCATCACAATAACAAAGCGATGACTGTGATATATACCAGAAGCCGTCATTGCCGTACGCAGTATACTGAATTCCCGACTTTGTAATCCCTGAAGTAACAGTTACGCCTGAAACGCTTATATCGGCTACTTTACCTGCATTCTTAATTAATACAAGTTCATCTGACTTATTAACATAATACAAGCAATCAGCATCTGAAGAATAATATACAGACGATGAAGCAAGTTCCGAAACAGTCTCTGTCTTGCGGATATTGTCATCCGGCTGGCCTGACACTGTTTCGTCTGTTATACCTGTTATTCTTGACAGCCTGCCTCCTCCTGCCGTGTAAGCACAGCCTGATTTGGCTATATATACAAGGCTGTCCGTCTGTGAAGCCGATGTAAACAGATATATTCCATCAGGATTCTTTTTATCAGACAGGTCAAGATAAATATATTCTCCGTCCTGAGTAACATATACAAATGCAGATTCCGTCTGAATCATCCCATTAACATTGGCATACATATACGTCTTCTGCCGTGTATATATTTTTTTTACATTTCTGGCAATTCTTACAGCTGTGCTGTCTTTATACTTTGTACGATAGAGTGTTCCATCCGAATCAGTCCATATTACATTGTCCGCAGCAACAGCATATTCATCCATATCGGACGAAAGCGTGAGGTTCTTTTGTTCATCGATATAATAACATCCAAGTATCTCAGCTCCTACTGCACCTTCATTAAGATAATGCGTATCGGTATATACAAGCATGCCGTCATCTGTCACCATCGCAATGGTCTTTTTGTCAGTGCTGCTCTTGACTGATACATATCCGTCGTTCTTCTTCCAGCATATTAGAGTATATGTACCGGTGCTGATTGCATTGCCGTTAACAGCTGTACTGTTGCTCTCTCCAATATACCCTGCATCATCGTTACCATCAACTGCTGCGCTTTCATTATTGCCGCCGTTATTCTCAGTGTACATCACAGCTGCATAATATCTGCCATTGGAAGAAACCATTGTCCCGGTTATAGCCTGCCTGTCGATATCCCCGACAATATTATATGAATATGCACATGATCTGTCATAATTAAAAATGACATCATCAGTGCTGCATATAATGTTATTTTTATCCATTCCCTTATAGATGCTGCTGCCATCACTTACATAAAATATATTTTTACCGGAAGCCGTCACAGCATTTATAAGTACAATAATCACAATGGCAGCAGCTATTACCGCTCCTGCCATTGCTAATATTCTGCGATTCCTGGAAGCAAATCCGGCAGCTCTGCCTGCATTGGAAGATACAAGCTGACTGTAATCCGTGTCCGCAATCTTCTTTGCTACACGCCTCACATCATCCCTGTTCTTCTGCTTCTTCCGCTCTTCGCTGTTTTTCTGCTTCTCGCGTTCTTCCCACTCCCTGCGCCTGCGCTCATAATCCGAGGCATTAACAAGGATTGCCGGGGAATTACACTTAGGGCACGTCGTACCCTCAAACTCATTACCACATTTTGGACAAATCATCTGACCACCCTGTTAGAATTAGAATGTAAACTTATCTTCAAAATATGCCTTAAGATCCTCTATCTTGATTCTCTCCTGCTGCATTGTATCTCTGTCACGTACTGTAACAGCTCCGTCTGTCTCAGAATCAAAATCATATGTTATACAGAATGGTGTACCAATCTCATCCTGCCTTCTGTATCTCTTACCGATATTGCCACGATCATCAAACTCACAGTTATACTTCTTGGAAAGCTCTGCATAAATCTTCTCAGCGCCTTCATTGAGCTTCTTTGAAAGAGGAAGGATACCAATCTTAACAGGTGCAAGTGCCGGATGGAAATGCAGAACCGTTCTTACATCTCCCTCGCCAATCTCCTCCTCATCATATGCTGAACAGAGGAATGCAAGTGTTACACGGTCTGCGCCAAGTGACGGCTCAATAACATAAGGAATGTACTTTTCCTTAGACTCATCATCAAAGTAAGACATATCCTCACCGGATACGTTCTGATGCTGTGTAAGGTCATAATCTGTGCGGTCTGCAATGCCCCAGAGCTCGCCCCATCCGAATGGGAAGAGGAATTCGATATCCGTTGTACCCTTGCTGTAGAAGCAGAGTTCTTCAGGTGAATGATCTCTTGCTCTCATCTCGTCATCCTTCATTCCGAGAGACTTAAGCCAATTGATACAATATGATCTCCAGTAATTGAACCACTCAAGGTCTGTTCCCGGCTTACAGAAGAATTCAAGCTCCATCTGCTCAAACTCGCGTGTACGGAATGTAAAATTACCAGGTGTAATCTCGTTACGGAATGACTTACCAATCTGTCCTATACCAAATGGTACCTTCTTTCTTGATGTTCTCTGTACATTCTTGAAGTTAACAAATATACCCTGTGCTGTCTCAGGACGAAGATATACAGTATTCTTTGCATCCTCCGTAACTCCCTGAAATGTCTTGAACATAAGGTTGAACTGACGGATATCTGTAAAGTTATGCTTACCGCATGAAGGACATGCAATCTGCTTCTCCTCGATAAAGTTCTTCATCTGCTCCTGTGTCCATCCGTCAACAGAGCCCTCAAGCTCATAATTATTGTCTGCGCACCAATCCTCAATAAGCTTATCAGCTCTGAATCTCTCATGGCACTCCTTACAATCCATAAGTGGATCTGAGAATCCGCCAAGATGACCTGATGCAACCCATGTCTGTGGGTTCATAAGAATCGCACAGTCAACACCTACATTGTATGGGCTTTCCATAACGAACTTCTGCCACCATGCCTTCTTAACATTATTCTTAAGCTCTACTCCGAGATTACCGTAATCCCATGTATTGGCAAGTCCGCCATATATCTCAGAACCCGGATATACAAATCCTCTTGCCTTAGCCAGAGCTACAATCTTCTCCATTGTCTTTTCCATGATTAAATCCTCACTTTTATATTTATTGACATTTTACATATTGAAATATTTTAAACTATTTTAGGCATTATGACAAGTGTGTTGTGCCTAAAATATAAATATTTCATATACCGGCTACCTTGACTTTTTTCATTGCTCCATGCACAATAAATATAAATACTAAACATAAGCTGAATGCAGGAGGAGACTTTTATGAGCAGCATGACGTCAATGCCCGGTGTTTTCACCGCAACACACAAGGACGGCTCCACATATTACCGTGTATCAATAACATACAAAAACAAGCATATCAGTCTCGGAAGTTATGACGACATCAAGCTTGCTGCAAGAGCCTACCGTGATGCTGACCTTCTCCTCCATGATGATGACGGAACACCGCTGAGCGATATGGCAGCCGGCCATCTTCTGCCTGACCTTCATTATCCGGCAGATACTCCTCTTTCTTTTGAAAAATGGGTCATCCTCATCAATTACCGGGATAATGGAATGTATTTTAAGACACCGATATATATTTTCAAGAAATTTTTCCTGTACTTTCTCACATCTGAGCGTGTGCTGCGTTTTGATGTTGATGATCTGTTTTATTATTCAACTCACAAAATAATGTCCCGCGATGGTTACCTCTTTGTAAATGATTACGGTTCACAGACAAGTATTCTTTCCCACTATGGTATCAGAAGCCATGCCGTATGTGGCCGTGACTATATATTTGTAAATGGAGACCATAATGACTTCAGATACGGCAATATACACATAATCAATCATTACCACGGAGTGCAGGAGATACAGCGTAACGGAAGGACATTATATAAAGCTGTTATACATATCCGGGGTAACTTTGTTGCCGGGATATATTCAAGTGAGCATGAAGCAGCCATAGCTTACAACAAGGCCGTTGAGCTGCTTGCCTCAAAAGGAATCATCCGTAATTATTCTTCCAACTATATTGAAGACATAACACCTATTGAATACGCGCGGATATACAATTCCGTACGACTGTCAAAAAAGCTGCGCAGCCTGTGATGTAACCGGAACTCCGGCTGCCAGTCATATGCCGTGCAGCTTTATTAATATGTAATATCTGTTGTGCTGTTACTGTTGTACTTCTTATCGATATCTGTCAGATTGAAACTCTCGCCTTATCCATCTTGGTAATTGAATCATCAAGATTTGCAAGCGTATCCTTAATATGCCTGTTAACTTCTGATGAACGGGCACTCAGATTGCGTACCTCACCGGCAACAACAGCAAATCCTCTTCCTGCCTCACCTGCTCTGGCAGCTTCGATTGAAGCATTCAGTGAAAGAATATTCTGTCTGTTCTCAATACCATCAAGATCTTTTGAATAGTCCTCAACCTGTCTTATAAGCTTCATTGAATTGCCAAGCTCATCATTCATTGTATTAATAAGATTCTCATTCTTTTTCTTTGAATATTCAAAGTTAACGAGCATATTGACAACTCTGCCAAGCAGCTCAGATGCTGCTCTTATGCTCTCTTCCGATCTGATAGGCACCTTGCGTAATGCTTCTATATACTTATCAGGATCTATTCCTAATTCCACAGCCATACTTCGGAACTTATCTTCATCCGGAGCACCCGGAAGCACCTGACCTCCTATAATCTTTCCCATAAACTGTCCGTCAACAATTATATCATGAGAAAAATCCATCAGTCCTGCATGGCAATAATATGTTCCGCTGCATTCGTTATCACACTTTACACATCTTCTGCATCCTTCTTTGGAGCCTCTCGTATACTTGATACAAAAGTCCGTAAAGCCGATTTCTCCTGATATGTACTTTCCCTCATTATCAACGGCTACCGTTGCAAGCCCTGTTGCTTTCGACCATGAACGCATAATCTCATCAAGCATCTTCAAATCAAAGAAATCACCTATATGCATATTATCATCCTCCCAGATATCGCATCATGCGTTAGATACGAATCTTTATTTTTTGCTTATTATAACTCTTTTATCATTATTAGTCTACAGATTAGATGTCAATCATTACAAAATCATAACTATTTTTTTACTTGACTTGGCGGCCTAAAAAGTGTATTATCTTAGTGTTGCATATATCGAAGCGTGGCTCAGTTTGGTAGAGCGCTGCGTTCGGGACGCAGAGGTCGCGTGTTCGAATCACGTCGCTTCGATTATATTTATACTTTATAAAAGGGATGGATTATACGAACAATGTATAATTCATCCCTTTTATGTATTCTTTATATTCCACTTATGACAACATTTTTGCCATTCTTTTTACCGCTGTACATCATCTCATCAGCCCTGATTATGGTCTGGTCGATTGTCTCTTCCTTTTTATATTCAGTAATACCGATTGTCACAGTAAAATCCACTGTCTTACCGAATATCTCAAGAGGATTCTGCTCTATCGTCCTTCTTATATTATCTGCTATTATATATCCATCATGTATCTGTGCACTGTCCACAAGAAATACAAACTCCTCGCCTCCCCATCTGCACACATGGTCGTCCGGCTTGATACATTCACGTATTGTTCTGGCTGTCCTTGCTATTACCTCGTCACCAACATCATGTCCGTATGAATCATTGACATTCTTAAAATCATCTATGTCACACATTGCAATACAGAAGTTTCTTCCTGAAACACTACATATATCAAGAAACGGCTGTATTCCGCGTCTGTTAAACAATCCGGTAAGTGTATCCAGTTTAGCCATTCTTCCAAGCTGTTCATTAACCTTAATGATTTCATCGTGGCTTCTGTTAAGCTCCTTTAGGAATATAACCGAAAATCCTATAAGTGCAGTGAACACACAAAATGCGTTAAATGTGTACATACCCTCATGTATGACACTTTCCATTCCCACATATACCGGCGATATATCGTCAGCCGAGTACACCTGACAGCTTATAAAAATGACAAAATCCAAAATACTCAGAAGCAATGGCTGCTTAATGTTATACTTATCCCCCGATATAAAATACTGCATATAAAATCCCACCGGAACAAGTGCTATCATATATAATGCGAATCCTGAATCCCATCCCAGAAATACTGTTGCAAGGAATGAATGCAGTATTATTTCAAAATATGCCGCTATGAAGACTGCATTATAATACTCTTTGTTAATAAAACAGATTGCAATGAGATAACATAATATACTGAATATATTATAAACAATCATAGGTTTCACGCCCATGTGTATCATCTCTGCAAGTATGACACAGTGAACCATCGTAAGAAGGACTGCTATAACCTTCAATAATTTTTTTGTAAACAACTCCCTACCCCTTTTCAAATCATTCATTAGTCTAATATACCATATATTATTGCCTTATAACACTTATACAATTTACCATATTTGTAGGAGTTTCGAAATGCAGTCATAGTACTAATGTACTGTTATTTATCTAAAAAAGACCATATTACTCATTACGAATAATATGGTCTTATATTATTTATATTATATATCTTATATAATCAGATCTTGGCAATATCAACTATTGAGAGGTCATTGCTGTTGAATGCATGCTCAAGACTCGATACAAGTGCATGTGCCGTATCAAGGCTTGTAAGTACATTAACGCCTGTCTCAATTGCAATACGTCTGATGAGGAAGCCATCCCTTGCTCTCTCAATTCCGTTAGAAGGAGTATCAATTACAAGGTCTATCTTATGCTCATAAAGGAGGTCAAGAAGTGTTGGTGACTCCTGGTCAATCTTATTAACCTTGATAGCCTTTATTCCGTTGTCATTAAAGAACTTAGCTGTTCCTCTTGAAGCATAAATCTTGTATCCAAGAGCGTCAAAGCGTTTAGCAATATCAAGTGACTCTTCCTTATCCTTATCAGCAATAGTCATAATAATCTGCTTGTGCTTTGGAAGGTTGACTCCGGCACCCTGGAACGCTTTATAAAGTGCTTCATTGAAGTCCTTGGATATACCAAGGCACTCACCTGTAGACTTCATCTCAGGGCCAAGTGTTGTATCAGCTCCACGTATCTTCTCAAATGAGAATACAGGCATCTTAATTGCATAATAATCTGACTTTTTCTGAAGTCCCGGTGTATAACCAAGCTCCTTAATCTTACTTCCCGTGATAACCTTAGTAGCAAGCTTAACAATCGGAATTCCTGTTACCTTGCTGATATAAGGAACTGTACGGCTTGATCGTGGGTTAACCTCGATAACATATACCTGATCATTATAATCGATAAACTGTATATTGATTAGCCCCTTTACATGAAGTGCTCTTGCAAGTCTTCCTGTGTAATCCTCAATCATATCGATAATCTTAGGAGAAAGAGACTTGGCAGGATATACAGAGATACTGTCTCCTGAATGGATACCTGCACGTTCAATATGCTCCATGATACCCGGAATAAGAATATCATCACCGTCGCATACAGCATCGACTTCGATTTCCTTACCCATAAGATACTTATCTACAAGAATAGGATGATCCTGCTTGATTCTGTTGATAATATTCATGAACTCGATAACATCTGTATCTGATACCGCAATCTGCATGCCCTGACCGCCAAGGACATATGAAGGTCTTACAAGCACCGGATATCCAAGTTCATTAGCAGCCTTCAGAGCCTCATCCACAGTATAAACTGTATGTCCCTTAGCTCTTGGAATCTGTGTTTTCTCAAGTATCTCATCAAAGAGTTCTCTATCCTCTGCAGCATCGACATCCTCTGCCTTTGTACCGAGAATAGGTACCCCCATCTTCATAAGTGCTTCCGTAAGCTTGATTGCTGTCTGTCCACCAAACTGTACTACTGCTCCGTCCGGCTTCTCCAGTCTTACAACATTCTCAACATCCTCTGCTGTAAGTGGTTCAAAATAGAGCTTATCAGCAATATCAAAGTCCGTACTTACTGTCTCAGGGTTATTGTTGATGATTATTGTCTCGTATCCTTCTCTCTTGAACGCCCATGTACAGTGAACTGAGCAGAAGTCGAACTCGATACCCTGTCCGATTCTGATAGGACCCGAACCAAGTACAAGAACTTTCTTAAGAGGTGTTGTCTCTATAACTTCATTCTCACTTCCATAGCATGAATAGTAGTACGGTGTTGTAGCAGCAAACTCTGCGGCACATGTATCAACCATCTTAAACGCCGCATGTATGCCATACTCATCACGGAGAGCCTTAACCTCTTCCTCCGTTCTGCCTGTAAGCTGTCCGATAACATTATCAGGGAACTCAATGCGCTTAGCTTCCGCAAGAAGTTCCTTAGTAAGAGGCTGCTCCTTAAGAGTCTTCTCCATCTCTACTATAATTGCAAGCTTATCTATGAACCAGAGATCAATCTTAGTTATATCATGAAGTGTCTCCTGAGGCATATTACGTCTGAGTGCCTCGGCAATCTTCCAGATTCTTCTGTCATCTACAACATTAAGCTCTTCAAGAAGCTCATCATCAGTAAGCTTTGTAAAGTCATATGACATAAGACTGTCAACATGCTGTTCAAGTGAACGGATGGCCTTCATCAGTGCTCCCTCAAAGCTCTGGTTTATGCTCATAACTTCACCTGTAGCCTTCATCTGTGTTGTAAGAGTTCTCTTAGCTGTAATGAACTTATCAAACGGAAGTCTAGGTATCTTAACTACACAGTAGTCAAGTGCAGGCTCAAAGCTTGCATATGTCTTGCCTGTGATTGCATTCTTAATCTCATCAAGTGTATATCCGAGCGCAATCTTAGCTGCAACCTTGGCAATAGGATAACCTGTAGCCTTAGATGCAAGTGCTGAAGAACGGCTTACTCGTGGATTAACCTCGATTACACAGTACTCAAAGCTCGTAGGATGAAGTGCAAACTGTACATTACATCCACCTGTAATCTTGAGTTCGCTGATAATATTAAGGGCAGATGTTCTGAGCATCTGGTATTCCTTATCTGAAAGTGTCTGTGACGGAGCTACTACGATACTGTCACCTGTATGAACACCTACAGGATCAAGATTCTCCATATTACATACCGTAATGCAGTTACCGTTGCTGTCACGCATTACTTCGTATTCAATCTCTTTCCAGCCCGCGATGCAACGCTCTACAAGAACCTGTCCCACTCTTGAAAGACGGAGTCCGTTCTCAAGAATCTCTTCAAGTTCTTCACGGCAATGTGCGATACCACCGCCGCTGCCGCCAAGTGTATATGCCGGACGAAGAACTACAGGATAGCCAATCTTCTCCGCAAATACAACACCGTCTTCAACATTCTCGACAACTAACGATGCCGCAACAGGCTCATGAATCTTCTCCATCGTCTCCTTGAACATAAGACGATCCTCTGCCTTCTTTATTGTAAGTGCTGTTGTACCGATAAGCCTTACATTATGCTCCTTAAGAAATCCCGCTTCGTCAAGCTCCATTGCAAGATTAAGTCCGGCCTGGCCTCCAAGTGTAGGAAGCACGCTGTCCGGCTTTTCCTTAAGAATAATCTGCTCTACTGACTTAGTTGTCAGCGGCTCAATATATACTTCATCAGCTATATCCTTATCTGTCATGATAGTTGCAGGATTAGAGTTGACAAGTACTACCTCAATACCTTCCTCCTTAAGAGAACGGCAAGCCTGTGTACCTGCGTAGTCAAACTCTGCAGCCTGACCGATTACTATAGGACCTGATCCGATAACCAATACTTTTTTAATGTCTGGATTCTTTGGCATTTTTTCCTCCCATTCAAAGCTTAATGCTTATAATGCTTACTATTATACTAATGTATACAAATGTTTATATTACTTAGCCATCATTCCAATGAAGCGGTCAAAAAGATATGCAGTATCAAGCGGACCTGCACATGCTTCCGGATGGAACTGGACTGTGAATATGTTCTTGCCTATATACTCCAGACCTTCGTTAGTTCCGTCGTTAACATTGACAAATGCCGGCTTGGCAATATCTTTGTCAAGTGTTGACTCATCGACAACGTATCCATGGTTCTGTGTTGATATATATACTCTTCCTGTCTTCATGTCCTTAACAGGATGATTAGCTCCTCTGTGTCCATACTTAAGCTTGTGTGTATCAGCTCCAGTTGCAAGTGCCATAAGCTGATGTCCGAGACATATTGCAAATATAGGTACATTGCTTGCATAAAGCTTCTTAAGTTCTTCTATTATCTCCACACATTCCTTAGGATCTCCGGGACCGTTGGAAAGCATAATTCCGTCAGGGTTAGATGCAAGTACCTCCTCAGCCGGCGTAAGTGCAGGATATACAGTAACATCGCATCCACGCTTATGAAGCGAATTGGCAATGTTAGCCTTGGCACCGAAATCCATAAGTGCAACTCTGTAACCTGTATTAGGCATATGTACAGGTTCCTTGCATGTTACCTTCTTCACAACTCCTGTAACCTTATATTCCTTAAGCTTAGGCAGAACCTCATCAAGGTTATAATTCTCATTAGTTGTAATCATTCCATTCATAGTTCCCTTTTCACGAAGAATCTTCGTAAGAGCTCTTGTATCAATCCCTGCTATACCCGGAACATCCTGCTCCTTAAGGAAATCCTGTATTGTATCATCACTACGGAAATTACTTGGCGTTCTAGATAATTCCCTCACAATAAAGCCGTCAGGCCATGCCTTGGAAGATTCCATATCCTCATGACATATTCCATAGTTACCGATAAGTGGATATGTCATTGTTACAGCCTGTCCTGCATACGAAGGATCTGTAAGCACCTCCAGATATCCCGTCATAGACGTATTGAAGACTATCTCGCTGATTACTTCTCTGGTTGAACCTATGCTCGTACCTTGAAATACCGTTCCATCTTCAAGTATTAAAAATGCTTTCATGAACGCCACCTTTTCCTTTCATTATTCAATAACGATTCTTTTATCATGATGCATAAAAATACATCATTATGCGCTGAATAGTTATATTTTTTCATATTTGCGCAAAAAAAAAGAGAAGCACATAGTTTTTCTCTTTTTTTAATTTAATAAATTCTATCATATTACAGTATCATTTTCAAGAGCTTTGTTCATCTTTTTCCTGCTTAATTCTCTCATTAAGCATTCTGGCTTTTTCCTTAACCTTAGCTGATACAGATCTTGAACTTATTATCTCATATATGAACTTCTGGGCATTGTCGTAATCTTTGTTCTGCCTTGCAAGATCAGCCATAAGATAGCTGAATGTATACTGATCCATGCCACATATCGGCATTGATTCCTTGGCGAGAGCTATCTTAAAGCCCTCATATGCCTTAGTTATAAATGACTTTTCATTATCGTCACATTCTTTTTTCTTCTTCGCATAATCCGCATCCGACTCAGAAAGTGTACTTTTCCATCCTCTGTAAAGCCAGCCAAGCTTAAGGCATACATAAGCTCTCTCACTTATCTTCATCTTACGGATAACACAGCAGAGAAGCGCAAGCTTGTACCTCTGGATTGCTTCTTCATATGTATATGCGCCTATTGAATTGGTCATTCCCTTGAAGTTATATCCTATCTGGTCGCGTATTTCCTTTGCCTGCTTCGCCGTAACATTGGTAAATACTCTCTCAAGCGAAGCATATCCACAATGCAGACAGACTACCGCATCATACTTAACAGTATCAACGCCTTCATGAAGTGGACGCAGATCTGAATCCGTGCCGAGGAAACGTGCTTTTCCGGCCCTTACCTTCTTAGTCTTGAACGAACGTCCGCACACAGGGCATTCCATATTCTTATCAAATATGTAATCAGCTTCGTTAAATACCTTTTCCTTTTTCTCTATAGGAGACTGTACGCTCGGCCTGGCGGCAGCCTCCTGTTCATCTTCCTTGAATATATCTTCACTCTGCGGCTTCTTAATTCCAAGTCCCGCAAGATCGCCAAACAAATCGTCCATTAATATTGTCCCCGCTTTCATAATTATACATTAATATCAGTTAAGCTTGAATGAACTCTTAAGTGATACAATTCTGTTAAATACGAGATGTTCCTTAGATGAATCCTTTGAATCAACGCAGAAATATCCCGTACGTACAAACTGGAACTTATCCTCAGGCTTAGCATCTGCAAGTTCAGGCTCGACAACACATTTGTTAAGAACAGTAAGTGAGTTAGGATTAATGTTCATTGACCCATCTTCCTCGTTGTATACGCCCTTCTCCTCATCAATAAGGTTCTCATACAGTCTTACTTCAGCATTGACAGCTGTAGGAGCATTAACCCAGTGAATTGTTCCCTTAACCTTACGCTCAGGGTAATTGCCACCCTTTGTTGCAGGATCATATGTGCAGTGAATAAGCGTAACATTGCCATCTGCGTCCTTCTCACATCCGGTACATGTAAGATAGTACGCATTCATAAAGCGTACTTCATTCCCCGGAAACAGTCTGAAATACTTCTTAGGCGGTTCTTCCATAAAGTCTTCAGCATCAATATAAAGCTCTCTTGAGAATGGAACCTTTCTTGAGCCAAGTTCGGGATTCTCCTGATTATTAGGTACATCAAAATATTCCGTCTGATTCTCCGGATAATTATCTATAACAATTTTAATAGGATTAAGGACTGCCATCATTCTCTTTGACTTAAGCTTAAGGTCTTCCCTTATGCAGTACTCAAGCATAGGATACTCAACAGAGCCCTGACTCTTCGTAACACCCACAAGGTCAACGAACATCTTAATTGATTCAGGTGTAAAGCCTCTTCTTCTTAAAGCACTTAATGATACAAGACGTGGGTCATCCCATCCGTCAACCACTCCGTCCTCAACAAGCTTCTTGATATATCTCTTGCCTGTAACCACATTGGTAAGATAAAGCTTGGCGAATTCTATCTGCTTAGGATTACCTTCAGGTGATGTCTTATATCCCGTCTCTATTACGACCCAGTCATAGAGAGGTCTGTGATCTTCAAACTCAAGTGTACATATTGAATGGGTGATTCCCTCTACTGCATCTTCTATCGGATGAGCAAAATCATACATAGGATAGATGCACCACTTATCTCCTGTTCTGTGATGTGTCATATGCGCAACTCTGTATATAACAGGATCTCTCATATTGATATTAGGTGAAGCCATGTCAATCTTAGCTCTGAGGACCTTCTCGCCATCTGCATACCTGCCTTCCTTCATCTCCTCAAACAGCTTGAGATTCTCTTCTACAGAACGGTTTCTGTATGGACTCTCCTTACCTGCTTCCGTAAGAGTTCCTCTGTACTGTCTTATCTCTTCTGCCGAAAGGTCATCAACATATGCCTTACCCTTCTTAATAAGCCCTACAGCTGCCTCATACATCTGAGGAAAATAGTCTGATGCAAAAAGAATATCTCCGTTCCACTTTGCTCCAAGCCACTCAACATCCTTCTTAATAGACTCAACAAACTCTTCCTTCTCCTTGGTAGGGTTAGTATCGTCAAATCTCATATTGAATGTTCCGCCATATTCAGCAGCAAGTCCATAATTAAGAAGTATTGACTTGGCATGTCCGATATGAAGGTAGCCATTAGGTTCCGGCGGGAATCTCGTCCTGACTGTCTCGCAGTGTCCTTCCGCAATATCTTTTTCAATAATCTGCTCTATAAAATTCTTTGAACCTGTCTCGTTCTCCATAACGCCCTCCGTCTGTTTGTACTTATGCATGCTTGAATTATACTATATTAAAATCTTCATTACAACTCAATATTTCTCTTACCTGCACACTCACGCACAAGTTCTTCTATCTCATCTACTATCTTAGGAACCGATATTGCACTGAACTCATCCTCATCTATCGTTACATCTGCATATCGCTGATAAAGTCTGGTTCTGTCCTCAAATATCTCCTGCATTGTCTCCTTGCCGTTCGTTACTACCCCTCTTCCCTTCAGGTCTGTAACCCGGTTGTCAAGTTCAGAATTATTAACCTTAAGATATACAAATATAGAGCTTTTCTTAAGATGCATCATCGACTCTTCTGAATAAACGGCACTTCCTCCTGTTGCAATGACCGTTCTGTCCACATCAAGCGACTTATTCACATCATTCTCTATCTTCAAAAAGCCTTCCTCACCAAACTCATCAATCAGCTCACACAGAAGCTTTTTATGCTTCTCCTGAATTACAATATCAGAATCTATAAATGTATATCCGAGATGTTTTGCAAGCACAACTCCTATAGTACTCTTACCGCTTCCCGGCATGCCTATCAGTACAATATTCATTATTTCATTCTCCATATGCACCAAATCCCATGTACCATACAATATAATGGCACATGGAATCCGTTTTCATTCTATAACTCACAAAATGATTCTATTGTCTCCCATATCTGTTCCAGCCCCTGCTTGGTCTGGGCAGAAAATGGTATCAGGATATCCTCTTTTTCAAGATTAAGTCCTTCCCTTACAATCTTCACACTTTTTGCCACCTGACTCCGCTTAAGCTTATCCAGTTTGGTAGCGATAATAACCGGTCTGTACCCATTATGTACAATCCAGTCATACATAAGCTTGTCATTGGCAGATGGTGCATGTCTTATATCTATAAGCAGGAATACCTGCTTAAGCTGCTGCGATTTCTGCAGGTAGCGTTCAATCATCCCGCCCCATTTGGCCTTAACTTCCTCACTCGCATTGGCATATCCGTACCCCGGCAGGTCAACAAGATGCATTACATCATTAATGTTGTAAAAATTGATTGTCTGTGTCTTGCCCGGCTGTGATGATGTTCTGGCAAGTGATTTGCGATTCATAAGTGCATTAATAAGTGATGACTTACCCACATTAGACTTTCCTGCAAACGCTACCTCAGGAAGCGTTGTCTGCGGCATGCTGCTCGTCACACCCATAACTATGTCAAGACTGACATTCCTGATTACCATTAATTTTTCTCCTCAAATGCATTTTTAATTACCTGTTCAAATTCGGACACATATACTATATCCATTCCTCCGGTTATCTCATCACTCAGCTCTGCAATATCTGCCTTGTTTCTGGCAGGCACAAGAACTGTCTTAACACCTGCTGTCTTTGCAGCAAGGAGCTTCTCTTTCAGTCCGCCTACAGCAAGGACATACCCCATAAGTGTAATCTCTCCGGTCATGGCAAGATTTTTTCTGACTTTTTTTCCTGTTACAGCTGATAAAAGTGCCGTTGCCATTGTGATTCCTGCAGATGGTCCATCCTTCGGAACTGCTCCTTCCGGTATATGAAGATGGAAATCGGTATTTTCAAAATATTCGCTGTCGATATTATATTTTGTTCCGGCCACTGCCCTGACATGACTCATTGCAATCTTTGCTGATTCCTGCATTATATCACCCATCTGTCCCGTAAGCACAAGATTACCTTTGCCGGGCATTGTTATGACTTCAATTGTAAGAGTATCTCCGCCTACACTCGTCCACGCAAGTCCTCTTACCGTTCCAACCCGTCTGCCCTCATATGAATCTTCCGGAAGATACTTTTTCTTGCCCAGATAATGCTCTATATTGCGTTCGCTGACCTTAACAGGCCTAAACTTAATATCACGATTATCTGCTGCGTCCGGATTATCAGTAAGGAACTCTGTAACCGCTTTACGGCATATATGCGCTATATTACGTTCAAGTCCGCGCACGCCCGCCTCTTTTACGTAGCTGTCCATTATTGTAAGCAGCGCCTTATCAGTAAACTTTATTGAGCTCTTCTTAAGTCCTGCCTTCTTAAGCTGCTTAGGTACAAGGTAATCTTTGGCTATGTGAAGCTTTTCATTGGAGGTATAGCTGTTTATCTCAATAATTTCCATTCTGTCAAGCAGAGGTCTTTGCATCTCACTCACATCATTGGCAGTTGCGATAAAAAGCACTTTTGAGAGATCTACGGGAAGTTCAATATAATGATCCCTGAAATTACGGTTCTGTTCTCTGTCAAGCACTTCAAGAAGCGCGGATGACGTATCTGATCTGTAATCATTGCTCACCTTGTCAATCTCATCAAGAAGCATAAGCGGATTGCCTGTTCCGGCATTGCGGAGTCCTTCAATAATTCTTCCCGGCATCGCACCGACATATGTCTTACGGTGTCCTCTTATCTCAGCCTCATCTCTTACGCCCCCGAGACATATTCTCACATATTCTCTGTTAAGCGCACGTGCCACTGACTTTGCAATTGATGTCTTACCCGTTCCCGGAGGACCTACAAGGCAGATTATCGGACTTTCAGCCCCATTTGTAAATGCTTTTAATGCAAGGAATTCAAGGATTCTCTCTTTAACTTTTTCGAGTCCGTAATGGTCTTCGTTAAGTATCTTCTCCGCCCTTGCAATATCATTATTGTCATCTGAACATCTGTCCCACGGAAGATTAAGGACTGTCTCTATATATCCGCGGCTTACATTAGCCTCAGATGATCCCGATGCAAGCGTCTTATAACGGCGTATCTCTTTGTTAATACGTTCCTTAACCTCATCAGATGCCTGAAGCTTCTCAACTGCCGCATAATATTCATCTATCTCGCTTCCGGCATCTTCACCGTCAAGCTCCTCATGCAGGACCTTAAGCTGTTCCCTCATGACATAATCACGCTGATTTTTTTCAACCCTCTGTGAAACCTTCTGTGAAATATCATCCTTGATTCTTAATATCTCTGTCTCTTCCGCAAGTATTCTCTCCTCTTCCTCAAACCTTGTCTGAAGAGGAGTTATCTCCAGAAGCTTCTGCCTGTCGGTGTAATCCATCGGAAAATCCGACATAAACTTATTAACCAGCTTTTTTATATCGTTAATTTCGAGAAGCTGTTTTATTGCATCACGGTTAATCCCTGTATTGGCAGCTGCATAGAGTTTTAAGAGCTCATGAAGATTCCTGCACATCGCTTTTTCGACGAGCTTTGGCGGTACTGCATCATCTTCCTCTATGACATCGGCACGTGCATACAGTATGTCTCCTCTTTCCATAAGTTCGCCTATTTTTGCGCGCTGTTCGCCCTCAACCGCAACTCTTATTATAGAATTAGGAAGCTTTATCACCTGCTTTACAGCTGCAATTGTCCCTATATCATACATGTCCTTAAGGCGTGGTTCAGACACAAGCATATCCCTCTGTGCAACAACAAATATCTTCTGTTCCTCTTCCGGATTGCTCATCACTTCTTCAATCGCACGTACTGATTTTCTTCTGCTTACATCAAAATTAATTACCATTCCCGGCACTACGTTTATTCCGCGTAATGCTATGAACGGCAGATTGTAACTTTTCTTTTTCATGTTAATGTAATTCCTGCCGTATAAATTATGCTGTCGGTTTTACTGTTTCATCACGGTAAGTAAGTACAGGCTCTGCCTTACCTTCAACTGCATCTTCTGTTATTGTGCACTTTGCTACGTTATCATCTGATGGAATCGTATACATTGTATCCATCATAACTTCTTCTATTATTGAACGCAGACCTCTCGCGCCTGTCTTTCTTTCAAAGCTCTTCTTGGCTATTGCTTCTACTGCCTGCGGAGTAAATTCAAGATCTACCTCATCCATCTCAAACAGCTTCTTATACTGCTTTACAAGTGCATTCTTAGGCTCTGTAAGTATTCTCACAAGTGCTTTTTCATCAAGTGAATCAAGTGCTACAACAACCGGTACACGTCCTACGAATTCAGGAATAAGACCAAACTTAACAAGATCCTGCGGTGTTACCTTATGGAAAAGCTCACCTATATCCTCGTTGGATCTGTCACCAATCTCAGCATTGAATCCAATTGACTTCTGATTCATTCTTCCTTCTATTATCTTCTCAAGTCCGTCAAATGCGCCACCGCACATAAAAAGGATATTCGTTGTATCTATAGGAATGAGTTCCTGCTGAGGATGCTTTCTGCCTCCCTGTGGTGGAACTGATGCGTTGGTTCCCTCTATGATCTTAAGGAGCGCCTGCTGTACACCTTCGCCCGATACATCTCTTGTTATTGAGACATTCTCTGACTTCTTGGTAATCTTATCAATCTCATCAATATATATAATGCCGTACTGTGCACGTTCTACATCGCCATCAGCTGCCTGAATAAGCTTAAGAAGAATATTCTCGACATCTTCACCTACATAACCTGCCTCTGTAAGAGTTGTTGCATCCGCTATTGCAAACGGTACATTAAGAAGCTTTGCAAGTGTCTGTGCAAGATATGTCTTACCACATCCGGTAGGACCTATTACAAGAATATTACTCTTCTGAAGTTCTACATCGTCATCCTCAGCTTTTCTCATAATTCTCTTATAGTGGTTATATACCGCTACAGATAATACTTTTTTTGCTTCCTCCTGACCTATAACATACTCGTCAAGGAATTCCTTTATCTCCATCGGCTTAAGAAGATTAATCTCCATATCAGCCGCATTTTTGGCATCATCATCGTAATCATCGAATTCTTCATTGAGAATCTCTTCACATACACTGACACACTCATCACATATATATGTTCCGTTAGGTCCTGCAATAAGCTTCTTCACCTGATCCTGTGTCTTATTGCAAAATGAACATCTAAGTTGTCTATCCTCTCTGCCTGCCATCGGATACCTCCTAATATACAAATTGTGACAAAAAAGGACCGGTCGGCCGTGCATATAGACGCACATGCTGTCCCAGTCCTTATCTGTTTATTTATCTCTTCTCAATCACACTGTCAATAAGACCATACTCAACAGCTTCCTGGGCACTCATGTAATTATCTCTCTCTGTGTCGACAGCAATCACATCGAGTGGCTTGCCTGTGTTAGCTGCAAGGATTGTATTCAGCTTGTGTCTTGTCTTAATAATATGATCTGACACAATCTTAATGTCTGTTGCCTGTCCCTGCGCTCCGCCTGATGGCTGGTGAATCATTATCTCAGCGTTAGGAAGTGCAAGTCTCTTGCCTTTTGTACCACCCGAAAGAAGGAATGCACCCATGCTGGCTGCCATTCCGATACAGATTGTTGATACATCACACTTAACATAATTCATCGTATCGTATATTGCCATTCCTGCTGTTACAGAGCCACCCGGACTGTTAATATAAAAATTAATATCCTTGCCCGGATCTTCCGACTCGAGGAAAAGGAGCTGTGCTACAATAAGACTTGCAGACACATCTGTCACTTCTTCTCCGAGAAATATAATTCTGTCCTTTAACAGGCGTGAATAAATATCATAAGAACGCTCACCACGACTGGTCTGCTCAATGACATAAGGTACTAAACTCATTATAAAACCTCCCTATGCTGACTGGAAGAATTAAAATTCTAATATTCTTTAATTACTTCTCAACAGCTTCTGCAACAACTAAATCAACAGCCTTCTGAACAGCGATATCTTCTCTGATCTGCTTCTGCTCATACTCGCCCATGAATTCCTTAATCTTGTCTACTTCCATTCCGTAGCTCTCAGCCATCTTGTTGAGTTCTGACTCATACTCTTCATCAGAAACTTCAATATTCTCAGCCTTGACAATAGCTTCAAGAACGAGTCTGCTCTTGATTCTCTTCTCAGCCTCAGGCTGCATGTCTGCAAAAAGCTTGTCTGCTGTAAGTCCTGTGAACTGGAAATACTGCTCTACTGAAAGACCCTGCTGCTGAAGTCTTCTGCTGAAGTCTTCTGCCATCTGACGAACCTGTGTATCAACCATAGCTGAAGGAATATCCATCTTTGCATTCTCGATAATCTTATCAATAGCTTCTGCTTCCTTCTTGTTCTTAGCTTCGTTAGCTTTTCTCTCACCGATTGTCTTCTTAAGATCTTCCTTGTACTCTGCAAGTGTATCAAAATCTGAAACATTCTGTGCGAAATCATCATCAAGGTCATCATACTGCTTTTCTTTGATTTCCTTAACTGTTACCTTGAATGTAGCCGGCTTGCCCTTAAGCTCCTCAGCATGGTAATCCTCAGGGAATGTTACATTAACCTCTGTCTCCTCACCGATATTCTTACCGATAAGCTGTTCCTCAAATGTATCAATAAATGAATGTGAACCGATTGTAAGTGGGTAATTCTCGCCCTTTCCGCCCTGGAATGGCTGTCCGTCAATGAAGCCCTCAAAATCGATAACTGTCATGTCCTTATCCTGAACAGGTCTGTCCTCAACATTAACAGTTCTTGAATTCTGCTCTCTTACCTTATCAAGTTCAGCATTAATATCATCTTCTGTTACCTCAACATCAGCCTTAGCAACCTCAACACCCTTATACTGTCCAAGCTCAACCTCAGGCTTAACAGCTACTGTTGCTGAAAAGATGAATGGCTTGCCATCTTCTAACTGAACAAGGCCAATCTCCGGCTGTGATACGATCTCAAGACCGCTCTCTTCAGCAGCCTTTGCATATGCTTCAGGAATAATTGCATTAGCAGCATCCTCAAAGAATACTTCCTTGCCATAGAACTTTTCAATAATCTTACGTGGAGCCTTGCCCTTACGGAAGCCCTGAACATTAATCTTACTCTTGTTCTTGTTGTATGCCTGCTCTAATCCCTTCTCGAATTCCTCATCGCTTGATGTAATCACAAGCTTAACCATATTCTTCTCTTCGAGCTGTTCTACTGTAAAACTCATTGTTATTACTTCCTCCTTAATATATGTAAATACTACTTAAAAATGAGCGCACTACGTACACATTTGATAAGTATATCATAGTTATCAAATAAATGCCAGCAATTTTTTATTAAAAAATACATCAAAAAACGCATTAAAAAACATACGGGAATGACATGAAATCACTCCCGTATGTCCGGATATTGTCAATTATCCATTAATCCGGTCAATCCATTACGGATGACTAGTTGCCTGAAGACATCTGCTCTTCCTGTCTCTTAATCATCTTTCTTACCATCTCACCACCGACTGAACCGGCCTGGCTTGTTGTAAGATCTCCGTTGTATCCTTCCTTAAGAGGTACGCCAATCTCTGATGCAACTTCCATCTTAAATCTGTCAAGAGCATCCTGTGCCTGTTTCTTTGTCTTAGAATTAGAATTTGAACTGTTCATACTGTCCACCTCCATATTAATTGCCCCTTGCGGGATTTATATTGAAGATAAGCACCCCACCTCCAAGCTTTGCTTAACGGCTTCGTTGTTTATCTTGGTGTTAGTATGTTCATGCCGGATTTAATTTATTATGACAAATTATGTTAATAACTTTTTTCTAAACAGTCTTACATTCTCTCCCGCATCGCCCATCTTAAGAATTCCTGCTGATACTGCCAGACCGTCAGCGCCACATTCAAGAGGAAGATTGCAGTTATCAACTGTTATTCCGCCTATTGCAACATCAGGTATACTTACCGCATCAAGAATCTGTTTGTAAAGCTCAGGAGTTATCGCCTTGGCATCCGGTTTGGTTGCCGTAAGATGGAACGCTCCGGTCCCAAGATAATCCGCTCCTGCTTTCTGTGCCGCAACAGCCTGCTCCACAGTCTTTGCAGTTGCGCCTATAATAAAATCCCTGCCAAGGAATTCTCTTGCCATGCCAACAGGTACATCATCCGCACCAAGATGCACTCCATCAGCCTTTGAAAGCACTGCTATATCAAGTCTGTCATTAATTATAAGCTTTGTATCAGTTTTATTTTTTGCATTATACTCATCAACGAGATGACGCATATGAAGTGCATCCTGAAGATACTTTGCCGACGTAATATTCTTTTCGCGCAGCTGTACATAATCCACACCTGCATCAAGGGCTCTTCTGACACGCTCATCGCCATCATAAAGATCAGCAATCAGATATAGTATTCTGCCATGCATGATTAAGCGGCCCCCTTCCTTTACCGAGATTAAGTCCTGCCTTAATCGCGCCTGTAAGATATGCCTTGGCTTTTCTTACCGCTTCCGGCATATCTGCTCCTTTGGCAAGCTCACTGGCAATTGCCGAAGACAATGTACATCCTGTTCCGTGTGTGTTAGGATTATCCACAAATTCAGCTTCAAACCACTGTGTCTGTCCACCGTGATACAAAAGATCAGCCGCCACATTAGTGCTGTCTTCTATGCAATTAGCACCTGTATTGGCAAGATGTCCACCCTTTATAAGAACAGCGCCGTCAAAACCGCCTGCTATTATACCTGCAGCCTTAATCATGTCTGCCTTGGAAGCAATCTTCATCCCTGCAAGGCATTCTGCCTCAGGAATATTAGGCGTTATAATATCCGCAAGAGGCATAAGCACATTAATGAGTGCATCTGATGCATCATCATCAAGAAGTCTGTGTCCGCTCGTTGATACCATTACAGGATCAAGGACTATATTTTTCATTGCATTCTTTTTTATTGAAGCAGCAACACATTCTACAATCTGTGAATTAGCAAGCATGCCTATCTTAACTGCATCCGGAAAAATATCATCACACACTGCATCTATCTGGGCACTTATCATATCACACGGAAGTGCAAGCACAGCATTAACTCCACACGTATTCTGTGCCGTTATTGCCGTTATTGCGCTCATCCCAAATGTCCCAAGCTCCGTCATAGTCTTTAAGTCTGCCTGTATGCCTGCTCCGCCGCTGCTGTCGGAACCCGCAATCGTCAACACTGTTTTCATATATTTCTCCGTTTATCACTCATCAAAAATACTTACAATCTCGCCATCAAGGATTCTGTTCATATTTTTAACTGCACAGAAGTTGCCGCACATTGAACATGTATCTTCCTTCTCCGGCTGTGCCTCTGCACGATATCTTCTTGCCTTATCAGGATCCATGCTGAGTTTGAACTGTTCTTCCCAGTCAAGCTTCTTACGTGCAACGCCCATTGCATCATCCCAGTCTCTTGCGCCCTTAACACCTTTGGCAATATCTGCCGCATGTGCTGCTATTCTTGCTGCAATGATTCCTTCCTTAACGTCACTGAGATCAGGAAGACGAAGATGCTCTGCCGGTGTGACATAACACAGGAATGATGCTCCGCTCATCGCTGCAATTGCTCCGCCGATTGCAGAAGTAATATGATCATATCCCGGTGCTACATCCGTAACAAGAGGTCCAAGTACATAAAAAGGTGCTCCGTGGCAGAGTGTCTGCTGTATCTTCATATTAGCAGCAATCTGATCCATCGGCATATGTCCAGGTCCTTCAATCATTACCTGCACATCCTTCTCCCATGCTCTCTTAGTAAGCTCTCCGAGCGTAATAAGCTCCTCGATCTGTGAAGCATCGGTTGCATCCTTAAGGCATCCCGGACGACATGCGTCACCCAGACTTAATGTAACATCATATTCACGGCATATCTCAAGTATATCATCAAAATGTTCATAGAACGGATTCTCTTTGCCTGTCATCTCCATCCATGCAAATATTATTGAACCGCCTCTTGATACAATATTCATAAGTCTCTTGTTGCGTTTGAATTTTTTTGCTGTTTCCTTATTGATTCCGCAGTGGATTGTCATAAAATCAACTCCATCTTCGGCGTGCATACGCACAATATCAAGCCACTCCTCTGTTGTTATGTCCTTGAGTGCCTTGTGATAATATACAACCGCATCATAAATAGGAACTGTTCCTATTATTGCAGGACATTCTTTTGTAAGCTTTGAACGGAAAGCTCTTGTATCACCATATGAGCTCAGATCCATTATAGCTTCAGCGCCCATTGAAACCGCCTCATTCACCTTCTTGACCTCTGTATCAAGATCCTTGCAGTCTCTGGATATACCAAGATTTACATTAATCTTAGTCTTAAGCATTGAACCGATTCCGTTAACGTCTATGCTCTTATGCTCTTTATTACACGGAATAATTACCTTTCCTTCCGCAACTAATGCCCTGAGCTCCTCAGGCTGCATGTTCTCTTTTCCTGCAACAGTCTCCATCTGTGGAGTTATAATCCCCTGTCTTGCTGCATCCATCTGTGTTGTGTAACTCATGTTTTCCTCCATTTCTGCGCCTTTTTATGCGCATTCTGACATACATTGCCAATATCCTCACGCTGCCGCAAAACTGCATATATCACCGAATCCGGCTTAATATCAGCATAAAAAAAGACATATCAATAGCCGATATGTCTTAAAATTTTCCTACATCGGCATTATCCGTATCAGGTTCATGGGTCGAAGCTCACATCTTCCTCTCAGCCTGTAATACAAGCTCCCCAAATTCTGTCTATTATTAATTTGAAATCATTATAATATTTCTCTCAGCATATGTCAACCAATCAGATTAATTGCGATTCCACACAATACACCGATTCCATACACAAGTGCTATAATCTTTGCATTATCGCGCCATTGGTCATTGACCCTGCAAAGAACAAGTATGCCTACTCCTGATCCTGTAAGAAGTCCTGCCATCATAGAGCCAAAACTCAGTACTCCCTGCAGATAAAGCTGTGTAATAACGACAGAAGCTGCGCAATTAGGTATAAGTCCCACCAATGATGTTACAACAGGTCCCATAAACGGTCTGTCGAGTATAAATGATGCAAGTGTCTCCTCGCCCACTGCTGCAAGCACTGCATTAAGCGCAAGTGATACGATAAGCACAAACACTGTTATGACAAGCGTGTGCTTAAGCGCTGACTTTACTATACTTTTCTCACAGTGGCAATGATCATGTTCACATACATGACTGATTCCAGCCTCTATCTTGTCAATCTGCCTGCTGCGCCCTGCCACAATCGAAGCAACAGCATCAATTATAAAGCCAGCCGCCATTCCTATCACAATCTTAAGTCCGAGTATTGAAAGAATCACGCTCACCGGAACTTTTTCAGAAATCATTATAGGAAGCATCTCGTCAGATGTTGAAAGATATATTGCAACAAGTGTTCCCATTGTTATAATCCTGCCGGCATACAGATTAGATGCCGCTGCCGAGAATCCGCACTGTGGAATTGCACCGAGCAGCCCGCCCAATAACGGACCGAACCTGCCTGAATTTTTAATTACCGCCTTTGTCTTTTTACTTGTACGGTGTTCAAGCCATTCCATAAGCAGGTACGTTACAAAAAGAAACGGCACAAGTTTGGCCGTATCAACAAGGGCATCCAGAATTATATCAAATACTATATCTAACATTATCTCTATCTCCATAAAATATCTACATTAATGTTTACGTGCATGCGCTCATTGTATCATGTACATTATATGCCTGTCAATTTGCATAATATACCTTGTACATAATGAATTGTCACAGCTCTTATTGCTCATAATACTCATATCAAATTATGCGGAGGTATGAATTGGCTGCTGTATGTGAAACAAAAGGGCATATTTTCCAGCTTTTCTGGATATTTATAATAGGCTGCGTCCTTGGTGACATTATAGAAACTATTTATTGTTTTTTAGTTACAGGCGGAACCGTAATGAACCGCAGCAGTGTTCTGTATGGACCATTCAGCATCGTCTGGGGTGCCGGAGCCGTACTCATAACGGTATTTGCCATAATCCTTAACCGCATCCGTTTTGACACCCGTTCTGTCCGTGGCAGGATTATCATATTCATTACAGGTGGGATTATCGGTGGTATCCACGAATATGTTGCAAGCTGTGTAACCGAACTTCTTACCGGTGCAGTTCACTGGAACTACTCCGATATGGCTTATAACATCAGTGGACGCACTAATCTTCTGTTCTGCTTCTTCTGGGGTATAGCAGCACTGATATGGGTAAGATGCCTCTATCCGTATATTTCCGGGTTTATTGCGGCATTTCCATGGAAAATAGCAAAGACTGCCACACTTATTGCAGCAGTCTTTATGATTATTGATATATATATATCCACATGTTCCCTGATACGCTTTACCGAACGTTCAAAAAATATTCCGGCAATAAGCCGATATGAGCGTTTTCTTGATGAAGCGTATCCTGATTCTCTCATAACCTATATATACCCTGATATACAGATTGTTGATTAGGCTGACTCTCCCGATTATCTCACTGCTTTGTGCAGCAGATCTTTGAGTTCTTCCACATCAAAATTATAGTGTGAGCCGCAGAAATGGCAGTTTACCTCTATAGTCCTGCCCTCTTCAATCAATGAACTGAGTTCCTTCCTGCCTATGCTTATAAGTGCCCTGGACATTCTCTCTTTTGAGCAGTTGCAGTAGAACTGTGTAGGTATCTTATCCAGTATATCAAGTCCGAATTCCCCAAGGAGTTCCTCAAGCATCTGCTCAGGAGTGTATCCATGTTCAAGCATTGTCGTAACATTTTTAACTTCTTTAATCTTCTTCTCAAGTGCGGATATTATCTCTTCACTTGCATCAGGAAGAAGCTGTATAATGAACCCGCCGGCACTTTTTACAGTATTGTCCTTAGACATAATGACACTGAGTCCCACCGATGTAGGAACCTGCTCACTTGTTGCAAAATAGTATGTAATGTCCTGTGTTACATCACTTGTGACAAGAATCGTATCACCTACATAAGGCTCTTTAAGTCCGATGTCCTTTATCACACTGAGCACTCCAATTCCAAGTGCTTTCTCAACATCAAGCTGTCCGGCGCTGTTAAGAGGAAGCATGACTTCAGGGTTATTGACATATCCCTTTACATTAGCCTTTGCATCCGCTGTCACAGTAAGTCCGCCAATAGGGCCGTCCCCTTTTATCTGGATAGTTATAATATCATCATCGCCCTTCATCATAGTACCCATCATTGCCCCGGCTGACATAAGGCGTCCGAGTGCTACTGTTGCAATCGGGCTTGTATTATGTCTCTGCCTTGCCTCTTCTATTGTATTGGTTGATGAAATAGCAAATGCTCTTATCTGATGATTTGCTGCTGTTGCTCTTACGATATAGTCACTGTTTTTACTTATAGTATTCATAATATTCTCCATTCTAAGGCTTTACAGCCATGTAATAAATTCTTTCAAGGTTCTCTCCGTCAATTGAATGTTCCAATATCTGTACATTCACAAATCCGGCTTTCTTAAGTGCAGCTTCAACCTGTCCTGTGGCATATGCCCTCTGTACATGGTATTCGTTACACCTGTTATAGCTGCCGTCATCTTTCTCGATAAATACGCTCAGCTCATATTCATTAATCATACTGTCTGCATCATAATAATTATTCCATATATATGCGCAGTCTTCCATGCTGTCCGCAAATGTATTGTCAGCAAGCTCTTCCCGGTAGAATTCTTCTTTTTTCATATCAAACAGAATAACACCCCTGCTTCTCAATGCCTGATATGAAGCTCTGAGACATTCATCAAGTGCTCCGTCCTGTGACAGATAATTCATTGAATCACACACGCTCACAACCGCATCAGCTTCATATGGGAGTTCAAATTCAGTCATATTCTGAAGTGTGTATATAATCCTGTTATTGCCTTCTTCCGAATTATAATCCTGCCCGTCTGCTGATGACGCAACCGCCAGCATATCTTCCGAATTATCTATCCCAATCATATTATAGCCCATGCGCGCAAGCTCATTGGTAAATGCTCCCGTGCCACAGCCAAGCTCTGCCACCGTTGAATTCTGAGAATATATGCCATTTTCTTCAAGTTTTCCCTTTATGTATACAGCCCACTCTTCATATGGCATATCCTGCATAAATCTGTCATAAACGTATGAAAAACCTGTATATGCTTCCATGCTCTTCTCCATTCTGGTTCTATTGAATTATCACTAATGATACAGGCAGGGTATGTTTTTGTCAACTTAATGACTTGATAATGCCGTCCGGATAAATTATACTTATTATTTAGCAAAGTATATTTATGGTATTTTTTCGGAGGGTACATTGACTAAGTCAGCATTTGAACATAATATAAGAATTTCTCTCGCACATCACATGATAATCCCGGCAATATTTCTTGTAATACTGATAATACTTTTATCTCAGATTCCGGTATTCAACTGCCTTTTTCCTGCTGCTGTTTCAAGCAGCGAAGATATGTCCGCATTATATCATAACAGCAGATATATCAACTGTCATGCTGATTCACTTCATTACGCCGGTTACGATTACATGATTGGAGGCAGAGTAAAAGGTCATTATTACTACTCCCTCGAAGACGGTAAGTGCACCATATACGTATTATCATGCAAATATATACAGCAGTACGGAGAGTTTCCATCCACAATCAATGATGCCTCATTTCGCGCAGAACTTATAATCAATGACAGCAACCTCCATGACCTGCTCTCATTAATGGCAGGTGACATGAACTGGTCTTACAACGGCTTAAGTTCTGTAACTTCTACAGTTGTTGTTAACGAACTCCGGTACTCTCCGGTTCCTGTAGCAATACTCGGAATATTCTTAGTATTTGCTTTGATATTTACACTTGTCCATCTTGCAACAATAATAATAGGTCTTATTAATCCATATCACACTGCAATATACAATAACACTCTTGGCCGAAACAGCACTGTACATATCAAACAGGCATGCCGTGAGCTGATGACAGATTACAAAAAGGCCGGCGGCTTTTATGTAACAGCCAATTATGTCATATATGCCAACGCCCCTGTATCAGCAATAATCCCAATAGACCGTATAAGCGCTTTCTACAGTTACAGTACTCTTTGCGGGCTTCCTATGCGAAGGCATCTTGCAGGCACGATAACCTTCTTTATAGACGGACATGCTGCATGCCATATCCACAATCTTCCGCCGGTGCTGACCGATGAAGTTACTCATGTCTTTGAGACATCCGGCATAACCAACGGCCGTGCCATCAACACCCAGTCATCGACGGACAACTCATGAATTCATCCATAATATAAAACCGTCACCTCATCATGAGGTGACGGTTTCGTAATCACTGATTATCCTGCTTATTATGCATCACGATTATGCATTCTTACCACAGCACTTCTTGTACTTAAGTCCTGAACCACATGGGCATGGATCATTACGTCCAACCTTCTTATCCTTTACGACTGTACCCGAAAGCTTCTGCTTCTTATAAAGATCCTTTCTTACATCTTCTGTAAGAAGTGCATCCCACTGTGGGAGCTCATACAGCCACTCAGCTTTAGCACCAACCATATTATAATAGAGTTTTTCTTTGTCATACTCAAGACTTACTTCTGTATCCTCAGCCATTGTCTCGATTGGGTTAGGAGTCTTAAGACTGTCATTGATTCCATCAAGGAAACCAACCATAATCATAAGTTCAACATCATACTTCTTAGCAAGGTCGGCTACAGTTCCCTTAACAATCTCGTCAGGATTAGCAAGAATCTGCTCGTAGATTCCCTTCTCAAGATTAAAATATGTGCCCCAGAACTGATTTGCCTGCTGCTGATTCATCTCTGTCTCATAGGCCATCTTACGCCATGTCTCAAGTAATGTCATAATCTTCTCCTCATTTCTTATAATTAACCAAACGGGCTGCCGCACTACCATGCGACAGCCTGTGTACTGAACAATGATATACTATACTGTTAAAAAAGTCAATCCGCCAATTACTTATATTGGCTGTAAAGTGAACCTGTATACTGATAACTGCTGTAGCTTCCGGTGCTTGTATATGAATAACCGTTAAGGTTGGCAAGCTGTGACACCGACTTATTATAGATATTGGATGAGCTCGATGCTATACCGTAAGCATATGAACCTGTTCCGTTGAAGATACTCTTAACATCTGTCATATTAGCTGACTTAAACGCCTTCTCATCTATCGTAAGCTTGTTATCACTACCGATACCTATTCCAACATCAGCAAGAAGATTACTGTTAGCCTTAGTTGCCTTGACCATACTTGCTGTTGAAGAAAGAACTGATGAATCCTCTGATGATGCTGCGCTCTCTATTGTTGAGTTGTAATCCTTAACGAACTTTGAAACCGCCTTATAGATTGCATCAGTATCATACTCACTCTTAACTGTACCGTCATCCTGTCTGACATTCTTCTTGGTGAACACCGAATCCTTACCCTTAGATAATAATGCAAGCGAATCTTCCTGAAGTGCCTTGGCGCTGTCACGCACTGACGCTGCATTCTTCTTGGCACTGTCAGAGGCCACGTTAGAAGTTGTCTCTCCTGCTATCGAGCCAATCTTGGAATTACCATTATAATATGACTTCAACAGCTTATAATATGAACCATTCTTAATTGAACCATAATCAAACAGTGTAGACGAAGTACCTGATGTCTGACTTGTTCCAAACATAGAATTAAAAAATCCTGAACTAACTCCAAAATATATTCCTGTACCAAATGAACTAATTGATGACATAATCAATACCTCCTTGTATAAATCCATGCACCCTCTTATTCATATTATATCACAGTATCCTTATAAATCAACAGGTACATCAATGAACATTGTATACATCACATGTCTTCAGTGCATATTTTTAAAAGTCTCCCTGCCGCATTAGACAACGGCACTTTATTATTGGCTGCAATACATATATTTCTAACGGGTATCTGCTCTTTTATATTAATTTCAAAAAGCTGCCCGCTGTCAATCTCATTACATGCGAAGTTTCTTACAACGCATCCTATTCCCATATTTCTCATACTGAACTGTACTATCATATCACTAGTTGCCAGTTCAAACTCCGGGTGAAGGCACACATTATGCCCCGCAAGATATCCGTCCACAAATCTTCTTGTACTTGTATTGCCCTCAAGGCAGATTACAGGATAATCTTCGAGTTCGCTGCATGACATCTGTCTTCCCTTTAATTCAGCAAAACGGCTTCCTGCAACAAACACGTCCTGAATCTCCATAACCGGCGTGATATCTACATCTTTATCATCATCTACGGGCGTACTGATAATTCCAAAATCAATACTTCCGTTTTTCAGGAACTGCAGCGTCTCCGGCGTAGGTGCATTAGTAACTGACACCTTTATATCAGGATAAAGATTATGGAACTTCTCAAGATACGGAAGGAGAAAATACTTTAGCGTCATGTCACTTGCTCCCACCGTTATCTCACCCGACTCGAGATTGAGCATCTGAAATAGCTTGTCCTCTCCAAGCCTTATATATTCATATCCCTGGCTCACATACGAATACAGTACCGCCCCTTCGCTTGTAAGCTTCACACCTTTTGGCATTCTTGCAAACAGCTTTACAGAAAGCTGGGATTCCATATGCCTGATTGCCTGGCTTACCGCAGGCTGCGAGATGCAGAGTTCCCTGGCAGCAAGCGATATGCTTCCAAGCTTCCCAACATAGTAAAATATCTTATAATATTCCAGATTTATATTAGTCCGTTCCATTCCTGTCTCCATTCCGGGGCATCCCCCCTTGGAAAATATTATATTGTACGTTATAATAATATTATTGCTTTAAAATTAATGAGGTACATAATGAAGAAAAAAGCTGCTGTTTTTATGGCAATACTTCCTGTATTGCTATTCATAATCATATATGTGTATTTTGCCTATAATCCATCAAAAGGCCTGCGTGTGGCATCCGGGGCATCTGCTGCGGAGGAGGCAGCGGGCAGTGATACATCCGTAACAATAACCGAAGTCACACTTCCTGCCGGACTTGATGCGGATGTATACTCTTCAGGCATGCATGAGGATGCTACTGATGAGGCAGGCAGGCCTCTGATTAAGTCTATGCAGCTTTATATGCTGATTCCCGTAAGGCATATTGCCCAGAATCCCGAACTTCCTACAGGCTGTGAGATTACTTCACTCACAATGGTTCTCAACTATCTTGGATATAATGTCAGTAAAACATATATGGCTGACAACTACCTTGACCGTCTTGAGACGTTTGACGGAAGTTTCTATGATTATTATATCGGCAATCCATATGAAAGTGCAAGCTGGGGTTGTTTTGCGCCTGCCATAACAAGAAGTGCTTCCCGCTTTCTTGCCGACAATAATTCGCCACTCAAGGCGCACAACATAAGCGGTGCGCCATTACAGACACTGTTTGATGAGATATCTGACGGCAATCCTGTAATTGTATGGAGCACAAGCAAATGGGGAACGCCTACAACCTACTCTTCCATCCGGCTTAATGATAATACAGTATTCAACTGGCCCAGCAATGAACACTGCGTTGTTCTCACGGGATTCAATCTTGAGAAGAACACCGTGTTCATTGCTGACCCTTTAAGTGATATCGTCGAACGTGACTTTACGGAATTTGCCGCAGCATACAGTGCCTACTACCGCCAGGCTGTGGTAATAAAATAGTCTCCGGCACGCCGGTTCCCCATATGCTTCTCCTGCATGCTGACTTTCTATTGCAGCTCGGCAATTCCACTCAGGCGTACATACATATCTGATATCTTATACCATGTAGGATAATCAACAATTCCTGTCTGTGGCAGCCTGAATATCTTCTGGAATGCCCTGACTGCATCAGCAGTGCGCTCGCCATATATCCCATCAGGAATAAGAACAGGTATCGAACTATAGAATTCCCCTATAAGATTCAGCTGCTCCTGAATCTGCCGCACCTTGCTTCCTGATGAACCTATATCAAGATTACTCCCCGGCCATGATGCCGGTATTCCGCTTATCTCTTCTGCCGTATTTATATACATATCGTCGCCATAATAATTACGGAGAATCTGTATTTCTGAGTAGCCCTGGTCTCCAAGTGCTTTTGACCCCCACTGGCTCAACCAGTTCGGGCATGACACGCGTCTTCCGTCACAATACTGTGTAAGTATCGGCTGCTTTACATTAGGACGCGAAAGATAATTGGTGAATATCTCATCTACAATCTGTGATATATTTTCAAATATATTACGCCCATACACCCATTTATGGTCAAATGCAGTAGACGAAGTTATTGTGAAATCGTATCCGCGGTTTCTGTACCACTCAGTATAGACCCTGTTCAATGTAAATGATATTATAGCAAGAATATTAGCACGCAGAGTCGCGTCCGGCCATGTCGAATATATCTCGCTGCTTGCTACATTTTTAATATAATCGGTAAATCTCTCATAATAATTCCTCGCTGTTGAATCTGTCGGGACCCCATCATGGACTATAATATATTCCGGCACAACCACGCGGCTTAGTACTATTTCTCCGGGCTGCCCAACAGGCTTGGTCTCTGCCTCCGCTATCTTGGGCGGAAAGTTGCCCCACAGCGTATTGGCAGGAATTACAATATTTCCTGCCAATGTTGTAACATTCCTTGGCACAAGCCTTATTCCCTGAAGTGCTGTTGTATCCGCAAACAGTGAAATTCCCGAAACATTAAAGCTTTCATAACCGGATGCGGTTACCGTAACGCTGTACTCCGCATATGGCTGGACATCGCCCGGTTCCATGCTGTACTCAACCGGTGGTGCAGCAAGCTCAACCGCATCAGTCTGTCCGTCAGAATCCGTGACAAGCTGTTCAATATCTGTCTCCGGTTCTCCGCTGTATGATATACTTACCCTTGCCTCCTGAAGCGGCTTCATTGTATCTCCTGCCACAACACTCACCTGAAGAAACCCGCTGTCTGTTGCATTATTACCGTTAATTGCATCCATATTCTATACCATTTCCATATTATATAATCTAAAGCTACTATATGCACAAATGTGTGATGTATTGCATAAGATAATAGCAAAATGTAAAATTTCACATGCAGCTGTCTGAACAGCTGACTTGAATGGAGGATATAATGGCTCAGTATAAAGTTGCAATTGATGCCGGCCATGGCGGCAGTGACCCCGGTGCCGTATATAACGGAAGACAGGAAAAAGATGATGTACTCCGCCTTGCAATGGCCGTTGGCAAGATACTCGAGAATAGCGGCGTTGATGTATTTTATGTAAGAAATGACGATACCTACGAAACGCCTTTTAAGAAAGCCACGGACGCTAATAATTCCGGAGCCGATCTTTTCGTATCTCTCCATCGCAATTCATCAGAGATACCTAACCAGTACTCCGGTGTTGAAAGCCTTGTATATGCAGATGGCGGTACAAGAAGTCTTCTTGCCGATAATATCAATTCCGAACTGAGTGCCATCGGTTTTAACAATCTTGGCATTGATGAACGCCCTAATCTTGTTGTTCTCAAACGCACCAAAATGCCTGCCGTTCTCGTTGAGACCGGTTTTATAAACAGCGACACCGACAACCGGATATTTGATGATAATTTTAACAAAATCGCACAGGGTATTGCTGATGGCATACTTACAACAATATACCAGACTAACAGGCCGTCAAAGCAGGCGCGGCCCGTATCTGCTGATGCCGGCAATACGGTAAGCCCAGAAAATGATTCATCAGCAGGGCGTTACATCCAGCCATCAGCAGAGGCTTATCTGTCGCCGGAAGCAGTGCCGTCTACACCTCCACGTACAATGCCCGATGGCAGTTATACAAAATGGGGCTGTAACTGTGAGAACATGAATGACAGTAATGCACAGTTTGATAAATTATACCGTGTACAGGTAGGTGCATTCCGCAATAAAGAATCTGCCGACCGTATGCTCAACTCACTTCTCATAGAAGGATTTCCCGCCTTCATCGTGTATGATGATGGCATATACAAAGTACAGGTTGGTGCGTATGGCTACCTTGCCAACGCAATCAAGATGGAAGAACGTCTTAGACGGTTCAGATATAACACTTACATCACAACCTGACAGATTGGTTCTGTAATCATAAAAAGCGCCTCTGTTCGCGAACATATTACCATTCACAAACAGAGGCGCCTTTGAATTATTGCAAAAACCTACCTTCTATACATATCTGTCTGCCGCAACACAAATCCGGCCTTTTTTGGTCTCATATATAATTCCTTCATATACAAACTTACCGAATCCTCTTACTGCAACAACGTCTCCGGGCTTCACAACTCCACTGTTATTCTCATACTGCCGTCCGTTTACAAACACTTTCTTATCACGGAACATCTCTATCGACTGACTGCGTGACATATTATAAAGCTTGGATATAACTGCATCAAGCCGTTCAGATGATATAACAAGTTCCTGCCGTTCAAGCTCAACAGAAACACTTGCCGTTATCTCTTCCGTGCTCAGTATCCTGCACTTAACACTTGTATGCTTTACCTTATCAAGGCTATCTGCTATATATGGGACTATTTTTCTGGTCGCAAATACATACGCCGTCTTATCCCTTATCATTATATCTCCTATAACATCGCGTTCAATTCCAAGATTCATGAGTGCGCCAAGGAAATCTCTATGTGTAAGTTCATCGGAGAACTTTTTAATGAGAGGTTCTATCATAACAACGTCAATAGGAAAATCCTCTTCATATCCGAATTCTTCTGCGTTGCCGAATCTTGCCATAACTCTCTCGCATCCGTCTGTGCCACCGAAAAGAGTAACATATCCTGCCGGTGCACTGTCGCACGCAATTGCGGCATCCGGCATTGACAGAAAATCCGTGAAAAGATATATTCCCTGATTATATGACTTTCTGGCAAGCTCATCGAATCTCTTTTTTAACTGCTGGTCATTATTGTCCATATGCCACCATCGTCAGATCGTATAATCAGCCCAGACTCTGTCACACACATAATTATTCATCTTTTCCCTGTGTGCAACATGCAATGGATCATTACCGAAGTTTCTGCAGGCCTCCATGTCCTCGAATTCACAATACATGACGATATCATGCGGTCCTCCGGTCTCATTAACACCTATCTCAGCTCTGATAAGTCCCGGAACCTTACCGTTCATATTAGCTACAGATGCCTTAATATCACTTATAACCTTATCTCTGCCTTCACTATCCGCCGCATCAGTAAGGTGAAACATTGCTATATGTCTTATCATAGTTATTCTCCATCTGCACTGCCTGCAGTCTCCTCATATATCTTAACCGTTCCGCTCTGTGAAGTCATTCCGTCTATAAGTGAATTGATATATTCCTGTGACTTCGAACTCTTCATGCTGTCAGTCATTATCGACTTCTGCGCATCAGTAAGATATCTGCTGCTGAAGTAAAGCACATAATTCTTATTATCATCCGCAACTGTTACTACTGTCTTATCGCCTTCCTTACGCGCACTGTCAAAAAGCCATGATGTAACTTCGGCTCCTGTTGTGATTGATGACTGCGTTGCTCCCGTTGCAAGTGACTTATCATCTGTCTCGTATCCGCTCTTAAGATCATCTGCCGCATACTGAGGGCAGAGTGCTCTGAATGAGCTGCCATCAGTTATTGATGCAAGCATCTCATTGGCCTTATCAAGATCAGCAACTTCCAGATATCTGTAATCAACAACATCATATTTATCCTTATTCTCATTGTAATAATCGTTAATCTCTGCATCTGAGAATGTAAGATTCTTCTGATAATCATCATAATAAGCATTAGCACGCAGATACTGCTTAACATAAGATTCAATGCTGCTCTGTGTAGCATAATCACCGAATGTCTTCTTATAATAATCCTTAACACTGCTGCCATCATCAGAAGCAGCCTTCTCAATTGATGAGTTAAACTCATTATAATCATCCGTATCATCGTAACTGAATGAATTCTTATCCGCTTCTGCCGATAATGCTCTCATCTCTTTTATCATCTCTACCGCATTAACGCCAAAATAATCAGCCCATGTCTCATCTCCGCGATATGTCTGCTTTGAAAGGTCTGAACCTGTATCAAGTCCAAAATATGATGCATATGAGCCATAGGTATTCATAAAGTTGTTAATTCCCATATGATAATAAAAATCATATTCAACTCTGCCTATCTTCTCGCCATTAACGGTAACAGCCGTGCCGTAACGCTCATTAACTTTTTTACCTATTGCAAATATCAGTGCTGCCGCAACTGCCACAAGTACGACAATCAATGTAATCCTCGTGATTAAAGTGTTACGCTTGTCCTTCTTCTGTTCTTCCTTCCTCTTGGCAAGCTTCTTATCATAGCTTGTTACTACTTTGCCGTCAGCATCATATATGGATGCCTGCTTCTTCTGCATATTCTCCGCAGCCGCCTTGCGGTTTGCTTCACGTCTCTTTTCTTCTCTGACCTCTTTTGGGGTCTTCTTAGACACATCTTCCATAAGTCCGTAAATTCCTTCCCAATTCTCCATATTACCGTCAGTATAAACAACCGACAGACATACATATAATTATATCCTTATCAAAGAATTGTTGCAACTGTTTCATCGCATTTTCACATATTATGATTGTACTTGATATTGCGCCCCGCTATCTTCATAAGTGCAGATATTGTCCTCTGTATCATCTTCTTGGTTGACGGATCCATATTTTTCATTGACTTAAGTATCAGTTTCGCACTTTTAAGTCCGTTAACAGACAGTTCAAGGAGGGTCTTTGCTTCCGTCTGCTGTACTATGGCATACATAGCATCAACAAATTCCCTGCGTTGCTCACTGTTCATCGAATATATCCACTCTTTGAGTGTCGCATCCATAAAAATACTGCTTTCATTCACATTATCAAGGCACACAAAATACCTGCCGAGCACCTGCCATGAATATGTGTCATGCTGATAGATTCCAAGCTGTGTACTCTCGACCACTGTGTACCCGACCGGATGTCCGAGAAGCATACCTACAACAGATGACTGCGGAACATATGAGTGAATCTGTGATGCTATATTTTTGAAATTCGACTCGTCAAGAACGTGATTCATGAATCCCGGTCCGTCAAAGCAATACACGCCGCGTATTCTTTCCTGAACCTGCTTATCAGCATATGATGCCGCATATATTGCAAGATTACCGCCCTTTGAGTGTCCTCCGATTCTTATCCTGCCTTCAAATGTTCCTGCCACAGTATTAAGATATTTAAGTGCCTCAACCTGTGACGGAACCGGTGTCTGAAAACTCATGTTAAGGTCTTCTTTCCATCCGACTATAGTATCATCAGTTCCCCTGTATGATATATAAACGGTGGCATCTCCGGGAAATATGCACACGGCACCGAACTGTTTCTCCTCCTCTTCATCAGCCACAGCTCTGTATGCTGCAAGCTTCATACTGCCAAATCTTCTGCTTGACGCAAGCTTTTTAAGGAGCAGCGTATCATTGTCTGACAAAAGCAATCCTTTTGTTGCACTGTCCCTAAGCTCAAATAACCGCTGTGACGCTTCCGAAAGCGTCACAACGGCCTCACCAAAAGATGCTGCAGGTTCATTCCCCACAACACCATCAAAATTCATATATGAAATCTGTGCCATAATAAGGCAGTCAACATCATTAATTCCTGACTGGTGAATCGTTATGTCCCCACGCCAGTCAATATAATCAAGCATGTTAGCCATAAAGCCTCCATTCTGTGCACTATATACTATTGTGCCATTACTATCTGTGCATTGAGAATGAATCCATATCATATCCGGCAAGATTCTGCTCAATATTCCTTGAATCAGCCTGAGCTATAAGCGTATCTCTGTCCTTCCTGGATGGAAGCTCAGCTCTGTGTGCGCTCGGACCGCCTACGCATCCGCCTTCACATGCCATTCCTTCAATAAAATCTTCAGGGAGCTTGCCAAACTTAAACAGTGTAAGTATCTTCTTACACTCAGCTGCGCCACTGCACTTTGCCACCTTGACATCTGTCTCCTGCCCCATCTCCTTCATACTTTCAAGGACAGCTGCCGTTACTCCTCCGCCATTACCAAATCTCTTACCGAATACACTTGCTTCCTGACGGTCATCTTCTTCAGGCTCAAGCACAACATCCTTTGCCCTTAATATTGCACGTATCTCGCCAAATGTAAGAACATAATCAGCATTACCTTTTATTGACTTGTCCTTACTCTCTGACTTCTTAGCAACACATGGACCTATGAATACCGTTATGGCGCCTTCGTCCTTAGCCTTTATCATTCTTGACACTGCGCACATAGGTGATACGGTTGTAGAGACATTCTCCATAAGTTCCGGAAAATGCTTTTTAACCATGTTAACAAAAGCCGGACAGCATGACGTTGTCATCTTCTTACCGTCCCTGTACGCCTCAAGCCATTCTTTGGCTTCCGAATATGCTGTCATGTCTCCGCCGAGACCTACTTCATAAAGATCTGAAAAACCGACCTTCTTAAGTGCTGTTCTCCAGCTTGCCATAGTTATGTCAGCTCCGAACTGTCCTTCCGATGCCGGCGCAATCATTGCATATACATGCTTACCTGCACGGATTGCATTGATAACATCAACTATGTATGCCTTGGAACCAATTGCACCAAACGGGCAGCTGTGAATACACTTGCCACACTCGATGCATTTGCTCTCATCTATCTTACTTACACCATACTCATCCATCTCAATTGCGCCAACCGGACATGTCTTCATGCAAGGTCTTATAAGATCCGCAATTGCATTATAAGGACATGCCTTGGCACACTGACCACACTCGCGGCACTTCTGAGGGTCTATATATGCACGGTCACGTCCCATGCTTACAGCCCCGAACTTGCAGGCCTGCTTACAAGCCTTCATCATACACAGACGGCAGTTATCCGTAACTGTATATCTTGCAATCGGACACTCTTCACATGCCGAATTAATTACCTGTATAATGTTATCAGAATCAGAATCTGTAGGATTAAGACCTTCTGCCAGACGTATTCTCTGCCTTATAATCTCTCTTTCCTTATAGATACAGCAACGGAACTGCGCCTTAGGACCGGGAATCATATTATATGGTATATCATCCTTCTTCTCATCAAATGTTCCTTCAAAAGCAAGCTTCGCTACCTGATAATAAACTTCGTGCTTTATCTTAATTATTGTTGCATCATTAGATAACATCATGGACCTCCAAATCCGCATAACTGTTGTGTTATAACTATTATGTTAATATTTTCACACTCATTATATGCAAATTTTTATCATTTGTAAATGAGAAATAATATTTATTTTTATAACTTATTCCGGCGATATTTCCATATTCGTTATGTTATGGAATAGCTTTTCCATCTGCCTACTGCATAAAAATATATTGACATGGCTGTACCGATTGACCATCCTACCGGCCATGCACTCCATATGCCTACTACTCCGAATCTTGCTGAAAGCATTACTGCAAGTACAACCCTCAGTATAAGATCCGTAAATGTTGTTATCATAAATGACTTCATAGCACCTGCACCGCGTAATACGCCGTCGCACATCAGCTTTGTAGACACAACAAAATAAAATGGTGCAAGAATTCTTAATATCTGAATCCCTGTTTTCATAGCATCTCCGGTTCTGTCATTTATAAACAGAAGTAATATGCTTTTTCCTCCAAGCATATAGAGCGCAGCCACAGGAATACATATAATATATACAAGCTTAAGTCCTCCCTTAAGTCCGCTGCCGACACGTTCCGTCCTGCCGGCACCCATATTCTGTGCCGTAAAGTTGGAAACTCCGTTACCAAGTGTCGTAAATGAAGTTATGACCATATTATTAAGCTTAATTGCCGCCGAATACCCTGCAATAACCGGCGCTCCATATCCGTTAATTACACTTTGTATTATTATGTTGCCTACAGACACAAAGCTCTGCTGAAGTATGCTTGGCACCGCTATATTGGTTATCTTGCCAAGAAGCCCCCATGAAAATATCTGCGGTTTATGTACATCTTCATTCTTTATCTTTGCAAGTCTTTTGAATACGAGTAAAACTGCTGCACCGCAGCTTATTCCCTGACACAGGAATGTTGCCCAGCCGACTCCCGCAACTCCCATCTGGAATTCCTTAACAAACAGAATATCAACAAATATGTTAGCCGTCGATGAACACGCCAGCAATATAAATGGCGTTCTGGAATCTCCCATCGCAGAAAATATGCCCGTTGCAATATTATAGAAGAAAAGAAACAGAAGTCCCATCGTATAGATATTAAGATACAGCAGTGAATCTGCCATAATGTCATCCGGTGTTCTTATAAGTGCAAGCATGTTCCTGCCAAACAGAAGTCCCACTGCCATAAGTACGGCACACAGTATTCCGCTTGCAATGAACGTTGTACTTACAGCTGTCTTCATTGCCGAATATCTTTTGCCACCGAACAGATTGGATACTATAACCGAGCATCCCATATTACATCCAAATGCAAATGCTATGTATATCAGCGTTATCTCATATGAGTTACCTACTGCTGCAAGAGCATTTTCGTGTATAAACTTGCCTGCGACAAAGCTGTCGGCAATATTATAAAGCTGCTGGAATATCATACTTCCAAGGAGCGGAAGTGAGAACTTAACCAGCTCTGCCGACGGATTCCCCTTCGTCAAATCCCTATTCATATTTAATCCTCCATTCAACATCCACAGATCTATCTCAGTTTTTCAACAAACATCAGACAGAAGCTTATGAGCAGCAGTGCAACCGACATCCATATTACGTGTATTCCGTATCTTACAGACATTACGCCTCCGATTCCGGCACCTATTGCAAAGAAGAATATTATCCCAAAATAATACGCTGCCTGTCTTAGCTTTTCAGAATCTTTTTCTCTCATATAGAGGGAAAGTGCCGCTGTTCCGCTTCTCAGGTTACCTATACACATAGTACTTGCATATGAATAACCGTTCACCTTACGGAATGTCTGAACCTGCATTGCACATGCAAATGATACAAGTGTTGTCGCCACCATGTTAAAATCAACCGGTATGAAACCTACAATCCCGAGAATAATTATCTCCAGCAGAAGTATCCCCTGTCTCCAATGCAGCTTCTGTGCATATCTGAACCTGTTCTGCACTCTCTCTGCAAAGAATACTCCAAGTCCGAATGCAATCAGCGGTACAAAATAATGCAGAGCCCTGCTCCAGTCGCCATCCATAAAATACTGGCTCATCAGCACCACATTACCTGTCTGCGCATTTGAGAATACCTTATCACGCGTATTATACGTATACGCATCCTGAAATCCTCCTGACAATGCAAGGAATATGCTGTTGATAAATGCTTCTGACATCTGTTTTTCTGACAGAAGCTTTGTAAACATTGTTTCACATTTTTCTTTCATATATATTTCCTCACTTTTCAACATTAACGTATACGCCTTTTTGTGCTTTATGTCAACCGTGAATACATAAAAAATACCTGACGCAGTTCAACTGCGCCAGGTATGATTCCCATGCACCTGTCAGGTACACATTATATTATATATTGTTCTTAAAGGATTGGATTACATCATTCCACCCATGCCTGCACCTGCTGGCATTGCCGGAGCGTCTTCCTTGATTGTTCCAACAGCAGCTTCAGTTGTAAGAAGTGTAGATGCAACACTTGTAGCATTCTGAAGAGCACTTCTTGTAACCTTAGCAGGGTCAAGGATACCAGCCTCAACCATGTTCACATACTTCTCATTAAGAGCATCATATCCTGTACCAACCTCAGACTCTCTTACGTTGTTGATAATAACAGCGCCTTCAAGTCCTGCATTGTTAGCAATGTGGAACAGTGGAGCTTCAAGTGCCTTAAGAATAATCTCAGCACCTGTCTTCTCATCTCCTGTAAGTGAAGCAGCAAGCTTTGCAACTTCCTTAGATGCGTGGATATATGCTGAACCACCACCTGAGATAACGCCTTCCTCAACTGCTGCTCTTGTAGCATTAAGGGCATCTTCCATACGAAGCTTAGCTTCCTTCATCTCTGTCTCAGTAGCAGCACCTACTCTGATAACAGCTACGCCGCCTGCAAGCTTTGCAAGTCTTTCCTGAAGCTTTTCCTTATCAAAGTCTGATGTTGTCTCTTCTATCTGAGCCTTAATCTGTGCAACTCTTGCATCGATATCAGCCTTGTTGCCTTCACCGTCAACGATAACTGTGTTCTCTTTCTGAACCTTAACAGACTTAGCTCTGCCGAGCATATCCATTGTTGTATCCTTAAGCTCAAGTCCGAGTTCTTCTGAGATTACCTGACCACCTGTAAGAATGGCGATATCCTTAAGCATCTCTTTTCTTCTGTCGCCATATCCCGGAGCCTTAACAGCTACAACATTAAATGTTCCTCTTAACTTATTAACAATAAGTGTTGTAAGAGCTTCGCCCTCGACATCCTCTGCAATAATAAGGAGCTTTGAACCACTCTGTACAATCTGCTCAAGTATTGGAAGAATCTCCTGAATGTTAGAAATCTTCTTATCTGTGATAAGGATGTATGGATTGTCAAGGACAGCTTCCATCTTATCCATATCTGTTGCCATGTATGCTGAGATATAACCTCTGTCGAACTGCATACCTTCTACAAGGTCAAGCTCTGTCTTCATTGTCTTAGATTCCTCGATTGTGATAACACCATCGTTAGAAACCTTCTCCATTGCATCTGCTACCATCTGGCCTACTTCTTCGTCACCTGCTGAGATTGATGCAACCTTTGCAATCTGATCCTTGCCTGTAACCTTCTCGCTCATATGTGCAATAGCCTCAACTGCACAATCAGTAGCCTTCTTCATGCCTCTTCTTAAGATGATTGGATTAGCACCTGCTGCAAGGTTCTTCATACCGGCATTAACCATTGCCTGTGCAAGTACTGTTGCTGTTGTAGTACCATCACCTGCTGCATCATTAGTCTTTGTTGCAACTTCCTTAACAAGCTGTGCGCCCATATTCTCAAACTTATCTTCGAGTTCTATCTCCTTGGCAATTGTAACACCATCATTAGTGATAAGCGGTGCACCATATGACTTGTCAAGAACTACATTACGACCCTTAGGTCCAAGTGTTACCCTTACTGTATTGGCAAGCTTGTTAACGCCTGCTTCCATTGCTGATCTGGCATCTGCTCCGTACTTAATTTCCTTTGCCATAATATCTTAGTCCTCCTAATATTCTGATACTATTTATAAAATGTTATCCTGTATGCGTTACTACATATCCGAATTGATTACTCGATTACTGCAAGAATATCTCCCTGCTTAACAATGATATATTCTTCATCTTCAAGCTTAACTTCTGTTCCGGCATACTTAGAATAGATAATCTTGTCACCAGGCTTAACCTGCATTGTAACCTCTTTGCCATCTATAACTCCGCCAGGACCAACTGCGATTACCTCTGCCTGCTGTGGTTTTTCTTTTGCCTGACCCGGCAGAACGATTCCTGACTTTGTTGTCTCCTCTGCAACTAACTGCTTGATTACTACTCTGTCACCTAATGGTACTAACTTCATTATGTCCTCCTTCTTGTGCTCAATGCACACAGTCTTAATATTCTATTGCTTTAGTGTTGTTAGCACTCATTTATCTCGAGTGCTAAACCTTGAACATATATTATTCAATTTGCCCTTATAATGCAACTGTTTTTTGCTCCCATGTTTTTTCTGTTTTCTGGTATTTGCTCTTGTTTCCTCTCATTATCTCTATTTTTCTCACTTTATCTCATTTTGATTATTTTATATTTTGTTAAGATTTTGATGACATTTCTCTTCCATAATAAAATATGTACTGCTGTGCAAAGCCGCCATACTCTCCAAAATGCTCAGCAGCAAAACTCTCTATTACCTTTTTTGGTGTCTCTCTGCCGTCAAAATACATCTGTTCCATCATTCTTTTTATCCACACGTCAACCGGAAATGCTGCAGTCTGTCCCAGAGAGAACAATGCGACACAGCTCGCGACCTTAGTACCTACACCCTTTATCTGCATCAGTTCTTCAAGACATTCCGCAATTCCATCTGTCCTGAGCCTCCGTTCATTAATACGGCCTTCCTTCACACTGCATACCGCATCCCACAGATATGGTGCCCTGAAGCCTGTTTTGCACTCTCTGAATGCTTCAACTCCCGCATTACTGTAGAGCGTATCACAGTCAGGAAATGCATAATATTCCTGTCCGGCAATATCTCCGAGATATGTGCCGTAATCATGTGATATCTTTGCCACAATCTGTTTTATATGCGGTATCTGCTTATTCTGTGAAATTATAAATGACATCAGCGTCTCAAAGAATTCCTGATTGAGTATCCTTACTCCTCCCATTGCATTAATGGCATCTTCAAGCCTTGAATCATATCTGACAAGATATTCTTTGATGCTGCTGTAGTCTCTGTCCATATCAAAATATGACCGCCATATATTCTCGTACTGCCCTTTGTCCGTATCATACAACACAATCCCTGTATCTGTCTGTGCTGCATGAAGGAGCATACCGTTAGCTGCAAGTGCGTAATCATGGTCATCAATCCTGTTAAAATGAAAGCACTGTCCGCACTCTAACGTCTGCGCTATGTCAAAATCACTGACTTCCGCAATCTCAAGATCCTTACCGTATTCTTTTATCTTCATCCTATCTCCGTTCCATGCACATATTGCACATAATTCATTAAGTATTTTCCAAAAATTTATAAATTGTACGCCTTTAATTTTATGGTAAAATAGAGTACAATATTCATTACAATATTATACATTATATTTATTATATTTTGAATATATAAATCCTGGAGGAATACACTATCATGAAAAAGGACACTGGTTTATTAATTGCAAAAGCTGCTGCCGTTGCCGCATCTGCATTTGCTGCAGGTGCACTTCTCCTTAAGTTCAAAAAAGACAACGATACGCTCACTGCATATGAGAATGAAGATGATGATGATTTTGGCGATATCGATACATTAGATAACATTAACCCGGACACAACTACGCGTGAATACGTTGCAATAAATATAACAGGCAATTCTTCTAAAAATATATCAGAATCTGATGACACAGACATGACACAGACCGATAATATCTGAACGGAGATTATATGAACCGACATTTTGGCCGATATCTTGTGCAATGCTCTCTTATTCTTTGTATGGTACTGCTTTGTCAGGCTCTGTCCGCCTGCGGTAATATATATGATATTGATACATTACTGTCAGGCTCCAAAGCCGCATCAGCTGACAGCAGATATACACTCTGTACCAGTCAGAATGACATAACAAGCCTGCTTTTGCAGACCATGTATGAGAATAAAGATTCATGCACATTCAATGTACCAGACAAATCATACGTTGACGCCGATGCATGGCTGAACTCACTTGCAGGACTTAACAAAATACATTGCGAATATATTACATATTCAGGTTTCTGTCAGGTTACTGCGCAGATTGAATACTGGGACAATTATCCGATAATATACGCTTACCGTTCCAATGATATATCAGCTCTCAATGAACAGCAGACTGCCATGTATGACAGATACTGTGATATACTCAGCTCCACTGTATCATCATCTAATCCTGATGTCATCAATGAGCTTACCGTTCATGATTACATTGTAAATAATGTCCGGTATGTTCTTGACCGCAACTCTGACTCGCCTGCATATGATGCGCTTTTTAACGGAAGTGCTTCATGTTCAGGATATACAGAAGTATTTCAGACCCTGATGGATATGGCAGGAATCAGATGCATCCCTGTCACCGGGCAAGCCGGCGGCGATAGCCATATATGGAATATGGTATGCTTAGACGGTCAGTGGTATCATGTCGATACTACATGGGATGACCCGGTTGGAGGGGATGGTACCATAAGACATAATTACTTTAATATAACCGATGATGACATCATGCTTGACCACACAATAGAATCCTGGCATCCGGCTGCCTCAGGCACCGATCTGGCTTACTATAATGTTCTTGGATATATTCTTTTCTCATCACAGAGCGAACTCAATCATTATCTTGCTTCACAGGTTAAGTCACATGCTGCCTCATGTAATTTTATGACGCGCGGTTTCACTCCTGACATCCGCGCGGGTGTCAAATGTGGCAAAAAGACTGTATCTTATCGTGTCCTGGCAACTGAACGCACAGGATATTCAACTTATACCGTTACATTTGAATATTAAAATAACTGCTGTACGCATCTGTCATCCGAACAGAGCATACGGCAGTTATTTTATTGAATAATCATCTGTTACCTTATATGGCTTTGTATAAAATTAACAATTATCTTACGTGTCTCATCCTGTGCCTCTGCGGTCTCAAACTTTCTCTCCGGGTGCCATTGAAGTGCCAGCAGCTTCATCTCTTCAGAGCCATACGCTTCTATCGTATGATTCTGCTCATCTACCGCAAGCACCTCAAAGCATGGTGCAAGCTCTCCCTCATATATTACGTCCTGATGATAGTTATTAACCTGTATTATTCTGTCTTCCTTAACAAGTCTTACAGGATGGTCTACTCCTCTCGGTCTTTCAATCTTAAGCTTAGGATGGTAATGGAGCCTGCCGCCAAAAAGAACATTTATATACTGCATTCCGCGGCATGTAGCAACTATCGGTATTCCATGCTTAATACAGTATCGTATAAGCTTCTCCTCAGTAATATCCCTGTGCGGCTGTATCTCATCATTATGAGGCCTGTCATAACATTCCGGCTGCAATGAACCGCCTCCTACAACAATAAGAAGGTCTATCTTATCATCAAACAGCTTCTCTATATTCCTGTTATGATTAGATACCGGCTTAGGTATAAATCCCATAAGCTCATAAAAACGCATGTATGCCGATTCAAGTATGTCTGTAGGGTCTCCGTATGCGTTAACGCCTTCTCTCTGTGTTATGAGTGCATGTAGGTTGTTATACTGGATTCCCGGCTTAATCTCTCCGTTCTTACAGTCCAGTTCAAGATAATCCATCTTGGATACCGCATTATAAATCTTCTCTCCACAACCTATTGCAGCAGGTATATCGAACTCTGCACATCTTATTGCCATGTGTGATGCCGCTCCGCCATATTTGGTGATAAATCCCTTAATATTCTTGGTAAATATCCACTCATATCCGGGGTCTGCCTTGGTAAGGACTACTATCCTGCCTGTAATATCCGCATCCTTGTCATCCTCAAGCATCACAACCTCGCCCTCTATCCTCTTGGATGTAATAAAGTTAGGTCTTGCCTCATATACCGGAATAATATCAAAGCTCAAAGGTGATAGAATTACCTCAGGAAGCAGCAGTGTTCTGTATTCACGGTACTGCTTACGTCTTGTATACGCAAGTTCAAGCCATTTTTCCTTAAGAGCCTCACTCTGTACATCTTTTCTGATTGCCCTTATATCCGCAACAGAAAGCCATGACAGGTCTTCAACCCGTACTTCGGCAATATTGCCTATCTTACGTATAAGTTCAAGTACAAGACTGAGCGACTTGGTAAATTCAAATTTAAAATACTCTCTCTGCTCTATTCCCTTAATAAGAAACTTCTTAAAATCCTTCTCAGGTATATCTATTCCATTATCATCAAGAGCTTTTTTAAGCGGTGCAAGGTCAATATCAAGGTACTTTGAATTCTTAGGTGTCTTATTCCTGGCAGATACCGGCCTGAAGTTCATGGCATCATATCTTTCTGAACGTATATCATAAGTATCACTTCTCAAATGCCCGTACTTGGCATAGAATTCCTCGCTGCTCATCTTATTATTGGAGAACTGTTCAAAATCATCATTGAATGCAGAAGAGACCGTAGATATTGACTTCATGAAGCCGTCAGTCTCCTCATGTGAGTAATATCCTGCCTCTGAAAGTGTTCTTATAAATGACCTCGCAATAAATGCAATTCTTGCCTGTCTTGCAAACTGCGGCGTACCATACGTCTCCAGTGTATTAAGAAGTTCGAGTATTCCCTTCGCAATCTCATATATTCCCGCATCCGAACGGCGCAGCTGCTCCATCTTATCACGGCACTTATCAAGAACAGCCAGCGATTCCATATCCTCTTTTATAAGCCTGTCCTGATTGTTGACTGCATCTATCGTAATCTCCTTGACAGCATCTATCAGTGTACGGCGTTCTTCCTCAGTAAAGCCATACTCCAGCATCTTAAGGCTGTTCTTCTCCGTCATAAAATCATAGCTGCTGTAGGCTATCTCAAACTCTATCTTGTCATGTGCCGACAAATCCTCTTCCAGCCTCTTCTGGTAGAAATCGACAAGCCTCATCGCAAGACCTTCTGAAACCGATGCCGGTATAAGTGAATAAAAAGAATAATTAAGGTTAATATACGGCTTATTACCTACCTGATACATAAGATCCTGGTCGAGCTTTCTGTAGCCCAGCTTATTAATTCCACTGTTCCATGCATTATGTGTGATAATCTCACGATAAAGTGAATAATCAAGTGTCTTTGGATTAGTTCCTATTATCTCAGAAGGATTCCAGAATGCCATATCCGAGAGCTTCATGGTACGTCCCGTGATTATATCAACCTTACGTTCATACTGCTCTCTTACTTTCTTCTTAAGCAGGAAAAATGCATGGTCATCCTTAATATCTGTCTCATGGTAACCTGCCGCAAGCGGTCTTACCTGAAAAAGTATTATCTCATTATTACTGTCAATAGCAAACTCGATGTCAAGCGGTATACCTTCTATAATATTCTCTACTTCCCTGACTGCCTGTACAAGGCTCTTCCAGTGCGGAGGAAGCTTCTTAGGCATTATATCCTTGGCTATCCAGAGCATCTTACCGCCACGTCCGCTTGTTACGCTGTCTGTTGAACCCCTGTCATCATAATTCACAAGATAGTATGGTCTGTCTCCCTTAAGATCCCTTGTAAATATTACACCGCTAAGACACACATCTGTTGCCTGCCTCTGTATAAGTACCTGCTCACCGAGTACAGATTCCATATCTTCCTGATATGACGCGATTACCTGTTCTACCGAATCCTGAATCTCCTCAAGACTTGCTGAATCAACATCCAGAATACTCTTGTAATGTCCTGCATTAGAATACTTAAGGGAATCTTCCTGCGTAGATGAACTTCTAACTACAATCCTGCTGCCCTCAAAACGTTCCCTGATTTCCTGACATACACGCTCTTTATCCCGCCAGAAATCCTCAACTTTAAGAATATACATCTTCTCTATTCTTGCTTTTTTTATGAGATTCTTCATCGCATAAAGGGTGTTGGCCTTCGTAGAAATGATATTACCTGTAATTTTTTCCATATCTGCCTCATTTCCTGATATTATCTGTCAACATCGTCATAATTATCATAAACACATTTAACTATATATGAATTATAAAAAAAATGTGTCTTTTTTGCAATAAACTTATCCTAATAAATCAAAATAAATCAATAAATATTGTTATTTTAATCATCCTGGAATATAATCGGAGTATCTTACGTGATATTATTAAGAAAGGAACATACATTACAATGATACTCGCAATAGACATGGGTAATACAGCAGCTGTTCTCGGATGTATTGACGATCAAAAGATATATTTTACAGAAGAATTATCCACAGACCTCTCCAAATCCCCACTTGAATATGCAATGGGAATTAAGACAGTTCTTGAACTTTACAATATAGATTCTGATAATATAAGCGGTGCAATAATATCCTGCGTTGTACCTTCACTTCAGCAGGTGATAAGCAGGGCTGTCCAAAAAATAATAAATAAGGCTCCGCTTATAGTCGGTCCCGGACTTAAAACAGGTCTTAATATCAAGATGGATAATGCCAGAGAGATGGGCAGTGACCTCATCGTTGATTCTGTGGCAGGCATCAATATATATGGTGCGCCGCTGATAATTATAGACATGGGGACAGCCACTACGATCAACGTAATCGACAATGAGCGTAATTACATCGGAGGTGCCATTACTCCCGGAGTGAACATTGCAATGAACGCACTTTCTTCAAGTGCGGCACAGCTCTTTAACGTAGGACTTCAGGCACCGTCACGGGTAATCGGCAAGAACACAGTTGAATGTATGCAGAGCGGCATTATACTCGGCAACGCCTCATGCATTGACGGAATGATTGACAGAATTGAGGATGAACTCGGCTATAAGACAACCATTGTTGCAACCGGAGGTCTCAGCAGTGTTGTAATTCCTCATTGCAGGCATGATATCATTATCGAAAAGAACCTTCTTCTTATGGGACTCAAGCTTCTTTATGACAAAAACGCCTGAACCACAATGACACCGGGATTAAAGCGGTATGTTTATATACCCGCACTTCCCGGTGTCATCTTATATCTGAATGTGTTTATTTATATCTGTATGTGTTTATTTATATCTGTATATGTTTATTTATTACATCCGCATGTCTTATCAAATGCAGGGTTGAATGCATAGAAGTTACGTGCATCAAGTCTGTCCTGAACTATTCTGAGTGCCTCACCGAATCTCTGGAAATGCACAATTTCTCTCGCTCTTAAAAACCTGAGCGGCTCTGTTACATCTGGATCACAGCTAAGTCTCAGAAGATTGTCATATGTTGTTCTGGCTTTCTGCTCTGCTGCCATATTTTCAACAAGATCCGTTATCGGATCACCTGTCGACTGGAACTCCATTGCCGAGAACGGCACTCCGCCCGCCGCCTGCGGCCATACCCCCGTTGTATGGTCAACATAATATGCCTCAAACGGTGTACCCTTAATCTGGTCAACTGTAAGATTGCGGGTGAGCTGGTGAACGATTGTGCTTACCATCTCAAGGTGGGCAAGTTCTTCCGTGCCTCAATGTTATATGTGGCTCTCTCTCTGTGATTGAAGGCATTTTTATTATTTTTTTGTCACAATCTGTGACATACGACTTTTTGCCTGTTCTTACCTGTTTTTGGTGTCTTTATAACGGCTTATTCATGTACTCATCTTTGAACTGCTCATAGTCTTCTGCGAACCTCTCAGCCATAAGAGCCTTATTGACTTCGTATCTTAATGAATACTGAGCGTACCACCAGTCAACTTCTGACGATTCTGGAACTCTGTTAAGAATGTCTACAAAAAGTGTATATTTAATCCAGCGCTTTACGCCTTCTTCACTCTCCTGAAGCCTCTTAGTGAATTCATACCAGTCAAGCTGACCTGTGCTGAGAAGTTCCACATAAGTGTCCGCATCACCGATTTCACGTCCGAGCACTGTCAGTGCGTATCTGTTCACCTCATACTTAAGCTGTTCCCTGCTGATCTCTCTGTTCATCATATCACCTCCGTCAAAATCTGTCACGTTATTATCTGAACTGCTGCCATCTTCCGCAGGATTGTCTGATTCATCATCCGGCTTATCCGTGATGTCTTCCTCATTCTCATCCGGTTCAGCGGCAGGGTAATTGGTTATTGCAAAGTAGCTGTGCCAGTCAGTCACCGTAGCTCCGGTGGTCTCGTCGCCCCACCAATGCGTATTCTTATAACCGCCGTTGCCCCGTGTATCAAGGTGCACGGCATTCCCCATGTAGCCAATGCCCTGTACTCCGATGTCCTGAGCATAGCAGCATATATACCTGCCTGATATTACATCTCCCTCAGAATCAAAGAATACAACATCTGCCGCCATTCCATACGCATGCGCATCCCTGTCACTGCCACCGATTGAACGGCAGTATTCTCCCGGCTGTCTGAAGCCGTCATTGATTACAGCTTTTGAGCAGTTAAAGTGCTTATAGATCTTTTCAAGCATGTCAATAAGCGCCTCATCCACAAGAACCTCATCCCAGTTATTGCGGCTCTGGAACTCATGAAGTCTGAAATGCGCAGACAACTGAATGTCGCCTGCGCTCATAAGATACCTCTTAATCATCGTTACTGCCTCCCTCTTTCAGTATGTCAGCCTTATCCTCCACCTGTGACTTAAGATTGCGGACAATCGGCATGAGGAACGGCGGAAGTGTAACGCCTATATCATTGATATTCTCAAGGATGCTTATAATCTCATTGCAGATAATCCACACCGCAACGATGCAGGCAACCAGAAATGAGAACGGCAGTGTTATGCCGACCGCTCCGGAGGTATATGCAAGCAGATTATCAATGACAACCCCGACGCCAACAAGCAGCCACATGCATATCTTCTTTGTAATTCCCTTTATCCCCTTGTAAGAATCAATCTCCTGATTCCTGTAATGTGATGCAAATATGCCTGTCGCATAGTCAATCACATTGCATACAATGAGCAGTATCATAGGTATTGCAAGCACTCCCAGCCTTCCTGATATAATTCCGCATAAGGCAATAATTACCGCCTTGATCTTTTCGTATCTGTCCATATTCTTTTATCCTTCCTTTTCTGTTATTTTATATTTATTTGTTGCACCGGTGCAATTCTCAGAGCATACGCATCACCTCTTCCATATGCAGCAATATTACGTTCTGCTGAATTGCCTGAATACCGCAGTTGATGCGCTTCCAGTTACTAACTGTTCTGCAGCTTTGTAGATACGCATTCCACGGGGAACATATATGTTTCTAAAGTTAGCATATCCACTCACACCATCTGAGAACATTATCTCATCAACGCCATTTCCATTTTTGTCTTCGATGCGCATTCTGAGAAATTGTCCTGCATAGCCATTAATAGCTGCTGTCAAATATCCATCCGATTTAGTAATGTACGGATTAGCTGATGTATATGAATAGACATTTATAGCGCCATCAAAAACTGTGTCTATATTGTCATACTCGCCCCAGCCTGTCCAATTAGATCCGTATCTGCTGCGTATATACATCTTTCTGCTGCTTGCTGTTATGTATATCTGATAACCGCACGTGCCATATACCCAAGCAATAACATATCCCCAGCCCCACGCTCCAACCGGTGCATGTTTGTCTGCCGACCAGGGATACTGGGAACCGCCATTGACTACATGATATCCGATTGTAATGTTATCCCAGTCGTCGTTCGTGCTGATTTCATCTCCATACACGATTGATGCAACCGCCTTATTCTGCACTGCATTAGTACTTGCTGTAGACAGTGCCGTATCTACTGACGGCTTGTCAATCAAGTCTTTATATGAGCCTGTAAATGCAACATTCTTAAGATCATTGAACCACTTGGCGATCTTACCAAAGATAGTTGTCAATTTCTCGCTGCTGACAATATTCGCCCGTGAATCCGCCTGTGTGAATGTCGGACGCTGTTCATTCGTAGCAACATTCGGAACATTGCCAAGTCCGACATCTGCTGCCGTAGTGCCATGCGGATTACCCGTCTGCCGACTGTGGTCATATGCTACCTTGCCATAATCGCCCCTGAACGCTGTTGACGATGTCTCGCCAAGGGCAAGGTCACTTCCTATCACCACATAACGTGTTCCGGACCAGCGGTACGTCCTGCCGCTTGTGATGTTGCCGGCCGATACATCCACATATACCTTGCCGCTCTCAGGTACAATTACAACTCCGTCTGTTCCGACAAATTCAGTACTGTTGATATACTGTCCTTCAATTACATCATCAACAAAGCTCGGAAGCTGGCTTGCAGGAACAAAGCCGTTCTCATCAAGTCCTGCTACACCCAGTGCGGCTCCGACCTGGCTTTTAAGAAGGTAGTTATCAGCACCGGATATTTCCTTTGTATGCTCATAATAGTATTTGGCACAGTCAGTATTTTCTCCCTCTCTGCTGCCTGTACCGCCCACCGCATAGCTCTGGCTTAACAGTGCAGCGGATTCACTGCTGCCTTTGCTTTCCTTTGCTCCTGCTGCGCTTTCTGACGCTTCTGCTTTGGCATTTTCTGCCGCTTTCGCACTGACTGCTGCCGCTTCTGCTTCCGACTTCGCACCGGCTGCTGCACCTGCTGCTGACTGTGCTGCTTCTGCTGCGCTTAAGGCTGACTGTGCAGCTTCTTTTTTACCTGCAATGGCATCTGTAGCTGATGATTCTGCCCGACCTGCATTTAATGCAGACTTTTCTTCTGATTCTGCCGCACCTGATGCCGACTGAATAGCTTCTGTCGCACTTAATGCTGCCTGCTCCTTGTAAAACCTTGCATTATCTTCATCCTCATTCTCCCTGATGCCGCTGCCGCCGACTGAATAACTCTGTGCCAGTTTGGCATCATAATCAGCGTCATTGGCACTTGATGCAGCTGATGCCGCACTTGATGCTGCACCTGCCGACTGTACCTTAATCTCTGCAAGGTAATCCGTTCTCAGATGCTTCTCGCTGATACTGCCTTCCTTAACTATCGCCTTAACCTTACCTCCCTCAAGAACGAAAGCGATGGTATCACTGTCAAGGAACTCATACTGTGTTATGAGTGCCGACATGTCTATCTTTTTGACGGTACCGTCATCAAGCGTGATTACAAGCTGCTGCGTCTCTTCATCGAAGGCGAAATTGACCGCTATCTTCTCGAGCAGCGTATCAAGTGTCTTTGTGCTGCCATTAACCAGCGTAAATGTGATTACGCCTGTTTTTTTATCAAGCGAAACGTCTTTAAAAAGTCCCTGCGCATCCGTCCTGTCAAACTTTGCCGTATTAAGTGCAATCACACGGTTGTCCAGTTCATTAATCGCATAATCACCCGAATTAAGATTTGATGCGCTCAGCGGTGTCTTTTGGGACGGCTTGTTTTCCCAGTTCCGTCTTGCAAATACTTTCTCCCAGTTAAACATTTTCTTCCTCCTTCCTCTCTTTCTCATAAAGCTCCTGCTCAAGTATGCGCTGTCTTTGCGCTGCATCTCTTACCTGTGCAAGGGCATTTTCCATATAGATTTCCAGAATGTAAAAAGGGAGTCCCGAGTTATTGCAAGCTTCACTGACTCCCTGACAGAATTCTTTTATTCTGATTGATGTTGGTTTGTCCATTCCTGCCTCCTTACGCTCAGGCTTCAACACCTGTGATGACTCCGTTCTGCACCGTCACTGTCCATCCGTTTCCTGCGGGAAATGTTCCCCACCAGCCGTCAGACAAGTACTGTACACCGGCAGGTACTATCGGATTGCCATTGCCATCTACAAGCGAGCCGTATATGGCAACATTATTAAGATAGCTCGTTGCCGCATTGTAAATTCCGTGTGCGTTAATGGTTACTACCTTTTCCGATTCGTCCGATTCCACCCACAGACCTACCCTGCCCCTGATTGTACCTGTAGTGATGTTGTCACCGTTAATTTTTGTAGTTCCTGATGCTGACAGGCTGTTGAACGTAACATAGCCCGACAGGTCGATGTCAAGCGCTTCCATCTTAATCTTTCCGGCTTCCTGATTAATCTCGGATATCACTTCGCCCTTTTTTACCGTTTGCGATATCCCCTCGGCCGTAATTTTGACAGTGGCGGATAACTGCTCCTCAGCCTGCTTGGATCTTTTTACTTCTGCCGTGATATTTTCCGCTGTCTGCGTTATCCTGCTTGACAGGCTGCTTTCCGCTTCCTGCGCACGCTGAGTTTCTTTTGTCACCGCACTCTCTATCGCATCAGCGGATATTTTGATTGATGCGTTGTATTTCTCAATGAGTTCGGCACTGATATTCTCTTCAGCTGACTGTGCCCTTGATACTTCCGCCTCCAGTGCATCATCGGTACGCTCCACACGTATCCTTGTCTTATAGAGGGCGGAATTAAGTCTTTGCAGACTGTCCGTAAGACTTTCCGTTATTCCGTCAAGATACTCAGGGCCTGATGCAGCATATGTATCCTTTAACCCCTGTATGCCTTTAAGCGTTCGTGTCATGATGATGCTTTCTATCGTCTTTCCGGTACTCGTCTCGAGAACAAATCCGTCTCCTGCCTCGACATAAGGGACACCCCGGCAGTATACTTCCATCGGGATATACTCAATGTATTCCATGACATCCAGTAAGTTTTCGGCAATTGTCCGAAGCTCATCAATGCTTTTTCCGATGATGCAGAAGTTGTCCTGTATAGAATAGATGTTGTCATCGGCATTGCCAAGAAGATACTCGTTGCCGCCCGTCTCTTTCAGCTGTAGACCGTCAATCTTCCGGCAGATATAATCCTCATAATCACAGGATATATACGCTGACAGCACTCTCGCATTGGGATTGCTTCTCGCATCCATGGGATATAAGTCCTCTGACGGATACAGGTCTTCTGACGGATACAGTGAAGACACTCCTTTAAGAGACTTCCATATGAACTGCCCCTCACGTGATATCCTGCCGAATACGCCGTTAATCTCACACAACTGCTCCATAACGGTACGTCCCGTCAGCGTCCCCGATGTGTCAATGTTTTTACCGACAATAACGCTGTCATTGACCAGGCTCACATCCTCATATGGTATGCCGACAAAATCAAGAAGGCTTTCTCTTAGTTCCTTAACCGTATGCTTCGACTTTATATTGGGATACAGACCTTCATACCAGTCTGACACATCGATATCAAGCCATGTCATCCTGTCATATCCGGTAAGGATTTTATATCCCATGTTGGCTGCCATCTTCGGCTTCGTAATTGTAAACAGCCCGAGCGGAATTGCCGTGTCGGCTCCTTCCGCCCGGATTGTCACCTGCATCTCAAGTCCCGACACGGCATTAACTCCATCCCTTACCTGTATGCTTATCTCTGATGCGGTACATGCGCCAAATCTGAGCCTGCCTTCATCACAGAGCGTTTCGGTAAATGAAAGGCTTTCGCCGTATATCCTGTTATTGGTGATATCTTCTATGTCTGTTCCCGGGAAGCTTATGCTGACAATTTTCCGCACGGTATCCCGGTCATACAATTTTTTATGTTCGTCTGATATCTTGAGCATATTAATCTCTCCATTTCCTAGTACTCAATAAGTGCAATCCTTATACCACTGTAAATGATTCCGTCTTCTTTCAGCTGCTTGTACTTGAATTCAATATCCGGAAGATAAAATGTTCCTGATGAATAATCACTATTTTCATCATCCCAGTACTCAACATCAACCATCCGCTGCCCTTCATGGATATAGCTGTTTCTGAACAGGTCCATGATTTCATCCTTTTCCGCCGTTTTTAGCGGAGGTGTCTGAAACTCAATCTTTGTCCTGGTATGAGGCAGTGTGGTGCGGTGGAAGTATCCATCCGCATCACTGTAATCATCCTTATCCGTCCTCTGATTTGGAGTTGCCGTATAAGTGTCCGCTATTATGTATTTTGTTGGAAATACATTCCCCGATATTTTTAAAATATATCCATTGTAGCTCATATGTCCTCCTCATCAACTATACAAATGCAGGATGCCCTGTCTGCTGCCTGTATGCCTCATTTTCCGTGCGTACAACCCTGAATATCTTCTTGGAATCTCCTTCAAGATATACCTTTACTGTTACCGGCTGTGGGTTATCAGCATTATTGTCACTGCCCCTGTTCTTTAATGCCTCTAACGCTGCCTGCTTTGCCATGGCTTCCATCTTGTCTTCAGGAGCCGTAATCTCGCCATAATAGCGGTTATCGCCGATAATGGCAAGCTGTGGTGTGTTGGCTCTCACGTATCCGCCATTGGCAAGCATTGGTATCTCAGGGATATTAACCAGCTGTACAGAGCCTGCAGGAATGATTTCTTTTCCTGCCACGCTAAATCCCTCCCAGCTGATATTCAGCTTCTCATTGAGCCATGTGATAAGCTTGTTGAACTTTTCTGCTGCCGCATTGCATGCGTTTTTAAAAATCTCCCGGAATGCATCTTTAATTCCTGACATTCCTTCAACCCATTTATCCTTTGAGAACCACGGCTTAACCTTTTTATCCCACCATTCAGACATGGCATCGCCAAATTCAGAAAACTTTCCTCTGAAGCCTTCAATTACTCCCAGCAGAATATTTTCTCCAATTGGCTCCATCTCTGTTGCAGGGCTGTGTATTCCGAAGATGCTACATATTCCGTCCCATACCGCCTTGAATAAATCGTTTATAGGCTCTACAAAGAAATCCAGTATACCGGTAAATCCAAGCACAATTCCTTCAAGTATGTTAGTGGCTATACTTCCCCAGTCCTGCTCTCTGAATGCTTCCGCAGCCATTCCAAAAGATTCTTTTGCCATTGAGAACAAGTCAAGCGTTTCGTTCCAGTTAAATATTCCTTTAAGTCCTTCTGCTAACAGTTTGCCTGCTGCCGGGAAGAAATCTCCCTTTAAAATTGAATCCCACAGGTATGCCATCTGTTCGCCAAAAGACATATCTATTATTTCACCGGAAATTTTAGTATATATTTCCTGACCAATATTCCATCCGGCAAATGCCGCCACTATTCCGCCTATGATACCGGTAGCAAGCATTGTTCCAATTTCTGCTGCCGTTCCAGCTCCAATAACGGTTGCCACATCCATAGTAAGTATTCCGCCAATTCCGCCAAGTGAAGCCCATGCAGAAGTCATAGACGTAACAAGACTGCTGCCCATGATGGCTTTGCCAAGTGCCGGGGCTATCTTTTTCCCCAGTCCTGTAAACTTTAGCGCACCAATGGCGGTTATTACCGCTGTTTCAATCGGTGCTGCCTTGAATGAGCCAAACCAGACCTCAGCTATAGCTTTCCATATGTTGAATTTCAGTTTAAAGCCTGCTATAATAACGTCTTTCCAGTTAATTCCTGCAAGATATTCTCCGATGCTTTTGCCAAGCTTTTCCCATTCCACATTATCTATGGCATCTGCAAAGGAATTGAAAATACCGGTCACAAGCTCTGATGTGTCCCGTCCTGCATGGAAATAGTCACCAGCTTTGAAATCTTCAACAATTTTCTTTATCCTGTCAAAGAATACTTTCGTTTTGCCTGTTATGGCATCAAACTTGTCTGCAAGCTTTTCATCATCTGCATTGATATTACCAAAGTCAATGCTTTCCCCGGATGTACCGGATGTACCTGATGTGCCTGATGCCTCGTCCGAACTGCCTGAAATATTGTTGACCTCATCATAGCTCATTACACCTTTCAGTTCTTTTGCAGCCTTCTTGGCGGCATCTCCCACCCCGCTTGTGGCACTTTCAAGTGAGTTGGCCGCATCTGTAGCTTCTGACAGTCCGCTGCTGATTCCTGATGTCGATTCTTCGGTGTCATTTCCCGTTATATATGCCGTGAAGCTCTTAAAAGCATTGGCAAGTGTCTGAAGCTTTCCAATCACACCATTGATTCCTTTAATTATTGGCGTGAACAGATTTATAAACCCCTGTCCCAGTGTTGCCTTTAACGAATCAAACTGCAGTGTAAGCACCCTTATCTGGTTTGCCCAGCCTCCGGATGTCCGCACAAAATCACCGCTGGCCACTGACAGTTTCTCCTGCACGAACTGATATCTTAATGCCACCTTTTCAGCTTCCGACATGGAATTTGTAGTCTTTCCGAAACCATTTTCAAGTGCATACGCATCAAGCGCTGCCTGTGTCATTACCACACCGAGATCCTTTAATGTTTCCGTCTCTCCGGTAAACACTGATTTCAGCTTTGTGTAGGCTTCGTCCTGCGTTATATTATAGAACGATGCCACATCACCGGAAAGTTTGGTAAGCGTACTGCCCATCTCATATGCTTCTCTTTCACCAAAGCCGAAAGCCTTGGACATCGCTCCGAATGTTCCGGTATACTTTTTTGCCATCGTCTCACTAAGTCCAAAACTTTGTGCCGCACTCTGGGCAAACTCATTAACCTTTTCTTTCATTGACGGGAATGTGACATCAACAACATTCTGTACTTCCTGAAGGTCGGATCCGAGTTCAAGACACTGTTTTGTGAAATCAGTTATTCCTTTTACAGAAAATGCAGCTGCAAGAGCCAATCCTGCTTTTTTTGCCATATTCTGTATTCCCGCCATCTGGCTTTTGTATTTCTGGCTGTTAACCACAAGATCAAGCGCTATTTCACCTATCGCTCCTTGTGACATCATTTCACCTCCCTGCTTTCCTAACTGCACATAGAGGCAAACAAAGCTTCCAGATTGCTCATTTCAGCATCATACTGCTGCTGTGTCATGCTGCTGGCACTCTTTTCCTGCCATTCATTACGTATGCGGTGCTGCTCTTTCGTGAATCTCTTAAGCACTTCCGCATCATCCTCTGCACGTATACTTACTACACGGCCAAGAGGTGTGTCAGGTCCAAGTCCTGCAAGCAGGCTCTTAAACTCCTGCCATTTCATGTCATTAAGCTCTCTTGTAAGCCTTATCCCATACTGCGCCTGAAATGATGATATTATCAGTTCATAATCATCAATTATGTCGTAGTATGGGTCTGCACTTCCCCCGTGTCATTCTTATCCCTTCCGGTTGCAATATCCATTGCTATGTTAATAACCTTGATAAAGTCCTTGTACTGCAGATGCATTCCGTCTATGACTTCCCTGTCTTTTTCGCCAATCAGAAGCTCATATGCTTCAAGGCTTGCTTCTATCTCGCTCTTGTCAGCATCCTGCACTATTGCCATAATCTTCAGCATTGTTGGTGCGTCTGAATTAACTGTAATCATATGTCCTCTGATTACCATCACCGGATTTTCGTCAAAACTAAGTTTATCTGTAATATCTACTATCTTTGCCATGCTTTTCTCCTTTACCGGAGCGAAGACCGTGATCTCCGCCCCTGAACAATTAAATTAACCTGTTAAATGCCTGTTGATGACGTTAATGCCGGAGTAAATGTCGGCTCGCCGTAGCAGATTGCCTCAAATTCCAGCTTGTCAATATTAGTTGAGTCACCGCCGCCCGGTGTGGTAACATTAATCACTACATCACATGCTACCTTTGCACCGCTTGTCATCTCCCACTCGAACTTTGTCATTACATCCTGTCCGAATTTCCATGCAAGGCCTGCAATGTAATCATTGCCCGCATCGCCTACGCTTCTCTTGCCGCTGAATGTCCATGACAGCTTTTTGCCTGTCATAGATGACTTCGCCCAGCCTGCAGCATCCATTGCATACCATTCTTCAACCGTTCCGTCAATTTTGGGTGCAAAATTTTCAAGGTCCTTTGGCATTACCATTTCTTCTGTAGTACTTTCAAGCCCGTTCGTGCCGAATTTGAACTTGTTATTATGTACCGGATATACTTTTCCCTTCATTGTTATTCCTCCTTGTTATAGATAAAATCAAGCCATATCACATATTCGTATATGCCTGCATCATCAGTTCCTACATCCTGCGGCTCAGGCACCTGAAGCTGAATATATCTGACATCAGTATTATTGATGTTGATGCCGCTTATTCCTTCCATCTGCTCGAACAGACTGAATGCCGCCTTTTCTGCCTCATCCTTGTTTTTATTCCAGTGAATAAGCAGCGATACCGGCTTTATTCTGTAGGTACCATATTCAGGACCTCCGAGTGTTGTCCTCGGTGGTCCTGATGCCGGCCTGTTGTATACTCCTATTGACTTTGGCTTTTTGTTGTCCATCTTGCCAATATAGACATTCTCGGCAATGCCAAGACTGTCCACATATTCTCTGATATCTTTTAGTGACAGCATTAAAGTCCTGCCTCCCTTTTATAAAAGCTGCTGAATGCCTTCGGTACAAAATCAGCCCTGTTACCTGTCTCCATCCAGTCCTCATACCAGTTGCCTTTTGCATCCGGATTCTCACTTTTGTCGAAGTGATACTCCGGATGATAGTAAAGGCGTCTGGCATATGGTGTTGAAGTTACTATTGATACTTTCCCAGAATCAGACTGCGAATAATCGACAAATGTACTCTCATTCTGCATTGCACCCGTATCCCTTGGCATTACCTGCGCCTGAACAACTTCCGTGTGCAGTGCTTCCCCGGTCTGTTCAAGTGCCTTCGATACTGCCGCATTAAGGCGGTTTATCATACCTGTGTTGATCTTGACAGTGGAGCTTACCTTAACCATTACTTCACCTCCAGCGATGTGTAATTGACAGTTCCGTCAGGATTACGTGCCTTGCTTCCCTGTGCAATGATGCGTTTTTCACCATGTATCACAACATATCCACATCCGACAGTCGGAAATTCAGGTGCAATGTCTCCGGCAAAAAGTGCCGTTCCGGTAATCTGCGTCAGTTTCTTCTCAGCTGTTAATACCGTCTTTGCCTTGTCCTGATAATTGCATTTTGTTTCAATGTCAATTGCTCTTACAGGATTACTGCACTCGTCAACCTCTTCTGACTCAAGATGTACCATGATATCTGTCTTACACATTCTTGCCGGTACCAGACACGGATATTTCATACACAATCACCTCGCTAACCTGCAGCACAGACCTGTCTGCGACAAAAGCGCATACAGGTCCTTACGCATTGCAACACCTTTGTCCATATGTACATTCCATGGACTTCCAAACTGCATCGATGTTCCGTTAATGCTGTATGATGATAATATGCTCTGTATTGCGTCATCATTTTCATACTCAAAATCAGCCTGCCGGCATGCAACTTCCTTCACCATTTCCTGCTGGAAAGGCGTTAAATTATCAAATCCCTGACTTACGATTCTGTTGTAAGTCAGGGAATCAATGTGATGGCATGCCATTTTCAGATATTTATCAACGCTTTCATCAGGAATTGCAGTCCCTTTATATTCGTTCCTGTAAAACTCCTTATCAACGTACAGCATATCAGTCACCAGCTTTATTCTTTGTACCTAAAGCCTTAAGCTTTGCCTTCAGCTCCTCATTTTCTTTCAGAAGCTTTGCGTATTCGCTGTAAGCTATCTTCTTTGCAGGTGAATACTCGAGCAGCTTGCCGGAATCATCATAAATATCAAATCCTTCCTTCAGGTATCTGTTTTTTTCCTCTTCAGTGACAATCTTATATATCTTATTTTCCTTCTTCGCCTTCATATCATGCCTCCGCATTAATAATGCACGCCTGCTTTAATTCCTCATCAAGTCCGAAAGTACCGTTGTATCTTCTGTTCTGATACAGATAATTATCAGCCACTCTCGAATCATGTCCCGGAGTGTATGTGTTAATGTAAGCATACTTGACACGCGATACCTGTGCCTCCGGATCAATGAGGATGTAATTAATCTGCTTTCCGGAAGCATCAGCCTTATAACCTTCCGTGAAGTCATATGCTGTCTTGAAGCGTTCAACCGGCACTGTTTTGATTTCCTTCAGGTCATCAAGAGTATGCACTCTTCTGTCAAGTGACTTGCTGCCGCCGCTTACCTCAAGTGTTCTCTGGATTCCATCAGCGTTCTTTAACTCCCTGCGGTATGCTGCCGTGCAGTAAAGGATACATCTTGACAGGGGTACGCCTGCATTTTCAAATGCTTCACAGTTTTCATCAAAGTCCTCAAGGATATTAGCGCGTGTGATGACTGTGTTTCTGATTACTGCACCCACTCTCTTCGCTTCTGAATAAAGCTTTGAGAATGTATAACAGTCAAGCTCCGGAATCGCCTGCTTTTTCTCAAATCTTGCCTGGATATTGGCAATCGATACAATCTGGTTGGTCTCATCAACGTCCATAGGATCAATTGCAAATTCAATGTCTCTGTCATGATCAAGCGACTTGGTCTCGAAGTCATTGGAATAATTGCCGCTGTTGAATCCCAGCGTCTTACGGTCATGGTCCTTATAACCGCTTACCTGCATGCGTGGAATCTTAATCTCCTTCGCTCCTGTGACCTTGATGTCCTCATTCGTGTGGTAGAGTGCATCTGATACCAGCTCATGTCCGTACATATCACGGATTCTTGTGTCAAACTGTGTTACATAATTCAATACTGCCATTGTTTAATTCCTCCATTTTCTTACTTTTTTACGCCAAAAATGCGGTCAAGCTCGTTATCAACTGCACCTGCTCCGCCAGAGCCTCCTGATGCTCCTACCTGAATGAAGCCCGAAGCACCTGCCTGCTGCGGTTTCAATGCCGGCACATCCTCCATGACCTTATTTAAGGCATTTTTGATTGTTTCGGTGTTAATCTTTCCATCCTGCCCTACAGCCTGGCTTAAATCTGCCATCTTAAGCACGTATGGAATTGTCTTGGCATCAATTCCGAGTGATACTGCTGCCATGGTCGCTTCGCTCTGAATCTGTGCCTGCTTCATTGCATCGTTCGCTTTATCAAGCGCTGTCTGCATGGCATTTACATCCGGCTGATTGGCCGCTTTCTGCTCCTTAAAGGATGCAATAGCCTGTTCAACTTCCTGCTGGCTTAATCCCTGCTGTCTGAAATAAGCCTTTAATGCCGTCTCTTCTTTTGCAGCAAGTGTCCCGTTAAGCATCTGCTGAATCTTGTCATAGTCAATTGACTGCTGGCTCTGGCCTCCTGACTGCTGCCCGCCATTCTGTTCATTTGCCTGCTGGTTTGACTGCTGCTGGTTTCCGTTCTGTCCGTTTGGTTCGCTGCCGTCTTCGGCAAAGAACTGCAGGTTGTACGGAAGCATTGTTGATTTGTTCATGTGCTGCTCCTTTCCGTTTTAAGGGTGTCGCCCTGTTAAATCCATTGTCTTCGGTGTCTCCGGCCACGCAGCTTTTTTGGTCTTCTCATGTTTGGACCTGTTTTTAGGCATATAAAAAGCAGCCCTTTTGGACTGCTTAATATCTAAATTATTGTTGCACCGGTGCAACTTTGGGATTTGTGGAATTTTTTGTATTAAAAAAGCACCCTGACATTTGCAAGATGCCTTACTTCTTTTCTTCAAATTTAATACCATTGCTGCACTCTTTAAGCTGACTGGGATTTCCATAAAGTATTTCTTCAGGTATACCTTCAGGGAATGCATCACAGCAGCATTTCCAACCATCAATATTTTCCTTTTGATGTATGCAGTTGTCACAATCATATCCAACACAAACCATACTTACTTACCTCTTACATACTTATTATATAAATCCATTGCTGCTTTTGGAACTTTTGAACCACGATAAATCAACACTTCCACTTCAGCAATACATTCAGCACCATCACGCAGTGCATCTTGGCTAATTCCTTCAATACCCATATTTTTTAATTCTTCATTCATGGCTTCAATTTCTTTAACTGATTTTCCATAATATGCTTTTGCATGACCGCATTCATGCGCAATAGCTTCTTCAATGGTTTGTGGAAGATTTGATTTTGTTCCTGCTAACAATGCATTAACTTCATCAACTGTCTTTCCACCAAGAATACGACTGTTTACATTTAACTGTGTTAACCCATTAGTTCCATTAAAAATTTGAAATAAGGCTTGTTTTCCAGTTTCATCATTGTAGAATTCACCAAAATGTGCTTCGAAAATATACATTCCACCACTTTTTTCAAATTCTTTTATAGTATTACCTATCACAGCAGATACTTCGTCTTTTATTTTATTTGAAGAAGCCATCATATTAAAATCATCAATATCTAATGATTTAATTTTACTACTTTCCCCAACTTTTTCAAGTGCATCTTTGGCAATTTCCTCACCCGCCCTGGCTTTCCAGTCGGCTGCCCTGGCTGCATATATTTTCTTATTATCCTCATCAAGCGAATACTTTGACATCCTTGAGCATTTTTCATACTGCTGCCTGGCGTACTGCTGCTCCGCTTCCTTCTTATTAGCCTGCCTTACGTTCTCAAGTTCTTCCTTGGTCCATCTGTCATCTGCAGTGGATATTCCCGGAAAATATGTGGTGTGGCTGTCTTTGCATCTTGGATGGTACAGTCCTGCTGCTATTGCCGTGCTCATAAGAGGATATGATCCGTCTTCCGGTTTTCCTCCGCTCCATACATCATCAATCAGTATTTTCCCCACAAATGGCAGACATTTGGGGCATGGATTTCCACGTTTGTTGATGATTACTGTGGATATTCCCCATTCCTGACGTTTCTCGCCCTCTCCGGTAAGATATGCCCTCTTGCAGGCTGTCCTCACTGCCATATCTGCATAATCCTTAAGCGTATGCCTTGCTCCATTGGAATACTCCACACAGTTAAGCCCTGCACGGAGCATGTCCTTTGTTGCCATGTCCACAGCCTTTTCATATGTGCCGGCGCCGGTGTTGGCAAAAACCTGCGCATTATATATTATTCTGCGGTACTTATCATTGGCCATTCTCAATATTGCCGTCTCTGCCTTTTTCACATCGTTTACAGTTGCTTTCATAAGTGCTTCAAGCTTTCTGTCATTAAGACGGAAGAACTGCCCCATTACTCCCTTTGGGCCTTTCTGTGCTTTGAGGCCTTTCCTGATTGCTTTAAGGATTTCCTGTTCCTGCTCCAAGCCTCCTTCAAGTCTTGACATCTGGATCAGTGCTTCTATTTTTTTATTAATGTCCTTGAACTGTGCCTTATATACCTTTGCACTAGTCTGCTTATATACCTCAAGTGACTTCAGCTGTTCTGCCTGCCACATTGACCAGTTGAAGCCCAGTTCGTCTTCTTCAGCTTTATGCCTGTCGAAATTACGTATCATGGATGATATAAGTTCATCCTCAATAGCAGCAAAAGCTTCGCCTATATCATAATCCATGTTTACACCTGCCTTTACTTATCCTTATTGGACTTCACATTAAATCCTGCTGCCCTGTACTGCCTTGTGAGGTTTTTAAGCTGTGACATGCTTGTGCATCTGTCATTTCTCAGTTCGGCATATCCGTTTCTTTCCACTGCGTATATTCCGAATGGCACCTGTTCGCTTGCGGTCTTTAACAGCCCCCTGTACTCTCCGGTGCTCATGCTGTAAAGGTTATTTCCCACTTTAACTTTCATTGACTTCAAATTCTCCCTGTTTTGTACTCATGTCAGGCTCTGCAATGTGTTCTATTCCCTGTTCTGCTTTCAGGCGCATTATCTCTTTTTCCTTTTCGCTTTCGTCTATCGTATCACCATAAAGCTCATTTACCACACGGTCTATACTCATCACTCCGCCTGTCCTTGCCTTTGACAGTGTCTCTATCTGGCTTTCAAATGACGGATTGGCATACTCTCCCCAGTCTATGAATACATCCACATTCTTTACCGGCTGTTTGTTAAGCATATACTCTGCATTCAGGCAGGCTTCAACCACCTTCGGAAGATTCTTCTGCAGGGTTTCAATTACTGCATTTCTCGTATAAAGCGTGGTCTTTTCCTTTTCACGCTGTGCTTCGGCATTATCAAGCTTCTTAACATCTATACCCAGCGTTGAAGGACTTATTACACCCTGAAGACATATATCAAGTGCTGTACAGTAGCTTGCTACATAACTGTCATGCGGTATGTCCGGCTGTTCCGTTGTGATTGTGTTTTTGGCGCCTTCCGACATGTCATTGTCGCCGGCGATAAATCTGTTATCGAACGGATTTGGTGACATCGGCTTTCCGGTATCCATGTCTCTCGGGATATATGACTCTGGAATATATGTCTTGGCTCTTCCTGCCCTTACGGCATCCATCCACTGACTCCACACTTCGTCAAATGCATCAAACGCATCTATCTTGCCGTCAAAGATTGAGCCGCCCCTGTTCTCGTATTTTGTACTCTCATAGACTTTGATTGGAACTGCAAGCATTACATTATTGTCAAATTTCACGTCATGCAGGTTCTGGAACTTTTCGACCGCACTCATATCAACCATTTCTTCATCCTTGTAAAGCTTATAGATGATATATCCATGTCCGTAATGTTCGTGAAGTACATATATATTACTGCCTTCTTTATGCCGGCTCTTGAATACGACTTCTTCCAGACGGCCATATTTCCTGACAATCTCAATCCGCTCTCCCGGATACCATTCAAGTATCGGATGAGGGCTTACTGACGTATCGATGATTATCTTAAATGCACCATCTCCAACTACCAGCATGTCCGTTATGCTTTCCTTAACAAGCTTTTTGAAATCGTTCTCTTTATCAATCTCATCCCAGAGCGCCTTCTGCAGTGCATCCTTGAATTCAAAATCATTCATTCCGGTCATTACTATGCCGGTAAGGCTCTTTACCATAAGCCCCGGAAGCCCTGTATGGATTTTTCTCATCTCCATTCCCTTTGAGCATTTGCTTGCCCAGAACTTATACTTGTCAGCATATTCTGCTGTCTGGGAATACATCTGCTCAAGCTCATTGCCATCGCCCCGATACCATATCCGGTTTCTTATTGCGTGAAGCTCGAAATCCATAATTTCATTAATCTGTATCCCGTATGAGCCTGCCGGTGTTACATTAAGCCAGCTGCGTATTCCCTTTTTAATGTTTTCGCTCAATTTCTGTGTCCACCTCACTTCTTTTCCTCCTCAAATCCTATTGCAGTCCTGTACGGAATCCATCCGTACTGTGATGCATTGATTGTATGATCGTGTCCGTCCTCAGGTGCATCCTTGTCTTCCTTCCAGCTGTACTTATCAAGCTCATCAAGATGCGCCGTGCATGTATCGGACACAAGATAACATCCCTGCTGTATCCAGCCGAGCATGAAGTTGATTCTGTCAATTATCTCAACCTTTTTGTAGCTGTCATTAAAATTATAGATGCAGCCGTGCAGACGCTTGTATTTCTTCAGCTCCGTTATTGTTGCCTGATCTGCGCAGTCTATAAATGTATCTTTTGCAAAGCCCCAGTCCTTTCTACAGCTTTCAAGAAAATTAATGAACTTGACCGCTGTATCTGACGGGGCAAGCGGTTCTGACAGGTCCGCATTGCTATATACCTTATCCGCCAGTATTATCAGTACCCGCTCCGTGGTTATTCCCATGAATATCATCGCTATGGTGTCCGGACTTTTGCTTGAATACGAAGTATCCATTGCGGCTGAGAATTTCCTGAATTTTATCCTGCCGGCCGTAACCTGCTCCATAAGCCATTCTTTACTTACTACATGCTTGCTTCTGTCAAAATTGGAAAATACAAGCCCTGTTGCCTTGCCCCTCAGACCTTCAATCTTGTTCTTCCAGATTTTCGTTCCTTTCGGGGTATTCGTTATTATCCTTGCAAGCTTTTCCTTACTCAGTCCAAGATTGTCCGCAAAAGAAAAGAACCAGTGTACCCATCCGGGCTTTGCTTCCTGGTTCAGTTCGTTTTTTATTTCTTTGGGCGTGTCCTTCTCCCATTCAGGAAGTGGACGGGAACAGTTAATATATTCACTGTATACCGGCAGCGACGGATCATCCGGATTAAGCGTTGCCATCATATAATCGCAGCGCATTGATGCTTCTCTGACAAATTCTATATTGGCAGTGTTAATCTCATCTATGTACAGGCATCCGTACTGTCCGCCCAGGGCGTCCTTCCACTTGACCTTATTGCCATAACCTATTACAAATATTATCTTTGTGCCGTTGGTTGTGCTGAACAGGATATGCGGCATCTTGTATTCCTTTGAGCCGTTGCCCTTATACTCTGTCAGTATCCCGAAGTCATCAATTACTCCCAAATCTTTGTTGATTATATTCTTCTCTGCCGCACCGGTATCATCAGCTGCTATTATGTGCAGCTTCTTTGGCGATTCGGCCACCTTGAGCATGAACTTGAATATTCCGACAGTAGTCTTTCCTGCTGCCGTTGTTCCTTCGAGAAACTCGACATTTGCATCACATTTTAAAAATGCCTTGTATTTTTCAGAAAGCAACAATCCTTCTGCTGCCATTAACCATCACCACGCATCTGCTTTATAAGATCGTCCAGCTTACTCTTTTCAGTGTCAAGGCTTCCTGATACCTGAACATCCTGTTTATCCCTCCATGTGTCCGGTTTGCGGTTCTTAAGATAAAAAATAGCTGCAGTTGTGTCCGATGGCACATGCAGCTCTTCTTCAGCGTATTCAACCTTTTCCTCTTCCCTGACCTTCTTTCCGTCCCTGTACGATACTTTTTTTACTTTTATTGGCTTTTTTAACGTCACTGTATAGCCTACAGCCCGCTTGAACAGTGCATTTTCTACCTGAATATCTGCAACTGCCTTGTCCTTTTTTATGGTGTCCGAAATGTCCGGATACTTCTTCTTCCACTCATTAAGTGTGGAGCGTGATATGCCCATATTATCGGCTATCTGCTTGTCTGAAAGTCCGTCTCTTGCCCATGCTCCTATTTTCAGCAGACCTTCTTCAGTTATCCAGTATTGAGCTTTTCCTTTCGCCATAATCGGACACCTTCCTTTCTGCACAACAAAAGGCACCGGTACATACCGGTGCCCCTGTCTGAGAGGTTTTCATCAGTTGTCATGTCTTTGTACTACTTCTAGTTTACATATTACCACATTTAAAACGGACAAAACGGACAACTTTTGTATTTTTTTATTTTTTCCGTATATCCGATGTATCAAGTACTATTTAGGAAACGGTCAACCATCTTTCTGCATCCGTCCGCAGTGTTATTGCCTCCCATCCTGTCAGCAACCTGAAGCCAGCTCATATTCTCGATATACCTGTACGCTATCATCTGCCGCATCCTGCTGTCCGGCACGTCATTCAAGAATTTCTCGACCTGCGTCTCAAGCTCTGCAAGCTTCTCATCCCTGTCGATTAACTGCTGCCGGCGAACCCTCAAGAGTGTCTTCTGCCTGCTATAACTTTCATACGGGAAGCCCTCTATCGTGTAATGGTGCATGTTGCCCTCACCGCCCCTGACTGTGTCCTTGACGCTGTATCCGCTCTCCTCCATATGGTCTATCTGCCTTTCCAGCGTGGCTACCTTAGCTGCTATGTACTCACGCTCTTTCTTGACTGCGGTGTACTGGTCTAAAGCCTCTTTTAAACTCATTGTCCCTCCTAGTCTGCTACAGGCTTAACAAGATGGTTCTCCTCGACAAATGCCCTGAGCTGCTTCTTGGATACGCCAAGCTCTCCGGCTGTCTGTGTAAGGTTAAACGGTCCATCTGTGTACAGCGCACGTATCTGCGGGATGTCTGCTTCCTTGAGCTGTCTGTCACTGCGCTCATAAAGCTTTTTGCAGAAGTTATCTACTGTCTTGGTTGTCTTGTAGCCGTATCTGTCAGCTATGTCCTGAATGCTGTATCCGTCTTTCAGAAGCTGGAGGACCGTGTCTTTATCCATCTTGCTCTTACGCTCCGGCGGCTGGTTATTTTTTTTAACGGTCGGTACTGCTGCCGTGTCAGCTCCCGGCTCTTCTGCATCTTCCGCTGCATCAGCTTCATGTGTGTCTTCCGGCTGTGTATATTCTGCTGCCGCCGGCTTCTTTCCTGCGTTCTGTACCGCTTCAAGTGCCGCTGCCGCCAGATCAATGTTCCCTTTTATCATATTTCGCACACTGTAAAGCAAATCTGCACGCTGTTCTATGCTCAGCGCTGATGATGTATCCACAAGCTCCCCGTCTTCAAGAAGCAGGGACACCTCTGCCTTGTCCATAACCTTTAACACGGCATTGCAGCTGTCTATCCTGCCTATCTGCTCATAGATTCCATTTACTACCTGCTTTGCTCCGTCAATCACTTCATTAATTTCTCTCATTGCTTTCCTCCTCTGATTTCTCAATTATCTGATAAGACCTGATACACTCGTTAAGTCCTACATTCCTGTTAAGCTTTTCCTGCGCCATGTTAAATGCATCCTCATCTACCCTGTACACGTCTACAAGCCTGTTAAATTCCTTCAGATAATCCAGCACTACGCTTGGCGGCATGTGCATGTAATCCGCCATTGCGGTTGCGCTGGCTGTGGCGACAAGCATAAGCTCCTTGCTGCACATTGCCCTTGCTACTGCCGTAAGCTCCGATGCGTCAACGCCTCTTACGCTGTTATGTATGCCGCGGTACCTGACTTCCCGCTCAAGGGCTTCGATGCCGCCCTTGCGGGCTATGCGCAGGGCATATTCAATGCCGGCGTTGTATTCTGATATTTTTTTATTCATCTGCTGCCTCCTCTCATTCCCTCAGGGAACATCTTTGCAAGATGATATTTTTTAAAGTCCTTGAGAACCCTGACGGTTTTTGCTTCTTCTTCCTGCCTTTCATCTAACAGCCTCATAACTTCGACCACATACATCTGTGTCATCCTGTCATCATGCAGTATCAGTTCAAGCCTCTCAAATGCATCTGTCTGTATATTTATTCCTGTCTGGTTCTTATGTAAAAATTCCGGCAGTGCCTGTTGTACCATCAGATATACATACTCAGGATCATACTGATTATCAGTTACAGTAAACACGCAGTATTTGCTTTCTACTTTCTGACAGCTTCCAATGTACATCATCTGGCCGCTTGTAGCCGATACCTGTATTGCAAAGCATCCCGCCTGATATATTCTGTCCTGCTGCGCACGCTCCCACGTACATATTTCCTTTATTCTCTTCCTGCTGTATCTGCCGAGTTCCATAACTGCATCACCTCCCCGAATATATTTCTGTAATCTTCCCCCGTGAGTTCCTGCATCATCCGGGCTATCTTGATTTCTGTCTCACGTATCTCCCGGTCTGTGTCAAGTATTGATTTTACAAGTTCTCTGACATCCGGAAGTTCTTCAGGTTCAAACGTGTCTATGTACCTTGGAATATTGAGATTGAACTCGTTTTCGCGTATTTCTTCCAGCGATACTCTTCTGGCAGTTTTCTGTATATACTGCCGTTTATGACAGGCTTCCGCTATTTCATGTATCTTTTCATTTTCAAGCACATTCACCTTTCCCTGCCTGACGGCATATCTGCTGAAATCTGCAATCCACACATCATTGCTCTTTATTTTTGACAGGCAGAGCATGACTACCGGTATCTGTGTGTTCATAAACATGTTGTCCGGAAGTCCTATAACCGCATTAAGGTAGCCGCTGCATACCAGCTGCTGCCTTATCAATGCCTCTGTGTTGTTCCTGAATAAAACTCCGTGAGGCAACAGGACATAAGCACTCCCCCTGTTGCCAAGCCTGTGCATGATATCAAGCACAAACATATAATCAGCCTTGCTTTTCGGCGGCGTGCCCCATCCTTCTGTCCTTATATCCGGTGTACCGCTCCATCCGAGTGAATATGGCGGGTTTGATACCGCTGTAAGGAATCTGTTCTCCGGCAATATATCAGTTTTCTGTATATCACTGTATTTATCACCACGTGTAAGGCGGAATATCTCTGCCACACTTCCTGTAAGAATGTCCTGTCTTATCGCATACCCTGATATATTCCTGATAGTGAGATTAAACAGCAGCATTATGAAAACTGTTGAGCTTTTTTCAACACATACACAGTTCTGGCATCCGTTTGATATAAATGCTATTGCAAGGCTTCCTGTTCCCGCGCACTCATCAAGGAACAGTTCATTCTTATCAGGATTTGCAATATGGACGAACAGGTCACACAGTGATGATGGTGTATAATCCTGTTTCAGCTGTTTTCTCTGTGCTGCCTCCTCCTGATAAATGTCCCTGATAAAATCTCTTTTTATGTCCGCACCATTTGCTATTATCCTGTCAAAATATTCTTCCCTGAGATGCTTGTGCGGCATAATCTCAGCAAGCTTCTTCTGCAGGTCATATATCTCATCTATTTCAAGTATTTTCCTGATATCCATTGCCGCCTCCCTCTTTTTCATACGGCTCTGGCAGCTCCATCCATGCCTCCGCATAATGTATCTTTGTATCATCCTTGAAGAATTCTTCATGCATCTCGTCATATATGCCGATTACAGGCACAGCCTTGCTTGCAACCGATATCAGTATGTATCTGTCATCGTCCGGGACGCTGTCTTTTGCTGAATGCCATGCTTCTCTAATCGGTCTGTAAGGGATACACTGTTTCTTTTGCTGTTCGTCCGGCACAGTATCAGCCGCATCTGTGTCATTCTTATTGTTTTCAGGAACCACCCCCGGATAATCTCCCACATTCATCTGTCCCCTGAGCTGTTCTTCTTCATGTTTAACTGGATTATCCGGCTCTTTTTCCGGGCTTTTTTTCGGCTTGACGTCCTGTCTTGTCACGGTAACCTTCGGCTTCTTAACCTGTGCTTTCTTATCATGTTGCACCGGTGCAACTTTGGCAGTTCCCGGCATGTCCTCCCTGAACAGTGCCTTCCATTTGCTTTCCACTGTTGGCTCATCATGTGCAAAAAGCTTCCCATACAGCTGTATGAATCCTTCTCCGGAAATCTGCTCCCGGTCTGAGGCATCTCTCATGTTTACCACTGTAATCCCGTCAGCTTTTACCGACACCATGAACTTGCCGGCACCTGATACTCTTGCTATGTATACCGCCTCGCCTGCCGGTGCAAGTATGTCCAGATATTTCTTCCATTCCGGTATGCTTTCCCATAACTGTCTGTACAGCTCCGGTTCGTTATGCATCACCACATAGAATACCTGCTCTGTCTGTGTAAGTGTGCCGGCTGTCGCATCTTTGGGCTCTGCCAGCACTTCAAGCGGGGTTACCTGCTGTTCCGCGTCATATTCTTTCTTAATCGTGTTTATCTCACTCTTGGAATATTCCGGGGATATCTCATCATTGATTCCGTCCGGAAGCTGCAGCATTATTGCAAGCTTGGCATAGCCGTAGCCTTTGTATCTGTCCTGGAGGCGGTCCGAATTGCCGCCTTCCGAGAATCTGTCATTTATGTTTATGAACCTGCTCACCATCGTCTTGTCGATATTGTACTCGGCTGCTGCCATATCATTGATACCGGCATATCCTGAGCCTGCCAGTATGTCCGGATTGTCCCTTGCAGTCTTTAGCAGAAATCCGATTCTTACAAAGCCTTCCGTTGTCCTCGTAAGCTCCGTGTCAAGTGTCTGCTTGAACTCTTCATATCCTGCAAATGTCTTTTTAAGTTCTTCCATGCCTGCCTCCTATGCTGATGCTTTTACTTTCTTTGGGTTAAGATGCTTTACAAAGCCTTCAAGGAAGCCTTCAATCTCTTCCCTGTCAGGTTGTGTGTCGTGTATCCCGTACCACTGCCGTATCCTGTCTCCTGCAATCTCTACCGTGACATATGGCACATCAGGAGCCTCCACCCTTCGGACAAAAAGAATGTACCCTTTGTTATTGTTGTAGTTCTTCATGTAGCTCTGGTATTCACTCCCCACGCAGTGATGCAGGATGCGTCCTTCCATGACTATCTCACCGGCATCAGCCGCGGGCCGTATCATAAGCCCGCCCTGCTGCCATGTGTATCTTTTACTGATTTTCATGCATGCTTCCGGGATTTTTGGATATATGCTTTTCATCCGTTCCACATACATCTCGTCCTTTTTATGCTCATTTTCAATCCTGAGCCGTGTATACGTTTCATGCAGTCTCCGCGGTCTCAGATATATCTCATTGGTCATGTCATCGCCTGCTGCCTGCCTTTCATGCAGGTAATCCGCATACTCTCTCAGTGCTTCCCTGAACTTACCTCGATATTCCTCCTTATACCTGCTGACTGCATTGTATAATTTGTCAATGCTCTGATAACCGAGCAGCATGTCACACTCCTTTTCATCACCTCTTGCAGTTTCGTATATCGCCTGCAGCCGGTCATAATGCCTGCGGCTGATATCCCTTGAGACTGCATATCTGATCATTTTCAGAGTCATGCATTCATCATGGCCTTTTTCAGCTTTTTCAACAAGATATCTGAAATCTTCCTTTGACAGTTTCAGTATCTTTGCAGCCTCTGTTGCACTCCTGTCAATTTTTCTTGTGCGCCCCTGTACATACATGAGACGGCGGCATATGCCTTTTAGCCCGACTTTGTACAGTGCCTCTGTCTGTGGACAGTTTGCATACGTCACAAGTGCCTGGATGACTGCCATGTTCTTATTTTTACTGCTGTCACAGTTAAGCAGCCTGTACATATTTTCAGGGCAGTACCTGAATGCGCTGTCCGCAACTGCTTTCTCCCTGCCATACTCAACAGCAAGCCCGCAGATTGCCACACTCTTTGCCTTAATCCAGCTGCCAGAGTAGGTTTGTATATACTGCCTGTCCCCTTTCCTGGTTAAAATAATCCGTCCACGTTCATACGTGTCTATGCTTATGCTGTCTGTAACGCTCCTTGTCACAATTGTCCTGAAGATTCTTATTACAAGCTTTTCCCCTGATGTCTGGTACAGTACGGAATCAAATTCCTGTCCATATGCCGTGCACTGATTCATATACCCTATCGGACGCAGGCGCCCTGCTTTTTTGCACACAGGGCATATATATGCCTCTCCATCCCTTGGAACATTCTGCAGCTCTGATATTCCGGTAAGTGGATCACGCACACGCAGGTTACGTGATGACTGTCCACCGCACTGTAGGCACCGGTAATCTGCGCAGCTTCCGTGACGCTTGTACGCTATCACGTTGCATACGTCTATATTGTTCATGATGCGTGACCGGAATGCCTGCGGTATATCGTCCGGTATCTCTGCAAGAAGCTTCTCCATTTCCTCCTGCTCCTTTTTCTGCTTTGCCATGTCCCGGCGTCCGCTGATATCATATTCATACCTGAATATTTCATCCGCAATATCTCCATCCGCATATCTTTTTTGTTTCTTAGTCCACCTTTTCAGCAGCCTTTCATGTGCCGGTGATATGTGTGCCATTGATATTGCCGTGTTGTATGGATTATTCCAGCCTGTCTTCGCATCCCATATCCCGGTGCCGTAGCTGTAATGTGCGTAATCATCTGCTGCCAGCGCAATCCTGTATGCTACTTCCCCGTTCTCAAACAAATCTATGATAAGGTGTTTTTCATCCTTTATTGTTGCTTCCTGTACGGTAAGCATGTCTTTTTCCTGTATCTTCGGCTTTACAGGTTCAATTGCGAGTACCGACTTCTTTTTCACTTTTACCGCCTCCAAGATAATAGTCACATATGATCTTTTTCACCCTTGCCATTCCGGGGATGCCCATCTTCACACTGGCAGTGATGCCTGCTGCCTCGACAATGTCTTCGTCAACCTCATATGCATTCTTAAATGACCATGTAAGTATCTTTGCTATGCAGTCTTTTAAGTGCCTGTCCTTTCTCCGGACTGCTGCTGCCATATCCGGGTTGTCCATGCACTGTACACGGATGTAGCTTACCCAGTCTTCAACAATCTCGACAGGTCTGAGCACTGCCGTCTCAACTGCAAGCTTTCCGTACGCCGCGGTCAGGGGTGTGCACAGGCTGTCTGTAACGCCGTCCATGTAGTCCTGGACATCATCCTCATCGATGCCGTTCTCTTCTGCCAGCTCCTTAAGTGCTCCTGTGTCACCTTCCGCCTTCTGTCCTGCTGCCGCAGCATTTAGCTCTTCTGCCGAATCAAATTCTCCAAATGTATCAAACATATCTGCCTCCTCTATATCCATGTTTCCACAATGCAGGGTTCGTCATCTGCTCCCGGTGCAAACGGAATCATTCCCGGGAATCTCCGGATTATGTCCGCACGTATTTCCTCAACTGTTCTGCGGCGTATATGGACATTAAGCGGATGTCCATGGTCGAACAGCCTTGCTACATACCAGCCGGGATAATCTGACGGACTGGCGTATACTGTTACACATGGCATTGTTATTCCTGATATGTCTGCATTGCGGAATGTCCTGATATTGACATCACTGCTGACTGCTGCCGGCATCCTGTTCAGAAACTCTGCCGCAAACAGAAGATATCCGCACCATATGCTCGGTCCATGCTTTGCTATGTACTCTCTGCGTCTGTCTGCCGCTGCAATCTTCTGCCTCTTTAATCTTAATTCTTCTTTTTCACGCTCTGCCTGCTCTGCGGTGAGTTTTTTTATACTAAATTTTCCGAACTGCACTCCCATTTCTGCATATGCCCTGAGCGCATCATCCTCAAGGCTTAAGAATCTTCTCGCATCCGCCGGCTTCAGAAACTGCTCTGAACCATTCTCTGTGTCTGTAATCCTGTAATAAAACATCCTGTATGTACCTCCTGGTTTGTATGATATTAATTCTTTTTTTGGCGGGGCTCTGACGTACACATGCATCACTCCCCGTCCTCTTCCAAAAATGTTATTCCCAAATCCTCACTTTTTGGCTTAAAGTCTAAATGCGGCGGGCTGTCTGACATGATGAAATTGCGGCCGAACACCGCCATCCATTCCGTAATTGTATGCGTCCTTAAGAATGCCCTCTGTGCATCCTCCTCCAACTGCTGCCGGAGCCTCGCGTTATGGTGTACCGCTTCCGGTCCTTCCGTGTGGTGCCGCAGGCACAGATACACCTTAAGTCCGTACTTTTCCGACAGCCTTCTGTTGGCACGCCCGAAGATGACATGGTGCTCCTGCAGGTTATCCTGCCGGTCATATATGCCATACAGCTTTGCACACAGATAACAGCAGCCATCTGCCTTATTCTGCATGATGCTTTTCATTGATTTTCAGATGCAGCCTGCGTATGTCATCCCTCATGCACTGCCGGTATGTATGGTGCCTGTCTTCTGCCCGGACTGCTGCCGTCTTCTGTGCTATTGCCTGCCATTCGGCCGCATTTGCTATCAGGTCCCCGCGTGCTGACAGATAGCCGTTATTCTTCCAGCGTGGAAGGTATTCATTGACCGCCATGTTGAAGAACCTGTTCGGCGTGTAAAAAGTGACCTCGCATTTAGACTTTAAGCGGTTTACAGCCTCCGCCGCTGCCTGCACGTATGATGTGTTCTCCGTGCTGTCATCAAGTTCTGTATGCTTCGTGAGTGTCACAGGATCCTGTCCCGGCTGCATATGTACTTCCATGATAAATTCATAGACGCCTGATGCATGACGTGGTCCCCGCCATGTGCTCTCAACATAGATATTCACATGCTGCATCACTGCCTCCTTTCTGCTTTCGTTTTATTCGTATCTCCGTGTAGTGTATGTAACTGTAGCCGGTGTATGGATTAACACCGATACATATGGAATTCTTTTCAATGTAAAACCCCGGATGCGGCTTCGGACCGTCACGCAGTATCTTCCGGACAGTACGGCGTGAGTATTCTTTCTTCACCGGCTCCGGGCGGACAAGATTGCGGGAGGAGCTGTACTTAATCAGCTTCCCCCTGTCAGGTTCATCGAAGAGCGACATCTGCCCCTCTATCTCTTCCGGCTCCTTTACTATGTACTCAGCAAGGCTTTTGAACCCGCCGCACTCATATGTGCTTGTCCAGTTCACCCTGCCATGGATCCATAGTCTCTGTATAATCCTGTCAGCATCCGGTACACGGTTGGTCAGAAGATGTGTGTGGATGCCTCCCTGTGTTCCAAGTTCAATTCGGTATATGAACTTCAGCGGAACATTGAGCTTTTTATACCGGTCACGGAGCTTCCGCAGGAATCTTGTAAGGTCAGCCTGTACATCTTTTACTTCCTTACGTGTTCCTGCCGGATATTTGAGTGTGACCCACAGGTCACCTTCCCTGAAGTTTGCCTTGATGAGCCTCCTCATCCGTATCTCTTTGTTTCTCTGGTTCTGCCTCTTCACCTGCTCCGGTGTTGCCTTGCGGCGTGGTGCCCTCTTCTCACCCTTTGCACCATACCTGCCGGCATACACAATATCTGTCTCTATGCTGTTGTCAAAAATCCATTCGTACTGTCTGTATGCCATGCTGTTGTCCTAACTTTAATATACTTATATAGTTATAAAAATGAGCCGCCCGGCCCCATGTTTATTGACTTTGCAGCTCCAAAATGGTATACTATACATGTGGTTTAGTTTCCATTGCGAAACGTCTGGGGCTGATGCTTTTTGCCGAATGCATCAGCTCTTTTTAAATGCGACTCTTTCAGGCATGCTGTGTTCATATGTGAGGTTGCACTTTATGCACTCCTCATAAGCCTTGCATACCCATTTATCCACAAATCTGCCTTCTTTTACCTCTTCCTGTATGTCTCCATGCCGTCCGAACAGCTCTTCCCTGACCGTGTTATCAAGCTCAATGAAGCTGGCAACTGTAACTGCCGTGTCATAACAGTACTTAGCCTTGTAATACTGTCTATCATTCATTGCCTGTGCGAAGATGTCCGGAAGTTCCCGGAGCCTGTCCACTATCTGCTCACTGTTTAACATTGCTTCCTCCGTAGCCTATCCATGCAGGACATCTACTATCTCTACTACCCTGCCATCCTCAATTACAAACTCAAATCCAAGCTCATTGAGCCTGTCCAGATCATCCACCGTGGCCTCGCCACCATAAATCAAATTAGTATCCATCGTTCTTTTCTCCTTATTATTGATAAAATTGACAACACTTATCTTGCCTCAAACTTCTCTGCAAGCTCAAAGATCTTATCCTTGGCATCGTAGTGATACACATTATCTGTAAGTTTTTCCTCCGGACTTACCTGTGTAGCATTCACATCCTGTACCATATCTCTCAGAGAATCGGCATCCATTCCACCTTCATCAGGTACTAACAGAATTTCATGGATTGATGCAGGGAGAATATAGAAGTCTCCACCAAGCTTCTCAGCCGCCTGATCCATAAAGTCCTGGTATGCCAACACCCCGGCGCCGAAACTCTTATCAGGTACTGTTGCCACATACACCATTTCATTCTGCATTTCCGGGAAACCAAACATTTCAAATGCTTCCTCTCCCATCATTTCTCTCATAAACCCGCTCATTCCCTGAATCATCACCGGTCTGATTTTCGGTGCATTCTCCAAAGCATCTGCTTTCAGCTGCTCATGGCTGACTCCCATGCAGTTCATCAATTCATTGGTCACAAGGACTGAAGATCTGCCTGCTTCGTTACTTTCAAGGACAAAGCGGTAGACAACTGCCATGTCCTCAATATTTTCATGGGGAATCTTTGCAAGCAGCTCTGCATTGGCATCCGCTGAGATGACCTCAATGGAAAGCTTGTCCTTCATTGCCCCATAATTGGTAAGCTCTGCAACATCCACAGAAGGGATGTTTTCCAGCCCCTGTACAATGACAAGCGTTGACTCTGCAAGGATTCCGGCATAATCTCCTGTGCGCTGGTACTCCGAGAAAGCAGCCTCAATATTGAAGCTCGCACCGATGTTGTTATCTCCCTGGCTCACTATCAATGACTCATAGCTCACATTCGCCTTCTCGACGTTATGAAAGCTCATTGATACATCTTCAATGCCTCTCTCGTAAAGCTTCTCTTTCAGATCTTCTGTAAATGTCTCTTTGAATACTTCGTAATCCATATTTATTTCCTCCTCTTCTAATGTTTCTGACTGCTGAAATACCCGGTATTCCTCCGAAATATTCTCTGCAATTTGTCATAAGGTGCCAGCCCTTGCCCTTTTCTCTGCACGCTCTGTTATCTGCTTCTGACATTTAGTCTTTCAGCGATACCTTCGTGAATTTCTATCATTTCCTGCTCATCTCCTTTCTCCTGTGAGGCATCCTGTCTCCTCTTCAACCCTGATAAGGAATCTCGCTGTTGCCTCCTCAAATGCCTTGCGGCGTTTGGCTCTCTCCTCATCTGATATATCCGGAGTGTTCAGCACTACAGTACAACCTTCAAGTTCTATGACTCTCTCCATGCCGTTCTCCTTTCATGTTCTGCTGTATCCTATGCGGTACAGCTTGTCTGCGTTACTCACTCTCCAAAGCCTTCCACATTGCTATCACAATGTATCAGTTTACTGACAGCCCTCTCTTTTTTGCCTCTTCCTTAAGCTACTTATACAGCTCATCCGGCATTCGTATAGTTGTCTGCATCATCGCATCCACCTCCTTTGTGATACGAAAATGATATCAAAACGAAAGAGGTTTCCCGATGAGCGACAGTTCAAAGGTTTGTCAAACATATTGATAATTAACTTTAAGTTAATTTAGATGGCAAAAAAATATTATCCATTGCAATATTATAGATTCTGCACATCATCTCTAATTGCGCCTGCTTTGGAATAATTCTTCCATTTTCCCAATTTACAATCGTCTGCTTGGATACTCCCATCTTTTTGGCAACATCCGTCTGTGTTAACTCAGCATTCACCCTTGCAGCAGCAAGGCTAATCTGCAATGTCTCCAACTTTTATCATCTCCTTTCAGATTCCCCGTATAGCCGTTAGGTCAGCTAACTCCTCTACTGTTTGCTATCATCCCTTTTTATTAATCTGTACAGTAATACAATAGCTGTTGCGTTCAGCATAATTTGTACCATATCAAGTACACTTTTCAGCGTTTCCAGCATATCTTTCACCTCCTGATGATTTATATATTGACAATAATTTATTTTAAAGGTATTCTTTCATCAAGGGGAGATTTCTCTCCCCCCACTCTTAATCAAATAATTTACTTATAAAGTCAATTAAATGTGTTAAGAGTTCGATGATGGCAGAAGCGAGGAGAACATTTGCGAGGTGTTTTTCGCTTCTGTTTTTTTCATACCTTTTCTTAGACATTTCGTTTTTCTCCTTTCCTTTGATGAGTTTATTATATATTAACTTAAAGTTAATGTCAATACTAAAAGTTAATTTTTTTTACTTTTTTCTTGCTTTTAGTTAACTCTCCTATTATAATATTATTTAGGAGGTGGTAACTATGTATAATACAGAATTTGAAAGCGCCATCAATGCTCAATTTTCAAAAAATCTCCGTTTTTTTCTTGAAAAAAATGATTTAACACAATTAGATTTTGCAAAGAAAATGAATGTAAGTACTGCTACAGTATCCAATTGGTGCAAGGGAATCAAATCTCCCCGTATGGATAAAGTAGATTTAATGTGTAAGATATTTAACTGCTCTCGTTCAGATTTAGTTGAGGATAAAGGAAGCCTCATTGGTAAGGAAAAATCAAAAAGCATACTTATTCCCGTCCTTGGCCGCGTAGCTGCCGGCATACCAATAGAGGCTACAACCGAGATAATTGACACCGAAGAGATTCCGG
>OKTX01000007.1_pt1 | contig 198400 bp, 147 predicted proteins | sample 1606261 | NCBI WGS metagenome assembly OKTX01 (sample SAMEA3879543, study PRJEB24766) | human gut metagenome | biome: human-associated habitat; feature: feces | place: USA | collected 1985/1987 | reverse complement strand
TGTTTGTTTTTTCTCTTTCTGTTAGAGGGTTGAAATGTTCTTTTCATTACTGTATCTTGTTTTATGTTATTATTCTCACGAATTCGGGCTGCAAAAATAGATACTTTTTTCAAATAAACCAAGAGATAACTCATTTTCTCTCAAAAGTTTTTGTGTTTTTTACCGATTTCCATTACTTTTGCACTCGCTAAGAGACTTCAACGAAGTATAATCTAACATAATAACATAAAGACAATAAGTATGATTAATGCCCAAGACATTAAAAACGGAACTTGCATCCGTATGGACGGCAAGCTTTATTTCTGTATCGACTTCCTGCATGTAAAACCGGGAAAAGGTAATACTTTCATGCGTACAAAACTGAAAGATGTTGTTAACGGTTATGTACTGGAGCGCCGTTTCAATATCGGCGAGAAACTGGAAGACGTACGTGTAGAACGCCGCCCACACCAATATCTCTATCACGACGGTGACAACTACCAGTTCATGAACCAGGAAACTTTCGACCAGATTCCTATCGACCACGACCTGATCAACGGTGTAGATTTCCTGCTTGAAGGTATGGTAGTAGATGTGGTTTCCGATGCATCCACCGAAACCGTTCTTTACGCTGACGTCCCCGTTAAAGTCGTACAGAAAGTTACTTATACAGAACCCGGATTAAAAGGTGATACCGCTACCAACACCTTGAAGCCCGCCACTGTAGAATCCGGTGCGACCGTACGTGTCCCGTTGTTCATCAACGAAGGCGAAAGTATTGAAATCGATACTCGTGACGGCTCATACGTAGGCCGTGTGAAAGCATAAGCCGGCAAGACAAGAACAGGCATAGATCCTGTCATCCCATAATCCCCGATTCCCTGCGGCATCGGGGATTTTTTCTTTATCCGCAAAGAAAATGGAAGCGACAAGTATTATCGAAATTTAATAGTGTATCTTTGTGGGACAATTTAGAATATAAAGAGCCATGAGATACTCCGTTATCATCCCAGTATATAACCGCCCCGATGAAGTGGACGAGTTGCTGCAAAGCCTCACCGGACAAAGGTTCAAGGATTTTGAAGTCATCATTGTGGAAGACGGTTCCTCCATTCCCTGCAGAAAGGTAACAGAAGCCTACCGGAAAAAGCTGGACATACATTATTATGACAAGCCCAATTCCGGTCCCGGACAAAGCCGCAACTACGGTGCAGAACGCAGCAGCGGAGAGTACCTAATCATCCTTGATTCGGACTGTATATTGCCGGAAGGCTATTTTGAAGCGGTAGAAAAAGAACTGCAAGCATCCCCGGCCGACGCATTCGGCGGGCCAGACCGTGCACATGAATCGTTTACGGACATACAAAAAGCCATCAATTATTCCATGACATCTTTCTTCACTACCGGAGGCATCCGGGGAGGGAAAAAGAAAATGGACAAATTCTATCCGAGAAGCTTTAATATGGGAGTACGCCGCGAAGTGTATCACATTTTAGGCGGTTTTTCAAAAATGCGTTTCGGGGAAGATATAGACTTCAGCATCCGAATCTTCCAAGGAGGATACCGATGCAGGCTGTTCCCCGATGCATGGGTTTACCACAAACGCCGGACAGACTTGAAGAAATTTTTCAAGCAAGTGCACAATTCGGGAATTGCCCGCATCAACCTGTACAAGAAGTATCCGGAATCACTGAAACCCGTTCACCTGCTTCCCGCCGCATTCACGTTAGGGGTGGCATTGCTATTATCAGGTGCCCCCTTCTGCTTGTACAGCCTGTCACCAATCCTGCTGTATGCCTTGCTGGTAGGCACGGACTCTACGATCCAAAACCACAGCCTGCGTATCGGGATCTACTCCATCGCCGCCTCTTTTATCCAACTTATCGGATATGGAACGGGGTTTTGGCGCGCGTGGTGGAACCGCTGCATCCTTGGGAAAGATGAGTTTGAGGCCTTCAAAAAGAACTTTTACAAATAATCGAGAAACAAGAGACGAAGCCCGGAGACCAAAGGAAAAAGAAGAATACGAAATGGAAAAACTGAATATCAACCAGTGGGCAGAGAAAGACCGTCCTCGGGAGAAAATGATGCAAAAAGGAGCAGAAGCATTGAGCGACGCCGAATTGTTTGCCATCCTTATCGGTTCCGGCAACACGGAAGAAAGCGCCGTATCCCTGATGCAGCGAATACTTGCCAGCAGCGGCAATGATCTGAACCAACTGGGAAAATGGGAGATTCAAGACTTCGCCCGCTTCAAGGGCTTCGGACCGGCAAAGAGCCTTACCATCATGGCGGCCCTGGAACTTGGCAGACGCCGTAACCTGCAGGAACACCACGAACGTCCAACTATCCATTGTTCCCAAGACATCTATGAGCTATTCCATCCTCTGCTCTGCGACCTCGCTCAAGAGGAATTCTGGATACTGCTCATGAACCAGGCTTCCCGTGTCATCGACAAAGTGCGTATCAGTCGGGGAGGCATTGACCAGACTACCGCCGATGTACGCAGCATCCTGCGGGAAGCCTTGCTGCAAAGAGCCACTCAGATAGCGCTGATCCACAACCATCCCTCCGGTAATCCACACCCCAGTCGGGATGACCAGAGACTGACCGAACTCGTACAAAAAGGAGCGCAGACCATGAACATCCGGTTGGCCGACCATGTGATTATCACGGACGGACGCTACTACAGCTTCTGCGATGAAGGGATGCTATGAAGCGGTCAAGGCAAACGCCGTGCCATTTTTTTTGTAGTCTCAAAGAAAATCTTTAGCTTTGTTTCGGAAAAATTGAATTATACACCCTTACGAATATGACCAAATTTGAAATAGAAGAGAAAGTCGTTGCAATGCTCAAAACCGTATATGACCCGGAAATACCGGTCAATGTATATGACTTGGGGCTAATCTACAAGATAGATGTCTCCGACAATAACGAAGTAACTGTCGATATGACCCTGACTGCCCCCAATTGTCCGGCAGCAGACTTTATCATGGAAGATGTCCGCCAAAAGATTGAATCCATAGACGGAGTCGGTTCCGCCATCATCAACCTGGTTTTTGAGCCCGAATGGGACAAGGATATGATGAGTGAAGAAGCCAAGCTGGAATTAGGATTCCTTTAAATCAACTATCATCCGATCATGAAGAATGTATATTTCCTTTCAGACGCTCATTTAGGTTCACGGGCTATCAAGCACGGACGGACCCAGGAGCGGAGGCTGGTCAATTTCCTAGACAGTATAAAACATACGGCAGCCGCCGTGTACCTATTGGGAGACATGTTCGACTTCTGGTACGAGTTCAAGACCGTGGTACCCAAAGGCTACACCCGCTTTTTAGGCAAGCTCTCCGAGTTGACCGATATGGGGGTAGAGGTACATTTCTTCACGGGTAACCATGACATCTGGTGCGGTGACTACTTGACCAAGGAGTGCGGAGTCATTATCCACCGTGAAGCGCTGACCACCGAAATATATGGCAAGGAGTTTTATCTTGCCCATGGTGACGGGCTGGGAGATCCCGACAAAAAGTTTAAACTCTTACGCTCCATGTTCCATAGCCATACCCTCCAGACCCTTTTCTCCGCCCTCCACCCACGTTGGAGCATAGATTTGGGACTGACATGGGCCAAGCACAGCCGCATGAAACGTATAGACGGTAAAGAGCCCGATTATATGGGAGAAAACAATGAGCATCTGGTACTTTACACCAAAGAGTATCTGAAAAGTCATCCCAATATCAATTTCTTCATCTATGGACACCGCCACATCGAGCTTGACTTGATGCTCAGTTCCACGTCACGCATCCTGATCTTGGGAGATTGGATAAACTTCTTCTCCTACGCCGTTTTCGACGGCGAGAATCTATTCCTGGAGGAATTTATTGAAGGAGAGACCAAACTGTAACAGTGCTTTCCAAAACTAAATGATTACGAAAAAGAGCAAAGAACCGGAACATTTCCCGTCCGATCTTGTAATAGTGTCATAACCATTAAAACAAAAAGTTATGGATGATATGATTTATAGAAATGACCCTATTGCCGAAGAAAATTTAAATCCTGACGGACATCCGGCAAAAAATGACCTTGAAGAATGGAGCGAAGAAGTTTCCGAACGTACAGATACCGGCTACAAGGATCAAGAGGTAAAGTCTGCCAAAGAGCGGAAAAAACGCATCCGGGAAATGGATGAGATTATCAAGAAGGATTTGGAATAAAACATACTTGTAAAACTGAAAAAAGAGAAGTGAACCCTAAAAGTTTTTTGCCTGACTTTTAAGGTTCACTTCACTTTTGACAATCTCCTTTTTCAGAATCGTCCCGAATACTTATTTATATCCGGCGGCTTTTGCTATACGTTTCGGAATTTCCGTATTGTCCATCTTGCCCATAAACAACTTGGAGCCTGCCCCCACCGCAAATACCGGTACATATCCGGCTGTGTGGTTACCGCTTGTCCAGCCCACCATGGCAATCTGGCTCATCACCTTCTTGGCAGCAACAGCCAAAGGCTCAGTCTTGGCATAGAGGCTTTCCTCAAATACCACGTGCTTGTTGACAAAAGACTCTTCATAGGCATCACGCAACATCTTCTCCTGTTCCCAAGTAACGGGCAGTTCCTTCCAGAACCCCATTTTCTCCCCCAGGAAGTCTTTTATCTCTTCCCAATTAATAACCTTACGCATCTTGCGCAAATCTGTAATGGAACGTGAGAGGAGATCCTGAGACTGCTTCTGGTTCATCAATGACTTCAGATGCAACTCATATTTGGATGTACCCAGACCGATACCGCCTGTTTCATGGTCGGCTGTAACAACAATCAATGTCTCCTTCGGATGCTTCTTATAGAATTCATATGCCACCTTAATGGCATTATCCATATCAATCACTTCTTCAAAAGCTGTAGCAGGATCGTTGCCGTGGCATGCCCAGTCTATCTTTCCTCCTTCCACCATCAGGAAGAAGCCTTTTTTGTTACCTTTGGTCAGGAAAGAGATGGCACTCTCTGTAATTTCAGCCAAAGTCAAATCACCTTCCTGGCGGTCAATGGCATAAGGCAGACAAGAAGGTTCCGCACCTTCCTTCTGGATAAGCACCATTTTCTTGGCATCCCCCGCTTTCGCCTTGTACTCATCAAGCCCTCTGGCAATGGTATAACCAGCCTCTTCAATAATAGGAAAAATGCTCGGTGCTTCCTGCTTATCGGCAGTAGTGGTGGGTTTCAGGAAACCGCCTCCTGCATAGAAGTCAAAACCGGCCTTCGGGAGGTCGAGAGCGATTTCGTAATACATATTACGATTAGGCTGATGGGCATAGAATGCAGCCGGAGTGGCGTGGTCCACACTCACGCTGGTAGTGACACCCACCTTCTTGCCGGCCTTTTTGGCTTTCTCGGCAACCGTCTGGAGCACGTTCTTGTCATCGTCCATGCCGATGGCGCCATTATAAGTCTTCGCACCGGTAGCAAGGGCAGTTCCGGCAGCCGAAGAGTCGGTGACAGAATTTGTGGCAGAGAAAGTGGTAGCCATACCGGCAACCGGAAAAGTAGTAAACAACAGAGGCTTTACACCGATACGCCCTTCCTGTTCGGCAAGATACATCTCGGTTCCGTTCACCTGGTTTACTCCCATTCCATCTCCGATGAAATAAAATACATACTTCGCCTGTTGGGCATACACTGTACCCGCCAACAGCACAAAGAGCAACACATACATCAATCGTTTCATAAGTCTATCCATTATTTAAAATTGTTCAAAAAGTCGCCTGTGTTCCTTAAAAGTGTAACAAAGATAGGGATTTTATGCCACTTACTTATGAAGATACTGTTAAAAATAAGAAGCCGGAGAACAGCTTTGCTGCCTCCGGCCCTCTATTTTAACCAATCCGGAAATATGATTTCCGGGATTATTTATTCTCCAGAATAGCGAGTGTATCCGAAGCAATCACCAACTCTTCGTCTGTGGGAATCACTACGACCTTCACCTTGGAATCATCGGTAGAAATAACCATTTCTTCACCGTGAACCTCATTCTTTTCAGCATCCAGTTTTACACCCATGAATTCCAGCCCCTCGCAGGCACCCCAACGGGCACTTGCCTGGTTTTCACCGACACCACCTGTAAATACGATGATATCCACGCCACCCAAAGCAGCAGCGTACGCGCCGATATATTTCTTAATACGGTAGAAATACATGTTCTCAGCCAAGATTGCTTTCTTATTGCCGGCAGCAACAGCAGCTTCCAAGTCACGCATATCACTGGATTCACCGAAGATACCCAACACACCGCTCTTCTTGTTCAGAAGGTTGGAAACACCGTTTGCATCCAAGTTTTCCTTCTCCATGATGAAAGAAACGGCGCCTGCATCAATATCACCGCTGCGTGTACCCATCATCAAACCTTCAAGCGGAGTCAGACCCATGCTGGTATCCATGCACTTTCCGTCTTTGATGGCAGAGATAGAGCCACCGTTTCCGATGTGGCAGGTGATGATTTTCTTTCCCTCCGGCTGCACACCGAGGAATTCACAAACACGTTGTGACACATAACGATGAGAGGTTCCATGGAAACCATAACGACGTACACCATATTTTTCATACAGTCCATAAGGAACAGCATACAAATATGCATAATCCGGCATAGTCTGATGGAAAGCGGTATCAAACACACCAATCTGCGGAACATCAGGCAGAATGGCAGAGATTGCATTTACACCTTTCAAGTTAGCAGGATTGTGAAGCGGAGCCAAGTCATTGCAGGCAATAAAAGCGTCCAACACTTCCCGAGTCAACAATACAGACTTGCTGAACTTCTCACCTCCATGCACCATACGGTGCCCCACGGCGTTGATCTCATCCAAAGATTTGATCGCACCATATTCCGGGCTTATCAATGTATTCAGAATAAACTCTACACCTACAGTATGTTCGGGGATATCTTTTTCCAGAATCTTCTTTCCGCCGCCCGGCAGAGTAAACTTCAGGAAAGAGTCTTTCAGACCAATCTTTTCAATGCCACCCTGAGCGATTACTGCTTTATGGTCCATATCAAACAATTTGTATTTGATGGACGAGCTACCGCAGTTCAATACTAAGACTTTCATATTATCAATGTTGAATTATAAATTATGAATTTTGAATTATGAACCGGAAATGATGAATCACGGAAGAGAACAATAGGCCTCCTCCATAATTCATCATTCAAAATTCATAATTATTTATTATTTTTGGCTGCAATAGCCTGATTAGCAGTAATTGCAATCATACGGTAAACATCTTCGATGGAGCAACCGCGTGACAAGTCGTTCACCGGACGGGCGATACCCTGCAAAATCGGGCCTACCGCATCGGCATGCCCCAAACGCTGTACCAACTTGTAGGAGATATTACCTACCTCAAGGCTGGGAACAACCAGTACATTGGCGTGTCCCGCGATAGAAGAACCCGGAGCCTTGCTTGAGCCCACTTCCGGCACCAAAGCGGCATCAGCCTGCAACTCACCGTCGATGGCAATGTCCGGAGCCATCTCCTTGGCAATCTTCAAAGCCTCAACCACCTTATCCACCACTTCGTGTTTGGCAGAACCCTTGGTAGAGAAACTCAACAAAGCCACTTTTGGATCGAGACCGGCAACAGCCTGGGCAGTACGTGCCGTACAAATGGCAATCTGCGCCAGCTGTGCAGCATCGGGGACAGGAGTCACCGCAACGTCACCCATCACCAGAATACCGTTCTTACCATATTCGGGAGCATGAGTCAACAACAACATGGCACCGGAAACACAAGTGATGCCGGGAGCAGTCTTGATAATCTGCAAAGCCGGACGAAGCACGTCACCCGTAGTATTGCGGGCACCTGCCAACTGGCCGTCAGCATCACCATTCTTGATAATGAGACAACCCAGATAAAGCGGATCGAGCACCAACTTGCGGGCTTCCTCGATAGTCATGCCTTTCTTCTTGCGTAATTCACACAGCAACTGTGCGTACTCTTCTTTTTTCGGATGGTCTTCCGGATTGATAATCGTAGCCTTGGAGATATTACCCAATCCCCACTCTTGGGCACAAGCATTGATTTCTTCGGGGTTACCCAAAAGAATCAGGTCAGCAATTCCGTCAGTCAGAATCTGATTGGCAGCTTTCAAAGTGCGTTCTTCCGTACCTTCAGGAAGAACAATGCGTTGGCGGTTGGCTTTCGCACGTTCAAGAATTTCGTTAATTAATCTTTGCATGATATTTTAATTGTGTATAAAGATCGGTAGCCTGTGTTATTCACGGCGCAAAAATACACAATTTTGCAATATCTACATTGCAATCCGGGGTGTTTTTACACCCCGGATTGCATTTATTGTAATATTTAACACTAATAGATAACTTCCGGAGCCACATTCTTGTACTGATCCATACAAGTACCGATGGGAGCACCTATGTAGGTAGGGTCACAAATCAAGTATTCGGTACCGTCTTCCAGCTGCACATAGTCACCGGGAATCTCTTCCGTGAAACGGACAGCCGAAGCTATATGGTTGGGGTAATCCAGCAGGATAGTATCCAGTCCCATCAGTTCTTTCACCAAAGTGGAATACAGCATGGCACGATCCTCACAGTCACAATAGGGATAATAGAATGTTTCATCCGGGAAATTCGGCTTCTCATAACCGAACTGCTCCCCATCCGTCTTGTACTGGAAAGCGGTCTGCACAAAATTCAACAGCAAATTGGCAGCATCTTTCTGTGATTTTCCCTCGATTGCCTTCTTCAATTGCGGGTATAAGGAAGCCCGCAGCTCTTCACTCATCGGAGTCTTATAATGTATCACGACATCGCATTGGGGATAGTCCAGATAGAAATCTATCAGATTCTTGTTGACTACCGTCTGCACCTTCAACTCATTGCCTGCCAAAGAGAGCGTACGGTCCTGCTCCTCCATGGCAAAAGCCGGGATACCTTCTATATTCAAGCAAACCAGATTCTTGGCATCTGCAAAGTTCTGGCGATAGGTATAAAGGCTTTTAGAACCTTTCGGGTCCGGTTCGAAGACATAGTATTTGTCTCCGTCCTCCATCTTCAGATAAGGAGTGCCGTAAACGGTTCCCGCTGTAGCAATCATCAGTTTCAGACCGTCGTCAATCTTGGCAAGGCGGACTTTATAGCCGGATTTGCAAAGCAGGAACATTTGCAGGAACACGACATCATTGGTGCGGTCCTTACCATACAATTGCTCGCCTATCCGCTTCGTCAAGAGCAGATAAGCCCAATCACTCAGTTTCTTTTCCTTTTTAAGGGTCATACAGTCGCTGACCAACTGCTCGTAATCTTTCTGGCACAGTTCTTTCCAGGCATCAGCCACATTGGCCTCCTTGTCACCGGATAAAGAAAAATGATCGATAACCTCTGTTGCTACCTCAAAGTCAGTGCCATAAAACTCGACGGGAGTACGGTGTACGCTCCTATCGGGCTTAACCACGGGAACTTTCACCACAACAGGCGTATAAGGTTTACCGGGCACATATACTCCCGGAGCCGGTTTATCCTGTATGGCCGGCAAGTCGGGATGCTTCGGATCTACCGCCACCTTACCGCCGACAGCAGGCACAGGCGCTTCGGGAATTTTCAATGCACCCGGTTTGACAGCTACCGGAGGCATAGCAGGCCTGGCCTTGTCAAATATGACCGGCTTGGGAGGCTCGGGACGTACAGGAGCGGGAACAGGCGCAAAAGCATCATATTTCTTCCAGGTTTCCCGCAGGAACGTTTCAAACTCCGCATCCGCCTTATTCTTAAACTCTTCGAATTCCGCTTGCTGCTTCTTCTCGAATTCCTCAAACTCTTTCTCAATATCCTGTGCGCAAAGAGGCATTGCCGACAAGAAGCAGGCAACGCAAACCACTGATAAACCCTTCATCTTATTCATCCGTATCAATAGATTTAGAGAAGTTAATATAAACTATTTAATCAGTATCATGTCATAAAAGGCACAACGTTTATCATTGGGAATGGAATATACCCATTTCAACACATTCTGATAGGTAACCTCTTCCGTAAACGGGATATTCTCCTTAGTAGCCACCATCATCATGTTGATTTTTTCACTTTCCTTTCCTTGTTTCTCCATACGGTAGTCCACCGCATTACTGAAAGGAACATGATACTCTTTCTCAGCCTCCAGCAGGGAATTACCTTCATAGTCATTGGGGTAAAGCACGGCCCCTCCCGTACTGTCAAACCAAAAAAACTTCAGATAAGAATCCGTACCGTGCACTTTCAAGGAACAGGTAAACACATCTCCCTCCTTATATAAGGTAGAAACGCCCTTCACTTCCAGAGCATACGATTTATCCACCTTCTCTTCTTTCTGTACCGTGGCATCAATAGTCACGACCTTATAAAGGCTGCGGGTATCCGTATCCCAGATTTCCTCCACCTTTTCCTTGGTTACATTCACCATTCCCCCAATCGCCAGTACATTCATTTGCGAATAGGCCTCATGAAGCTCGGTTCCGCTATCCTGGGATATCTGTCCGAAAACGGACCAGACATTCTCCATCACACCGGCCTTGCGCAATGCTTCCTTTTTGGCTTCCATACGGGCACGTTCTTCCGCCTCTTTCAAAGTAACATTATCGCTGACTTGCCAGCGTCCCTGCACACCCTTCACCTTTACGGTGTTCTGAGCATGCAGCGGAGCAACAACCAATACCGTCAAAAGGAATATCCAACCAATCAGTTGATTCCGATTCATTAAAGTCTAATTTTAGTGACAGATTGATTAATAGCCCAACTTATCCAATTCCTTTGCCAATTCTTCTGACTTGGAAGCCAGTTCCTTGCGGATTGCCTTGACGGCTTCCTGGTTGGCAGCCTGCATGCTGTAACCGATGGTTACCATTACTTCCACATTCTTATTGGGCAATGTCCTGTAAACTTCTACCAAAGGAATGGTACGTCCCAAAGTTGCAGAGATGACACTTTTGCTGGAAGCTACTACGCTTGTCAGACTGGCAGCTTCTTCCTGCCCCATATCATCGTTGGCAGCTTTAGCCTCAATCAGCTGGGAAACCTTCGTCTGAATCTGTCCGGCAAGGTCAATCTTGGCTGTATTGGTAGCCTGCAAAGCAGCGGCAGACTGGTTACCGCCGATAATCCTGGATGAAGCGATGTACCAATAAGGATTTCCATCCATATCCAACTCGGCTTGTCTTTCCCAGGCATTTTCCAACTGTTTTGCCAAAGGCAGTTTGCCCACCGGAGTCTTGAAGCCTTCCTTTTCCAATTTTTTAGCCTCTTTGCGCGCCTCCTTTATAGCCTTTTTCTGCAAGTCTTTATCCAAAACTTTTTCATGTTTTTTCAAGTCCTTGAAATCTTTTCCCGTTGCTCTTTCTTGTGCATTAACATTAACAGCGAACATCATGACAAACGCTACAAGAGCGCTGATAAACAAACTCTTTTTCATCGCATTTTTTGTTTTAATGATTAGTATTGTTAGTAATTCTTCAAACACACTATACTCTGCAAAAGTAGGTAAATATTTCAAATCACACCCATTATTCGTATCTTTTTTTCACCGATTGTACCTATCAAGTCAAATCACGGATTATTCAAATAAAAAAACCGACTAAAAATAACTCAAATCAATCAAACCGAAATACGGAGCGTTCTCCGAAAAGACAAGTAACATATTTATTACTAATAAAATCATCAAGAGTATTGGGACTTGGCCCAAAACCCATGTTTAACCGCTGTCGCCATACGCCAGTTCATATGGTTGCGGTCGAATAAATTTCATTGTTGACGTGTTTTTGTTACCCGTTTTCGCTACCTTTGCATCCGTTTTTCAGAGTATCAATCAACAGGTATAACATTTATAGTATTATGATACGTCAATGCGCCATCCTTTTCGGATGTTTAGCTTTGGGTGAACTGATTGTCTTCATTACGGGTATCAAGCTACCGTCCAGCATCATAGGGATGCTGTTACTCACCCTTTTCCTGAAACTGGGTTGGATAAAACTGCACTGGGTGCAGGGCATGTCCGACTTCCTTGTCGCCAACCTGGGATTTTTCTTTATCCCTCCCGGCGTAGCCCTCATGCTCTATTTCGATATCATCGCGGCTGAATTCTGGCCGATAGTAACAGCCTCCGTAGTCAGCACCTTGCTGGTGCTGGTAGTAACCGGATGGGTCCACCAATTAACACGTAAAATCAAATGAACTTCCTTGAAAACGAATTCTTCCTGCTAGCAATTACTTTCGGGATATTCTTCCTGACCAAACTTCTGCAAAAAAAGACAGGAGTCATGCTGCTCAACCCCATACTGCTGACCATCGCCATTCTCATCATCTTCCTGAAAATGACAAATATCAGCTACGAGACCTACAATAAAGGAGGCCACCTGATAGAATTCTGGCTCAAACCGGCAGTCGTAGCATTGGGAGTGCCTCTGTACCTTCAGCTGGAAACCATCAAAAAACAATTGCTGCCCATCCTGCTGTCCCAATTAGCCGGATGTATCGTCGGGGTCATCTCTGTCGTGCTGATAGCCAAGCTGATGGGAGCTTCGGACGAAATCATCTATTCGCTCGCGCCCAAATCCGTCACCACACCGATCGCCATGGAAGTGACCAAGACATTGGGCGGAATACCTTCGCTCACGGCAGCAGTCGTGGTATCGGTAGGGCTGTTCGGCAGTATCTTGGGATTCAAGGCCATGAAACTGACCCGCATCGGCAGCCCAATGGCCCAAGGACTATCCTTGGGCGCGGCAGCACATGCCGTAGGTACTTCCACAGCCATGGATATAAGCAGCAAATACGGAGCGTTCGCCAGTCTCGGCCTGACCCTGAACGGCATATTCACTGCCCTGCTGACACCAACAATCCTGCAATTATTGGGGCTACTCTAACAAAATCCATCTATTTTTGTTATTTATAATTGTAACCAACTAAAAACCATTTATGATACCATTCAAAGATATCGAATTAAAAGATAAAGAACTTATCACTTCCTACACACTAAATAGTCCGCGACGGAACTGCGACCTTTCATTTTCAAACCTATGCAGCTGGCGTTTCTTATACAATACTCAATTTGCCGTCATGGACGGTTTCCTTCTGCTGAAATTCTGGGCGGAAGGCGAACTGGTATATATGATGCCCATCGGCAACGGTGACTTGAAAAAGATACTGGATGCACTGATTGAAGATGCCCACCGGGAAGGTGAACCTCTTTGCCTGCTGGGTATCTGTGAGGACATGTGCGCAGAACTGGAGGAGCTGATGCCCGGCAAGTTCCAGTTTACGGCCGACCGCGACTATGCCGACTATCTCTATCTGCGTACCGACCTCGCCACCCTTTCCGGCAAGAAGTTCCAGTCCAAACGCAACCATGTCAACAAGTTCAAGAAGACGTACAATTACGAATATACCGCCATCACCCAAGACCGTATCCGGGAATGCCTCGACCTTGAGGCCGAATGGTGCAAAGCCAACAATTGCGACCAGCACGAAGGTACAGGCAACGAACGCCGCGCACTGGTATATGCCCTCCATCATTTTGACGAGTTGGGGCTGACCGGCGGCATTCTGCACGTAGACGGGAAAATAGCCGCCTTTACTTTCGGCATGCCTATCAACCAGGATACCTTCGGTGTACACGTTGAAAAAGCCGACACCCGTATAGACGGTGCGTATGCAATGATAAACTATGAATTTGCCAACCACATTCCGGAACAGTATGTGTACCTTAACCGGGAGGAAGATTTGGGCATCGAAGGTTTGCGCAAAGCCAAACTCTCCTACCAGCCCACTATTATCCTGGAAAAGCACATAGCCTGCCTGAAGTCGGAACCGGTGGAGGCAATCAAATGGTAAAGGAGGAGAACGGATGTTACGGGAAAAGGTGAAAAGTTTATGGAAACTCTGTTTCAATGACAGCGAGGAGTTTACGGAAATGTATTTCCGCCTGCGTTACAACAATGACGTCAACATCGTCCTGCAAAGCGGCGAAGAAGTGATTGCCGCAGCCCAGATGCTGCCCTATCCCATGACCTTCGGAGATACGGAGATCAAGACCGCCTACATTTCCGGTGCCTGTACCCACCCGGATTACCGTAACCGGGGAGCCATGCACGAATTGCTGTCGCAGGCTTTCATCCGGATGCTCCACAACCATGTGCTCCTCTCCACCCTGATTCCTGCAGAGCCCTGGCTGTTCGATTATTATGCCCGAAACGGCTATGCCCCCGTATTCAATTACCGGAAAAGCAGGTTCAACGCACCTGCCACACCACTTCCCCAAGGAAGCCCGGCACTGAAAGCCACCCGTGAATACAGGCAGGAGTTATACACTTATTTAAACCGGAAACTGAGAGAACGTCCTTTCTGCATCCAACACACGGAACAAGATTTCCAAGTGATTATGGCCGACCTGCAATCAAGCAAGGGATGCATCTTCAGCCTGAGCCAAAGAGGCAACACCATTGCACTGGCCGTTGCCTACCCCACTTCGGACAAGAGTTGGTGCATCGGTGAGCTGGTGGCCGACACTCCCGAAACAGGCACAATGCTACTCCAACGCATTTGCGAGAAAGCCGGTATCCCGTCCGTCGAGATCCTGCTTCCGCCTGCCGGGAACGCCAACAGTTCCCCTCTTGGAATGGCGCGGATCATCAACGCCAAAGAGATACTGCAACTTTATGCCGCCGCCCATCCGGAAGTAGAACTCAACATTCGCCTGTCCGACGAGCAGGTCAGCGCCAACAACGGCTATTACTACTTGAACAACGGTAAGTGTATGAATAGTGCCAAGCGTCTGCCCGGCAGCCACTTGGCACTTACAATCGGTGAACTCACCGAAAAGATATTCGCACCATTAAGCCCATATATGAGCCTAATGCTGAATTAGCGTCACAATCCGCTGAAATTGACCCCTTCGAATACCAGTGAAGGTATCTGCCAGGAACGGTTCCGTTGCGGGTCATTGCCTACAGCGGCCAAAGAATTCCACAAAGAAAGCATATTTCCCGTCACATTCATCTCATTGACCGGTTGGACCAGTTTGCCGTCTTCAATCAAGAAACCTTCTATACCGTAAGAAAAATCTCCGGTACTGCTGTTGCTGTTACCGCCATTGAAACCGGTAACCAGGATTCCCGATTTGACATCAGCTACCAATCCATTCAAGTCCTTGTTGCCCGGTGTCAGAATCAGACGTGAAGGCGTACTGATGGTAGGAGCCATATTCATCTTCTTGCCATTGTAGGTATCGATGAAATAAGTCTTCAGTACCCCTTTGTCAAAGATGGCACGCGGCTGGGTAGCCACCCCTTCACTGTCGAAATAGCGTGAACCGTTCGCACCGACAACGTGTGGTTCGTCACGCAAGGTAAAGAGTTCGGAAGCCACCTTGGTGTCTTGTTTATCCAGCAGGAAAGAGTTTTTCTGCTGCAAGGCGGAACCGTACAATGCGCTCAGCATCGGGCCAAGCAGGTTACCCGTATTCATGGGATCGACTACCATCGTATATTTACCCGACTTCGCCTTCTTCTGTCCCAACTTGCGCAATACACGTTCCAAAGCCTTGGCACCGATTCCCGTCTTCGTCAACTTGTCATAGAACAAAGCCGAATCATACCAATAATCCTGGGGACGCGCTTCGCCTTCCCCTTTAATGGATACACTGGCGGAAACGGAGAACCAGGTACTCTTCGACTCCCCTTCAAATCCGTTGCTGATCAAACGATAGGAAGAACCTTCACCGTCACTGTAAGAAGAATCTACGGAGATGATACGCTCATCCTTGCCCAGCACCTCCTCAGCGGCGGCACGGGCCAGTTCCACCTTATCATCCGGATGGATATCATAGAGTTTCTTGTCAAAAAGCTGCAAATCCGGTTTACCGCCTTTATAATAGCGGGCAGGATCAGCCAGTATGCGCGACTCGTCCACCGCCAGGTAGCGGGTGGAGTCTATGCCGTTCTTTATCAGGGTCTCCAATTCCTTTTTATCCAAACGGTTGGTAGAGAAAGAGCCGAAACGTCCATCTACATAAAGACTCAACCCCAAGCCGTTTTCCGTAGCCTGCTGCAAACGGTCCATTTTGCCGTCGCGTAACTCAAAAGAAGAATTAGAGTTGGTATATAGCACTAACTTGGCTGCCTGGCAACCATTCTTCAAGGCATATTCCATTGCCCATTGCGCCAATTTCTTATTGTCGTCTGTAATCATGTTAGTAATTGTCCATTAATATTTAACTTTCTCCTCCTACTGTCAATTTGCTGACCAATGCCGACGGCATGCCGCAAGTAACCGGACAAGCCTGTCCGTCTTTACCGCAAGTCCATGTACCGTTGTCAATCTTGTCATTATTCGCCACCATCGTGATATCCGCCAAAGCTTTCGGACCGTTTCCTATGATGTTGATGTCCTTAACGGGTTGCGTCAGCTTTCCGTTTTCAATCAAGTAACCGGACTTCACGAAGAAGGTAAAGTCTCCGGCACCGATCTGTACCTGTCCGTTGGTGAACTGGTCGCAATAGATACCGTTCTTCACAGTGGAGATGATGTCCTCTTCTTTCACATTGCCGGCCTCCATATAAGTGGCACGCATACGAGGAATAGGCGTATTGCGGAAAGTGTCGCGGCGGCCGTTGCCGGTCGGAGCCACACCGTAGTGCTTGGCACTGATACGGTCGTGCAGGTAACTGGTCAAGACCCCCTCTTTCACAATATAGGTCTTCTGTCCTTCCACACCTTCATCATCGAAGTTCACAGCCCCACGGTTGAAGGCGATGGTACCGTCGTCCACCACATTGATATGCTCGTTGCATATCTTCTTGCCGAAGAGGTCACAGAAGATGGAAGTACGCTTGCGGTTGAAGTCCGCCTCAAAAGCATGTCCTATGGCTTCGTGCAACAAGATACCCGATCCTCCGGCTCCCATCACGACAGGCATCTCACCGCCTTTAGGCTTCACTGCCTTAAACAGGATAGAAGTCTTGTCCACCGCCTCCCGCGCAAGGATGTCCACGATATCGTCTGTCATGAATTCAAAGCCTTTACGATAAGACCGGCTGGCAAAGCCATTCTCCATCTTCCCATCCTCTTCCATGATACAGACCGCCACGAAAGACACCATCGGACGATAGTCATAATAGCTCACTCCCTCCGAATTGCAGAACAGCACGTGAGAAGTGTTGTCCGAAAGAGAAGCCTGCACTTTACGCACCCGCTTGTCCAAAGAGAAAATCTTTTCGTTCAGTTTCTCCAGGAAAGGAATCTTCGCCTTGATACTTACGTCCTCCCAAGGCTCGGTAACCGAATAGCGGCTTTTGGCAATCGTCTTTTCCGTAAGCCCTACAGGTTTCCCCGCCTTGCCGGAAGAAGCGATACGGGCAGCAGTGCGGGCGGCACGCAGCATTTCCTCCAGCGTCACGCCCTCTACATAAGCATAGCCCGTCTGGTCACCCGCCAATACACGTACCCCCATACCGAAGTCGATGTTGGCACCGCAGTTATTGACCTTGCCATCCATCAGCGCCACACTGTTATTGAAGGTATGTTCAAAATAAAGGTCGGCATAATCGCCGCCTTTTTCCAAAGCGGCAGCCATCACTTTCTTCAAGTCGGCCTCCGTTACACCGAAATGAGCCATTGCCGAGGTTACGGCAGACCGGTTGTCCGCTCCTCCCAAGGCTCCCCGTACTGATGCCGGCATTGCCAACGATGGTATCGCCAACGAGCCTAATACCGCCAGTCCACCTGTCCGTAAGAAATTTCGTCTATCCATACTTATGTAGTTATTGGTTAATAAGATATTGGTTATTTATTTCATATCATGCTATAAGACGTGAAATCAATCCCTTTTGTCACACCGGAGATTAATTTTCTTTGGTCAGCAAACTTTCCAGCTCTTCAGCATTCAGGCGCAGATAGAACTGGCCTTTGTAGGCAACGGAAATGGAACCGGTTTCTTCCGAAACAATAATCGCATGCGCATCCGAAACCTGGGAAATCCCCATTGCCGCCCGGTGACGCAATCCCAACTCCTTTGGAATATCAAGATTATGGGACACGGGCAAGATACACCCTGCCGCCTTGATGCGCTTCTTGCTGATAACCATCGCCCCATCGTGCAAAGGGCTGTTCTTGAAAAAGACATTCTCAATCAAGCGCTGGTTGATATCGGCATTGATCACCTCACCGGTACGCACTACATCGTCCAACGGCATGTTATGCTCCATCACAATCAATGCACCTACCTTCTGCTTTCCCATGCTTATACACGCCATCACGATCGGCATGATGTCTTCATGTTCCAGTTTCTCTTTCTTGTTTCCGGTGAGAAAACGCACCAGAGCACTGGCGTGCTGATGGGAACCGAGGGTCAGCAAAAAACGCCGTATCTCATCCTGGAACAAGATAATGAGCGCCAGTACACCTACACTGACCAATTTATCGAAGATAGAACCGAGCAGTTTCATCTCCAGTACCTGAGATACCACCAGCCAAATCAATATAAATACCAGGATACCGGTAAATACATTGATGGAACCGGAAGCCTTCATCAACTTGTAAGTATAATACAGCAGGAAAGCCACCAGCAGTATATCTATAAAATCTTTTATGCTAAATTCAAAAAACACGGCTACCGAATTTATTAATTATGAATTATAAACTATGCATTATGAATCGCCCCTACTATTTTCACCGTTTCAACCGCTTCACGCACATCATGTACACGAAGGATATCAGCGCCTTTCATCAAAGAAATGGTATCCAGCACAGTGGTACCGTTCAAGGCCTCTTCGGGAGTAGTTCCCAACAAACTGTAAATCATTGACTTACGGGACACTCCTACCAACAGGGGTAAATTGAAAAGGCGGAATTCTTCAAGATGCGCCAACAGTTCATAATTATGCTCCACTGTCTTGCCAAACCCGAATCCGGGATCCAGAATGATATCCTTTACACCTAAATCGCGCAACTGCTGTACCTTCTGCGCAAAATAGAGGAAAACCTCTTTTAAAAGATGATCATAATGCGGGTGCCGCTGCATGTTTTGCGGGGTGCCCTGCATGTGCATCATTATATAAGGTACATTCAAATCAGCTACCGTACGGAACATATCCTTATCCATCTCGCCGGCAGCTATATCGTTGATTATCGCAACACCGTATTCCTCCACACACATTCGGGCAACATCGGCACGGAAGGTATCGACAGACACCACAGCATCAGGCTGCACTTTACGGAGTATGGCCAGCCCCATCCGCAACCGTTCCATTTCCTCCCGTGGAGAAATGTTCTCTGCATTGGGCCGTGAGGAATAGGCGCCTACGTCGATCATCCCGGCACCCTCTTCCATAATCTGCTCCACACGCCGGGCTATTTCTGTTTCCGTCTGCATACGGCTGCCTTCATAAAAAGAATCGGGAGTAACATTCAGAATGCCCATGACACAAGGGGTAGAAAGATCCATCAACGAGCCATTGACATTTATGTATTTGGTATTCAGAAGTTCCATAGACTATTTATTTCCATTAGGTATCTGCAAATGTAAACAAAAAAGCGATTATTAAATGTACAAACTCACAAAAATAAACGATCTTTGCTCGGAATGAGCAAACAATCATCATGGTTTCTCCAAATACGTATTCATGTTAGCCACTTTTGTCTTAAACCCTTTATTATTAACTCATGCGCCGTTCTGCTCTACCTTTCAAATTTTCTGCTTATCTTTGCCGAACAATTTGTACAACCATTAAAAGCGCTTCAAGAAGAAGCAAACCACTATGGATATAACTGCTCTTTACCGGATATTTCAGAAATGTACTTGTGTCACGACAGACAGCCGCAACTGTCCCGAGGGTTCTTTGTTCATTGCCTTGAAAGGCGACAACTTCAACGGGAATGCCTTTGCTTCCAAAGCCCTGGAAAACGGAAGCGCCTATGCCGTGGTAGATGAGGCCGGATATGCCCCTACCGGGGATGCACATTATATCATAGTGGATAATTGCCTGCGTACCCTCCAGCAACTGGCAAATTTTCATCGCCGCCAGCTCGGTACACGCATTATCGGTATCACCGGAACCAACGGGAAAACCACAACCAAGGAATTAATGTCCGCCGTACTCTCGCAAAGCTACCATGTACTCTATACAGCGGGTAATCTGAACAACTCCATCGGGGTGCCCTTAACCTTGCTCCGCCTCACGACAGAACATGACCTTGCCGTTGTGGAAATGGGGGCAAGCCATCCCGGAGACATCAAAGAACTGGTCGAAATCGCCGAACCGGACTACGGTATCATTACCAACGTCGGAAAGGCTCATTTGGAAGGTTTCGGTTCCTTTGAAGGAGTCATCAAGACCAAAGGGGAATTGTATGATTACCTGCGCCGACGAAAGGAAGGCTCTACCATTTTCATCCATTACGACAATCCTTATCTAAGGGAAATAGCCTACGGACTGAACCAGATAACCTATGGCAGTGAAGAAGAGCTATATGTCAGCGGCCGTGTAACGGGTAACTCCCCCTACCTTACTTTTGAGTGGAAAGCCGGCAAAGAAGGAAAAACTCACCAGGTGCAGACGCAACTCATCGGTGAATACAATTTCCCGAACGCCTTGGCGGCTGTCACCATCGGGCGTTTCTTCGGAGTAGAACCTGCCAAGACAGACAAGGCATTGGCCGAATACACCCCGCAGAACAACCGTTCGCAACTTAAAAGGACAGCGGACAATACCTTGATCATTGATGCATACAACGCCAATCCGACCAGCATGATGGCATCCATCAGCAACTTCTGCAAAATGGAGGCAGCCCACAAGATGCTGATACTGGGAGATATGCGCGAACTGGGAAAAGACAGTGCCGAAGAGCACCAGAAAATAATAGATTATCTGGAAGAGTGCCATTTTGAGCATGTAATGCTTGTAGGCGAACTGTTTGCCGCAACCAGGCACTCTTACCCTGCTTATGCCGATGCGGCGGCGGTAATTGCCGAACTCCAGAAGAACAAGCCTACAGAAAGGATGATTCTGATAAAAGGTTCGAATGGCATCAAACTGAGTTCGGTAATAGAATACTTATAACCGTCCATCATTTCATCCTTGGCCGCAACAGGAAATATCCCACCAAGGATGCAAGGACAGCTCCTGTCGTATTGGCCGCAAAATCCAGCCAATCGCCTCCGCGATAGGTGGTGCAATACTCTTGCAACAACTCGACTATTCCACTGAACAGGACAGGACAGACCAACGCCCCAACCCACGCATGCCATAATGGAGCGCCGTCTTTTCTGTGTGCCCGCAGGAACTCCATCCACAGCATACCCGACATTCCGAAATACATACATATATGTACCACTTTATCAATATTGGGGATAGTACCTATTTCCGTGGAAGGCGGCTTGAAGAAAGAAAGGTAAATCACTGCCAAGATGATGAACAAGGATACCGGGTATTTCTTAATATAGTACAGCATATCTCATTTTATAAACGATTTGTGCGCAAAAGTAAGGAACATTTTCTATATTTGCACGTTTTAGCAGGTATTAATAACGAATTGAAAGAAAAATCCACGTTTTATGACAAGAAATGACAGAGCCAACTTTGGAAGCAAATTAGGTGTCATACTCGCTTCGGCAGGTTCAGCGGTCGGTTTGGGCAACATCTGGAGATTCCCTTTTGAAACAGGGAATCACGGCGGCGCTGCGTTTATCCTCATATATCTGGTTTGTGTCCTCCTATTAGGAATTCCCATCATGGTAGCCGAATTCCTCATCGGCAGGCATTCGCGTGCCAATACAGCCGGAGCCTATCAGAGACTGGCACCCGGTACAAGATGGCGCTGGGTAGGGCGTATGGGAGTGTTAGCCGGATTTCTGATTCTCGGCTATTATTCCGTTGTTGCCGGATGGACCCTTGAATTCATAGGGGAGGCCGCGACCAACAGCTTTGCCGGAAAATCGGCAGCGGACTTCATTGCATCCTTCAACAGTTTCACCGGTAACCCTTGGCGTCCGATTGTCTGGTTAATGCTGTTCCTTCTCGCCACCCACTTTATCATAGTCAAAGGAGTGGAAAAAGGAATTGAAAAATCATCGAAGATCATGATGCCTGTATTATTCATATTGCTGGTAGTGCTTGCCGTCTGCTCCGTATCCCTGCCGGGAGCGGGCGCCGGCATTGAGTTTCTTCTGAAACCGGATTTCAGCAAAGTAGATGGAAATGTGTTATTGGGAGCTATGGGACAGGCCTTTTTCTCTCTAAGTCTTGGAATGGGATGCTTATGTACGTATGCTTCCTACTTCAGAGATGATACCAACCTGACGAAAACGGCCTTCAATGTAGCCGCTATCGATACCATGGTAGCCATCCTGGCCGGCTTCATCATCTTTCCCGCCGCGTTTTCCGTAGGCATCCAGCCGGATGCCGGTCCAAGCCTGCTGTTTATCACGCTGCCCAATGTATTCCAACAGGCATTCGGCAATCTGCCGTGGCTTGCCGTCATCCTGTCACTGATGTTCTACATCCTGTTGGCATTGGCGGCGCTGACTTCCACTATCTCACTGCATGAAGTGGTTACAGCCTATTTGCATGAGGAATTCAAATTTTCACGCAGTAAAGCGGCAAGACTGGTGACGGCAGGCTGCATCTTTCTGGGCGTGTTCTGTTCCCTCTCGCTGGGAGTAGGCAAGGATTATACGATATTCGGATTAAACCTGTTCGACTTGTTCGATTTCATCACGGCCAAAATCATGTTGCCGTTAGGAGGCTTCTTTATCTCCATCTTTACCGGCTGGTATCTGGACAAGAAAATCGTGTGGGAAGAAGTCAGCAATAACGGCAGTTTAAAAGTACCGGTCTATAAAACGTTGATTTTCATATTAAAATTCATTGCTCCGATAGGTATCGCCGCCATATTTATCAACGAACTGGGTCTGCTGAAATAAACTACGCATGCAGAATCCCCTTAAAGACTTCTTGTACTTCTCCCGGGAAGAAAAACGTGGAATACTTATTCTGATTGCCGGAATCATCCTCGTCTTTCTTTCCGGATATTTATATTCCTATCAAAGGAACAGGCATCTTTTTACAGAAGAGGATATACGCCGACAAACCGCTGCCGTAGCCGAATGCGACTCTTTCATCGCATCGGTGCAGAAGAAAGAGGAACAATGGAAACAACGTTTCCCCAAGAACAACCATAAAAGGGAACAAAAGGAGAATATCGTTTTGAGTACTTTTGATCCCAATACAGCCGACTCCCTCACCCTCTGCCGGTTAGGCCTGCCGGACTGGATGGTACGGAATATTCTGAAATATCGGAAGAAAGGAGGGCGATTCCGCAAGACAGAAGATTTCAAGAAGATATATGGCCTGACAGAAGCGCAATATCACGCACTGCTACCCTATATACATATAAGCAGGACAGACACCGCAACGACATATATGGCACAATTGTACACTCCCCCGGCGGCAAAAGACACCACCGCACATCTCTATAAATATCCGGCAGGCACCGTCATCGACCTGAACCGCGCCGACACTACCGAGCTGAAAAAGATACCGGGCATCGGTAGCGGCATTGCCCGCATGATTGCCCATTACAGGCAACGCCTGGGAGGCTTCCACAACATCGGGCAACTGCAAGAAATCAACCTGGATTTCCATCGGCTGAAACCTTGGTTCCACATCAACGGCAAAGACATCCGCCTCATCAACTTGAACCGTGCAGGCATAGAGAGCCTTCGCAACCATCCCTACATCAATTTCTATCAAGCAAAAGCGTTTGTGGAATACCGGAAAAAGAAAGGAAGGCTCCATAGTCTGAAACCTTTCGGCATTTATGAAGAATTTTCCGAGATGGACCTGGAAAGAATCAGCCACTACGTCTGCTTCGAATAAAGCCACGCTCCTATGTTTCAGCCCATTATTTTGCCATCCTTTGCCATCCTATTGGCAAGACTTTGCCATCGCCTTGGCAAAAGTTTGCCAACGCTTTGGCAAAGTCTTGCCAACGGAATGGCAGAAGCTTGCCAATAGGATGGCAAAAGAACAGTAAAGGACGCCCTGTCCTGTCACTTCATACGATTTCTGTTTTATCTATCGCCCCGTCCACCAGATGAATGGTACGGTCTGTTATCCGCGCCAGCCCCTCATCATGCGTCACGATGACAAAAGTCTGCCCGAAACGGTTGCGCAGATCAAAAAAGAGCCGGTGCAGTTCCTCTTTATTATGTGTATCCAGACTGCCGGAAGGTTCGTCCGCCAAGACTACTGCCGGATGATTGATAAGTGCACGCGCCACTGCCACACGCTGTTTCTCTCCACCGGAAAGTTCATTCGGCTTATGGGAGGCACGTTCCGCAAGTCCCATAAACTCCAGGATTTCCGTAGCGGCAGTTTTGGCTTCCTGCTGTCCCCGCCCGGCGATAAAAGCCGGTATCATCACATTCTCCAATGCGGTAAATTCGGGCAAGAGCTGATGAAACTGAAAAACAAAGCCGATGTGCCTGTTGCGGAATGCCGAAAGTTCTTTCTCCTTCATACGGTTGACCCCTGTACCGTCTATGATTACCGAACCGCTATCCGCCCTGTCAAGCGTGCCCATAATCTGCAACAGAGTCGTTTTTCCGGCACCGCTGGGGCCCACAATGCTGACAATCTCCCCCTTCTCTATTTCCATATCGATCCCCCGCAATACCTGCAAGGTACCGAAACTCTTTGTTATATTTTCTAAGCGTATCAATTTATATCCAATTTATGATTTCTTTCCTGCACTGCACACTTACAACCTTCTGATCACATACTCGGCCAAGTAACAGCCGAAAACCGCCGGCATATAACTTACCGTACCGCAAGTTGACTTCTTGTTCATTTCCTCTTCCGTCAGCAGAACGGCATTCGGATCAGCCTGTTCCGTACTGAAAACTACGGGAACCTTTCGCTTGATCCCCATCTTCTGAAGACGTTTACGGACAGCCTTGCTTAATCCGCAATGATAGGTATCCCACAAATCCGCAAAACGCACCTGGGTAATATCACTTTTGGCGCCGGCTCCCATGCTCGATACTATTCTGATACGCCTCTTCAATGTTTCCGCTATCAGATGACATTTGGGAGCAAGCGTATCAATGGCATCCACCACAAAATCATAAGATGCAGCATCCAACAGTTCCGGAATATTTTCATCTTTCAAGAATAAGGGCAATACCTTTAATTTCAAGTCCGGATTTATATCTCTGAAACGTGCTTCCAGAATTTCCGCTTTCTTCAGTCCCATGGTAGAATGCAAAGCCGGTAACTGGCGGTTTATATTGGTAGGCTGCACCGTGTCCGCATCTACAATCGTCATTTGTCCCACTCCGGCACGGCATATCATTTCGGCGGCATACGCCCCTACTCCCCCCAAGCCTACCACAAGCACATGCGCCCGGCGCAGACGTTCCGTCTTCTCATCTCCCAGCAGGAGCCGGGTTCTCTGTTGCCAATCTTCCATGATCCTTTACTTTATCTTGATCCTGCAATCATTAAACTCATCCCTTCTTAAACCATTTATAGAACCACTTGCCCACCTTTTCGTAATGTTGCGACTCATTATTGCCGCGCGGATTGGAGAATGAGACAGCATCCTGCGGTTCTCCCAACTGATCGGGATACAATACAATCAAACTGTTATTGGCAAAATACTTGCTGATCTGAGCCGGCAATTTCTCAAAGGAACTATCATAAGAGATAGAGCCCCGGCGTGCACTGATTATCACCAACAGATGGTCGAAATTAACCTGACCGGTCAACAACAGCAAATCACCCCAGTCATCCAACCTGGAAAAATCGGTAAGGGTCTGCCCATATTTTTTCTTTACCAATGCCTGCAAGTGGGCCGTAGTCTCTTCATTGGCAAAAAAATGCACCCTACATCCCAACGTCCCGCCCAAACGGCAGAAATGTTCCACCCACTTCAGGAAACCGGCTTCATACTCAGCTTTCGGGGGCACTGCGACAATCACGCGCCGTATCGTATTGATAGGCATCAGGAACTTGGAAACCATCACTTCCCGATGCAGGCCTTTCAGCAGATTCTCTGTAAGCATACCAAAAAACGAATCCACAATATTGACCTTACGGTGCAGACCTATAATGACATCCGTAGCCTCATACTCCTTGGCTGTATGGATAATGCCGGAAGCAATGTTCATATCGTAGCGGGTAATCTGCTTCAACGGGACATCTACCGATGCCGTTATCATGGCAGCCTTCTCCAGATAACGTTTGCCCCGCAGTTCGGCAGCTTCCGAACTACTGTCATCATTGATTACATTCAGAGCCAACAAATTATCCCGTTGCTTCGGGTCACGTATCACCAAAGACAGGTTTATCAAATCTTCGATAGTATCGGGGTTCGCCACAGGAATCAGGATCTTCTCCTCTTCCACAGAACGGCTCTCTTCCAGATGCGCCTCATCCATAGCTATCTTCCGCGCAGCACGTTCCGTTATAAACGAACTTACAATGCAAGTGACAAGTATCAGCAGAACCGTCCCGTTCAGCACATCGTCATTCAACAGGCGTTCCCCATTGGGCAGGATAATATTATATCCCACCAATACAGCAGCCAAAGTTGCCGCAGCCTGCGCATTGCTCAATCCATACATCAGTTCCCGTTCGATGGCACCCATCTTATAAAATTTCTGCGTCAGCCAACAAGCAATCCATTTACCCGTCAAGGCTACCACAATCATGACTGCCGCCACCTTCAAGGCATCTCCGTGACCGAATATCACGTGTATGTCAATCAGCATCCCCACTCCTATCAGAAAGTAGGGAATAAAAAGCGCATTGCCCACAAACTCCAGATGATTCATCAGCGGAGAGACATGCGGAATGAGACGGTTCAGCACCAAACCTGCAAGGAAAGCACCCAGAATGCCTTCCATGCCCACAAATTCCATCAGGCCGGCTCCCAAGAACACCATGGCAAGCACAAAGATAAACTGCATCACATTGTCATCATACCTTCTGAAAAACCAGCGCCCTATACGAGGAAAGAAATAAACAATCAGCCCTCCCAGGAAAATGACCTTTATTACCAGCCAAACCCAGAAGAATCCTCCCGCCTCTCCCTTGAACATGCCGCCGACCACCGCCAACACCAACAGGGTCAATGTATCTGTTACCGCTGTTCCTCCTACGGCAATGCTCACGCTGCGATGACGCGATACACCATAACGGATTACAATGGGATAGGCCACCAGCGTATGCGAAGCGTACATACTTGCCAACAACACGGAAGTCACTACCCCATACTTCAACAACGCCACATTCGTAACCAGACCGATCCCTATCGGAATAATAAAAGCCAACAGTCCCAATACCAATGCTTTTCCACGGTTCTGCTTGAAATCTCCCATGTTCATTTCCAGGCCGGCAAGAAACATGATATAATACAGTCCCACTTTTCCGAACAGTTCAAAACTACTGTCACGTACCAAAATATTGAAACCATGCTCGCCAATCACAAGCCCCGCCAATATCATGCCTATGATATGTGGAATACGGAGTTTATTCAACAAGATCGGTGCAAACAATATGATGAGGAGTACAAGGAGAAATATCCATGTAGGGTCAGTAATCGGGAGTTTAAGACTGAAATCAAACCAATCCATAGGCTGCAAGTTTTAGGTTTTAAGTGCAAAATAACGAAAAAGTTTTCACTTTATGCCGTGTCATACAGCATTTTGTTATAAATTTGTGGCCAATTCTATCTTTTTAGAGATAGGTCATCACTTTTTATAAACTTAATTAAAAACAAAAGAAAAATGAAAGTAGCTATTGTTGGAGCAAGCGGAGCCGTAGGACAAGAGTTCCTGCGAGTGCTCGATGAAAGAAATTTCCCGTTGGACGAGTTAGTATTGTTCGGCTCTAAACGCAGTGCCGGTACTAAATATACCTTCCGCGGTAAACAGATCGAGGTTAAACTCTTGCAACACAACGATGACTTTAAAGGGGTTGATATCGCTTTCACTTCCGCAGGCGCTGGCACTTCCAAAGAGTTTACCGAAACCATTACCAAACATGGAGCCGTAATGATTGACAACTCCAGCGCTTTCCGTATGGATCCTGATGTACCCTTGGTGGTGCCCGAAGTAAATGCAGCCGACGCCAAAGACCGTCCGCGAGGCATTATCGCCAATCCCAACTGTACTACTATCCAAATGGTAGTAGCGCTGAAAGCCATCGAACAGCTTTCTCATATAAAAACCGTGCATGTTTCTACCTACCAGGCTGCCAGTGGTGCCGGTGCGGCCGCTATGGATGAGCTGTACGAACAATACCGCCAAGTATTGGCAGATGAACCTGTGACCGTTGAGAAGTTTGCCTACCAGCTGGCATTCAACCTCATTCCTCAGATTGATGTATTCACAGAAAACGGATATACCAAGGAAGAGATGAAGATGTACAACGAAACCAAGAAGATTATGCACTCCGACGTAAAAGTCAGTGCTACGTGCGTACGTGTTCCTGCCCTTCGTTCTCACTCCGAGAGCATCTGGGTAGAGACAGAACGTCCCATTTCCGTAGAAGAAGCCCGCGAGGCATTCGCCAAGGGCGAAGGTCTGGTATTGATGGATAATCCGGCAGAAAAGGAATATCCGATGCCGCTGTTCCTTGCCGGCAAGGATCCCGTTTATGTAGGCCGTATCCGTAAAGACCTTACCAATGAAAATGGCTTGACTTTCTGGATTGTAGGCGACCAGATTAAGAAAGGTGCCGCATTGAATGCAGTACAGATAGCAGAATATCTGATTAAAGAAAAGGCGTTGTAAGTTTAAAAACTACTGCATGACCCTATTAAGGGTGTGTCACACTCAACTGCGACACACCCTTCTTTTTTATTGCATGATTCCGGAAAATTACCAGCCCGGATTCTGCTCTAATTTAATAGAGGGATCTCCTAATTGTTCGCTCTTACTCTTATACAAAGATATCTGTCCTGTCGGAATAGGATAGAGATAATCTTTTTCTCCATAAGCACGTAACAATGAAGCGGCCTGGATAGGTTTGATATAGCCGGCATTACCTTCACGGTCCAAAACGACGTCTTTCAAATCATCAATGGTGTATGAAGTTCCGTTGGCCTGGTTGTATTCTTTCAAATAAGCATCTTTATCCAACCATGCGCCCAAGTTCAACTTTTTATTGATCTTCATATCTGCATAATGCAACTTACCCCAACGGCGGATATCATCGAAGCGAATACCCTCGTACACCAACTCAATGCGTCTTTCACGACGTACTTCCCAAAGGATAGGAGACACTTCGTAATCACCCGCTATCTCCGGATTACCCAAATCACGGTCCGGATCATTGATAACCACTCCTTTTACACTAAAGTTATTTCCACTTAGTGTTACAGAAGGCATATTTACAGAAGCTCTCTTACGGATTTCATTAATGGTAATATCCAGATCATTCTGTGACAAAGTGTAAGCTCCCATATCATGCAATTCTGCGGCAGCTTCCAAATAGTTCAGCAACACTTCATTCAATTTCATGATAGGTGCATCGGTAGTATTGGTATTACTTTGCCCGGCCGCAGTATTGAACAAATCTTCATTAATAAAACGAGTACCGAAATAACCGCCAATACCATATACAGCACCGGCAATACCATTCAGGCGTACCCCTTCAGAGTCAATATTAGCCGCCAAGCGCGGATCCCGATTAGCCATTTCATCTTTGAAAACTTTATCACCTTTAAATGCAGTATTTCCTTCTTGATGAATCGGTAGTCCATTATTAGTCAAGTAACTATCAACCAAATCTTTAGAAGGCCCGTTACCCAATGTTTGCTCTGACTGCCATGACATTTCGGCATGAGTCAGAATCCCCTCTACATAAGAACGATACAATATCATCTCAGGGTTATTGCCCAAATCAAGTGAAATTGTCAATGCTTTATAATCACTTGAGATTTGATATTTCTGAGTACTCATGACCCTATTGGCGGCTGTCTTCGCAGCTTCCAAATACTTCTTGGCCAGTTCAGTGTTTTTTTCACGATATTTTTGCCAAGTCCCCTCAAACAACATAATACGGGACTCAAAAGCATTTACCACATGACGGTTTACACAAAGACCGTCGGTTCCATCAGACTCTCTTACGTTTACAGCTGCAAATTCCAAGTCGTCCAATACCTTGTCCATAACCAGACTTCTGGAATCCCTACCTTTATAAAGGGCCTTTTCATCTGTATTATCTACCACATGGTCATAATATGGAACATCACCAAACATACGCACCAAACGAGCATATTCCATGCCACGGAAGAACCGTGCTACACCCATCCAGTGTTTCTTCACCTCTTCGGGCAGAGTTGAGCCTTCAAGTCCGTCACATACAAGATTAATACGGCGGACATTTGCAAAAGACCAGTTTCCACCAGTGGCAGGAGCTGTATTGGTAAAGAAAGTAGCTTCTTTTTGTGCCAGATCATCCACCCAATTGGCAACATTAGTGCCATCAAAAAAGTCTGATTTCACCCAACCACTCTCATAGCCAGCAAAATAAATGTCATACCAACCATATATTGTAGAACGGATATTGTTCTCACTGTTATAAAAATCCGCACTATTCTCTATCTGGTCCATAGGCGGACGATCCAAAAAGTCCGAGCAGGAAGAAAGACCGGCGGCCAATGCTAAAACTGCAAATATCTTTGTTTTCATAATTTTATTAGAATGTAAGTTGAACACCAAATGAAATTGTTCTCATAAACGGATAGCTCTTTCCAAATTTGTACTCACCATTAGAGGCAGCCGCTTTCTCTGTTGTTTCTGGGTCAACCGGAATATTGGTATGGTCGAATTCAAATACATTTTCTGCGCTGACATAGATACGGCCACTTGTGAAAGTCATGGCTTTCATCCATTTTTCCGGAACTGTATAACCCAATGTAATATTCTTACAACGCAGATAGGACATGTTCTGCAAATAACGGGTCTGACGCAAGAAGTTCTGGCCGTTGTTTATCCAAGAATGGGAAGTGGGCGTAGGATAGAATGCATCCGTATTTTCCGGAGTCCAATAATCCATCTGATGTTCCAACCAACCTTCACCCGGCATAAATCCCGGAATACCAGTCTGGCCGACAGCCCATACATCTCTTGATCCGATACCTTGGAAGAAAGTACTGAAGTCAAAATCCTTATACGTCAATGCGACAGAGAAACCATATTCAAAATTAGGCAAGGTATTGCCAATACGCTTCAAGTCGCCATGATCTTCCAGGGTCTGTTCACCATAAGTAATTTCACCGTCACCATCCAAATCCTTGTATTTCACATCACCCGGGCCATATTTAAATGCTCCAGTTTCATACAATGCCTGTGAAGGAACTTTATTAGTGTCAATAAACCACTTTCCATCCGCATCCTGATAACAATCTTCATATTGGAACAAACGGTCTGTTTCATACCCCCAGATTTCACCGATAATCTTGCCTTCATAATTACCATAAATATTCTTGTTCGGATTATTGTACTTCGTGATTTTTTCACGAATCTTGGACAATGTTGCACGCGCCGTCAAGCCGAGTCCACACGCAAATTGCTTATTATAATCTATTGCCAATTCAAATCCACGTCCCTGCAACTCTCCGGAGTTTACCTTAGGCATCGTCGTGCTTCCGAAAGTCGAAGGCAAAGTTTCACCGGGCGAGTGCATATCAGAGGTAGTACGCTGATACCAGTCAAAACTAACACCCAGTGCGTTATTGAAAAAACGAGCGTCAAAACCCACGTCAATAGTGGTAACACGTTCCCAGGTCAACGACGGAGAAACGACGGAGGGAACACCGATATAAGGCATCTGTTTGCCATCTATCACCCATCCGGAAGATTTGTTCACAGACATTACAGAAAGGAAGGAATTGGCAGCCACGTCTTGGTTACCAATCGTACCCCAAGAGCCACGTACTTTAAAATCTGAAAGTACAGGTTTTGCCCATTTCATGAAAGCCTCCTCACTCAAACGCCATCCTGCAGAAACCGAAGGGAACAAAGCCCATTGGTCTCCCGAAGGGAATTTAGAAGAGCCGTCATAACGTGCATTGACCTCAAGAAGGTATTTTCCCATATAGTCATAGTTGACACGCCCGAAGAAACCAGCCGCTGCAAAATCATTATGATAAGTAGTACCATCTACATACTGATCTCCAATAGCCAGATTAATTTCCGGCTTATCAAAGTTCACCAATGTGCGACGATCTGAACTATGCCCTATCTTTTCACGGGTCTCGGCATCCATACCCACCATTACCTTCAAATTATGCTTTTGCGCAAAAGCCTTTTCATAAGTAGCATAAGCCTTGAAAGTATTGGACATCGTATATCGGCTACGTTCAACCACCCGGTTATGGGTAGCACCATAGAAACTTGAATTATAAGTCAAAGGATTACTACTATTGAACATATCCCAACCACTGACTTCACCACCGTTACGTTTCTGATAATCATTGAGCAAAGCAAAGGTATAATCAAAATTAATAGCCAAATCCTTAATCGGATTGATAGTAGTTCCTAAATTCACACGTGTAAAGTTGTTAGTCAAACTTTCACGATTAGCCTGAGAAATTTCAGTCATAGCTGAACGGAAAGGTGTTCCTTGATAATCAGCGTAGGGATAGAAAGAAGGCCAACGCAACAGATAATACCAAACGTCCGTATAACCGCTCGTGTATTGATACGGTTCTGATTTCGTGGAACGGGAAAACATTACATTTGCCCTGACAGACCACCAGTCACGAATTTGTGTATTGACATTGGCATTGAAGTTATAGCGATCATACTCGTCCGTATTAACTTTCAGAATACCTTTCTGGTTCAAGTAACCCAAACTGATATTATAGGTTGTCTTATCACTACCGCCACTGACAGAAAGATTATGCTTTTGTTGAGGAGTCCAATCTTTCATAAACATATCCAGCGGGTCAAATTGACGATAGAAATAATACTTGCCACCACGCTCTTCAAAGTCTCTGCCTAACTGCATTTCACCCAGCTCATCTTGTGACATGCCTCCATAGGTATCATACCATTCTCTCATTTTCTCTACAGCCAACTCATCAACATTGTAGCCTATGGAACTAACTGTTGAAGCCCCATTTCTTTTAGCTGCAAGCAACATAGCCTGTGCTCCTTCATAACTCTTAGCCACTTGCGGCATTACAGTCGGAGTACTCCACGAGAAGTTGTTGGAGTAACTAACGCGCGGTTTATCATTTTTCTTGCCCGTTTTTGTAGTTATTAAAACCACGCCCCAAGCCGCACGAGTACCATAAATAGATGCAGAAGCAGCATCCTTCAGTACCGAGATACTGGCTATATCATCCGGATTCACCAAACTCAAACTGGGAACCTCCACGTTATCTACCAGAATCAACGGGCTTGTTCCTTCCGTAGCGCTCAAGGAACCGGTAGCACCACGCAGTTTGATATTAGAATCCACACCAATGCCACCTACATTCGTTGTAATGCTCAAACCCGGAGTAATGCCTTGCAAAGCTTTTGCGATATCTGTCACAGGACGGCTTGCAATAGCTTCCTGAACATCCACATTGGCCACCGCACCGGTCAAGTTAACCTTTTTCTGTGAACCATAACCCACAACTACAACTTCATCCAACAATTCGCTGTCTTCTTTCAAAACCACCCGCATACTCCGAGTTGCTTTAAGTTCTGAAGTTTGAAATCCGACAAATGAGATTTTTAAAACAGCACCTGGCTTTACATCCAAGGTAAACCGGCCATCCACATCAGTAATACAACCATTGGCAGTACCTTTTTCCACAATACTGGCGCCAATAACAGGGTCACCATTAGCGTCCGTTACAATCCCCGATACACTTTGGTTTTGTAACTGTTCCGTAATTCCTAAAGAACTACCTAAAGCAGTTGGGGCAGCCATTGCATTATTATTACATAAGAATAATGCACTTATCGCTACCGCAGTGAGGAACTTGCCACCAGCCAGTTCCCATCTTTTGCGATCTTCATTCATAAATGATTGATGATTTTGTTAATAAAAAATAGCTTTTATAAAATTTAGGATAAGGGTAAAAATAACGTGGAACAGTATAACCATTCCTTTATCAGTTTTTCATTAGTCCATAGGCATTTTCTCTGTTTAAAGGTTCACAACTTTATATATTATATCTCTTTTTTCTCTTTTTACCAAGTCCTTGCGGAACTAAGTATGTATTTATTAAAAATAAACTTTTTCCAGTTATCAACTTTGTTGGTTGATTTAAGAGATAAAACTTGTTATTAACAAAGGTGTCAAAACAGTATGGAAATAATTCATTCCTTTCGACTTAGCAAAGATATGTTTTTATTTAATATCATGAACACTCATTTGCATCTTTTTAAGTTTATAATTAAAGTTTTGCAATATGAGCAATCTATACCTTAATTATATTAAGTATTTAAGGTTCTTCAATATTTAAAGAATGGAATTCAATCAAACCATTCATTGGGGTTTCTTCAATAACATCTAATTCAATACCAAATTCATGGGCAACCTCACGCAGCATGTCAGCATAGCTATATGCCAATGAACCGACAAAACGAATCGGGTAATTCTTATAGTCATATTGACAAACATTTCGGGTAAAGAAATTCCTTAAATTATTTGTTATCAAGTCGAATACATAATTATCATTAACGTAGTCCGCCAAGAAATAAGATAAAGTACCCAAGAAACGATTGGGGAATGGGCGATTATAAACAGATTCCATCACCTCATTTGAGTTTATACGGAATTTTTCGAAGAAGTCAGTCATTATTTCTTTGGGAGCCAATCCTTTTAGGACATCTGATAGAAAAAGTTTGCCAAGAACCGCACCGCTACCTTCATCACCCAAAATATAACCTCCTGCCTTTACGTTCTTTACCACTATTTTCCCGTCATAAAAACAAGAATTAGAGCCTGTTCCCAAAATACAAGCAATACCGGACTCGCATTTGAATAGGCCACGGGCTGCAGCTAAAAGGTCACTTTCTACTTGAATAGGCGTTTTAAACTGTGCTACCAAAGAGGCTCCCAATACATTCTTTTTTTCGTAAGAAGTACAACCTGCACCATAATAATATACTTGTTCAAGTTTCTTCTTAAAGAAAATCTCTGGTAATCCTAATCGCACACTTCTACTAATTTCTCTCCGAGTTTGAAAAAACGGATTAAGCCCCTCAGTGAAGACACGCTGTATGAGGTGGTTGTCTTCAACCAAAGCCCATTCTGTTCTCGTAGAACCACTTTCTGCAATTAGTTTCATAGATAATTAGTTTTAGAATTGAATACAAATATATAGTTTTTTTTAATCTCCCCAAGGTGTATTTGCGAAAAAAACATTTTAGTCACAGAATTTTTCTTATCTGGTTTTCTTTTTTCCGTAGTTCCATGACACCTACGTTCTATCGTATTTTTTCATAAAGAATATGATGTACAATAAACAATGTGGCAAACCTTATATACCGAGTTGGATATAGTTCCGCAAGAACTGACAGTTAAGAATAATAAAGAGATAATATAAAGAACTATGAACCTCCAAACAACGAAATACCTATGGTAGGCAACAATTAAGATATGAGATAGATACAGTTCTTTCTTCTCTCACCATTCTCTTATCCTGTTTTAGAGAAACCTATTGATTAATATCAAAATCATCAATCATTCATGAATGAAGAACACAGAAAACAAGGGTGAGAACAGTGGGGACAGCCTTCCCGCTCTATTAAGTAAAGTATAAGCGCCACAGTTTGCAAATTAAGATTGATAATACTAAAAATTACCAAATAAGTGTTTTTGATATTAAAATAAAGTCTATCTTTGTTGCAGGTAATATCCTCCTTATATAATACTATTATGAAGAAACTGCTGCTTTTAGCTATTATGCTATGTAGTTCTTTCCTGTGTCAGGCACAAAAAGAACGGATTATTTTAGGCGATGAACAAACCGCCGAGTATTTTCCCATCCTAAAAGGCAAACGAATCGCCATTTTCTCCAACCACACAGGAATGATAGGAGACAAGCATCTGCTGGACATCCTATTGGAAAACAAATTCAACGTAGTAGCCATCTTTTCACCGGAACATGGTTTCCGCGGTGATGCGGATGCAGGCGAACACGTATCCAGTTCTGTTGACAAAAAGACCGGCGTGCCCATCCTCTCTCTTTATGACGGCAAATTAGGAAAGCCCAGTGAAACTTCCATGCGCAAGTTCGACATTCTGATTGTAGATATACAAGACGTGGGACTGAGATTCTATACTTATTATGCCTCCATGTGCAGACTGATGGATGCCTGTGCAGAATATAACCGAAAGGTATTGGTTCTAGACCGTCCCAATCCGAACGGGTATTATGTGGACGGCCCGATTCTCGACATGAAATACAAATCCGGAGTAGGCTGGCTGCCTATCCCCATTGTACACGGCATGACTTTAGGAGAACTCGCCTTAATGGTCAATGGCGAACGTTGGTTACCCGCTTCACGCGTATGCGACTTGACAGTGATTCCTTGCAAGAACTATACACATCAGACCCTGTACAAGTTGCCGATTCCCCCATCTCCTAACTTGCCGAACATGAAGTCCATCTATCTGTATCCGTCAACCTGCTATTTCGAAGCCACCCCGGTCAGTTTGGGCAGAGGTACAGACCTTCCGTTCCAAGTATATGGCCATCCCAATATGACAGGTTACAGCTACAGTTTCACCCCACGCAGCATTCCGGGAGCCAAGAACCCTCCCCAACTCAATAAACTTTGCCACGGCGTAAACCTCAGCAACATGAGCGATGAAGAAATCCGGAAACGCGGTATAGATTTGAGCTATGTTATCGATGCATACAGGAATCTGAATATGGGCGACCACTTCTTCCGTTCTTTCTTCGAACTATTGGTAGGTACGGATTATGTACGCAAAATGATAGAAGCGGGCAAAAGCGCCGATGAGATAAAAGCAATGTGGAAAGACGATGTAGAGAAATTCAAGGTACAACGCAAGCCCTATTTGCTCTACGAAGAATAATCATCAAATCATAAATCATCAAATCATAAATCATTAAACCGTAAATAAAACCATGAGCCCACTCTCTGTCATCATTACCATCGCCGCCTACTTCGCGATATTATTTACCATATCCTATATTGCAGGCAGAAAAGCAGATAACGAAGGATTCTTTGTAGGTAACCGTAAATCATCCTGGTATGTCGTGGCCTTTGCCATGATTGGCTCCGCCATTTCGGGAGTAACCTATGTGTCTGTACCCGGTATGGTGGCTGTCAGCGGTTTCGGCTATCTGCAAATGGTACTGGGATTCATAGCCGGACAGCTTATCATTGCTTTCGTCCTGGTACCTTTGTTTTACCGGATGAACTTGGTATCCATCTATGAATACTTGGAAAACCGTTTCGGCATGTCTTCTTACCGTACGGGAGCCTGGTTCTTCTTCATATCTAAAATGCTCGGTGCCGCTGTACGCCTGTTCCTTGTATGCCTGACCCTGCAACTATTGGTTTTTGAGCCTTTCGGCCTTCCTTTCATTCTGAATGTAGCCATCACAGTGGTTCTGGTCTGGCTCTATACTTTCCGTGGCGGAGTCAAATCCCTGATATGGACAGACTCCTTAAAAACATTCTGCCTGGTGGTGTCCGTTGTACTCTGCATAGGTTATATCGCATCCGACCTGAATTTGTCATTCACCAGTATGGTAAGCACTATCGCAGACAGCGACATGTCACGCATCTTCTTCTTCGATGATGTAAACAGCAAGCAATACTTCTTCAAGCAATTCTTGGCGGGTGCTTTCACCATGATTGCCATGACGGGGCTAGACCAGGACATGATGCAACGCAACCTGAGTTGCAAAAACTTCAAGGATTCACAGAAAAACATGATAACCAGTGTTATCTCACAATTCTTTGTCATCCTGCTTTTTCTGATGCTGGGCGTACTGCTCTACATCTTTGCCGCCAATCAGCAGATTGAGGTAGCCAAAGGAGACGAGCTCTTCCCGCTGATAGCCACAGGCACGTATTTTCCCGCTATCGTAGGTATCTTGTTCATTATAGGGCTGATTTCTTCCGCTTACTCCGCCGCCGGTTCCGCACTGACTGCGCTGACCACCTCCTTTACCGTCGATATTCTTGGAACAAAGGGAAAGGCAGAAGAAGAAGTCGTTAAAATCCGCAAAAGAGTACACGTCGGAATGGCAGTAATCATGGGCATCACCATCTTCGTTTTCAACCTGCTCAATAATACCAGTGTAATTGACGCAGTTTATATTCTGGCAAGTTACACTTATGGTCCTATACTTGGCTTGTTTGCGTTCGGAATCTTCATGAAACAACAAGTCCGTGACAAGTACATCCCTCTGGTAGCCATTGCCTCTCCCGTGTTCTGCTTCATTCTTCAAAAGAATTCTGTAACTTGGTTCGGAGGCTACCAATTCAGCTACGAGCTTCTGATATTCAACGCACTGTTCACGTTTATCGGACTCTGCCTGCTAATAAAAAAAGACAAAAAGAACAATTAACTTAATGCATCATCATGAATGTAAGACGTCATTTCTTACTTAGTCTGCTCGCCGCCTCCCTCTTCCCCCAAATGGGAGGCGCGCAAGAGCTTCCGACGGAAGTCCGTCAGGAAATCGGAAGATTTTTGGATGCCACCGCCAAAAAAGAAATTTCTGTAGGACGTATAAAGATTGACTCTGTAGCCATTATCGGCAATACCCTGCAACTGTTCGCCAACATGAACTGTGCCTATATTCCTTTCCGGGAAAAGAATGTTGCCGAAATCTACACAGGTGTAAATGCCCTACTTCCTGCCGAGTTTGCCAAATACCACCTGCAAATCCGTACGAACAAACGCAGCATCGAGGAACTTATCCCTCAAGCTCTACGCAGTAAAAAAGACAAAAAAGCAAAAACATTCAACCCTGGTGCCGGCACCCCCCTGACAACGAACCTTTCCGCCCCCTATACTCCCGCCAATGGATTACGGGACCGGCATATCGCATTGTGGCAAAGCCATGGCTTCTACTACGAGCCGAAACTGACACGCTGGGAATGGCAACGCGCACGCATCTTCCAAACGGTGGAGGACTTATACACACAAAGTTATGTACTCCCCTTCCTAGTGCCGATGCTGGAAAATGCAGGCGCCAATGTACTGCTTCCCCGTGAACGCGACTGTCAGACAGTAGAAGTGATCGTGGACAACGACGGCAATCTCAACAGCCGTTCCGTCTATACGGAAAATATAGCCACCAAAGCGTGGACACAAGGAAACGGGAAAGGTTTTGCCCATCTGCGGAATCAATACATCGACTTTGAGAACCCATTCAAGAAAGGTACCTTCCGCACCATTGAGACTATCAAGAAAGGAAAAGAAAGTACGGCTGAATGGATTCCGGAAATTCCCTCCACAGGCCGGTATGCCGTATATGTATCTTACCAGACCCTTCCGAACAGTACGGACGATGCCCTTTACACCGTTTATCATAAAGGCGGTGCTACCCGGTTCAAGGTAAATCAACAAATGGGTGGCGGTACTTGGATTTATCTCGGCACCTTTGGCTTTGATGCAGGAAAAAACAAGACATGCAAAGTCACTCTAAGCAACCGTTCGGCCAAAGCCGGACAAACAGTAACCGCAGATGCCGTAAAAATAGGTGGAGGCATGGGAAATATAGCCCGGCGCCTATCTGACGCCGGAGTTACGGAGAACATAAAAAGTTTGGATGCAAACGCCGCCATCGTGCACAAAGAAATGCCGGAAGTCGATTATCCGTACGAGACAAGTGGTTATCCCCGCTTCTGCGAAGCGGCACGTTACTGGCTGCAATGGGCGGGCATACCGGACAGCGTATATTCAGAAAGCCAAGGAAAGAACGACTATACGGATGACTATAAATGCCGTGGCATTTGGGTGAATTACCTCGCCGGCGGTTCTTCCGCCAATCCTACAGAAAAAGGTCTGAATATTCCTGTAGACATGGCTTTCGCATTCCACTCGGACGCCGGTACCACACTGAATGACTCCATCATAGGAACACTCGGCATCTACCATACCAATGCTTGCAATGGAGTATTCTCCAACGGAGCATCACGTTACCTCTCACATGATCTGACAGATCTGATCCAATCCAATATCGTACGTGATATCCGCGCACTTCACGAGCCGGACTGGACCCGCCGGGGCAAGTGGAACCAATCTTATTACGAGGCACGTGTTCCATGCGTACCGACCATGTTGCTGGAATTACTATCCCACCAGAACTTTGCAGACATGCGTTACGGCCTGGATCCCCGTTTCCGCTTTACCGTAAGCCGTGCCATTTACAAAGGAATGTTACAGTTCCTCTGCTCACAATACAATATGGACTACATAGTCCAGCCTCTCCCGGTCAACCGGATGTCATTACGCATGGCAAGTGAGAATGAAGTTGAACTGACGTGGCAACCGGTCACCGACCCTCTCGAGCCGACCGCCACAGCCGAAAAGTACATTGTATATACCCGTATCGGAGACGGGGACTTTGACAATGGCGTATTGGTAGATAAAAACTGTTATCGCACTGTTCTTCCTTCAGGAGTGGTATGCAGTTACAAAGTCACGGCCGTCAATAAAGGCGGTGAAAGCTTCCCGTCCGAGATCCTGTCCGCCGGACGTGCCTTCAATTCCCAAGGTACGGTATTGGTGATAAACGGATTTGACCGTATCAGCGCACCTGCCGATTTCGTTGCCGCCGCTCCCGCGGATACTTTGCTTGCAGGCTTCTTAGATGATCTGGACCATGGAGTACCTTACATCAAGGATATCAGTTACATTGGCAAGATGAAAGAATTCCGCCGTTCCATCCCTTGGATGGACGATGACGCTTCCGGTTTCGGAGACAGTTACGGAAATTATGAAAGCCAGGTCATTGCCGGCAACACTTTTGATTACCCTGCCGTGCATGGTGCAGCTATCCTGAAAGCTGGCTACTCCTTCGTATCCGGCAGTGACGAAGCTGTAGAAAACGGGCAAGTCGATTTGAACGACTACAAATATGTCGATTTTATTTTAGGCAAAGAGTGTCAGACCAAAATGGGCAGAGGCGGTATTATGCCTTTGGAGTTCAAGACATTCAGTAAGCCGATGCAGGATGCCATTGCAGCCTACTGCAGCCAAGGCGGAAATATCTTCATATCGGGTTCATACGTCGGAACCGACTTGTGGGACAACCGCCTTGCCAAAGCAGAAGACTCCGACAAGAAATTCGCCACAGAAGTATTAAAATACAAATGGCGTACAGGCCAGGCAGCCACAATGGGCAAAGTTAAAAGCGTGGCTTCCCCGTTCGCTGTCCTTACCGGAGACTATTCTTACCACAATGAATTGAATCCGGACTCCTATGTGGTAGAATCTCCGGATGCCATTGAGCCCGCAGGCAAGGAAGCCTACACGGTAATGCGTTATTCGGAAAATAATCTGAGTGCGGGCATAGCCTACCGCGGCGCGTACAAGACGTGCGTATTAGGATTCCCCTTTGAGTCCATACGCACCGAATCTGAAAGAGAAGCTCTGATGAAAGCTGTATTGACGTTCTTTAACGAGAACGAATGACAGGCATTCACAAAGGCAGTTTTTATCATTAACAAAGACAACATCATCAATAAAAACAATTATCATCTATGAACCGAAGACAATTCTTTCTCATCCTGCTTACGTGCCTGCTTCCCCTCGGGATGCAGGCACAGCAAGAAACATTCCGGTTTGCACAGCTCACGGATCTGCACCTGAGCCCAAGGAATGCAAACCCCACGGAGGATTTACTGCGCAGTGTGGCGCAGCTCAATGCTACCGACAGCCTCGACTTCGTGCTAATCACCGGTGATGTCACCGAAGAAGGAGATCGCGCCACAATGGAGAAACTGAAGACGTGTCTCGACCTGTTGAAGATGCCCTACTACATTGCCCTCGGCAATCACGAAACCAAATGGAGCGATTCAGGCTGTACCGCTTTCAGCGAGATCTTCGGGGGTGACCGTTTTAAGTTCGAGCACAAAGGCATTTTATTTCTCGGTTTCAATTCAGGACCGCTGATGCGTATGGCCTATGGCCATGTAGTACCGCAAGACATCAACTGGATGAAGGAAAGCATGGACGCATTTAACCAAGGTGACCCCAAACGGGGCAAACCCGTGATACTTGCCACCCACTATCCCATGCAGGAGGGTGATGTAGACAATTGGTATGACGTAACGGATGCCGTACGCCCCTACAATGTACGCCTGTTCATCGGCGGACACTACCACAGCAACCGCAATCTGCGTTACGACGGCATTCCGGGCATTCTGATGCGCAGCAACCTGCGTGATAAAGAAGGCAAGCCTGGTTATGGCATTTACGAAGTAACCCAAGATTCTATCCGGGTCTATACACAACGTATCGGGGAACCCCCAAAGAAATGGGCCGCCTTTTCCTTGACCCGGTCTTATTACGACCGTAACGGCAAGGCAGAAAAATATCCGGACTTCTCCGTAAATAAGGAATTTCCCAAGGTAAAAGAACAATGGACAGTACAGACCGGTGCAGGTATCTACTGCTCGCCTGCCGTAGAGAAAGACAAGGTATTTGTCGGCGATGACTTGGGATGCCTGACAGCTTACACCTTGAAAAATGGGAAGAAGTTATGGAGTTTCCAATCCGGCAAGCGTATCGTAGGTACTCCTGCCGCGAGTGAAGGCATCGTCGTATTCGGCTCTGCCGACCGCCATATCTATGGATTAAGTGCCAAAGACGGAAGCCAGCTATGGAAAGTTGAGGCTGCGGAACCAGTGCTAGGAGCCGTCACCATTGAGAACCGCATTGCCTATATTGGCGCAAGCGACCATACTTTCCGCGCCATAGACATACACACAGGCAAGGTTATCTGGGTTTATACAGGCATTAAAGGCTATATCGAAACCAAACCGCTCGTTACAGAAGACAAGGTTATCTTCGGTGCATGGGACAATACCTTATATGCATTGAACAAAACTGACGGCAAAGAATTGTGGAAATGGACCGGTGGACTGACCCGTATGCACTTTTCGCCTGCTGCCGTATGGCCGGTAGCAGCCAACGGAAAAGTATTTATTACAGATCCGCAGCGTGCCATGACCGCCATTGACATCCAAACGGGAAATACGGTATGGCGCACCTTCCAGTCCATGGTACGTGAAACCATCGGCTTATCCGAAGACCACGAGCGTGTTTACAGCAAAACAATGAATGACAGCATCGTCTGCTATTCCACCCTGGAGGACACTCCCCGGGAACTGTGGGCATCGAATGTAGGATTCGGTTATGAACACGCACCTTCCATGCAGGCAGAAAAAGAAGGTATCATGTTTGGCAGTACCAAAGAAGGCCTTATCTTCGCACTGGAAGGGAAAACAGGCAAGGTGCTGTGGAAACACAAGATAGGAAACTCACTCATCAGCACTGTAGTCCCGCTGAACGGACATGAACTCCTTTTCACGGCAACAAGCGGTGAAGTGGGACTTTTGAAAACTAAAAAATAAGAATCAGAAATTAAAAGAAAATACATTATGAAGAAAATCAGTTGCTTTCTTCCTTATGCAGGAAAAGAAGAAGTAGAAAAAACTATCGCAGGATTGCAGGCTACAGGACTCGTAAAGGAGGTCTTTTTGATAACCACAGACGCTAACCCCGAAGAACTGCCCGGCTGTAAAATCATAAGAACGGAATATCCTTTCAGCAGCATGATGATACAGACGATGGCACACGCTGCCGAAGCTGACTATGCCTTGCTCTACACCAAAGAGACCACGCTTGAAATGGGTATGTTTGCTCTGGAACGCATGATACACATTCTGGAAGACTCCAAAGCCGGCATGGTGTATGCCGACCATTACCAGATAGCTGACGGCAAACAGAGCAACGCCCCGGTCATCGACTATCAATTCGGTTCATTGAGAGATGACTTCAACTTCGGCTCCGTACTCTTGTTCAATACTAAAAAACTAAAAGAAGCCGCCGGAAAGATGAAGTCAGAGTATCACTTCGCCGGTCTTTACGACTTACGCTTGAAACTGAGCCAACTATCAGAATTGGTGCATATCAATGAATACCTTTACAGTGAAATAGAGAACGACAACCGCAAAAGCGGTGAGAAAATATTCGATTACGTCGATCCCAGAAACCGTGACCGCCAGATTGAGATGGAAAAAGCCTGCACCGAGCATCTGAAAGAAATCGGCGGATACCTGGAACCGGAATTCAAGCAGATAGAATTCTCGGCAGGCAATTTTGAGTATGAAGCCTCCGTCATCATCCCGGTACGAAACCGCATCCGCACCATCCGCGACGCCATCAGATCCGTACTGAACCAGAAAACCGATTTCAAGTACAACCTCATCATCATTGACAACCATTCCACAGACGGCACCACCGAGGCCATCGATGAATTCAAAGATGACAAACGCCTCATCCATCTTATTCCCGAACGAAACGACCTCGGAATCGGCGGTTGCTGGAACATGGGCGTACACCATCCCAAGTGCGGCAAGTTTGCCGTGCAACTGGACAGCGACGATGTATATAAAGATGAAAACACCCTAAGCATCATGGTACGTGCTTTCTATGAACAAAACTGTGCCATGGTGGTAGGTACCTACATGATGACAGACTTCAATATGAACATGATTGCTCCGGGCATCATTGACCATAAGGAATGGACACCCGAAAACGGACGCAACAATGCATTACGCATCAATGGCCTGGGCGCTCCCCGCGCGTTTTACACACCGGTGCTCCGTGAAATCAAAGTGCCCAACACCAGTTACGGTGAGGATTATGCCTTAGGATTGAATTTTTCCCGCCAATACCAGATCGGCCGTGTATATGACGTTGTATATCTCTGCCGCCGCTGGGATGACAATTCGGATGCGTCCCTTGACATCGTAAAGATGAACGGTCACAACTTATACAAAGACCGCATCCGCACTTGGGAGTTACGAGCACGGGTTGCGCTGAACCGGCAGAAGTAACTTCCGCATATCGTAAATTGCCAACGTACCTATCGTGCCAAAGATAAAGGATATGTCATGGCCGTAGGGAATAAATTGTAAATAAACAGAATGAATCGAATGATAAACAATCTTCTGACCGAACAACTGTCTTCCTGGGAGACGGCACGCAACAATTATGCCGCTCTCTCCGGGGTACAGGTAAAGGAACTGGATGTGAACGGTATTCCTTATAAGGTACAGTTCAATCCTGCCCGCATTGTCTCTTCCGGAGCTAAGGTAGATGCCAAGTCCATCCGGGAACGGAAATGCTTTTTGTGTCCGGCAAACTTACCCCCCGTACAGAAAGGGATCCCGTTTGAAGGTCACTACAATATACTGGTAAACCCGTTCCCCATCTTCCCCCGCCATCTGACGATACCGGAAACGGAGCACGTGGACCAGCGTATTGCCGTACGCTTCAGCGATATGCTCGACCTGGCACAGGCGCTCTCTGAATACACCATTTTCTACAACGGTCCGAAATGCGGTGCCTCCGCTCCCGACCATGCCCATTTCCAAGCCGGGAATAAAGGATTCATGCCGATCGAGAAAGCTTGGAGAAGCCAGATCGCAGGTAAGATCGCCGATTACAAGGACGCCTCACTCTGGTATCTGGATGACGCACCGCGTGCTACGTTGGTCATCGAATCATCCGGTAAGGATACAGCCGAAAAACTGTTCGCCCTCATTTACCGTTCGCTCCCCGTAAAACCCGGTGAGGAAGAGCCTATGATGAATGTACTCGCCATGTATGAAACCGGCAAATGGGTTATCTTCATATTCCCGCGTGCAAAACACCGCCCCGCATGCTATACGGCCGAAGGCGATGCAAACCTGTTGAGCAGTCCTGCCTCCGTGGATTTGGGCGGTGTCTTTATCACTCCCGTAGAAAAGGATTTTCTGAAAATTACTGCCGGAGATATTGCACAGATTCTCAGTGAAGTCTGCCTTTCCGCATCCGACTTCCAGCAACTCAGGCAACACATTAAAGAACAAATCTAAAAACTTGAATATCGTTATGAAAGAGCCCAAAGTACATGTAGGTATCTTATTTGAACCTCAGATTGAGTTCGTTTTACTAAATACATATCTGATAGACGGTACGGAAATAAGCGGCAAACAAGTGGTTACCTACGATGAGGGTAAGATACTCTGGAACGGACGCCGTTATGAAGAACTCCTGTTCGAACCCCGGCATGAGCAGACAGATGCCTTTGAACTATTGGACGTAACCATCGGAATCAACTTCCATTGGGAACGCAAAGAGGACCAGCGTTTCCTCGGTGCCTTGAAGATTATTGTTGAAAACGGCAAGCTCACCGGCATCAATGTCATCCGCGTGGAAGATTACCTGACCAGCGTAATTTCTTCGGAGATGAGTGCTACCGCATCTTTGGAATTGCTGAAGGCCCATGCAGTGATATCCCGCAGCTGGCTACTCGCCCAAATACAGAAGAATAAGGAAATCACGGAAACTCATGCCGATTACTCGGCTTTCACACAGACCGAAGAAGAACTGATCCGTTGGTATGACAGAGAAGACCATACCCGTTTTGACGTCTGTGCCGATGATCATTGCCAACGTTACCAAGGCATCACCCGTGCCTCCACGGATATCGTGAAACAGGCCATTGCAGCCACGCGCGGACAAGTATTGACATCGGACGGCAAGATTTGTGACGCCCGCTTCTCCAAATGTTGCGGCGGCGCCTTCGAAGAATTCCAATATTGCTGGGAAGATATCAAATATCCCTATCTTGCCAAACAAAGGGACTACCGGACGGAAAACGGGAAAGCAGATAACGGGACACTGCCCGACCTTACCCGGGAGGTAGAGGCCGACCGTTGGATACGTACCTCACCGAAAGCTTTCTGCAATACTACTGACAAGAAAATCCTCTCTCAAGTACTCAACAACTATGACCAAGAGACGACAGACTTCTACCGTTGGAAAGTGGAATATACCCAAGATGAACTTTCCAAGTTGATAAAGGAACGTTCCGGCATCGATTACGGACAAATTATCGATCTTATTCCCGTAGCCCGCGGAACATCCGCACGCCTATGGAAACTAAAAATCGTGGGTAGCCAAAGAACACTCACTATCGGAAAAGAATTGGAAATTCGCCGTACACTATCTCCCTCCCACCTCTACAGCTCTGCCTTTGTAGTCGATAAGGAAGATATTTCTCCCGAAGGCATTCCCGGGCGTTTTATCCTCACCGGAGCCGGTTGGGGCCATGGCGTGGGACTTTGCCAGATAGGTGCAGCCGTGATGGGCGAGCAAGGATATAAATATGATGCAATACTGCTACACTACTATATAGGTGCCAACATCGACAAACTGTACGAGTAAACTAACAGACAAATAAACCAATATCATGAACCATACAAAAAACATATCGCCATGGGCATGGGTACCTACCCTGTACTTTGCACAAGGCATTCCGTATTTCATCGTAAACAACATCTCCGTAATGATGTTTACCAAGATGGGCGTACCGAACGGAGAGATGGCCTTGTTTACAAGCCTGCTCTATCTGCCCTGGACCATCAAGCCTTTCTGGAGCCCGTTTGTCGACATCATCAAGACCAAAAGATGGTGGACCCTTTCCATGCAGATTCTGATGTCCGTGGCATTCATCCTGCTGACGCTGTCCATTCCACGACCGGACGAGGCGACTATGGCTGCCGGAACAACTCCCATCAGTATGTTCAGCATCACACTGATGCTGTTCATCATCACGGCTTTCGCCTCTGCCACACACGACATTGCCGCTGACGGCTTCTACATGCTGGCACTGAAACAGAGTGACCAGGCAGCCTTCGTGGGTATCCGAAGCACTTTCTACCGGCTTGCCTCCATCTTCGGACAAGGAGTGCTCGTAGCCATTGCCGGCGCCATCGAACTGAGAACCGAGAACATTCCGCTGTCATGGACTATCACAATGCTGGTTACAGCCGTTCTGTTCAGCCTGGTGACATTCTATCATCTCTTTGCAGTCCCCAAACCAGCTTCGGACAAGTCAACACTGGCAGCCGATGCCGCCACCGCAGGAGCCATCTTCAGAGAGTTCGGACGAACATTCGCCACCTATTTCACCAAACCGGGTGCATTGCTGGCTATCGTATTCATGCTGCTCTACCGCCTGCCGGAAGCATTCCTCATCAAGATGTGCATGCCGTTCCTTGTAGCTTCCAAGGAATCGGGAGGTCTGGAGCTCTCTACCGCAGAAGTAGGTATCGTATATGGTACCATCGGAGTCATATTCCTCACCTTGGGCGGTATTCTGGGAGGACTGTTCGCATCGCGCATCGGGTTGAAAAAATCCATCTGGTGGATGGCAGGATGTATGACGCTGCCATGCCTGACATTTGTCTATCTTGCCATTGTCCAGCCCGATAACCTGTTTGCCATCTCCACCGCCATCGCCATCGAGCAGTTCGGTTACGGCTTTGGCTTCACTGCCTACATGCTCTACATGATGTACTTCTCCGAGGGTGAATTCAAGACATCCCACTACGCCATCTGTACCGCATTCATGGCACTGAGCATGATGATTCCGGGCATGTTTGCAGGGTATATTCAAGAGGCTATCGGATATACCGACTTCTTCTGGCTGGTAATGATATGCTGCTTCGCTACAATTATCGTCACCATTTTTGCAGACAGAAGGATAGACCCGCAATATGGGAAAAAGTGATTAGGGATGAATATTTAATGATTAATGATTAGTAATGAAAAAGATTATTATACTATCCCTGCTCTGCCTGCTTTGCGTAAGTGTGGCACAGGCTCAAAAAATAAGAATCAAGACCGGCATCGAAGTACTGAAAGAGCAGAGCTTCAAATGCCTGGAAGGCAAACGGGTAGGATTGATTACCAATCCTACAGGCGTGGACAATCAGATGAAATCAACAATCGACATCCTGCATGAAGCACCGAATGTGAACCTTGTTGCACTTTACGGACCGGAACATGGTGTACGCGGTGACGTACATGCCGGAGACCATGTGACAGACATAAAAGATGCCTCAACCGGGCTTCCTGTCTATTCACTTTACGGAAAAACCCGCAAAGCCACTCCCGATATGCTGAAAGACATTGACGTATTGGTCTATGACATCCAAGACATCGGCTGCCGTTCATTTACCTACATCAGTACCATGGGGCTTGCCATGGAAGCCGCTGCCGAGAACGGCAAGGAGTTCATCGTACTGGATCGTCCCAACCCCGTAGGCGGACTGAAAATTGAAGGCAACCTGGTCGAAGATGATTGCATTTCTTTTGTCAGCCAATTTAAAATTCCGTACCTTTACGGGCTCACTTGCGGTGAGTTAGCATTGATGCTGAACGGTGAAAAGATGTTGAAGGATGGAGAACAATGCAACTTGCAGATCGTCAAAATGAAAGGTTGGAAGCGTAAAATGGACTATACTCAGACCGGACTGCAGTGGGTACCTTCTTCACCCCACATTCCACATCCCCACTCGGCATTCTTTTATCCCGTCAGCGGTATTCTGGGTGAATTGGGCTATATGTCCATCGGTGTCGGTTACACCATTCCGTTCCAGATGTTCGCCGCCGAATGGGTAGAAGCAGAAAAACTTGCCAGAAACCTGAACAGTTTGAAAGTTCCGGGAGTCATATTCAGGCCGATGTACTTGAAACCGTTCTACAGTGTAGGCAAAGGCGAATTGCTGCAAGGTGTGCAAGTGCACATCATGGACTTCGGCAAAGCGCCGTTGAGCGACCTGCAATTCCTGGTAATGCAGGAAGTCGCTGCCCTCTATCCTGACCGCGCCGTATTTGGCCATGCCGACAAGGGACGTTTCAACATGTTCGACAAGGTAAGCGGTTCGCGGCAGATACGCGAACGTTTCTCAAAGCGGAATCGCTGGGAGGACATACGCGACTACTGGTATAAAGATGCTGAAGACTTCCGTAAGTTGTCGAAGAAGTATTATTTATATAAATAGTTTTACAGACGAACAAAGAGGAGAAATAGCGACAATACAGAGGGTACCTCCCCATCAGACCCGTTTATAGTCCACTTTGAAGAGAAATGATACGATAGTAAAAAAACAGATATGAAAGAGCGCAGTTACATGGCTTTCCTACAGGAAGCACGTCCATTCATTCCGCAAGAAAGAATTTATACCGACGAACTTCGCCGGCTGGCTTGGGGAACAGATGCAGGTTTCTACCGCCTGATTCCCCGAATTGTAATCCGTTCGAAAAACGAGGATGAAATTTCACAACTGCTGAAACTGGCGAGCCGCCACGGGCTGCCCGTCACCTTCCGGGCAGCAGGGACCAGTTTGTCGGGGCAAGCCATCAGTGATTCTATCCTTATTGTAGCCGGTAAACATTGGGAAAAATATACCTTGTCTTCCGATCATGAGCAAATTACCCTCCAACCAGGCATCATCGGACAACGCGTCAACGAAATACTCGCTCCCTACGGCCGTAAGTTCGCACCGGACCCGGCCTCTGTAAAGAGTGCGATGGTGGGCGGCATCGTCATGAACAATGCTTCCGGAATGAACTGCGGCACACATGCCAACAGCGACAAAGTACTTCTGTCCGTCCGCATCGTATTGGCAGACGGTACTGTATTGGATACCGGTTGTCCGGTAAGCCGCGCATCCTTTGAAGTAACACACCGCGATTTTATCCGCCGCATCTGCGAACTGCGCGACCAAGTACGCGCCGACGAAAAGCTGGCGGAACGTATCCGCTATAAATATTCCATCAAGAATGTAACCGGACTGAACCTTCTGCCTTTCGTCCGGTTTGATGACCCGTTTGATATCATAGCCCATCTCATGGTCGGCTCGGAAGGTACCTTGGCCTTCCTTTCAGAAGTTACCATGAAAACAGAATATGATTATCCGTGCAAGGCGAGCGCCATGCTTTACTTCAAAACCATCAAAGAAGCTTGCCGTGCGGTAGTTGCCCTGAAGAACGTGACCAACGAAACCGGCGAATGGACCGTAAAGGGCGCCGAACTGCTCGACTGGAAATCATTGGCCTCCGTCAACGACCCCGTTTTCCTGCGTTACAAAGGTGAAGTGGCATCTTCCATCCTCCCAGGAGTGGAACCCGGCGACGAAAGCGGTCTGACTGCCGTACTGACAGAAACAAAAGCCCGTACACCGGAAGAACTGCACCGGAACATTACCACCATCGAAAGCGTATTACGCGCTTTCCACACCTATATCCCGGTACATTTTACCGACAAGCCGGAAGAATACTCCCAATATTGGGCCATCCGTTCCGGTATTTTCCCTTCGGTAGGCGGTACCCGCAAGCCGGGAACAACTTGCCTCATCGAGGATATCGCTTTCCATATCGAGAACCTGCCCGAAGCTACGGTGGAACTCCAACAGCTCATCGCCCGTCATGGATATGACGATGCCTGCATCTACGGACATGCCTTGGAAGGGAATTATCACTTCATCATCAACCAGTCTTTTGGCAGTGATGAAGAAGTAAAGCGCTATGAGGACCTGATGAACGCTGTCAAGACATTGGTAGTGGACAAATATGACGGTTCGTTGAAAGCCGAGCATGGTACGGGACGCAACATGGCTCCTTTCGTACGCTATGAATGGGGAGAAGCGGCATTCGAGGTCATGAAAGCTGTCAAATCGCTCTTCGACCCCAAGGGTTTATTGAATCCCGGTGTCATCTTCAATGATGACCCCCAGTGCCATATCAAAAACTTCAAGCCGCTACCTTTATTAGCTACAAGGGACGAGCTACGAGGGGGGACAGAAGACAAGTGCATCGAATGCGGGTTCTGTGAGGTAAATTGCCTCTCTTGCGGATTTACACTTTCTTCGCGCCAACGTATCGTTCTGCAGCGTGAAATCTCCCGCTTGAGGCAAAGCGGCAAGGAGCCGGAACGCCTTGCTTTATTGGAAAAGCAATACAAATATCCCGGAAACCAGACCTGTGCCGGAGACGGCCTCTGCTCCATGTCCTGCCCGATGGGAATCAATACCGGTGACCTTACCCACATGATCCGCCAGAGGGCGCTGCCTAAAGGTAGTCTGGGATATAAAGCCGGTAATTTTGCCGCCAATCATTTTGCCGGTATTAAAAGTTCTTTGCGGCCCATATTAGGCTTGGCCAATTTCGGACATTCCATTTTGGGAACGAAAGCAATGAGCAATATTGCCAAAGGCATGCACAATGCATTAGGGGTACCTTTATGGACTCCGGCCATGCCGAAGCCTCTTCCCCCTTGCTCCCTTCCCTATCGGGGAGAGGGCAAGGGGAAAGAGGCTGTAGTCTATTTTCCCAGCTGCATTAACCAGACCATGGGATTACCCAAAAAATCTCCCGTAGAACAACCATTGGTCAACAAGATGGTCTCCCTGCTGCAAAAAGCCGGTTACGAAGTAATTTTTCCAGCCAACATGGAAAGCCTCTGCTGCGGTACCATCTGGGAAAGCAAAGGCATGCCGGACATTGCCGACCGCAAGTCCGCAGAACTGGAAGCAGCCCTTTGGGAAGCCAGTGAACAAGGCAGATATCCTGTTCTCTGCGATCAAAGTCCGTGTTTGCACCGTATGCGTGAAACCATCAAGAAAATGAAACTTTATGAACCCGCAGAGTTCATCTATACCTTCTTGAAAGACAAGCTGGTATTCACACAGACAGACCGTCCCGTTGCCATTCACATCACTTGTTCCATGCGGAAAATGGGACTGGCAAATACGCTCATAGAACTGGCACACCTCTGCTCTACCCACGTCCTCATACCCGAAGAAGTAGGTTGTTGTGGTTTTGCAGGTGACCGGGGCTTTACCTATCCCGAACTGAACGCTTATGCCTTGCGCAAACTGCGTCCACAGATAGAGGCTGCCGGAATAAGTATCGGTTATTCCAACAGCCGTACCTGTGAAATCGGACTGACTACCAATGCCGGTATCCCTTACGTATCTATAGCATATCTTGTTGATCAATGTACCAAGCCTAAAATGAGGGACAAAGAATAAAGGATTGGGAACGATTCATATCTCACAATTAAACTTAACACACATAACGCTATGAACAGTCAAAAAACAAGCAAACGTATTCTTGCCCTTGATATCCTCCGGGGTATCACCATTGCAGGAATGATTATGGTAAACAACCCAGGGTCGTGGGCTCACATTTATGCTCCCCTGGCACATGCACAATGGATTGGACTGACTCCTACCGACCTCGTTTTCCCTTTCTTCATGTTTATCATGGGAATCTCTACCTATATTTCCTTGAAGAAATACAATTTTGAGTTCAGCCATGCCGCTGCCTTGAAAATACTGAAACGTACCGTCATAATCTTCCTTATAGGAATGGCTATCGGCTGGTTTTCACGGTTCTGCTATTATTGGAGTTCTGCTCCGGACAATCTGGGCTTTGGTGAAAACCTATGGGCATCTGTATGGACTTTTGACCGTATGCGTATCCTGGGCGTCATGCAACGTCTGGCACTGTGTTATGGAGCAACGTCCATCATCGCCTTGACCATGAAGCATAAGAATATCCCCTATCTCATTGCCACCTTATTAATAGGCTATTTCATTTTGCTGTTGGGCGGAAATGGATTCGCCTACAATGAAACAAATATACTTTCTATTGTTGACCGTGCTGTCCTGACTCCCGCACACATGTACAAAGACAACGGAATTGACCCGGAAGGAATCTTGAGCACCATCCCTGCCATTGCCCATGTATTGCTGGGCTTCTGTGTAGGACGTATGATGCTGGGAGACAGCCAAAGCGCCAAGGGAGACCGTACTAACGTGCTTGACTCACACCTTATCAAACTGTTCCTTGCCGGTACTATCCTTACTTTTGCAGGTTTTCTGCTGAGTTACGGATGCCCCATCAGCAAAAAAATCTGGTCGCCGACGTTTGTACTCGTTACCTGCGGATTGGCATCCAGCTTCCTGGCACTGCTGATCTGGATTATCGACGTGAAAGGATACAAGAGATGGAGCATGTTCTTCGAATCCTTCGGAGTGAACCCATTGTTCATGTATGTATTGGGCGGCGTGCTCAGCATTCTTTTCGGATGCATCAGTTTTCCGTGGAACGGAGGCAGTATCAGCATACACGGATTTTTGTATAAGACCACCCTTGTCCCTCTGTTTGGTGAAACCGGTGGTTCTTTGGCGTATGCCCTGATATTCATTGCCATCAACTGGTGCATCGGATATCAGCTATACAAACGGAAAATATATATCAAAATATAGTTCCCCCCTAAAGTTATAATTCATAAATCATAAATCAAAATGATTCTAATCGCAGACAGTGGCTCTACAAAAACCGATTGGTGCGTTGTAGAGAATGGAGTGCTTCTCCAACAGATATTCACGAAAGGTACTAACCCTTTCTTTCAGTCGGAAGAGGAAATCAGTAATGAAATAGAGACCGCCCTATTGCCTCAATTAAGAACCAAAGAACTGGATGCTGTCTATTTCTACGGAGCCGGATGTGGTTTTCCCGACAAAATAAGTATGGTACATCGTGCCATCACCCAGCATCTGAAAGTCAAAGGAGATGTGGAAGTCAGCACCGACATGCTGGCTGCCGCAAGGGGGCTTTGCGGACACGGCGCAGGCATCGCCTGCATTATGGGAACAGGCTCCAACTCCTGCTACTATAATGGGAAAGAGATTGTCACCAATGTCTCCCCATTAGGCTTTATCCTTGGAGACGAAGGCAGCGGAGCTTGCCTGGGCAAGTTACTGGTAGGCGATGTCCTCAAAAACCAGATGACTCCGGAACTGAAAGACAAATTCCTCTCGCAATTCAATCTGACACCCGGAGAAATCATAGACCGGGTTTACCGCAAACCATTCCCGAACCGTTTTCTGGCAAGTTTGTCCCCATTCTTGGCACAAAACCTGGACGAACCGTGTGTGCATACCTTAGTTTTGAGCAGTTTCAAGGCTTTCCTGAAACGTAACGTCATGCAATACGACTACCGGCATAGCAAGGTACATTTCATCGGTTCCGTAGCTTTCTATTACAAAGATGTTTTAGAAGAAGCAGCACAGGAAATGGGTATCCAACTAGGTAACATCATCAAGAGCCCGATGGAAGGATTGATTAAATATCACAATGAAAAGTAATAAATAACAGATACCATTATGTTCGTAAAAATTTCAGAGCAACCTTCGCTCTACAACGACCTGGAAAAAAAGTCTGTCCGTGAGATTCTGGAAGACATCAACACGGAAGACCAGAAAGTGGCACTTGCCGTACAAAAGGCAATTCCTCAAATAGAGAAACTGGTAACCCAGATTGTACCACGCATGAAACAAGGCGGACGTATCTTCTATATGGGTGCGGGAACCAGCGGACGCCTCGGAGTTCTCGACGCTTCGGAAATACCACCCACATTCGGCATGCCTCCCACTTTGGTTATCGGTCTGATTGCCGGAGGCGACACCGCCCTCCGTAATCCGGTAGAAAATGCCGAAGATGATATCCATCGCGGTTGGGAGGAACTGACGGAACGCAATATTACCGATAAAGATACGGTAATCGGTATCGCAGCTTCCGGTACAACTCCCTACGTGATCGGGGCCATGCACGAAGCACGTGAACACGGTATCCTGACCGGTTGCATCACCAGTAATCCCAATTCTCCAATGGCTGCGGAAGCAGATGTGCCTATCGAGATGGTGGTAGGGCCGGAATATGTAACCGGAAGCTCCCGCATGAAATCCGGGACAGGTCAAAAGATGATTCTGAACATGATCACTACCTCCGTCATGATACAATTAGGACGCGTAAAAGGTAATAAAATGGTAAATATGCAACTCAGTAACAAGAAATTGGTTGACCGTGGTACACGGATGCTCGTAGAAGAGCTTGGATTGGATTATGGCAAGGCCAAAGCATTGCTACTGATGCATGGCTCTGTGAAAAAAGCAGTCGATGCCTATCGTACACAACCGTAAAAGCTTCTTTATATGAAAACATTACATCTTCTCCTTTTCCTGCTCGCCGGCTTACAGGTCGCCATAGCACAACCTTTGCAGCGGGTAGCCCCCGAACAAGTGGGAATGGATTCCCGTAAACTAATGTACGCCGATGAAGCCATCGAAAAAGCCATTGCCGACAAGAGTATTCCCGGCGCCGTACTTGCCGTAGTACGCAATGGCAAAATGGCTTATTTAAAAGCGTACGGCAACAAGCGGACTTATCCGGATGTAGAACCGATGACCCCCAATACCATCTTCGATATGGCTTCCTGCAGCAAATCAATGAGTACGGCCATTTGTACCATGATATTGGCAGAACAAGGCAAATTGCGTATGCAGGATCCTGTCAGCCTTTATATTCCCAATTTCAAAAGCTGGGAAAGTGAAGACGGCAAAGAAAAAAAGACAATCCGCATTGCCGATCTGATGACACATACTTCCGGCCTGCCTCCCTACGCCCCTGCCGCCGCACTGGAGGAAAAGTACGGTTCTCCCAACCCTGAAGGACTGATGGAATATATAGCTACCTGCAAGCGCGATTTCAAACCGCAAACCGACTTCCAGTACAGTTGCCTGAATTTCATCACCCTGCAGCACATCATAGAGACTGTCAGCGGAAAATCATTACGCGATTTTGCCCGCGAAAACCTGTTCGATGTACTGGGAATGGACCATACCGATTACCTGCCCTGCAAGCGTGACAAGAATGGCCAGTGGATCCATACGGAAGATGCCCACTGGACAAGCATGACTGCCGGAGACTGGCACAGCCTCATCGCTCCCACAGAAAAACAGCCGGATGGACAGGTGCTCTGCGGACAGGTGCATGATCCTCTTGCACGTATCTTGAACGGAGGCGTCAGCGGCAATGCCGGCGTGTTCTCTTGCGCAGAAGACATTGCGGTCCTTTGTGCCGCCCTGCAGAATGGCGGTGAGTGGAACGGACACCGCATACTCAGCCCTTTGGGGGTAAAGGCCATGCGCACTGTTCCTCGCGCAACTGCCGACTTGGGACGTACATTAGGGTGGGACTGCTTTACAGCATACGCTTCCAACAATGGAGACTTCTTCGGTCCGAATACATATAGCCATACCGGCTATACCGGTACTTCCATCGTCATCGATCCGGACAACGACACCTCGGTCATCCTTTTAATCAATGCCGTACATCCTGAAGACGGACATAGCACCGTACGGTTACGTTCATTAGTGGCAAACGCCGTAGCCGCTTCCATCTATCCCGCTCCACGAGTATATAGCGACCACTACTACAAACGTTTTCTTCAATTCATGGATGAACCTGCCATTGCTTCAAAAGATGTAGTCATGCTGGGAAACAGCCTGACCGAAGGAGGCGGAGACTGGTCTGCACTTCTTGGCAAGAAGAATATACGCAACCGGGGAATCATCGGTGATGAAGTTATGGGTATCTACGACCGTTTACACCAAATACTGCCGGGGCATCCGTCAAAGTTGTTCTTGCTTATCGGTGTGAATGACATCTCTCATGATTTGACCACCGACAGCATAGTGAACATGATCCGTATGACAGTTGAACGAATCCAAAAGGAGTCTCCCGATACCAAACTTTATCTGCAGAGCCTGCTGCCTATCAATGAAAGTTTTGGCCGCTACAAGAAATTGACCGGTAAAACAGCTATGATACCCGAAATCAATACCCGATTGGAAGCATTGGCTAAAGAAAGAAAAATCAACTATATCAATCTTTTCCCACTTTTTACGGAGAAAGGAACCAATGTATTGCGGACAGATTTAACCTCTGACGGATTGCATCTGACGGATGAAGGCTATAAGATATGGGCCAAGAAACTGAGGAAAGCAATATAAGCATAATAAATAAACAGGGGCTATCCCTATTTTTAAGGACAGCCCCTGTGTTTCATATCGGTATACTTCTATTGGGCAAAACTATGCAACAGTACATCAAACGTAAGTGTAGAACCACCGGGAATGGAATTTGAACTTGAATCATCATAACCATATCCGCTTTGATAAGGTATATACAACATCCAACGTTCCCCCATCCTCATAAACTGCAAAGCCGCCGTCCATCCGGTTATGACACCGGAAACACTAAAAGCCGCATACGAGTCAAATGCAGTAGGTTGCTTTTGTTCTTCCGGAGAAAGCGGAATCTCTTTATCAAGAGCACCATAGCCATCAAAACATCCGTCGAACTCCTCACCGTTAACGTAGGTTCCATAATAATAAGCATTCACTTTTGAATGGTAACCTGAATATAGAGGACGGTCACCGGTCTCATTCTTTACTATTTTTTTACAATATACATATTGAGTAGCCGCACTGGTACTGGCTGTGGTCTGTATGGCATACAACTTTCCAAGTTCCATCGCATCGGCCGCTTCTGCTGTAGCCACATAGCGTTCTCCCGTCTCCCTCTTTATCGAGTCTATAAACACTTGATTGCGCTCCCGCCAGTTATCATATTTTCCAGCCTCCTTCACTTCTTCACAAGAAACGAATGCACCTGCCAGAAACAGCAAGAAAGGCAAAAACAAAAGGAATGTTCTTTTCATTCAATTCAATTATTTCAATTTCTACTTATTCCAAACTTATTGCAACGTCTTCAGCAAAGATGTAATGCTTACTCGGTCTGCAATGATATTATTCAGTTCAGAGATAGCTACACGTTCTTGTTCCATCGTGTCACGATTACGCAAAGTCACGCAGTTATCTTCCAACGTCTGATGATCTACAGTCACACAATATGGAGTTCCGATAGCATCCTGACGACGATAGCGCTTACCGATAGAGTCTTTTTCATCATATTGGCAATGGAAGTGGAACTTCAGGCTATCAATAATCTCACGGGCCTTTTCGGGCAAACCATCTTTCTTGACCAAAGGCATGACGGCCAGTTTTACCGGTGCCAATGCAGCGGGCAGTCTCAACACAACACGTGTCTCACCATTTTCCAGTTTCTCTTCACAATATGAAGCAGACATGATACTGAGGAACATACGGTCCACACCTATACTTGTTTCAATAACATACGGAGTATAGCTTTCATTCGTTTCCGGATCGAAGTACTTGATGTTTTTACCGGAGAACTTCTCGTGCTGGGACAGGTCAAAATTGGTGCGGCTGTGAATACCTTCCACTTCCTTGAAACCAAAAGGCATCAGGAATTCAATATCCGTAGCAGCATTGGCATAATGAGCCAATTTGTCGTGGTCATGATAACGATAGTGATCGTCTCCAAAGCCAAGAGCCTTATGCCATTTCAAGCGAGTTTCCTTCCAAGCCTTGAACCAATCAAGTTCCGTACCCGGTTTTACGAAGAATTGCATCTCCATCTGTTCAAACTCACGCATACGGAAGATAAACTGGCGGGCTACGATCTCATTACGGAAAGCCTTACCTATTTGGGCAATGCCAAAAGGAATCTTCATACGGCCCGTCTTCTGTACATTCAGATAATTCACAAAGATACCCTGTGCCGTTTCCGGACGCAAATAAATCTTCATGGCTCCATCGGCAGTAGATCCCATCTCAGTAGAGAACATCAAGTTGAACTGACGTACTTCTGTCCAGTTCTTTGTACCACTGATAGGACAAACAATCTCTTCATCAATGATAATCTGCCGGAGTTCATCCAGATTATTGTCGTTCAGCGCCTTGGAAAAACGTTCATGCAACGCGTCGCGCTTGGCCTGGTGTTCCAGCACACGTCCATTCGTACTGCGGAATTGAGCTTCGTCAAAGGCATCTCCAAAACGTTTAGCGGCTTTGGCCACTTCCTTGTTTATCTTGTCATCATACTTGGCAAGCTGGTCTTCTATCAAAACATCAGCACGATAGCGTTTCTTGGAATCACGGTTATCAATCAAAGGGTCATTGAACGCATCCACATGTCCACTGGCTTTCCAGATAGTAGGATGCATAAAGATGGCTGAGTCAATGCCGACAATGTTCTCGTGCAGCAGCACCATACTTTGCCACCAATATTGTTTAATGTTATTTTTCAGTTCTACACCCATTTGACCGTAATCATATACGGCTCCCAAACCATCGTAGATATCGCTGGAAGGGAACACAAAACCATATTCCTTACAGTGTGATACGAGTTTCTTAAAAACGTCTTCTTGTGCCATTTTCTGTTGTATCTAAATTAATTTGAATCTTATTTTCAGCTAAAAAACGCCACAAAGATAGGGATTTATATCATAAATAGGGAAGAAGGGGTATTAATTTATCTTATACTATTCTTTCTCAGAAAAAAGACGGGTACCGTCCATCGGAAAAAGGGGCTGCATTGCATCTTAAAAAGATTTGTACAATACAGCCCCTTACCCTGAAAAAGCGAAAAACTATATATTCAGTAATATCAACGTCGTCCTTTTCATTTAATCATATAAGATTTTGTTATACTACTTCCCTGGTAATCATCAGTCGGTAGTTTAATGGCAACATTACAACCTTCTTCCGTGAGGGTTACTCCATCAACCGCTTCCAGTTTCTTATTCAAAGACAAGGTCAGGTCTGACTGCGTGTAAGTAGGGTCGGAAACAGTAATATGATACCTGCTATCGTTTTTTTCTATCAAGACAATGGCAGGTTTATCTACCGAAACCTTCAAATCGTCATCCATGGTCACACTTCCTTTTTGATAAAAGACAAAACCGTATTTGTTATTTTTACGTATGGCTTGTACTACACTGCTATTTTGAGCCACTTGCAAGTCAACTTGGTCTACAAGGGTCCGGAAAGAAGAAAGAGACTGTCCCGGCACAACAATATAGCGATAACTCTCATCAATCGGGTTAACTCCATGGTTAAACCAAAGACTGAATACCTTTTTACTGATAAGATCGGATTTCCCAGTGCCATTGATCTCTTTCCATGAACCAGTCTGGGTGTTATTCCGCATGGTTACATTATCAGCCTGGTCAAAAATGTAACCGGTATTGTTATGATGTACCCATTTCAGTTGTTTCCCCTGTAAATCACCATCAGAGTCCAGTTGCTTCTCCTCTCCATCGTTATAGACAACCATACCGTTCAGAAAATTCTGTTCCACTGATGTCAAAATCTCCTCACCTTCATGACAAGAAATGCCACTGCCCATACATATCATCATATTATCGATGAAAAAATAAGCCTTGTTGGCTTGTAACCCGTTGTATTCTCCACTAAACGCCATAATACCGTCGAGATTGTTGCTAGCTCCTCCTCCAAACTCATTACTCCCTATTTGATAACCGTTTAAAACAGTCTTGTCTTGATTGTTGATTGCCGTTGTCCCCGGAATCCGCGTCCAATCCCATACCGGAAATATATCGTTATACTCATTACCGGTTGTCATAATGTTAGTTGAGCCCAACGGTAAATTAAAAGCCTTTAAATTTTCTTGGTTCAGCGATTCAGTACCGTATGTACGTTTCGATATGATTTTGGCAGACAAATAAAACTCCTCTCCGTGTTGCGTCATCATGTCCGACTTCCAGAAATGTTTATTGACATTAGGCTTAGGGAAAGCAGAACCCTTTTCTATATGGTTAATCCAACCATTGTACATACCGGCATTATCAGGATCACCAACGGCCAATTTTCTGAGTACATCTTTCGAAATTGTGGTATAACCCGTAGAAGGACGTGCCACATTCCGGCCTCTAGTACCAAAATCAATGGCTTGGCGATAGCTGAGCAACAGTGTCCCATCCAGCAACATCGTATGAAATATTTCTTTCTTTTCAGACGTGAATTCATTGGCAAACGGAGTTTCAGCCGATATTTCCATAAACTGAGAAATATCATCGACAAGAGACATTCCATATGATCCTGACTGAATTTGCGCATGATGCTGATGATAGCTGCCATCAATCTTAATACCTTCATCACCTTGTTTCGGAACAATAGCCAATGTAGAAGCTATAGCATTGAAAGAGTGTTGTACGGTTGAGTAATTATCTTCAGCGCAGCCCTTATGCATGGCTATTTCCGCTATCCATGAAAGATTTTTGCCGCCACCGATGAAACCTTCAATCTTATCTTTCAGATAGACAGATACAGCCATCATATTTTTACGCGGAAGGCTTCCTTTGATCAGCAAGACAGGAACCATGTATTTCTGAGGGGCGCCTATATCATTGTAATACCAATTATCCGAACTTACAGGAGCTTTCTGTTTGAAGAAAAGCAGTCCTCTTTCAATTTTTTCCAATAGAGTGGGATTATTGTAAAAGCTGCTCTTGGGATGGCTATAATTGATAGCCATAGTGCGAAGCCTGTTAAGATGTCCTTCCGGCTTCCAGCCATCAACTGAAATTTGATCATCATAATCAATATCCGACCATGATCCGTCAGGCTGCATGCTGTTCATGAAACTCCCAACCCCCTTTTCATCGGGATCATCATTCAGATAGTCAGCTCTCAGCCGTTCGGTAATGGTATCGATGGCTTTTTGTTCTTCAGGAGTATTCACATGCTCCTCATTATTTTCATTATAGACTTCGATTTCAGCAATTCTGTATCCCCCCTTATAGTCCAATCTTCCACGCACCACAAACTCCACGTAGCGGGCTTCTTCCCTGAAACCTTCAAAGGTGCTGATTTTGTCTTCTTTTACATTGTTCTTGCCTACGACATTGGTTATTTTGTCACGCTCTTTTCCAAAATTGATATTGTAGGCATTACAACCTCTCCCATCGGCCCAACGCACAACAATCTTAGATACTTCCTGCACACCGCCCAAGTCTATGAGAATGGAATGTTTATATGAATCAGCAGATTCCCAATAGGTTGTCGAATCACCATCAGTAATCAAACCGGCCATTTTAGGGTTCGACCCTTGACCGTTCAAGTCATTCACCTTGGTCTCCACTGTTTTTCCCAATGCCAAATTGACTACTTCCGTATCAGGCTCTTGGCCGTCACCGTCTTCATTTCCCGAATCAATGACTTCGTCGTCCTGGCAGGAAATTGCAAGAAAAGAAAGAAATATCCAAAAAAATCTTCCCAATAATTTAGTTAGTTCCATACTATAAAAATTTAATAATGAATATTTAGTATCACCTGGTTGTTTCTGATTGCCACAAAGGAAACACTATATAAAAACCCGTTGGCGGAATTCTTTTATTAAACTTTATTCAAAGCTTGTGAATATCCGTTCGCAAGCCTTGAATATATGTTCGCAGCCTTTGAATATCCGTTCGCGCACTGCGAACAGAGATCTCACTTAACTCCGCGACTCTTTAGTCTTGACTTCAAAAGGTTTTTCTTTAGCTTTCCTAAAAGTTTCCAATAGATACCTCGCAGCCGGGAGATATAGTATCCGCCAACACGTTCTATACAGTGCGTATTGTAGATGCGGTTCTTCTTTCAGCTCTTTATACTTTCTATAACTCCGGGAATTAGCACTACCGGACCTAACAAGCCAGATTCGACCAATGGAGAATTCTTATCATAGTGTTTCCATGTGGTAAAGGTTATTCTTCCCCCATCCGGCTTAGGCTGTCCTGTCAAATACCAGTCAGGCAGTTTTTTTATACCACCATTTCCTGCTGCAATGTATTTATTGACAGGTTCCTTATAATCATACTCATTCTCGGCAGGTAAATATTCGTCACCTATCAAACGATTCACCCACAGGTTGGTAACTCGAATTTCAAGCATATTATCACCTTTATGCAACAAATGCTGTATATCGGCACAATAAGGCGGCGCCCAACAAGTAGCCACATATTTTCCGTTGACCCATATTTCAGCAAGAACTTCTACCCTTCCCAAATCCAAACGAAGACAAAATTCTTCCTTCAAATATCCGTCGGGGATGGATAGTGGATAAAAGTAAGACATTGTACCCGAGAAGTGCCTGACCCCAAAATCTTCTTCCAGCCGAAGTGAACGCAACTTAGGCAAAACAATTTCTTCAGGGGCGCCTTTCTTTTCGGGAAAACGAAGCGTCCAAGGGCCATCCAATGTAATCCGTGCAGGCAGCTGTTCGATTTGCTTTCGCAAGCAAGTACGGTTGGCTATAAATTCATAAACCCCTGTTTTCCAAGCAACGAACCTGTCATTGGAATACCATGAATAGAACCTATTCTCCTGTTGATAAGGTATTGGCATTCCTTTCCGATACAGTTCGATGATTTGCTCTTCAGCCATAGCATAGGGATATGCCTCAAAACCGCACATACCTCCTTCATAAGTGTCGGCCTTGCTCAACAAACCGGATGAATCAACGGCATAATGCACAGTCGTATTGGAAGGAGTACCTTCACCTATAAATGTTCCGTTTACCCAAAGTCCGGGCATATTTTCCCGATAAACCAAAACGAGGTGCAGCCAGCCAGACAATGGCCTTACATTTCTATATACAGCTTTATTCCGTACGGTACGTTCATATACCACAATGCCGTTCCTGCCAACAGACAACCCTACAGCACTATGCCCTTTTCCGTATCTTTGTTCTCCGCCAGGCGGATAGACGGCAAAAAAACGAGTACACATATCCCCCATTTCATGTGCATCTGTAACGGCTATGTCTGTTTCCGGCTTTATCCAACAGGCGATACTAAAATCAGACTGCATGAGAGGAGAGTTCCCTGCCTGTTTTTGAGTGGAGAATATAGAAACCCCATTATACTTAAAATCGTCCCATTTTGACAAGGAAGTTTCATTTGTTTTCCGAAACACAACAAATAAGGAACCTGCAGGAGGTAACTCCAATGGAATCTTGATACCTTCGTTATCGGTCTGATATACAGGACAAGGAAGAATCTCCGCCGTGTAAGGATTCCACAACTCCGGGATACGATTTTTCATACGGAAATGCGCTGTCCCATTCTCTGGCATACGCTTACGATTGGCCAGAAAATAGATGTCTGTTTCATTCTGTTGATAATGAATGGCATGTACTGCCGCATTGTTGTCCGCCGAATTATATAAAAAATCGGGTGAAACATTTAATCCGCGAAGAAGTAGCTGTAAATCTGCTTTTTCATAAGTATTGGATGCTCCCCATATTTGTTCCACAAGTGCTATAAACACATTTTCCTTTTCCCCGTCAAGCAAACTTAAAGTGCGTTGTGGTTTCTGCCCCACTAACGTAATCCCTTTTTTCACCAGGCGGTCGAGGACAGCCAAGGTCTGTAAAGACATGGCGTCTGAGTCCAGTAACACCAATAATTTGTAACCTTCGAAGTTTGTACCAGGAAGCATGATTCTGTTGTTTCTGACCTGTGCCTTTTCCAACAATTCAGCATTGATCATATCATAATCATATCCCTCGGGAGGAGCAAACGGTGTTTTTTCCGGTTCTACGGTTTCACCAAATGCGTTGTCGCCTCTGAGGTAAAGAATGTCGGCATAAAAAGTGGAATGCTGGAATATATGCTGGCAACGGTTCAAATAGCCAATCCACGCTTTTCCCGGTTCCCACCATGTATTGGTCCGGTCAAAGTGGAGGCCCCAAGGGCCCATAGTCATTCCAGGCATAGCCGTAGGATGTGGCTGATGGGCATAGCGATGGAAATAAATCCTGCTAAGCCCCTGTGTAAACATGTAGTCGCCCAGTGATTTGAGCGCATACGGATATAACAGCCATTTGTCCGCATCGGCTTCAGAGGTAAAAGCTTCTGCTCCTATTATCTTTGAACCTGTAGCATGGGCGATAGAAGCGATCTGCTTTACAGTACGATTGTACTTGTAGTTTGCCCAAAGAACCGTTTGCGCACACCAAAATTCACCCATATTTATATCGAGTCTCTGCGCTACCTGCAGTTCTTCCATCATGTTTCCTCCGTAAGGCTCCGTATAGGTAATGATACCTCTTTCTTTGCACCGTTTCTGAAAATGAGAATAATACCGATCGGCAAACATATCAGCTTGGGTACGTTTGAAATCAAATAAAAATCGGTCGGTATGTTCGGTACTTTCAATGACCCTATGAGCCAAAGCAGGCAAAAAGGTCACCAAGGCATATCCGCGTTTCTTTTGGAAATAGGCCGGCATATCATAAGTCCAATCCTGACTGCCCATTTCATAACTGTCAATAAGCAGCCCCACCTTGGAACGTTTAGCCATCTTTTCCATCGAAGGCATGATCCGTTTGAACATGCAGTCCAGATGATAATCCAAAGCTGCCGTATTGAACTTATCGCATTCCAATCCTGTTGACTTGGCCGGTGCCGAACGGTTGTTCTGCTTTCGCGCCGTCTGCCCAAAACGCAAGACGACCCATTCACCCGGAGGCACATTCCATGTAAGCACTCCATTTTTATCAAGTTGACCGGTTAAATCAAGCACAGATGATTGAGGTATTACATCAAGTCCGGCAGGGATGGCAAGACAATATGTATCAAGGTAGTGATTCAGTTGATGTTTGGGAACGGGCAATTGCAGGCTGACTGCCTGTCCGCCTTTCAGTTCAGTTTCACTCCAGGTCAGCTGCTGCATGGCTTTGTCTGGAGTAATCCAAGGTCCCCCGCTGGAAGACCATCCCGGGCAATTATGCATGGCAAATTCCAACCCCAACCGTTCCGATTCCTTCATGGCATGGATGACAAGTCCTGTCCATTCATCACTGAGCGATTCTACAGGACCGGCAGGAATACCGGTTCCCGCCTCAAACAATTGGTAACCGGCAATGCCGTTGTTTTTCATTGCCTCTAAATCACGGGTTATGCCTTCTTTGGTAATATTTCCATTCATCCAGTGCCACCATGTATATACCCCAGACCCGAAAGGAGGATTACGGAATTCTTCTTCCAATGAAAGAAAAGGATTACCGACTTTACTTTTGCAGACTTGTGCGGCAAAAGCAGGACTTAACAGACTAGCCACACCTGCGGATGAAACTATTTTAAGAAATGTGCGCCGTTTCATAATCTAAAATTTATATACACAACTGTAACTTCCGTTATCCAATCGTAAAGACTTGTCTAAGATGCTGATTCTTTGATTGTCCAACCAGCCCTCGGTTGCATCTTGGGGTGTAATTACATCAGCAGTCACTCCTATAGGCAGACGAATGTTCAGTTTTAATTTATTGCCCTCCAAGTGCCAACCGACATATATTGTTCCAAACGGAGTTTCTTTGGATACTTTAGCCCACGTGACACCTTCTGGAATTTGAGGCTCTATGAACACATGTTTATATCCCGGTTGGTCTTCATCTGTGCGTATTCCTCCGACAGCCTGATAAAACCAAGCTCCTATCCCATTGTAGCAGTTGTGAATTCTACTCCGTTCCCCATGCCAATATTCCCAAGTGGTAGTGGCACCTTTGTTCAACATGTACAGATACCCAGGGTAATCCTGTTTTTTGAGCAGGTTGTACATGAAATCCGTTTCTTTGTTTCGAATAGCCCATTCCGTTAAAACAGGCACCCCTACTAACCCAACACCTATATGCCCTTTATTCTGCTCAGCCGTATATCTTTTCAGATTATTGGAAACCAAAGAATATAGTTTATCGGGTACTGCTCCTGCCAACATGGGATATATCATATCAAGCTGAGAACCCGTTGCGTATTTTTCCTCGGCAGGCCTGTAAAACCTTTCATGAATCAAAGCATTCAGTTCCGACCTCTTATTGGCAAAAGCTACAGCATCTTCACTCTTTCCCAAAACGGATGCAGCTTTGGACATAACCTCGAAACATTCACTGATAAAACAATTATTGACCAAATCTATGGAAACCGGATTGGTATAATCCACTCCCTTGGGAGCCAACCAGTCACCCAAGAACCAACTACGATAGGGAGTATCGGGCCAGCGCTTCAATAATCCATCTATTCTATATCGCTCTACATAGTCCATCCATGCCTTCATCGTATCATAAAAACGCTCCAACAAGCGAGGATCATTATAGTTTATATATGTCCTCCATGGAGCCATTACTACAAAACCACACCAGTAGGGACCACCCCCGCCCCCGCCACAGGGAGCCGTATGGGGCAAGCTTCCCCCTTCCCTCATGGCATCTTTCCATGCTTGCATCCAATTAAGGAAAGTGGGAGCGACATCATACATCGTCTGAACGGTTTGTGTGGAAGAATTTCCATCTCCCCCGTATCCCATACGTTCAAGATGAGGACAATCAACCATATATCCACTGAATGTCAGGCAACGTGTTGTATAGTCAATCATGTCGTGTATAGCGTTCAGATCCTTGTCAGAACAAATAAACGTGGATGCCGCCCTATAGTCACCGTGTATCAAGTGCGCCTTTATATGTTTAGAATCAGGCTTGTATGGCAGATTAACGATCTTTATATACCGAAAAGCATGATAATGAAATTTATTACGGAATATATTGCCATCCGGATTTCCGGAAACAATATAAAGATCGCTCTCGCCCTGTTCTTCTATTGTACCCTCTTCTTTCATATAGTCGCTGTAAAAAACAGAGATTTCATGCCCGGCAGGTAGTTGCGGTACCTGTAGTTCAAACCATCCTGTCAGCACTTTTCCCATATCCACCAACCATGTATCCTGATCCAGCGGAGTAATACTTTTGGGAGCGAGTGTTTCTTGGATGCGGTTGGGTTCACACATTTGCGGAGACACCGAATGTTCCCTTATATCCACTTCTGCGACTGTACCCCATTGCCTTTTATTCAGCTCACCGGCCGACAAGTCAGAGGGAACTATACGGGCATCTATCCGTTCCCCGCCGAAATGCAACGCTTTCCATGTTCCCATATCCGTATAGCCGCTTTCACATCCCGTCCATGTACGGTCTGTTTCAGCAATGGTTTCCCATCTTCCTCCATTTAATACACTGATTTCTGCTTTTACAACCGGACCTTCGTATTGGGCTTTGAAATGTCCGGGCTTTTTATACCAACCTTGTCCTAACCAGATAACCAGGTCATTTTCTCCTTGGGACAAGAATGGAGTTATATCATAGGTAACAATCAACGAACGCTTGTCAAGCTGCGATACAGCAGGTGACAACACTTGTGAGTCTGCTTTTTTTCCATTTATATATACTTCATGGTAGCCTAATGAATTGACATGTAAAAAGGTCGTATTTTTTTGTTTTACCATAAAAGATTTCCTAAGCAAAGGAGAACGGACATCTCCTTCAGCAAGACCGATATATTTTCCATTAAAAAGTCTGTGATCCAAAATACCAATTGCAAACCGTTGTATGGAACTCCATGCGGACTGTTCACCATGTTCGTTCTCCACCCGGACCCGCCAATAACAAAGCATACGAGGCCTCAGTCCTTTACCCTTGTAGGGTACCATAACAGATTGGCCGGACCTGATTTTACCCGAGTTCCACAAGTTAACATTTCCTCTTGTCAACTCCAGACTATCAGTTGCGACCTGTATTTCATACGCACACTGCCGCATAGGTTGCCGGCTTGTCAGTTTCCAACTGAAATGTGGCAAGGTATTATCAATAGCAAGTGGATTGCCAAGATTTTCACAGCGCAAATCGTATAACAAGAAAGAAGAAGCCAACGACACACAAGTATGTGCAAGGCCCAATAATAGACAAATAAAACCTTTCTTCATAAATATTAGTATATATGTTTTTGTTGTCCGGAGATATCCGAAGATCACCACCTATAAATGTCACTGCAGACTACAGCCTGTTGAATGCAAAAGTAGCAGATAGAACTATCTTTTTATGATACTTTCTTATCTTAAACTGATTGAAGGACAACTATTGCCCTCTATTTTAGGAAAACAGGTTTTCTGCTTACATATCATCCTTTATTGTTTGCATATAACCATATTCATTAAAAACGAAAGACCGTTTCTCCAATTCACCGCCATATTCCACCTCCACCACCCCTACCGAGTATTTTATTTCAAGGATGTTAGAATATGATAATAAAGTATTAGTTTGTTAGAAAGCACGGCACTATCTTTGCTTCATGAAAAATGTCTATGAAAGACACCTATAGACACAAAAGAATATTTTTAGTTTAATAACAATCAATATTAATTTTTTTAATCATGAAAAACATCTTTTTATTACTAATGTTATTGTCTATTCCGTTGTGTTCGGTTTATTCACAAAACCGAACCATCAAGGGTCGCATTATTGACAAAGAGACCGGCGAGGCTTTGATAGGTGCGTCTGTCGTGGTACAGGGTAGTGAACAAATCGGTACGATTACAAATCTGGATGGTGATTTCATACTAAGTATCCCCAATGGGAAACAAAAAATCGTAGTCAGTTACTTAGGCTACACTACTACAACACTAGATCCCAAAGATTATCAAATAGTGGAATTGACGACTGACGCTCTGGGACTTGACGAAGTGGTAGTCGTAGGTTACGGTAGTGCAAAGAAAAGAGACTTGACCGGTTCGGTCACTTCTATCAATTCCAAGAAGTTGATGGAAAGTCCTGCATTGTCGGCCGCCGAAGCCATCCAAGGCAAGGTTCCCGGCGTGTTGGTTACCAATTCAAGCTGGGGACCAGGTTCCAACCCCTCTATCCTGATTCGTGGAAAACGTTCTATCAAGGCCGGCAACGACCCGTTATATGTGGTTGATGGCATTCCTTGCTCAACAGCCTCTAACATGTTCGCTCCGAGCGACATCGAGTCTATCGAAGTACTTAAGGACGCTTCAGCCACTGCTATCTATGGTTCACGTGGTGCCAACGGTGTTATCTTGATTACTACAAAGAAAGGTAAAGCAGGCAAGATATCAGTAGATTACAGCGGTTACTACGGCGTACAGACCAAGCAGAACGACTTGGAGTACATGAACGGTGCCGAATTTGCAGACTACGTACGTGAAGCGGAGAGAGCTGCCGGAAAGTATAAATCTGATGTGCCTAATATTGACGAGGATAGAAATTTGTCGGCTTTCACCGGTGACGACTACACTTGGCAGTCTATTGCAATGGCTTATGACGCAAACGGTAATTACGACCCGAGCAAGGTACGTTCTACCGCCAGTAACTGGAAAGACCTGGTAGAACAGACAGGTATCATTACCGACCACCAGTTGAGCATCAAGGGCGGAAGCGACAAGGTACAGTTCATCTTGAACACGACTTATTTCAATAACGAAGGTATCTACAAGCAACAGGACTACACCCGCTACACCATTAAAGGCGGCTTTGACGCTCAGGTGAACAACTGGCTGAAAGTAGGTGCACAGCAACACTTCATGCGTTCAATCCAGAACCGTGGAAGAAACTTCCAGGATTGTTGGCGTGTCAACCCGCTGGGACGCTACTATGACGATGAGGGCAACTTGCTACAGATGACTTCCGGTAACGATACGCAGTACTGGAACCCCTTGCAGTACTTGGATGAGAATGCCATCGTAAACCCACTGAAGATTAACCGTTTTGTAGGTAGCTATTATGTAGATATCGCACTGCCGGTCAAAGGTTTGAAATACCGCGCGAACATTGGTCTCGACTTCCATTCCAGACAAGACTATTCATTCACGGGTCCGCAGGCAAACAACGGTAACATCAACAAGGCGAAAAACTCAACGCAGCAGACTTTCGGCTATACTATTGAAAACCTGTTGTTTTACGATCGCACGTTCGGCAAACACACGTTCGGTGTCACTTTGCTCCAATCCGTGGAACGCAACCATCGCGAACAGCTGACAGACGACGTACAAGGTCTCCCTTCCGACAAGCTGTACTGGTATGACATTGCCTCGGCAGCGGAAATCACGAACTTTGACAGCCATAACCAGATTTGGAGCCTTGCTTCATTCATGGGCCGTGTGAACTATAACTTCAACAGCAAGTACTATGCTACAGTATCCATGCGTTACGACGGTTCTTCACGTTTGGCGGACGGTCATAAGTGGGTAGCTTTCCCCGCCTTCTCATTGGCATGGCGTATGAACGAAGAAAGCTGGTTGAAGAACTTCGACAAGCTGGACAACCTGAAACTGCGTTTCGGTTACGGTGTGACGGCTAATACGGCCATCGACCCTTATCAGACTAAGGGGTTGCTGGGTAAGAAATATTACAACTATGGCAGCAACCTTGTAATGGGCTACTGTTCTTCTTCACTTGCCGACCAGGGACTGACTTGGGAGACAACAGGGCAGTGGAACCTTGGACTTGACTTCAGCTTTTTCCGTGGACGTCTGAGCGGTACGATTGACGCTTACATGCAGAACACACACGACTTGCTGCTCGACAGGCAGTTGCCGATTGTATCCGGATATGATAAAGTGTTGACTAACATCGGTAAGACAAAGAACCAAGGTATCGAAGTCAGTCTTTCTACAGTGAACGTACAGACTAAGGACTTTACTTGGACCACCGACCTGATGTATTCTACCAACAAGGAAGAGATTGTTGAGTTGTACAACGGAAAAGTGGACGATATAGGTAACAAGTGGTTTATCGGAGAGGCTCTTAACGTGTTCTATGACTACAAGAAAATAGGCATTTGGCAGAACACACCGGAAGACCTTGAGGAAATGGCGAAATTCAATGCCAACGGGCACAAGTTCGCACCTGGCAAGATCCGCTTGCTGGATGTAGATGGTGACTATAAGATTTCAGCCGATAAAGATCGTATGATTCTGGGGCAAGGACGTCCGAAGCACATCTTCAACATGTCAAACAACTTCACTTACAAAGGATTTGACTTTAACTTCGTACTCTATGGAACTGTAGGCGGTATGGTGCAAAACAAATTACGTTACGGTCATCAGGCTAACCGCAACAACAACCTGAAGTATGATTACTGGACCCCGAATAACCCTACAAACGCCTATCCGCGGCCTGACTCAAGTTCTAACGATGTGGAGTATGAATCCACTTTGCATTACGAAAAGACAGACTTCCTGCGTTTGAAGACCGTTACATTGGGCTATACACTGCCTAAACAGAGCATACAGAAAGCCGGTCTGACCAACTGCCGCCTCTATCTGACTGCAGAGAACCCGTTGATATTTACAAACTACAACGGTATCGACCCTGAAGGTGCTACGGCTTATTCCGCACCCAGCGTGAGCTCTTGGATGTTTGGTGTTAATCTTTCATTTTAATATAAACAAACTGGAAATATGAAAAGAATTATAATTGATAATGGTGTTAAAGTATTGGGCTTGATATGCTGCTCTGCCATGCTTGCCGTAAATACTTCATGCGAAAACTTTCTTGAAGAAAAAGAAGTGCCTCGTTTGACAAATGACTATTACAACTCGGAACAGGGCGTAGAGGCAGGTGTCACTTCCATCTACAGCTACATGCGTGACTTTGTAGGCGGTGAAACGATTAACGAACTTACTGAATATGGTAACGACCTGATAACCGGCGGTAACGACGGCTGGAATCGTGGCGCGAACTTATATAATACCGGAATGTCATCTACTACCGGAGCATGTTGGAGCCTATGGAACAGTAGTTACCAAGCTATCGGTGTAGCAAACAAGGTGTTGGAATCTATGTCCGAGGTGAACATGACCCGGGATAAAAAGGAGCAGTACACAGCAGAAATAAACTTCCTGCGTTCTTACTTCTATTTCGACCTGGTCCAGCAATTCGGACGCATCCCCTTGGTAACCTACGCGGTTAACGAACCCAAAACTGATTTCAAACGCGCTTCCGTAGAAGATGTTTATAAGCAGATCATCACCGACCTAAGGTATGCGGAGGAACATTTGCGTGAAACGGCTGGCGGTGATGCTCAAGGTCGTGCCACTAAATATGCCGCCGCACATCTGTTGGCTAAAGTTTACCTGACTCGTGGCAGCGCGGTGAAGGATGCTCGCGGGCAGAAATCTACTGACATGGACAGTGCCTACTACTATGCGCGCAAGGTGATTGACAGCAACAAATACCAATTGCAGAGAAACTTTGCAGATTTGTGGGACATCAATAATATGGGTAATAGCGAAGTGGTGTTCGCCGTGCAGTTTACAGAGGATAAAATCTATAATGGAAACGGAAACCAATCACACTTGCTCTGGTGTTCTGAATATGACAAATTCCCCGGCATGAAGCGTGATATGGAAAACGGACGTCCTTACAAGAAGCATATGCCGACTAACAAGACGATGCTCGAACTGTACGACCGTAAGAATGACTCCCGTTTCTATAAGAGCTTCAAATGGACCTTCTATTGCAACAATCCGACTAAAGACTTGGCTCTGGGTGATACAGCGGTTTACTACAGTATGTATCCCAAGAAGAACAGACCGTATAAGTACACCTATCTCCAGTGGAAAGCGGAGGATATAGACAAGCAGGAAAATGGAATGACGAACCGCAAGAACTATCCGCACTTGGTGAAGTATATCGATCCGCTGCGTGGTGATGATATGAATAGAAAGGAAGGCGTACGCGAATGGGTGCGCATGCGTTTGGGTGAAACTTACTTGATTGCAGCCGAAGCAGCAGGGCGTAAGGGTGACTATGGACTGGCGGCTGAGTTGATCAACGTAATTCGCGAACGGGCTGCATGGCATGACGGAGAAACGAAGATGGCACAATACTGGGTGGAAGAAGGCGGTGAATACAACAATACCGAATCCACTTACGAAGAGATCAAGGTGAAGGCAGCCGACCTACAGAACAACTTCGTGGACTTCATTCTGGACGAACGCGGACGCGAACTGTTGGGTGAGTACACCCGTTGGCCGGACTTGGTACGTTGCGAGAAGTTGGTGGAATACGCCAAGAAGTGGAATCCTGATTCCGCACCTAACGTTGAAGACTATCACAAGCTGCGTCCTATTCCCCAAAATCATATTGACCGCTTGAATCCGAAAGGAAGCAACGAAGAGGAACAGAATCCTGGTTACTTCTAATTCGGATCAGAAGCTCCGGAAGAGTTAAGGAGTTATCACTTTGCTTTGCTCCGCAGGAGTGAAAGCAAACAGCTTTAGAGCTTGTTTAAATTTTCTTCAAAAAGAGGATTTAAACAAGCTCTAATATTCAATTGATACAGGTCAATTATAGACAAGCAAGCAAGAACACTTCGTTCGATTCATTTCTTTGGCTGATACAAATAAGATTTTTTTATACGGTCGGCAGGCGTGCCAGATATAAAATGATAGATTGACAAACGGCTGTCCTGTTCAAATAATGGGTTTAAGACATTAGACAAAAATAGCGAAAACATAGAGCATTATCGAATTTCTTTGCAGGTTTTCCCAATAAAATTTGTATTTTTGCCTGCAACTGAAAAATCAGTAATATCATAGAATAGACAATTCCCAGACAAATATGAGCGAAGAGTTTGAAGCACCCAAAGATGATTTGGCCAAAGAATTCCCGACCGGAAGCGAAGAGCATTCGGATTATAAACCTGCAGACGCAAAAGATGCCAACGTAAAGCACCAGCTAAGTGGAATGTACCAGAATTGGTTTCTGGACTATGCCTCCTACGTTATATTAGAGCGTGCTGTTCCACACATTATGGATGGTTTAAAACCGGTGCAACGACGTATCCTGCATTCCATGAGGCGCATGGAAGACGGACGTTACAACAAAGTTGCCAACATCGTAGGTCATACCATGCAGTTTCACCCGCATGGAGATGCTTCCATTGCAGACGCTTTAGTGCAGCTTGGCCAAAAAGACCTCCTTGTAGATTGTCAGGGAAACTGGGGTAATATATTGACCGGCGACAGCGCCGCCGCATCCCGCTACATTGAAGCACGTCTTTCCAAATTCGCTCTGGACGTGGTATTCAACCCCAAGACAACGGAATGGAAACTTTCCTACGACGGGCGCAACAAGGAACCGGTGACGCTCCCCGTAAAGTTCCCCTTATTGTTGGCTCAAGGAGTAGAAGGTATAGCTGTCGGGTTATCTTCGAAAATCCTGCCGCATAACTTCAATGAACTTTGCGATGCCTCCATCAAATATCTGCATAAAGAAGACTTTAAATTATATCCGGATTTTCAGACCGGAGGTTCTATTGACGTATCCAAGTACAATGACGGAGAACGGGGCGGAGCAGTACGTGTACGCTCAAAAATAGAAAAAATCGACAATAAGACACTTGCCATCAAAGAGATTCCATACGGCAAGACAGTTGCCAGTGTCTGTGACTCCATAGTCAAAGCCAGCGAAAAAGGAAAAATCAAAATCCGGAAAGTGGAAGACCTTACCTCCGGCAGTGTAGAAATCCTTGTACACCTGGCACCGGGAGTCTCGTCCGATAAAACCATTGATGCACTATATGCCTTCACTGACTGCGAAGTAAGTATCTCTCCCAACTGCTGTGTCATTGACAACCAGAAGCCGCACTTCCTCACCGTGAGCGACGTACTGCGGAAATCCGTAAACAATACATTGGATTTACTGCGGCAAGAGTTGGAAATCCGCCGCAATGAAATACGGGAAAATTTGCATTTTGCCTCGTTGGAGAAAATCTTCATCGAAGAACGCATCTATAAGGACAAAGAGTTTGAGCAAGCCAAAAATATGGATGCCGCCTGTGAACATATTGACAACCGTCTCACTCCCTATTACCCCACTTTCATCCGTGAAGTGACCAAAGATGACATCCTCAGATTGATGGAAATCAAAATGGCACGCATCCTCAAGTTCAACTCCGACAAAGCCGAAGAACTTATCGCCCGTATGAAAGCAGACATTGAGGAAATTGACCGTCATCTGGCAAACATTGTGGAATATACCGTTGACTGGTTCCGTATGCTGAAAGAAAAATACGGTAAAGAATTTCCGCGCCGTACGGAATTGCGTAACTTCGACACCATTGAAGCTACCAAGGTTATCGAAGCCAATGAGAAGTTATATATCAACCGTGAAGAAGGCTTCATCGGTACGGGCTTAAAAAAGGATGAGTTTATCGCCAACTGCTCACCGATCGACGACGTAATTATTTTCTTCCGGGACGGGAAATACATCATCACTCCTGTTGCCGACAAGAAGTTCGTGGGCAAAAACATCCTTTATGCCAACGTATTCAAGAAGAATGACAAACGTACCATCTACAACGTATGCTACCGTGACGGGAAAGAAGGGACCAGCTACATTAAACGTTTTGCCGTGACCAGCGTAGTGCGTGACCGTGAATACGACGTAACCCAAGGAACCCCCGACTCTCGCATCACCTATTTCACCGCCAATCCAAACGGCGAGGCCGAAATCATCAAAGTAACATTGAAACCGAACCCGCGTGTACGGCGTATTATCTTTGAAGAGGACTTTAGCGCCATCAATATCAAGGGACGGCAAGCTATGGGAAACATCCTGACGAAACTTCCCGTTCACAAGATCGCACTGAAACAACGTGGAGGCTCCACCCTGGGCGGACGCAAAGTATGGTTTGACCGTGATGTACTGCGCCTCAATTATGACAGCCGCGGAGAATACCTCGGCGAGTTCCAGAGTGATGACTCCATCCTCGTAGTACAGAATAACGGTGAGTTCTACATCACCAATTTCGACCTGAACAATCACTACGAAGACAGTATCCGCGTATTGGAGAAGTATGACCCCAATAAAGTATGGACAGCCGTTCTGTACGATGCCGACCAACAGAACTACCCATACATCAAGCGTTTCTGCTTTGAAGCAACCTCACGCAAACAAAACTACTTGGGTGAAAACAAGAACACCAGTCTCATTTTACTGACGGATGAATACTATCCACGTCTGGAAGTAGTCTTCGGCGGTCATGACAGTTTCCGTGAACCATTGATTGTAGAAGCAGATGATTTCATTGCCGTAAAAGGCTTCAAGGCCAAAGGAAAACGTCTGACGACTTTTACCATCGAAACAATCAATGAACTGGAGCCTACCCGCCAACCCGAAGAGCCACAGGCACCCGAGGTGCAGGAAATTGCGGACGAACCGGAGATACTGGACCCGGATCATGGTAAAAGTGAAGGAGATATACTGGATGAAATGACGGGACAAATGAAACTGTTCTAAAAGCCATATCTCCCCGAACATTGACAATATACTCAATTAAGAATGAAGATTTACAGGATTTGCATAATCATCGGATGCTTGATATCGCTGGGAGGCAAGACCTTTGCACAGGATGTGGAAGACATTGCCGTGCAAGAGTTGCGTACCGACTCTGCAACCAAGAACCGTTTTATCACACGCGCTACTCTATACGGTGCAGGTCTCACCAATGTTTTTGACACCTATCTGTCCCCGCAAGAATATACCGGAGTGGATTTCCGTATCTCACGCGAAAGCATACGGATGACCAATTGGATGAACGGCCGCATATCCCTGCAAAGCTTCTTCCAGGCAGATCTGGGGTATACGCATAATAAAGTGGACAACAACAACGCTTTTTCCGGATTGGCGAACTGGAATTATGGCCTGCACTATCATTTCCCTATCACAAGCAATTTCAAGCTGCTTGCCGGAGGGTTGGCAGACATCAATGGAGGCTTTGTCTATAACTTACGCAACGGCAACAACCCTGCCCAGGCACGTGCCTATATCAACCTCGATGCTTCGGGCATGGCAATCTGGAACCTGCGTATCAAGAGTTGTCCTTTGACGCTACGCTATCAAATCAATCTTCCGCTAATAGGTGTCATGTTCATGCCAAACTACGGCCAGTCTTATTATGAGATATTTACATTAGGGCACTGGAATGGGGTTATCAACTTCACATCCCTGCACAACCAGCCCTCACTGAGGCAAATGCTGACAGTGGACTTCCCTGTAGGGAAAGCTAAAATGCGCCTTGCATACGTATGGGACGCCCAACAAGCCAAGGTCAATGAAATAAAGACACATACCTACTCGCACGTGTTCATGGTAGGATTTGTAAAGGAAATCTATCTGCTCCGCAATAAAAAGAAAAGAACAAGATGAAAAAGACATACTTTCTGAAGATTTGGGGAATCCTGTTTACGCTGCTGCCCTTGCTGAACGGCTGTATCCGTGAAGAGGAGTTCAATAATACACCGCAGGGAAATTTCGAGGCATTATGGAAAATCATTGATGAAAAATACTGCTTTTTAGACTATAAACAGATAGATTGGGAAGCCATTCACGACAAATACCAACCACTCATCACGCCCAATATGAGCAATGACGGACTATTTGAGATACTGGGCAATATGCTTGCCGAACTGAAAGACGGGCATGTCAACCTATACAGTTCTTCCAACACGGCACGTTATTGGGACTGGTATCTGGATTATCCGCGCAACTTCAATGAAAGTATCATTGAGAAATACCTCGGACGCGACTACCGCATAGCCGGAGGCGCCAAATACCGCATATTGGAAGATAATATAGGGTACATTTATTACGGAGACTTCTCCAATGGTATCGGCAACGGCAATTTAGACGAGATACTCTCCTACCTTTCCGTATGCAACGGATTGATTATCGACGTACGGAACAATGGAGGCGGCAACCTGACCTACGCCACCCGTATAGCCCAACGTTTCACCAATGAAAAAGTACTGACCGGATACATCCGGCACAAGACAGGTAAAGGACATAGTGATTTCTCCGAGCCTACCCCTATTTATATAGAACCTTCCAACAGCATCCGTTGGCAAAAGCAAGTTATGGTTCTGACCAACCGCCATTCCTACAGCGCTACCAATGATTTTGTAAATTCCATGCGCTATTTTCCCAATGTGACCCTGATAGGTGACAAAACCGGTGGAGGCTCAGGGCTCCCTTTCTCTTCCGAACTGCCCAACGGATGGGGAGTACGCTTCTCAGCCAGTCCACACCTGGATGCAAATAAACAGCAGATCGAGTTTGGCATAGACCCGGACAAAAAAATAGACATGAAGAAAGAAGATGAAGAAGACGGCCTTGATACCATCATTGAGGAAGCACGGAAACTGCTGAAAGTAACCCCCTAAGTTACTTTATCCTTCAAAGTATTTGCCAGAATAAAAAATCTTCCTATCTTTGTCACCGCTAAACGGAATTATCCCGCGGGTGTGGCGTAATTGGCAGCCGCGCCAGACTTAGGATCTGGTGCCGTGAGGCGTGTAGGTTCGAGTCCTATCACCCGCACACACATCTTTTTTAAAGACAAACAACTGCAAGCCTCTGGGAATCATCTCAGAGGCTTTTTCATGATATTATGAAAGAGAAAATAAAAATAGATTGTATATTTGTCAGATAATTAAAGATTTCAAGACTTAATACCAACCATACCATGAACCTCCAAAGACATTTGCTTTTACTTTGTCTGTCCTTGCTGGTGACAGGTTACTCTTTTGCCAATCAAAAGCCTTATGTCATCAATTTTGCCCGAGACAAGTATCATGCAGCCAATAAAAACTGGTCTATCGGGCAAGATGAAAAAGGGATTATGTATTTTGGGAATGACATCGGCCTGCTTGAATCCGACGGTATGGAGTGGGAACTTTATCCAATGCCCAACTCTCCGATAGTCAGAGCCTTGGCGGTAGAATCACACAACACGATCTACACCGGAGGCGCTGAAGAGCTGGGACGTTGGGACAGAGACTGTTCCGGCAAACTGAAATATACCTCTTTAAACAAGTTACTACCACCCAAGATCCTGGACAATGAAAGTTTCTGGCGCATCTGGATAGACGGGAACAAGGTTTATTTCCAAACCTTCAGAAATATTTATGTCTATGACCATCGTACAATGCGGCAACTCACTATTCCGGAAGGATTCCTGCTATTGTTGAAAGTGAGAAATGAATATTGGGTACAAGAGATGTATGGTCCCCTGCACCAGCTCAAAGATGGCAGGCTAAGTAAGATCGGAGGCAGTGAATTCCTGAACGGGACCACCACCCGTGTCATTTTGCCATATAGCGACGACCGCTACCTGGTCGGAACCTCTGCAGGCGAAATCTACATTTACGACAAAAAGAACTTCATTCCCTGGAACAGCACCCTGTCCCTCCGGTTGCATGGCCAAGAACTCAATTGCGGAATCTATTGCGCCAAACGAAACACCTACTACCTGGGAACCCAGTTAAGCGGAATCTATGAAGTAGATGTACAAGGGAATATCCTCAATCACTTCTCGGCCGCCAACTCCCTGCAAAACAACACGATCCTGTCCCTGTACGAGGACAACCGAAACAATATATGGGTAGCCATGGACCGTGGGCTTGCCTACATCCGCTATACAGACGGCTTAAGCTACTATCGGACCAACGACGGTAACTCCAGTGCAGTATATGACGCCACTTTGTGGAACGGCTACTTGCTGATCGGCACCAATCAAGGCGTTTACTACACACCGGAAGAAAAAGCAAACGACTTTGAAATATTCTCTTCACTGAAATTCATCGAGGGTACCCAAGGGCAAGTGTGGTCCTTGCAACAGATTAACGGGCATTTATATTGCGGCCATAACAACGGCCTGCTTGAAATCCGCCCGGATTTCAGCATCCGTCAGCCCTACCACCTCAACACCGGCGTGTTCCGCATCCTAGAAGCTGCCGTCAACGGAAAAGAGATTCAGATTATCGTTACCTACAACGGACTGCGTATTGTCAACAAGGAGACCGGAAAAGTAAATGTCATGCGGCAAATCACCGATCCCATTTACGACGCAGAGACAGACCACTTAGGCAACATCTGGCTGGAGACTGTCAGCAGAGGCATATACAAATGCCGGTTAAACGAAGAGATGGATGCCTTCCGCTACTACACCTATTACGGGCACGAGAAAGACAGTACACTCCCTGTACATCTGCAAGTGTTCAAAGCAAGCGGGCGGGTCATTTTCCTGGGAAGCGGCAACCGCTTTTACTCCTACAACGAGAATAGTGACACCCTGCAACCCAACCAGCTTCTGAACCAATGTTTCCGGAATATACACAATATCAAGCGTATTGTGCCCATCAACAGTGAAGAGAGCTGGGCCATCACCGGCTCTTCCATCTACCGTTTTTTCTATGACGGTTATATTACCCGTATCAACGAGAGTTATAAGGTAGAGACCGACAACCTGTCACTGATTACCGCTTTCGAGAATATCTCCATACTCAACGACTCCCTTTCACTGGTGTGCCTGGATGCCGGTTTCATCCTTCACGACTCCCGGAACAGCAAACGCCAGAACGTACAGCTCACTCCTCCCAACCTAGAATTTGTACATACAGGCCAAGACCAGGCAAGCGGCTATGCCGACCTTTCCAAGGACATCCGTATCCCCTACGAAGACAACACAGTCACCGTGGGCTTCTCCGTCAAGGACGCATTTGCCCAAAGCTTGTTCGTAGAATACCTGCTGGAAGAAGTAGATAGCACCTGGAGCCAGCCAGAGCAGCGGAACAGCGTCTCTTACGCCCGTCTGCCGGAAGGGAATTACACCCTGCGCATCCGCACCACGGACGAATTGGACAATTATTCCCCCGATGCCATCATCAACTTCGACATACTTCCTCCCTGGTACCGTACCATCTGGTGGTACCTCACTTGCTGCCTGCTGGTCATCATAGCTCTGTTCATTACCTTCCGGCTGATGAAAAGGCAGTTGCAGACCAAACACCTCAGACGCATGAAAGCACAAGAAGCCGAGCACCTGCGCAGAATGAATGAGGAACTACAGAATGAAATCGAGGAAAAGAATGCCGAACTGTTCACACAGACCTCATTCATCATCCGCAAGAATGAGCTGATTCTGAAACTGAAAGAGATTGTGGATGAAATCTGTGCCAAGAACACACAAAAGGCATTGCTCCCTCTTTATCAGAAGATAAACAATCTGCTTGCCAACAATCTCGACACAGAGGACGACTGGAAAATGTTCCTGATTAAATTCGAGCAAAAGCACCGTACTTTCTTCAAAGCACTGAAAGAGGCATACCCGCTGCTCACCAACAACGACCTGCGCCTGTGTGCCTGCCTTAAACTGAACATGGATACCAAGGACATCGCCTCCTTGATGAACCTTTCCATCCGTGCGGTGGAAAACAACCGGTATCGCCTGCGCAAAAAACTCAACCTGCAGCCCGCCCAAAACTTAAATGAGTTCTTTTTAACTATTGAATGACATCTTTTTTGTTTTTTATTTGTTCCATGCATAATTCAAGTAAGTTATCCACTTAAATAAATTATGCAATGAAAAAAGAACCTAAACCTATCTTAAAGAGTATCTCACGGCTGAAAAGTCTATTTTTGACGGCATGCTTGCTGCTGGCAACCATGCCCGCCTTTTCTCAGACAAAGACTGTGACGGGTACTGTAACCGATGCATCGGGAGACCCCCTGATCGGAGCATCTGTATTGGTGCAAGGCACCTCAAATGGCGTCATTACCGACATAGACGGTAAATACGCCATCCAGGCAACTCCGGAAAACACATTGGAATTTTCTTATGTAGGAATGCAGAAACAAGCTATCAAAGTCGGCAGCCGGTCGGTAATCGATGTCCGGATGGAGGACGACTCGCAAATGCTGGCAGAGACAGTGGTCATCGGTTACGGCAGCGCCAAGAAGCGTGACCTGACGGGATCCATCACAAACATCAAAGGGGATGAAATAGCCAACAAACCGGTAGTCAATCCGGTATCCGCCCTACAAGGCAAAGTGGCAGGCGTACAGGTAATCAACTCCGGCAAGGCAGGTGCTGACCCGGAAATCCGTGTACGCGGCACAAACTCCATCAACGGTTACAAACCCTTGTATGTAGTCGATGGGCTGTTCAACGACAACATCAACTTCCTGAACCCGCAGGATATCGAGTCTATGGAAATCTTGAAAGACCCGTCCTCGCTTGCCATCTTCGGTGTACGCGGTGCCAATGGCGTCATCATCATCACTACGAAGAAAGCCAAAGAAGGCCAGACGCGCGTAAACATCAACGGCTCATTCGGTTTCAAGGCCATCACGAACAAGATTGCCATGGTAGATGCCGAGGGTTTCAAGACGTTATACAACGAACAGTTGAGGAACGAAGGCAATCCGGAATTCGATTTTACCGACTGGACCGGCAACACCAACTGGCAAGACGAAATCTTCCAGACGGGTTTCATTACCAACAACAACATCAGTATCACCGGAGCTTCTGCCAAGCACAGCTTCTACCTCGGAGCCGGCTATGCCTATGAGCAAGGCAACATCAAAAACGAAAAGTACAGCAAGATCACGCTGAACGTCAGCAATGACTATAAGGTGACGGACAACCTCAAGGTAGGTTTCCAGTTCAACGGCGCGCGCATGTTGCCGGCAGACACCAAAAGTGTCGCCACTGCCTTGCGGGCAGCTCCGGTAGCTCATGTGTTCAACGAAGAATACGGGCTATACACTACCCTGCCGGAGTTCCAGAAGGCCCAGATGAACAATCCGATGGTAGATGTGGAATTAAGGGCCAACACTACGAAAGCCGAAAACTATCGTGCATCCGGCAACGTGTATGGAGAATGGGACTTCCTGAAACATTTCCAGTTCAAGGTGATGTACTCCATGGACTACGGTTCAAACAGTACCCGTAAATATACTCCCGTCATCAAGGTATTCGACAACAACGTAGAAGGCAAAGTAGAAACCTTGGGCGACGGGAAAACCGGTGTAAGCCAGGAGAAACAGACAGAAACAAAAGTACAGAGCGATTACTTGCTGACCTACCAGAATACCTGGGGTGAACACAGTCTGACGGCCACGGCAGGCTTCACTACCTATTATAACAAGCTGGAACTGCTCGGTGCAGCACGCACGCAAGGCGTGGGCCTGGTTATTCCCGACAATCCCGACAAATGGTATGTAAGCATCGGCGATGCGGGTACAGCCACCAACAACAGCACGCAATGGGAGCGCAGCACGGTATCCATGCTGGGACGTATCCTCTACAACTATAAAGGCAGATACCTGTTCAACGGCTCTTTCCGACGTGACGGTTCTTCCGCTTTCTCCTATACAGGAAACCAATGGCAGAACTTCTACTCGGTAGGTGCCGGCTGGCTGATGAGCGAAGAAGAGTTCATGAAGGACATCACCTGGCTGGACATGTTGAAGTTGAAAGGTTCCTGGGGCACACTGGGTAACCAGAACCTGGACAAGCCTTATCCGGCAGAACCTCTGTTGAGCAATGCCTACTCCGCCGTATTCGGCACTCCGTCCGCCATCTATCCGGGCTATCAGCTTTCTTACCTGCCCAATCCGGACCTGCGTTGGGAGAAGGTAGAAGCATGGGAGGTCGGCGCAGAAGCCAACTTCTTCCGCAACCGCCTGCACTTTGAAGGTGTGTATTACAAGAAAACGACCAAGGATCTGCTCGCCGAAGTTCCGGGCATCTCCGGCACGGTACCGGGTATTGGCAACTTGGGTTCCATCGAAAACAAGGGTGTGGAACTTGCCCTCAACTGGCGCGACCAGATTGGTGATTGGGGTTACAGCATCGGCGGTAACTTGACAACTATCAAAAACAAGGTATTGAGCCTTGTACAGGAAGGTTACTCCATTATTGCCGGAGACAAGAGCCAGAGCTACACCATGGCGGGGTACCCCATCGGCTACTTCTACGGCTACAAGGTAGAAGGCGTTTACCAGACCCAGGAAGAGATCAACAGTTCGCCGAAAAATACTTTGGCAACGGTCACCCCAGGTGACTTGAAATTCGTGGATGTAAACGGTGACGGTGAAATCACCACTGCCGACCGTACCATGATCGGTGACCCTACCCCCGACGTAAGCTACGGCATTACCCTTGGCGTAAGCTATAAGAACTGGGATCTGGGCATCGACATGATGGGACAGGCAGGCAACCAGATTTACCGCACTTGGGACAACTACAACTGGAGCCAGTTCAATTTCATGCAGCAGCGCATGGACCGTTGGCACGGCCCCGGTACAAGCAACACCCAACCGTTGCTGAACACCAAACATACCATCAACAACCTGAACTCCGAGTACTACATCGAGGACGGCAGTTTCTTCCGCATCCGCAACCTATCCCTGGCCTACAATTTCGACCAGAAGTTAATTTCAAAAATCGGCATGCAGGCATTGAAGCTTTACGTAAACATCCAGAATCTGAAGACCTGGAAGCATAACACCGGTTACACTCCGGAACTGGGAGGTACGGCTATCGCCTTTGGCGTAGATGACGGCAGCTATCCGATGCCGGCTATCTATACTTTCGGCTTCAACCTAACATTCTGATCTCCCGCCAACCCTATTATTAATCATAGCAAGTATTGAAGACATGAAACTAAGAAACTATATATTATCAACTCTCCTGGCAGGTGCGACAACCCTTGCCTTGACCTCCTGTAATGACTTCCTAGATCGTGACCCGCTGGGCCAGTTCACCGAAGACGACGCCCCCAACGCCCTGGTAGGCGGAAAGATGTACAACGTTTACTACCTGATGCGCAGTTACAATATCACGGCCGGCATCCCTGCATTCATGATTCACATGGTACGCAGCGAGGACTCCGAGAAAGGCAGCAATGCAGGCGACGGTGCAGACAACGCCGCCATGTGGGACGATTTCGAATACACGGCCTCCAACGGGACACTGGGCGCTTACTGGGGACAGAACTATAAGATCATCTATCAATGCAACGAAATCCTGGACGACCTCGAAAAAAGCGAGAACAAAGAAGATACGGAGAACATCCGTACGAAAGGTGAGGCACTGTTCTTCCGCGCCTACTGCTACTTCAATCTGGTACGTGCCTGGGGGGAGGTTCCTTTGGTAACTTTCAAGGTAGTGGAAGCTGCCGACGCCAATGTGCCCAAAACCACCGCCGACAAGATTTACGAGCAGATTGACAAGGACCTGTCCGAAGCCGAGAAATGCCTCCCCCTGACCTGGAGTTCCGACTACACGGGACGTGCAACGTGGGGAGCCGCGCGCTCCCTGCATGCACGTACCTATATGATGCGCAACGACTGGGACAATATGTACAATGCGGCCACCGATGTCATCAAGTCGGGTATCTACAACCTGAATACCCCTGTAGATAAGGTGTTTACCGTAGAAGGCGAGAACTGCGGTGAAAGTGTATTCGAGTTGCAATGCGAGGCCACGGATGCCATGAAGGCGGACCTCAGCATCGGCAGCCAGTTCTGCGAGGTACAAGGAGTGCGCGGTGCCGGCGACTGGAACTTAGGCTGGGGCTGGCACATGGGCACCAAGCTGATGGGTACAGCCTTCGAAGCCGGCGACCCGCGTAAAGACGCCACCTTGCTCTATTTCCGTAGAAGCGTGGACGACCCCATCACGCCGGAGAACACGAACAAACCTTACGGGGAATCTCCGGTTTCCACCGCTATGGGAGCCTACTTCAACAAGAAAGCCTATACTGAGCCGGAACTGCGCAAGAAATATACCAAAGCCGGCTTCTGGGTAAACATCCGCCTCATCCGTTATCCGGACGTATTGTTGATGGGCGCTGAAGCTGCCAACGAAAAAGGGCTGCCCGCCGAAGCCCTCGGCTATCTGGAACAGGTGCGTGCACATGCCCGTGGCACCTTGACAGATGTCCTGCCCAAAGTAACCACTACCAACCAAAGCGAACTGCGGGATGCCATCCGCCATGAACGCCGCGTAGAACTTGGCCTGGAACCCGACCGTTTCTACGACCTTGTACGCTGGGGCATTGCCAAGGAAGTACTCCAGGCCGCCGGAAAGAACTACCAGGACAAGAATGCCCTGTTGCCGCTGCCGCAAACAGAAATTGACAAGTCCAACGGAGTATTGGTGCAGAATCCTAATTATTAGGGAACCGTGCCGAAAAGATGCACGGGAATTCCGGGCAATGAGCCCACATACATGCTATAGAGAAGCGGGATGCCTGTAAAGGTGAACCGGATTGACTATACGACAGAGATATCATTAAAGGAGGTGTGTCAAAACTGATAAAAGAACGCAAATTACACAAATTACGCAAAAAAGCGAATCTGATAATCGCTGATTATCAGGAGTCATTAAAAAGCAGAGGTTGTGTAATTCGTGTTATTTGTGTTCTAAATCTTTATTTTGACACACCTGCTTTAATATAGTATTGAAAGCCTTTTAATGACAGATCGATAAAGGAAAGGATGTGGCAGAGTCGGCAAAAGAAGTATCTACCTAAAGCACAAGATATTACATGCAGTTGAGTAGTAAAAGAGTAGTTCCTTATCTGTTAAAAATCAAGGATATGTATTGTTGATGAATGTCTTTTTTACCCTCCGTTTATCGGAATACATACATTTGCGACAAAGTTGAATTCAAGTACTGCGCAGAACTTAAGAATTATTAAACGAGTTATCCATTAAAAAAAATTTAATGCAATGAAGAGTAAAGCACATCTTCTTAAAAGAGCTATCCGGCTCAAGAGTCTATTCTTGATGGCATGCCTGTTATTGGCAACGATGCCGGCATTCTCCCAGACGAAAACAGTGACAGGTACCATAACCGATACGGCAGGTGACGCTCTAATTGGCGTATCCATCCTTGTAAAAGACAGCAATAACGGTGTTGTAACTGATCTGGACGGGAAATACACACTAAACAATGTACCGGAAAATGCAACACTCATTATAAGCTATATAGGGATGTTGACCCAAGAGGTAAAAGTAAACGGGCAGTCCATTGTCAATGTCACACTGAAAGAAGACTCGCAGCAGTTGGAAGAAGTGGTCGTAATCGGTTACGGTGCAGCCAAGGCCAAGGATTTGACCGCACCCATTACCGTCGTTAAAGGCGAGGCATTGACTGCCGTACCTTCTACTACGCCCATGGCAGCCCTGCAAGGCAAAGTCCCCGGTGTAAATATCGTAAACAATGGCGCCCCGGGCGAAGGACCTACCGTACAAATCCGTGGTATCGGGTCATTCTCCAACAGTAAACCGCTGTTCGTTGTAGATGGCATGTTCTACGACAATATCAACTTCCTGAACAATGCAGACATCCAGGAAATGTCTATCTTGAAAGATGCGTCGGCTGCCGCAATCTATGGAGTACGCGCCGCAAACGGTGTAGTGCTTATCACTACCAAGAAAGGTTCACGCAATCAAAAAGCCAAAATTTCCTACGATGGTTATGTAGGTATTCAAAAAGCATCCAATGTACTGGAACTCTGTAATGCCCATGAATATGCGACCATGCTCCTTGAAGGGAATTATGATGCCTATCAGTCACATTTCAAACAGTCCATCGACAAATATGGCGGCAGCTATGCCGACCCGGATTTCCACAATTGGACTTTCGGAGCAGACAACGACTGGTATGACCACCTCTTGCGCACCGCTGCCATCACAAACCACAGTTTGAACATTAATGGCGGTTCCGAAAAGGCCGTTTATTCCGTCGGCGCAAGTTATCTGTACCAAGATGGTATCATGGACGTTGACAACAACTACAAGCGTATGAACTTCCGCGGTTCTGTCGATTATGACGCGACCGACTGGTTGAAGGTCGGATTCAACGGTGTATTCAGCAACTCCACCCAACAAGTGCCCAACAACCAAGCTTGGCAAAAGGCCTTCAACTGCCCTCCTATCGTGGCACTCTACGATGAAAATAACGACAAGGGATTCCCCGACAAATTCGGTTCTCCAGATGCAATCGGCTATAGCTCAAATTTCTATAACCCTGTTGCCACCGCCAAATATTTCGATTCAAGCAAGGAAAATTATCAAGTATTGAGCAATTTCTACGCACAGATCGACTTTATTCCCAGCAAGCTGAATTTCAAGACCAACTATTCTTATAGTTTTCTCTCCACCCAAGGCCGCGAATTCACTCCGAAATATTATGTAAGCAGCTGGCAGCAATCAGCCACCACACAGCTTACAAAAAACGAAAACAAATATTACAATTATATCTGGGACAACACCCTTACTTACAATGACCAATGGGGCAAACACCGGTTCGGTGCCATGGCAGGCTACTCCATGCGCCAGGAACAATGGCGCATGTTCGAGGGCAAGGCAAGCAATGTCCCTGACGGAGCAGACGAATACTGGTATATCAAGAACGGTGACGCCGCAGGTGCTACCGTAAAAGATGACGGCTACTGCTACAGAGGCATTTCTTACTTCGCACGTCTGAACTATAACTACGCAGACAAATATCTGTTGATGTTTACCATGCGTGCCGACGGTTCCAGCAAATACCAGGAACACTGGGGGTATTTCCCTTCAGTAGGTGCCGCCTGGGTTTTGTCGGAAGAATCATTCCTGAAGAACCAAAAATGGATTGACTTCCTGAAACTGCGTGCAAGTTGGGGCAAACTGGGTAACGACCAAGTGGCTGCGAGTGACGGCTTTGCTTCGATCTCTACCGGCAACGATGCATCCGGCGTATTTGGCGACGCCACAATCCCCGGTTACCAGAACAATACCTATTTCAGCTGGCTGAAATGGGAAGTGGTCGAGGAGTGGAACGCCGGCATCAACTTCGTCACTCTTGACAACCGCCTGAACATTGACGTGGATTACTACCACCGTATGACGAACAATGCCGTGATTGCCCCGCTGCTTCCTTTCAGCACTACCACCCTTGCCGGTAACTACGGTAAGATTCTCAACTCCGGTATTGACGTAAGCGCCAACTGGAACGACAGGATAGGACAAGACTTTTCTTACAGCATCGGCGTGAATATCTCTACTTTAAGAAACCGTGTGAAAGATTTGAATGGCAACAGTATCATCAGAGGCGGCAAGACCGTCAACATCGTCGGCAAGGAAATGAATTCATTCTATGGTTTCAAAATGATCGGTGTCTATCAGACCGAAGAAGAAATTGCCGCTGATCCGATTGCCGTAGCCAACGGCTGCGTACCGGGCGACCTGAAATACGCCGACCTCGACGGAAACAAGGTTCTAGACGGAAACGACCGTACTACATTAGGTTCTTATATCCCTAACTTCACTTACGGTATCAACCTCGGCCTTAATTACAAGAATCTTGACTTCCAGTTGACAACCTACGGACAGGCCGGCGCCCAGATGTTCAACCGCAAACGTGCACTCCGCTACTCTTCCCAGAACTACAACTTCGACCGTGCCCAGTACGAGGACCGTTGGACAGGACCGGGTTCCACCAACTCCAATCCGTCGGCAGCCGCCCTACTGAAATCCTGGAATGTAAGCGACCAGAAATATAGTTCTTACTTCGTGGAAAGCGCTGACTATTTCCGCATTCAAAACATCACGCTGGGCTATACATTCCGTAATGTCAAGTTTGGTAACTATACCATGCCGGGCTTGCGTCTGAGCTTGACTGCCGACCGTCCTTTCACAACCTTCAAGGCCAACGCATTCAGTCCTGAATTGTCCGACAGCCAAGGTTGGGATACAGAGGTATATCCTTTGACGTCAACTTACACATTAGGCTTGAAAATTGATTTCTAAAAAATAACCCCTTAATAATTTAGAACTAATGAAAGCATTCATAAGACCCTTTATATATATAGTGTCCGCCTTGATGGCGTTTTCATTCGCATCCTGCAATGATTTCCTGGACAAAGAGCCCGAAGGCAAAGTTCCTGAAGAAAAAGTAGATTACACCAATATCAGCAATATGTACCAGCCTGTATCAGGTGTATATGCCAAAATACGCACCAGCGGTTTACACTGGGTAATCTGGGAAATTACTACCATCCGTGACCAGGATGTATTCAGCGGCCAATGGAATGGCAGTGACTATTATAATTTGAGTGAATATAAGTACAATGACTCATTCTGGGGCATCAATGAATTGTGGATGCAATACTACAATATCATCAAAACCGCCAATGCGGCCATTGAATCATTGGACTTATACGCCGAGAATATCACCAACGACAGCGATATGAAGAATTATAAAGCATATCGCGGTGAGGTGATGTTCATGCGCGCTTATGCTTATTACCGCCTGGTTCAAGCATTTGGAGCGGTTACGATTCTCCGCGACAATAACCAGACTGATTTGAGCCGTTCCACCGCCAATGCAGTAAACAGATATGCATTGGAAGATTTACAGTACGGTATTGAGAATATGCCCCGCATCCGTCCCAACCAAAGTGAGCACAAAGGGGCCGTCACGGCTTTCTCCGCTGAAATGTTAGCCGCTAAAATCCATCTGAACATGGGCAACTATGCCAAAGTGGAAGAGCTCACGGACGACATCATCGAGCATGGCAACTTCTCACTCTATCCGGATTTCTACCAATTATTCAAAATTCCGGGAAAACTCTGTGACGAATCCATCTTTGAAAGTCAAATGACTGACTTCGGCAATGGCTCCGGTGATTTAATCGATCCGGGAGAATGGTTTACCTGCCAAGGACCCCAAAATTCCGGCAGCAACATCAACGGCTGGGGAGACTGCGGCATCTTGAAGTCTTTCCGTGACTGGGCGTATAATCGTGGAGAAACAATACGTGCCACAACTTCCTTCCTGATGGCAGACTCAACAACCCCCGACGGCGATTATATCAAGCCGCAAACAAACCCTACGAATACAGACTGCTGGAACGGCAAGGCCTACACTCCGCTAAATCAGCTGACTCCCGGCCGCACCAAATACGGTACCAATAACAACGTCCGCATTTTCCGCTATGCCGATGTTCTCCTGATGAATGCCGAAGCTAAAATCAAGAACGGGAAAAACGGCGACGCACCATTCAATGAAGTAAGAAGACGCGCCAAAATGCCTGAACTGACAAATGTAACTTTTGAACAAGTTATAGACGAACGCCGCATGGAACTAGTCTGTGAATGGGGTGAACGTTATAACGACCTTGTACGTACAGGACTGGCAAAAACAGAATTGAAAGGCTGGTCGGAAGACAAGGCTCTCTTGCCATTGCCCTTCAACCAATATACCCAAATCCCAGATTTACTGAAAGAGCCGAAGGATGAATAAAATCCCATGAACAAATTAAGCTTTCGCAGGTTAATGATACTGGCATACTTAATTGTATGAGGTTATCATTAACTTGCGAAACTTAAATAAATACCCTAACAGAACATATCATGAAGAAAGTTTTCAGAAAAACAAGTCTGTTGCTGGCTGCCGTCCTAATGGGAAGCACCGGCGTACAGGCGCAAAAATCTCCGCAGGACATGGACCGCTTCATCGACGCACTGATGAAGAAAATGACCGTGGAGGAAAAAATCGGGCAGCTGAACCTGCCCGTCACCGGAGAAATCACTACCGGACAAGCTAAAAGCAGCGACGTGGCCAAGAAGATTGAACAAGGACTTGTAGGAGGACTTTTCAACCTGAAAGGAGTGGCGAAGATACGCGACGTGCAGAAACTCGCAGTGGAGAACTCACGGCTGGGCATCCCGCTGCTGTTCGGAATGGACGTGATACATGGTTACGAGACCATATTCCCCATCCCGTTAGGGTTATCCTGCACATGGGACATGGAAGCCATCCGGAAGTCGGCACGCATCGCAGCAGTAGAGGCAAGCGCGGACGGTATATCCTGGACATTCAGCCCGATGGTGGACATCAGCCGGGATCCGCGTTGGGGACGTGTCAGCGAAGGTAACGGAGAAGACCCTTTCCTGGGAGGTGCCATAGCCAAGGCGATGGTATCGGGATATCAGGGAGACAACCTGGACAACCAACTGAAACGGAACGATGAAATCATGGCCTGCGTCAAGCACTTCGCACTCTATGGAGCCGGAGAGGCAGGACGTGACTACAACACCGTGGATATGAGCCGTAACCGTATGTTCAACGAGTATCTGTATCCTTACCAAGCGGCGGTTGACGCAGGCGTAGGCAGTGTGATGGCCTCCTTCAACGAAGTGGACGGCGTGCCCGCCACCGCCAACAAATGGCTCATGACTGACGTATTGCGCAAGCAATGGGGATTCGACGGATTCGTAGTGACAGACTTTACCGGAATCGCAGAGATGGTGGCACATGGCATCGGTGACTTGCAAACCGTTTCTGCCCGTGCCCTCGACGCAGGTGTCGATATGGATATGGTCAGCGAAGGATTTGTAGGAACCATCAAGAAATCCATCGATGAGGGCAAGGTCAGCATGGAAACCCTGAATACTGCCTGCCGTCGCATCCTTGAGGCAAAATACAAGCTCGGGCTGTTTGACGACCCCTATAAATATTGCGACTTGAGCAGACCGGCACGCGACATCTTCACCAAAGAGCACCGTGACGCCGCACGCAAGATTGCAAGCGAGAGCTTCGTTCTTCTGAAGAATGAACCGGCAAAAGCAGGACAGGCTCCCCTGCTGCCCCTGCAGAAAAAGGGAACAGTAGCAGTCATCGGCCCTCTGGCAAATACAAGAAGCAACATGCCGGGAACATGGAGTGTGGCGGCAAGGCTCAACGATTATCCTTCCTTATATGAAGGCCTGAAAGAGATGATGGCAGGAAAGGTCAGCGTCACTTACGCCAAAGGAAGCAACCTGATTGGAGATGCCGCATACGAAGAACGGGCTACCCTGTTCGGAAGATCCCTGAACAGGGATAACCGTACCGACAAGGAAATGCTCGAGGAAGCGTTGAAGGTGGCAGCAGGAGCGGATATTATCGTAGCAGCCCTCGGAGAATCTTCAGAGATGAGTGGAGAAAGCTCAAGCCGTACAGACTTGAACATCCCCGACGTGCAGCGTACCCTGCTGGAGGCATTGCTGAAAACCGGAAAACCGGTAGTGCTGACTCTGTTCACAGGACGACCGTTGACACTGACCTGGGAACAGGAAAACGTGCCGGCCATACTGAACGTATGGTTCGGGGGAAGCGAAGCCGCTTATGCCATAGGGGACGTACTCTTCGGAGATGTGAACCCAAGCGGTAAACTGACCATGACATTCCCTAAGAATGTAGGACAGATTCCTTTGTTCTACAACCACAAGAACACAGGCCGTCCCCTGCAGGAAGGCAAATGGTTCGAGAAATTCCGCAGCAACTACCTGGATGTTGACAACGAACCGCTGTACCCGTTCGGATACGGGCTGTCATACACCACTTTCCGGTTCAGTGAGGTTACACTGAGCAGCCAGACAATGGGACAGGACGGCACGGTTGACGCTACGGTTACCGTTACCAATACCGGAAAGCGTGACGGTGCGGAAGTGGTACAGCTCTACATACGCGACCTGGTAGGAAGCATCACCCGTCCGGTCAAAGAACTGAAAGGATTTGAGAAAATATTCCTCAAGGCGGGTGAAAGCAAGACAGTGACCTTCAAAATAACACCGGAACTGCTGCGCTTCTACGACTACAACCTCAATCGGGTAGCCGAGCCGGGAGACTTTGACGTGATGATAGGCGGAAACAGCCAGCTTGTAAAGTCTGCACGCCTGACACTGAGATAATACTTGATAAATAGTTAGAAAGCATGAAATACACAACTTTTTTTCTTTGCGCCTGCAGCATTTTGCTCCTTGGCAGTTGTAAAAACCAACCTGCACAGAACGGACAGCCTCTGGAAGTGATGACCTTCAATATCCGCCTGGATGCTCCTTCAGACAGTGCCAACAACTGGAAATACCGGAAAGACAATGCCTGCAAGATGATTGCCTACTACCAGCCTGACTTACTGGGAATGCAGGAAGTATGCCATAACCAGATGGAAGACCTCAAACAGGGACTTCCTCAATACACCGCACTCGGTGTGGGACGTGACGACGGTAAAGAAGCCGGTGAATATTGCCCGGTTTTCTTCAAGACGGACCGCTTTACACTTGTAGAGTATGGTGACTTCTCCTTAAGCGAACATCCCGACACCATCGGAATAAAAGGTTGGGACGCCTCCTATAACCGTGTCACTACCTGGGCGGTATTGCAAGAAAAAAGCAACGGGAAGAAATTTGTGTATTTCAACACTCACTTGGACAATGACGGCAAGATAGCCCGCAAGGAAGGTGTACAGCTCATCCTGAATAAAATCAAGGAAATCGCTCCGGATGTACCTGCCATCATTACAGGTGATTTCAACTGCGAGCCTGACGAAGAGCCTCTGCAAATACTGGAAAAAGGCGGAATGCAGAATACATCCGAAACAGCCGGTATAACCTATGGACCGTCATGGTCTTTCCACGATTTCGGCCGTATCCCCCTGGACGAACGTGTATTGATAGATTATGTATTCGTTACCGACGGCGCGAAAGTGAACCGCTACCGTGTCATCCAAGATGCACCGGAGAATGGTTTCCTTTCCGACCACTGTCCGGTACTTGTCAATTTAACTCTTCAATAAATATAGATATGACTCTTAAACATAGCTTTTTATTAGTATGCCTGCTATTGGGATTCACCCAATGCAAAAGTCCCGGCAAACAGGAACAAAGTCAGCTAAGCGATGACGCCCTGCTGGATACCGTACAGAGAAGAACCTTCAACTACTTCTGGGAAGGCGCGGAACCCAACAGCGGACTGGCACGGGAAAGAATCCACATGGACGGTATCTATCCGGAAAAAGACCAGAATGTAGTTACTTCCGGAGGCAGCGGATTCGGAATCATGGCCATACTGGCAGGGATAGACAGAGGATATGTCACCCCTGAGGAGGGCCTGCAACGCATGGAAAAGATAGTGAACTTCCTAGAAACATGCGACCGCTTTCATGGGGCATACCCCCACTGGTGGTACGGAGAAACCGGAAAGGTCAAACCCTTCGGACAGAAGGACAACGGCGGAGACCTGGTAGAGACCGCCTTCATCATGCAGGCACTGCTGGCGGTACACCAGTACTACGTCAACGGAAATCAACGGGAACAGGCACTCGCGGCACGGATAGACAAACTCTGGCGGGAGGTGGACTGGAATTTCTACAGGCAGAATGACAAGAATGTACTCTACTGGCACTGGAGTCCGGAATATGCCTGGGAAATGGACTTCCCGGTACGCGGATACAACGAATGCCTCATCATGTATATCATGGCGGCAGCATCGCCGACTCACGGAGTACCTTCCGCCGTTTACCACGAGGGATGGGCACAAAACGGAGAAATCGTACAGCCCCATAAGGTAGAAGGTATAGAACTGAATCTGCGCTATCAGGGAACGGAGGCAGGACCACTCTTCTGGGCGCAATATTCCTTCTTGGGACTGAATCCTACCGGACTGAAGGATGAATACTGCACCGACTATTTCAATGAAATGCGCAACCTCACACTGGTGAACCGGGCTTACTGCGTACGAAACCCCAAACATTACAAAGGATTCGGACCCGATTGCTGGGGACTGACAGCCAGCTACTCGGTAAACGGATATGCAGCCCACTCCCCAAACGAACGGGATGACCTGGGAGTCATATCACCTACCGCGGCACTGTCATCCATTGTCTATACGCCGGAACAGTCCCTGCAAGTCATGAGGCATCTCTATGAAATGGGAGACAAGGTCTTCGGCCCTTACGGATTCTACGACGCTTTCAGCGAAACGGACAACTGGTATCCGCAAAGGTATCTTGCCATAGACCAGGGTCCCATAGCGGTCATGATTGAAAACTACCGGACCGGACTCTTATGGAAACTGTTCATGAGTCATCCCGACGTAAAGAACGGACTCGCCAAATTAGGATTTTCAATAGGTAATAAATAATAGTGACACAAAGAAGCCCCCTCAAAAACTACAGTAGCTTTTGAGGGGGCTTTTATAAAGAGAATGTTAATTGCCTCCAGCGCCTTGGGCACCTTCACCGCCACCTTTCACATCATCGTTGTTGATAGAACGTACGGCTTTCTTCACACTGGCCTTCAATTCGCCTATGCGATAGCTGATACTCATACCAAACGAGCGGTTGGGATAACGACTCTTATTGGTAGAATAAAAATTATCACCGAAGGTCGTACTGTCAAAATTGATATACTTAGAGAACAAGTTTGAACCATAAACACTCACAGTCAAACGGTCTTTAAGAAACGAACGGTTCACGCTAAGACTATAATAAGAGTAGCCACTGCCCTTTCCCTGCAGAGAGATATAAGGCGTACTTCCCCCGGCATTCAGACTGGCGCGCAATTTCCATGGGAAAGTATGCTGGATACCACCATACATAGACCCTTGCCAACCACTGTTATGCAAATTCTGGGAGGGACTTCTAAGATCCGAATAACTACCGCGGCCATTAATGTAAATGCGTGTCTTGGGTGATGCGTTCCAGTTAAGATACAAGCTTAAATTCGTATTACGGCTTTTGCCTATATTTTCATACGTAGTATAAAGGGCACCTTCGGGAGCAAAGTGTGTCTTGTCCGGTCCGAAGTACTCGCCATCCTTCCCTATCAAACGGCTCACACTTTCTATTCCGCTATTGTTGAACGAGTGGCGTAGCGATACATTCACGTTAAACTTAGAGGTGAAGCTACTGTAGCTCAAATTGAACGCATGACTCTTCTCACTCTCCAGTTCCGAGTTACCCTGTCTGATAGCCATGGGATTGCGGTCATCAAAGTAAGGATTCAGATACCATATTCCGGGACGGTAAATACGCATGTCATATCCTCCACGCAATGTCTGTGTCTTGCCCAATTTAATGCCCAAGGATACGGAAGGAACCAAATCGTTATAATCTACCTTAAAATCTTCTCCCGCACCGACAATATAACGCACATCCTGTGCCGTGTGCTCAAAGCGTAGGCCCGGCTTGAAAGTGAAATCTTTGTAACGTAACGTATAACCCAGATAAGCAGCCAAGATATCATTCAGATGCTCATAATTGCTGCTCCGGTTCTCATTATACACATAATCACCGTTTCCGTCACTGCTCTTATCTTCCTCGAAACTATTTTCGCTGACATTATTGCGGATAATATACTTCAAACCAGTCTCTATGGTATGCAGCTTGCCGATAGGCGTTGTATAGTCGGCCTGGAAAGTATGCTCTGTCGTGTTGGTCTTGCCAAAAGTATGCGAGTTATAGAGCTGGAATACTTCGGGCACCTGATAACGGTCCAGATAGCGGTTGTAGTTGTCACTCTCCTGCGGCTGGGTGTTGATCTTATAAGAAAGAGTAAACATACGATTCTTGTTCTTTTTTGAAACACGCTGATAATCAATATTACCGCGTATAGAGTACCATGAACCGTCACCCTGCGTCAAAGTACGATAACTGTAGGCTGTCTTGTCATGCGCCGCATTCCACATCTCGGTGTTACCCTCCGCATCATTGTCGTTTCCACCGCCATACATGCCTATGGACATGGTAATGAGCCTCAAGGTATCAATTTCATAACTTGCCTCCAAGTTACCATGTTGGAACTGCCCGCTATAATCTGACGTATTGGTGGATTCCAGATACTTCTGATCAACAGACTCATAATCTTCACGATAACCTTCCGAATAGCTGGCAGGCTGATTATTGTAGCTGTAATTGTAATTGCCCGTCAGCGTCAGCTTACCTTGTTTGATGGTAGCGTAGGCGCCGCCGCCCAATCCCATATTACTGGCCCGCGCGCTGAAAGTGGCAGTATATCCTTCGAACCCGCTGCCGACGGTTACAATATTGAGAATACCTCCCACGCCTTCGGCATCATACTTCGCTCCCGGGGAAGTAATCACTTCTATATACTTAATAGTATTGGCAGGCATGCTTTTAAGTACCTCTTTCGGATTATTGCTCATCATGTTGTTGGGCTTTCCGTTGACATGTATCTTAAAGCTGCTGCTTCCGTTTACCTGAATATTATCTTCTCCATCTACCGTTACCAACGGGACTTTACGAAGCATCTCTATGACAGAGTTTGTCTTGGAGTCCGGATCATCTTCAATATTATATTCAATCTTGTCCACATCCACTTTTACCAAAGGTTTCTGTGCCACAATCTCAACCTGCCCCAGTTCTTTGGAGGCATCTGTAATATACAGCGTCCCGAAGTCCACCAGCTTTTCACCCGGCTTTACAGAGAAGTCCTTCACAATACTGTTACGACCGACAGAAGTGATGGTCATTATAAAATCACCCGAACCGGACATCTTCTCCTGGAACTTGCCTTTCATGTCCGTTACCAACATCTTCAAGGGGCGTGCGGGAGCTTGTTTCTTCACGATTCTAATTGTGGCATAAGGCTCGCCCTCTTGAGTAAGCGAGTCAAGCAAGACTCCTTTGATTTGGAAAGAAGTAGTTGCCGTGTTTTGTGCTACTGCCAGCCCGGATACCAAAAGCATCCACAGCAGCACGGTCCATTTAATTCTCATTGCGTTTTTCGATTTAGTGACTATTCTTAATTATTGTCTTGGTATTAGACGTTTTTCATTCGTGATTTGTCACAATGAATTCGACAAAAATAGCTTCTTTTCCGACACTTACGAGAGTTTCGGAGTTAAAAAAGCAAAAAGAAGATGATTTATAAGAAGTAAAAGAAGAGTAACAAACAAATATTAATCACAATCACACAGCCAAATCCTCCCAGTATCCATGGGCGCAAAGGGCTCTTTCCACCGGCAAAAAACAGCGCATAGCACATGTTTACCGCTATATTGCTGACAATGGCCTGCATGCTGCAAGCCGCAATAACCAGCACAGCCACATTATTTGTTCCTTGCAGCAGATTCAATATAAAAGGAGTGATATCACTGAAGCCTGACACAAAGGACAAAAGGTTAAGTCCCCCCGTACCTGCATACACCAGCGTATAATGTGTCAAGATAGTAAATACGACAAACAGCATGGCAAAAATCAATGCGACTTTAAATTCCAACGGGTTGCTGCTGTCTTCCTCTTCATCTATTGGCCCGACATTATCCATCCGTTTACGCTTGCTGTGCAGAAACCATGCCACACCTGCCGACACCACCGACATAACCAACAGGTAAGGATAAATGGCCGACAGAGTCTCCGCACTGAAAATACCGATAAGTATCAGAAAGCGCAGAAACATCATGCTCACCGCCAACAACATGGCAGCAGCATATTCAGGAGCTTCCTGAGCTGAAGCCTTGCGGCTTTTCCGCGCCAATACGGAAATGGTAGCCGTACTGCTATATAAGCCTCCCACTATACCCGACACCAAGATACCGGACTCACGGAATACATACCGCCTCAGCAAATAAGAAAGATAAGAAATGCCGGACACAACCACCGTCGCCAACCAGATGCTATACGGTGTAAGGTTGATACCGGGAATCAGATTTTCATTAGGCAGCATCGGAAGGATGATGCCACTGATGGCGAGAAACTTGGCAAGCGTAATCATCTCATCATTCTTCATACGCTGTGCCAGCTCTGTAAATGTATGCTTCAATTCCGTAAAAAGCAATACGGTCACAATCACCATCACATAAAACCATGAAGGTTGTGTGGCGACAATCGGCGCAATGCAATATGTGATGAGTGCAATGATAATGGTAGTAACACCGAACACATGGAACTGTGCTTGCTTTACGTAATAGTTAAGTCCCAACAGCAATCCCAATATGGCACCTCCCCCCATAAAAAGACGGTACTCCAGCGGATCCAGAATATAAAGCAAGTATCCCAGGATGCCAATGAAAGTAAAGGTGCGGTCTGTACCGAAAAGCGTAGTCTCCCCTTCGCGCTTCAAGCTTATTTTCCGCTGTGAAAGCCCGATGAGTAAAGAGAAAACGGTTACCAGGATAAAAGTAACCAGCTCTCTCGGCAGATAGTCGTAAAGTTGTTCCATTTACAATTTAACAATTATAGAATGCAAATGGTTTACTCCCAAGTATTGAAAGGATGTTTCATCAGCTGAGAATTGTAGTAACGAATGTCCCCTGTTACCTCCCGGCCGATAAAAGCAGGCTTTTCGAAAGGCTCGTCTTCTGATGCAAGTTCTACTTCGGCCACTACCAGCCCGTCATTCCCGCCATAGAATTCATCCACTTCAAAAACATGTTTCCCGCTACGTACCAGATAGCGGGTCTTATCTATAATGCCCGGTTCACATATCCGCATCAATTCCTCCGCTTCATTCAAGGGAATTTCCTTTTCCCACTCATAACGGCTGGTACCCGATTCATTGGAAGCACCTTTAATAGTGAGATAACCCTTGTCGTCACGGATACGCACCCTCACAGTCCGGCCTCGCGCACTGCTGATGTATCCTTGCACTATATGGTTCTGTGCATACGCTTGTGACTTATATTCTCCTGTCACAAGGTATTTACGTTCTATTTCTTGCGGCATTATTCCATTCAATTACCAAAAGGAATAAGCTACGAACATGGCAACTACCAGGATTAAAGCTGAAATACCGATAATTACCAACACTTTCTTAGCTTGTTTTTCTTCTTCCCGGCTATGTTTTACTTTCTTTTTATTCTTTCCCATAGTGTTTCTGACAGTTTTAAGTTCAACGATGAACAAAGTAAAAAGAAATTTAGGAAGAATGCAAGAAAAAAAAAGATTTATTCTCCGCTACCCGCAAACTCCATCAAATAAGCCTTGATAAAACCATCGATCTTACCATCCATCACGCCGTTCACATCACTGGTCTGATAATTGGTGCGATGGTCCTTCACACGACGGTCGTCAAATACGTAGCTTCGTATTTGCGAACCCCATTCAATCTTCTTCTTACCGGCTTCCACTTTAGCCTGCTCGGCCATACGGTGCTGCAGTTCTTTGTCATACAAAATAGAACGTAACTGACGCATGGCATTTTCGCGGTTCTTGGGCTGGTCGCGCGTTTCGGTATTCTCAATCAGGATTTCTTCTTCTTCGCCTGTATAGGGATCTTTGAACTGGTAACGCAAACGCACACCGGACTCTACCTTATTCACATTCTGGCCACCTGCTCCACTGGAACGGAAAGTATCCCATGAGATATTGGCTACATTGATATTCACCTCAATCGTGTCATCCACCAACGGAGTGACAAACACAGAAGCAAAAGAAGTCATACGCTTGCCCTGAGCATTATAGGGAGACACACGCACCAGGCGGTGAACTCCGTTCTCCCCTTTCAGATAACCGTATGCATAGTCACCCGATATTTCAATGGTACAAGTCTTGATACCCGCTTCGTCGCCTTCCTGCAAGTTGGAAATAACCGCCTTGTAACCATAGGTTTCAGCGTAGCGCAAATACATGCGCATCAGCATGCTTGCCCAATCCTGGCTTTCCGTACCACCGGCACCGGAATTGATTTTCAGCACACAATCCATCTGGTCCGCTTCTTCACGAAGCATATTCTTGAGTTCAAGAGCCTCAACGGCGGCAGACGCCTTTACATAGGCTTCATCCACTTCCTCCTCGGTCACCAGCTCGTCCTTATAGAAATCAAAGGACAATTGCAGTTCTTCCGCCAGCGTCTTCACTTCGTTGTAACCGGAAATCCATTGCTGCAGTCCTTTCACTTTCTTCATCTGGGCTTCGGCAGCTTTCTGATCGTCCCAAAATCCGGGAGCTTGGGTACGAAGCTGTTCTTCTTCCACTTGTATTTTCTTTCCCTCAATGTCCAGATAGCGGTTCAACGCTTCTGCACGTTCTTTTATATCTTTCAGTTGTTCTGCTGTAATCATAATTGCATTACATTATATCTAATTACGATTTATGGCTAAAATCAAGGTTTTATACCTTAAACGGACAAATAAATACTATTCGGATTGCAAAGGTATGAAAAAAAACATAAATTTGCAGATATCAACCTAATAAGTATTACTTATGAACAATCCATTCAAGCAAATCGGTCTGTCGCTGCTGTTATTAGTAGCACTGAGCCTGGGAAGTTGTTCCCAGAAGTACAAGTACGAGACTGTACCCAACGACCCGTTGAAAGCACGAATCTACACGTTAGACAACGGACTGAAGGTGTATATGACCGTTAACAAGGACCAGCCTCGCATCCAGACGTATATCGCTGTACGCGTAGGCGGCAAGAACGACCCTGCCGAAACCACCGGACTGGCTCACTATTTCGAGCATCTGATGTTTAAAGGCACCACTCATTTCGGTACACAGAATTACGAAGCAGAACAGCCGTTACTTGACCAGATAGAACAGCAATTCGAAATCTACCGCAAGACAACAGACAGTGTTGCCCGCAAGAATATTTATCATGTCATAGACAGCCTTTCTTACGAAGCTTCCAAACTGGCCATCCCCAATGAATACGACAAACTCATGTCCGCCATCGGTGCCAACGGCACCAACGCTTACACCAGTTTCGACGTGACTTGCTACACCGAAGACATCCCCAGCAACCAGGTTGACAATTGGGCACGGATTCAGGCAGATCGCTTCAGGAACTGTATCATCCGCGGTTTCCATACAGAACTGGAGACCGTGTATTAAGAGAAGAACATGTCCTTGACACGCGACCCGCGCAAAGTGTACGAAAATATGCTGGCCGCCTTATTCCCGCACCATCCTTATGGTACACAAACCGTATTGGGTACACAGGAAGACTTGAAAAATCCCTCTATTACCAATATCAAGAACTATTACAAGCAATGGTATGTTCCCAACAACATGGCAATCTGCCTGTCGGGTGATTTCGATCCCGACCAGATGATCACTGCCATAGACAAGCACTTCGGTTCTTTACAGCCTAATCCCAATCTGCCCAAACTGGACCTGCCGAAAGAGACCGAGATTACCGCTCCGATCACACGTGAGGTTTACGGTCCCGACGCAGAAAGTGTAGCTTTGGCATGGCGTTTCCCCGGAGCCGCCGACAAAGATATAGAAACCCTGCAAGTCGTTTCACAGATCTTATATAACGGACAAGCCGGCCTGATAGACCTCGACCTGGCGCAACAACAAAAGACGCTGAGCGCATACTGCTACCCGATGACCATGTCGGACTACAGTGTATTCACCATGCAGGGACGTCCCAAACAAGGACAGACACTGGACGAAGTGAAGGACCTTCTGCTGGGTGAACTGAAGAAGTTGCGCGACGGAGACTTCGACGAGAAGATATTAGAAGCCAACATCAACAATTTCAAACTCTATCAACTGCAACAGCAGGAAAGCAACCGCGCCCGCGCCGACTGGTTCGTACAATCATTTGTAAACGGAAGCGACTGGGCCGACGAAGTCACCTCCCTGGACCGCATGTCTAAGCTGACCAAACAAAATATCGTGGACTTTGCCAATAAATATCTGAAGGACAACAACTATGCCGTTATCTACAAGAAGCAGGGCAAAGACCCGAACGAGAAGAAGATGAGCAAGCCGGCAATCACTCCCATCGTGATGAACCGCGACACCGCAAGCAGCTTCCTCAAGGAGATTCAAGCAAGTACCGTTCAACCCATCGAACCGGTATTCCTGGATTTCTCCAAAGACCTCAGCCTGCTGAAAGCCAAATCGGACATACCGGTCATCTATAAGCAGAACGACACCAATGACCTGTTCCAATTGATGTACCTCTTCGATATGGGCAACCGCAATGACAAAGCGCTGGGCACCGCTGCCCAATACCTGGAATATCTGGGAACATCGGACATGACACCCGAAGAAGTAAAAAGCGAGTTCTACCGCATGGCCTGTACCTTCTTTGTCTCTCCGGGCAGCGAACGTACTTATATCGTACTCATGGGACTAAACGAAAATATGCCGAAAGCCGTAGAACTGTTTGAAAAGCTGCTGGCCAATGCACAAGTCAACAGAGACGCCTACAGCAATCTGGTAAATGACCAGCTGAAACGCCGGAAAGATGCCAAACTGAACCAGTCGCAAAACTTCAGCCGGCTCATGACCTATATGGAATGGGGACCCAAGAATCATGCTACCAATGTATTGAGCGAAAAAGAGCTGAAAGAAATGGATCCGCAGGAATTAGTGAACCGCATACATAACCTGAACAGTTTCAAACACCGCATTACTTACTACGGCCCCAGTTCACAGGAAGACTTCCTTGCCGTTATCAACAAGGAGCACAACGTGCCCCAAACCTTGAAAGAACTGCCCGAAGGCATTGAATTCAAACAACAGCCCACTACTGAAACCCAAATATACATAGCCCCTTACGAGGCGAAACAGATATATATGGCTCAGTATTCCAACCGTGGCGAAAAGTTTGATCCGGCCATCGAGTCCGGACGCCGTATATATAATGAATACTTCGGTGGCGGCATGAACTCTATCGTATTCCAGGAAATGCGCGAAAGCCGCGGATTGGCCTACTCCGCATGGGCAGGACTGGACAAGCCGGGCTGGCCTAAGTATAACTACAGTTTCAGCACTTACATCGCCACGCAGAACGACAAGATGACAGATGCCATCAATACATTTAATGACATCATCAACAATATGCCGGAATCTGAAGCTGCCTTCAAACTGGCCAAAGAAGGGTTAATAGCCCGCCTGCGTACAGAACGCACCATAAAGAACAATGTAGTCTGGAGCTATATCAATGCACAGGATTTCGGGCTAAATACCGATAGCCGCATCCAATTGTACCAGGATGTACAGAAAGCCACTTTACAAGATGTCATCGATTTCCAAAAGAAATGGATAAAAGGGCGTACTTACTCCTATTGCATACTCGGTGACAAGAAAGACCTGGACATGGAGGCCTTGAAGAAAGTAGGGCCAATAACAGAACTGACGACAGAAGAAATCTTCGGATATTGAATCCCGGAGATATAAAATAAGGATAAAGCTGTACCAAGTGATTAAATACGTTTTGGTACAGCTTTATCCTTATATACCCGTTGGCGGAATTCTTTTATTAAACTTTATTCAAAGCTTGTGAATATCCGTTCGCAAGCCTTGAATATATGTTCGCAGCCTTTGAATATCCGTTCGCGCACTGCGAACAGAGATCTCACTTAACTCCGCGACTCTTTAGTCTTAACTTCAAAAGGTTTTTCTTTAGCTTTCCTGGAAGTTTCCAATAGTATGATTCCATCCATACCGATATCATTCATAGCTTGGCAGATTGAGTCAAAATTCATGCCGGGACATTACCCGAGTAACACCGATTACCACAAAAGCAAAGCAAATGCAACTCCCGTAAGACAGGCTTAATAGCTTGAATATGACAAGTTAAGGATCCCCCCTTTAGATTAACGTGAGTTCGATATAATTCAAAATAATCTTAGCTGCCTGTCGTTTATAAATTGTAGGTCAATGGCGGCTTACCCCAGTTATCCTGTCAGAATCTGATAACGACAGGATACTGTTCATCTCATTGATATTTAAGAAATAAATTGTATAATACGCGCGGTGAGAGAGGTGTGTGTTTTCGGTTTTTTATTCATTATTTGTTCCATTGTATAGGCTGAAACAGGCATTTCCGGCAGTAGATCGTCCATCTGTTCCAGACAGTCCACTACTCGCAGCAAGGCAAGAAAGTTGCCCACATTGATGTTATAGGCCTTCCCGTTCTCAAACTGGCACAAGGTGATAAGACTGACACCGGCTTTCTCGGCAGCCTCTTTCTGGGTGAACCTATAGGCTAGCCTGTATTCCTTAAATCGCCTGCCCAGTTCCGCTATGATTTCCGGATTGGCCATGGCTCGGGTGATGTGATTCGTTGTCATATCGAAAAGGTAAATATATTAACTGTTAAATCAAAATATGATAGATAATAATTAATATATTTACCATTATATTGAATGGTGCGAGATGTCGTTTGTGTGCTAATCCCCCAATTCCATGCTTCGCTTATTGCCACCTATAATTGGGCTTTGCGCAGGCTTTATGTCCTGAAGGCTTTTTAGCATCCCTTCCATTTGGAAGATTTTGGCGGCAGCGATGAAGGTGGTGGCAGATACATCCGGCTGGAGGCTTTTAAGTACGTTCTCCGATGGCTGATATCCTCTCATCTTCAGTTCCAGAACGGTATTGAAGTCATCATTTCGCATAGCCTTCATGAAAGCCTGCTCTTGTTCGCTGGCAATGTCCGGCATTTGGATCGTATGCAGTTGCTTGCCGAACAAGAGCAAGTTTTCTCCGATAAAATCGGCGTGTTCCGGCTTGACCCCGCAATCCTTGGCAGTCTCATGCCAATGCGATACGGTTTCCTGTACCTTTTCGATAATCTGTTTGTGTTCCCGGATACCCATGTTCTCACCTACCTTTTGCAGATCTTCCATCGTGAAATTATCTTGTTTGCCGTTGAGTGACAATTGGTGGCGGTTCGTCCATTTGCCGCCCGGTGTGTATGAGCAGCAGAGGTCATATGCCGGGGCCAGCTTCCACTTCCCTTGTCTATCCATCAGGAAAGAGAAGTTCTTGCTATGGTCGTCATGGTTCCGGCTCATGACGTTGAATACCATTCTTCGGTATAGTTCCTCCTGCTCTGGATAAGGGAGGTTCATCTGCCGCATGATACGGAATATCTCTTCGTATGAATGGCGTTGATTACGGTCATAGTGAGCAAGCCCGGCCAATGTCTGTACATGGATCTTCTCTCCGTCTTCCATACGGTCAAAACGGCGTGTCATAAAGTGATATGACTCTTTTTCCTGAAGCAACCGGCATTCCATCATATCGATACCGCAGGCTTTTGCCATCCGGTGATAGGCATATTCGATATTTCCTATTCCTTGTGGATTGTCCGTTATCTGCGTGTGTTCGCAGTATTTGCCGCCATCAAATTTCAACAGCCAATACCCGAATCCTTCAGGGGCTTTTACCTGTCCGGAGCGTACCTCTCCGGTAATATCGTTATAGGCGATGATGGCCTTGGGCTTGGCACCTCCGGCAGATGTTCCCACTTTCAGTATATCTAGGATGTTTCTTCCTTCCTGGCGCAGTTGGGCCTGAAAAGCCATTCTGTCCGTGAATACGGATTTGGCAAGCTCCGTCAGTTCCTCGATATGGAGCACTGATGATTCGTTCATGCCGTTGATTGGCGAGGACGGCTCAAACTCCAGTGCACCCATGCCACGTTTACCTACATAGCAAAGCCTGTCTAAAGGAGTAATCTCTTCTCCGGACAATCCCTTGCTGGCAAACCATTCATTGATGATCTGGTTTCCAAAAGTATCCGGCAATGAATCGGCAAACAGGCCGGGCAACCCCTTGAAACAGTCGGTACGGTTTTCAAGGAACCGGTAGGGTGTGTTCCTGTACTGGCCGACGGGCATGATGACAGGAGAAATGTCAAGACCGGAGCGGATGAACTTCCGTTCATAGTCGAACAAGGCGGCATTGCTTTCCTTTTCCCAATAGAGAGAGCCTACGCTTTGTCCCCATAGTTTTACATCTACTATCAAATCATTCATGGTTATCTTGTTTTAAATGGCGTACACGGTAGCGTTTCTTTCCTTGCAGTTTTTTGAGTTCTATCGGGCTGACCCGGATTTCCGGTACCAGTTGCTCCAGGCTCTCCAGCAGGCCGAGCGAGCGGAGTACGCTGATGAACAACAGCAGCGATACCGATTTACCTTTCTCGATGTTCGCAACGGTCAAGGGGCTTACACCGGAAGCCGTTGCCAGTTCTTCCTGCGTGATATGCTGCGTGATACGTATCTCTTTGATGCGCTGGCCGATTCTCATCAGCACAGCCGGATTGCTCATTTCATTCCACATGGTTGTTCCTTTTTTTGCAAACATACGAATAATCCATATAAATGCATAGATTAACTTGAATATATGATGTTAATCTATATGAATACAATGATTATAGTTGACTTGTCTTTGCTTGAAATCACAATGTACTGTGAATATGAAAGAGATAGGAAAGATTATTAAAGAGCGCAGGAAGAGTTTGAAGGTCAATCAACTGGAACTCTCCGAGCTGGCAGGCGTGGACATCAATACACTGGTGGCCATCGAGCGTGGAGAAGGCAATCCTAAATTGGCAACATTGCTTTCCATTCTTGATACGCTTGGGCTTCAAATGACTATCGGATTGAAAAGTTGAATTTAACTGTTAATTGAAATGAGACGATGTAAAGTCTATTTACACGGTATTAAGTTCCTGATTAAGAGTACGGGCTTCTTCGGATTTACCTTTTGCCCGGTTCGCTTTGACGTCCCACAACGTAAGGGACACTTCTTTCTTACAACTGAAACCTGCCTGAGTTCCGCTAATGGTGATACGGCCCATCACAGGAGCCTTACCGTTTTTCACTGATTGGTTCTTTGTGTAAAATAACACTTTGAATGTACTTCTCATAACTCAACTTTTTTTAGTTACAAATTTAATTACTGTTGAGCCATTTGAGGTTATGCAAAAACAGGCAATCAATTGAAAATTAATCCATTGAACCCCATTTGAGAACTTTTGGAAGTGAGTTACGATTTGGTAACGTAACTCACTTCCAAAGCATCTTTTAGAAATACCTGGTTTCACGAGAAGAAACCAACAGTTTACCTCATTGAAACCGAAGCTGTCCCTAATCCAGCAGAAGAAACTATTAGTTAATTACCAAAATCCCCTTACCTAAGCTTTATTCCATAAAAGCTTAAATAAGGGGATTACCATACTATTTTAATTCTGTGCTCCTACTCTTCGTACATCTTATCAATAATCTCTTTGTAGTTCTTCGCTACAATAGGACGCTTCAACTTCAAGGTATTCGTCAGTTCACCACGCTCCATGCTGAAAGGTTCGGGCAACAAAGTAAATCGTTTCACTTGTTCGTAATGGGCAAACTGCTGTTGCAGGGTGTCAATACGGGCACGGAACAGAGCCTGTATTTTGGGATGTTCCAACAGGTCCTTCATGGATTGGTACTCGATACCTTTTTCCTTTGCATATCCTTTCACCAGACCGTAAACAGGTACGATGAGAGCCGATACGAACTTACGCTCATCAGCGATTACAGCTATCTGGTCAATGTAGCGGTCGATGATAAACTGCGTTTCCAAAGCTTGCGGGCAAATATATTTTCCGTTGGAAGTCTTAAAGAGGTCTTTTATACGGTCGGTCAAATAAAGCGTATTGCCCTCCAGACGTCCGGCATCTCCGGTATGGAACCAACCGTCAGCATCAATAGCTTCGGCGGTAGCCTCAGCCTTTTTGTAATATCCCGGGGTAATAGTCTTGCCGCGAAGCAGCACTTCGTTATTCTCACCTATTTTCACTTCCAGATCAGGCATCATCTCGCCTACCGAACCCAAGACAAAATTCCGGGGAAGGAAACAAGACACAGTAGCTGTACTCTCCGTCAGTCCGTAACCCACCACCATATTAATGCCTACCGAATGCACAAACTCGCACACTTCATTGGATACGGCCGCTCCTGCCGTAGGAAAGAAAGTACCGTTCTCTATGCCGATCGTTTTCTTAAGCAAGGCATATACCGTCTTTTCATAAAACTTATATTTCAGATGAAGCATCAAAGGCGGAGTCTTCCCCAAACGCAAATAATCCAGATTATGTGCCCTTCCCACTTTGATGGCATCAAGCATCATTGCCTTCTTCAAACCAGTTTCCTGCTCAATACGTTCCTGTACACCTTGATAAACCTTCTCCCAAAAACGAGGAACACTGCACATCACTGTAGGACGTATCTCCTTAATTGTAGTCTGAATGTCCTGTGGACGCAGATTGACACAAACTTGGGCTCCCCGCTGCAAACAGACATACGTCCATCCACGCTCGAAAACGTGTGTCAGTGGAAGAAAGCTCATGGACACATCCTGATCGGTAAGCGAAGGAATACGAATTTCATGTGTACGGAAAGCTTCCATATAATTATAATGCATCAGCATTACCCCTTTCGGCTCACCTGTAGTACCGGAAGTATAAAGAATATTAGCTATGTCGGCAGAGGAGACTTCCGCCGTACGCCGTTCCACTTCGTCATTGTAGGGCAATCCTTCACCTTGCTTCAAGAATTCATCAAAGTAGATGGAAGTCAAGTCCCGCGAATCCCTTTGAACTTTACGGTCAAAGATAATAATCTGCTGCAGCGACTTACACAACCCGAATACGCAAAAAGCAGCATCATACTGAAACTGCTCCCCTACGAAGAGGTAGCGTATCTGCGCATCATTGATGATATATTGCACCTGGGATGGCGAGCTGGTTGCATAAAGCGGTATAGTCACCACACGGTCAGCATAAGAACCGAAATCCATATATAGGCATTCGGGCTTGTTTTGTGAGAAGACACCGATGTTCTCCTGTACCTCCACCCCCAACGACAACAAAGAGTTGGCTACTTGCCGGACGGTCTGTGAAAATTTATTCCAAGTAACAGGAATCCATTGAGAGGTTTCATAGTCTCTGTACTTCAGGGCTATCTTTTCTCCATACTTCTCCGCCTGTCGATGTACCATGACAGACAAATGATGATAAGTCATAATCTTATGAATTGATAAATACGCTACAAAGGTAATGGTTTCATTTGGAACTACTTCCATTATACATACGAATTCTTCATTATATGTTTGTAACAACGCTTCTCTCCATAAAAAGATTCCCCCTCTCTGCATACCTGATATTCACATATCGGCAACAAAGAGGGGGACCAATCTTATGAAATGTCTTCTACGAAATTATAAATCGTAAATGGACAATCTCGGATATTTAGAGTAAAGATTGGGGTTCTGTAACTCTTCCTTCTCAGGAATGCGGAACAGGTAATATTTACTATTCGGAGCAAATGGAGTTTTATCAGGCAGGCTGATAATGGTATGTCCGTTCACGGCTACTTCCTTCCCATTCACGGTAATGGTTCCACTGTATTCTTTGCGTTCTACAGACTGTTGGTTACGGATAAGGTCAGTCAAGGCAAAACCTTCTCCCCATAATTCTTTACGGCGCTCTAACCAAATTTCCTTGAGTAAGGCATCACCCGTTTCTGTCACAGCCTTCGCTGTTTTACCGGCTTTCATACGTGCATCACGCAATGTCTGCAAAGCTTGCTGCGCTTCACTTTCCTTACCTGCAAGATGGGCGGCGGCCTCAGCTTTGATCAAGTACATTTCCGAAGTACGCATCATAACCAAGTCAGCCAACATATTATCAACATCCTTAAACAAGAACTTGCTATTCAGCATAGCCCAGTCTCCATAAGCTGTCTGTCCCCAATTGAATAGATCTTTACGATAATCATCATCATCGAACTTAGCTTTGAAGTAAGGATCCATATTAAGGCTGGTATAACCTTCTGAAGTAATACAGTCTTTGAAGTAAAACAGGTAACAGGGCATGTTATCATCAATAGTGCAAGACAATCCCCATATCCATTCCTTATTTGAATAGTCGTTGAAACCGCTCTTATATTCGCTTTCGCTCATCAAATAGGGATTGATGGTCAAAGCAGCCACAGCATAGTCATAAGCCTCCTGCCAATTGCGGGCATATAAGTGGGTACGAGCCAGCAAACCCAGTGTTACCAGATGGTCAATCTTGTATTGGTCTTCCTTCACATTGCCATGAGAATAATTCTCAGGGATGAGATCCAATGCATCCTCCAAATCACTCAAAGCCTGAGCATACACTTCGGAAACACTGGAAGCCGGTTTTCCGGTCAAAGCAACTTTGTCATCTGTCGGTTCAGTATAAATAGGTACACAGACTGCATTGGGATCTTTATCTATAGCAAATGAATAATGAGAAGCCAGAATCATATAAGCGTAACCGCGGGTAGCGAATGCCTGTCCCTTGATACGTGCCTTATCTTCCGCAGTTCCGGCAACATTGTCTATATGCTTCAAAATACCGTTACAGTTATTAATCGGATCATACATCAAGTCCCAAAGTACACCATTATACTCACCACGCGAATATCCGTTTGTCAGATTATAACTTCCCGAGAAACCATAGCTTCTTGTTCTGACCGCATCTGAACCGGCAAAATCGTCATTCAGTTGAATGGAGCCTATGCCGATAGAAGCATAAGTAGAGCCTGAATTAAAGATATAATTCCATGCACCTCTCAGCACACGCTCAGCATTCTCTGTATCTTTATATACATTTCCAGCATCAAGTGAGGTAGTAGGAGTAGTATCCAAGTCACAAGATGTCACTGCACACGCCATCAAAGCAACGGCACATATATTTTTAAGATTCATCTTCATATTTATATTCTTTATTAGAGTTTCACATTGATACCGAACGAAATTGTCTTCATAGCCGGATAACGGAAAGAAGCCATACCACTGACAGGTTGTTCTGGGTCCAAACCTTGTTGCTTGCTGAATGTCAGCATATTTTCACCTTGTACGAATACACTTGCATCTTTCACAGTTAGCGGATGCAACCAACTCTTCGGCAGATTATAATTCAAAGTGATTGTCTTCAGACGAAGGAAAGAACGATCGACCAGCCAACGCGTAGAAGAAGAAGTAAACTTGCTTGTTCCGTCTTGTGTCAAACGGGGAATGTCCGTATGTGTATTTTCCGGAGTCCAACGGTTCAACAGCTCTTTACTCATACTGTCACCATTACCACCGTTCACCTTCATCAGCATGGTGATGTCATTGTTGTAGATTTTACCACCGATACCATAGGAGAACAACATCGACAAAGAAAGGTCTTTCCAAGTAAGGTCAGATTGAAAACCTCCACTCAGTTTAGGCAACGAACTACCAGCTTTTACCTTCTTGTCCGAAGTCAGGCTAGAGTAATCGTTGGTCAAGTGTCTGGTCCCGTCAGCATCATAATATGCCCATTGTGCATCACCGGTTTCGGGATTGACTCCTCCCCACTCATACAACCAGAAATCATAAAGAGAACCACCTTCTACCCACTTCTTGGAGCCTTGCCACATTACCTCTGTAGGTAGCTTAACAATCTTGTTCTTATAAGTAGTAGCATTTACAGATAATCTCCAAGTCCAGTCACGGGTCAGTACAGGAGTACCGTTCAATGTAAATTCCCAACCGTAGTTCTTCAACTTACCGATATTGGCGTCAATCGAACTAAAGCCGGAAGAAGGAATCAAGTCACGGCTAAATAACAAATCTTTAGACGCACGGTTAAAGTATTCAACAGTACCATTGATACGATTATTAAAGAAGCCGAAGTCCAAACCGATATTAAAATTCAAGTTGGTTTCCCAAGACAAATCCGGAGTTGCCAAACGGGAAGTATGAAGTGTAGTCTCTCCCAGGAAACTGCCCACACTATATAACTCCTGATAAGCATAATATCCCACATTATCGTTACCCTGAGCGCCATAACTTGCACGGAGACTCAAATTAGACAACCAGCTATTGGCTGCCTCTTCCAGAAACGCTTCCTGATAGATTTTCCAGGAACCGCCGAACGACCAGAATGTACCCCAACGGTTATCCGGATGGAAGCGTGAAGAACCGTCGGTACGTACAGATGCCGACAGGAAATAACGTTGATTATAAGAATATTCGGCACTACCGAAATAGCTCAACAGTTTGTACTGGTCACTGTTTCCACTGAAACCGGTCAAGGTTGACGCAGCATCCGGTTCATAATAACCATCAGTAATCACACCGGAACGTGAACCACCGAAATTGGATGTATTATACTCATAATACTCCTGTCCGGCCATCAAGCGAATGTTGTGCACTTCCTTAAAGCTACGCTCCCAGTTTACCACATTATTGAATGTCATACCGGTAGTGCGATAATTAGACTTGCTCACAGAACCGACCAAAGGTTCTTTTCCATAAGTAGGATTTGAATAATCATGTGAGAACTTACTGTTATAGTCAACGCTCAAAGACATCTTATAGCTCAATCCCTTGATCGGGGTTATCTGCAAGAATCCGCGTATAGAAGCCGCATCTCTCTTATATTCGTTCTTATCATAGTACATGGACTGAGCAAAATTATAACCGCTGTAAGAACTCTTACGGTACTTGCCATAGTCATAAATCCTATTCCCGTTCTCATCGCGTAAATAAGCACCAGTATCAAGATCACGTTCATAAACCGGATAGAAAGAAGGCAATGAGCGTGCAGCCAATACGATATTACCGATTGCCGTATCGTTCTGTTTCGGGTAATTCTGTATAGAATGAGTTCCGGATACATTCAAGCCAACCTGTAACCAATCACGCAAATCGGAAGTAATGTTCGAACGCAAAGTATAACGCTTAAAACCAGAGCAAATATAAGCACCCTGGTCATCCAGGTAACCCAAAGAGAAATAATATTTGGTATGCTTGCTTCCACCGGAAATACGTGCGCTCAAGTCTGTGTAATGCGCGTCCTGCGTCAAAGCATCTTCCCAACTGTCATTCCACAACGGAGTAGCACCGGCTACCAACTGGCCGTCCAGCCCTATCGGCTGTGCATATTTGGTTCCGTAAGGGTTAATACCGATAGACGAAATCAAACCGGAAGAGGCTCTTTGTGCAGCATCTTCTGCTGAATGACCATCATCCATCGCTTTATTGCGAATGGCTTCCCATTGCAGTTTGAAGTAATCATCTGTACTCAACTGGTCATAGTCACTTACCGCACGGCTTGAGAAACCATACTTGGCAGACAACTCAATAGTCGGAGCAGACTCAGCACCCTGTTTAGTAGTGATCATGATAACACCGTTTGCAGCACGTGAACCATACAGAGTAGCTGCAGCGGCATCTTTCAATACTGTGATAGAAGCGATATCCTGTGAAGATATAGAAGATAAAGCACCGTCATAAGGAACTCCATCCACTACGTAAAGCGGGGTAGTCGAAGCATTGGCCGAACCGATACCACGGATATAGATACTGGCATCTTCTCCCGGCTGCCCACTGGTAGAAAATGACTGCAAACCGGCTACACTACCCTGCAGAGCTTTTGTCACACTGCTGACCTGGGAGGAAGCGATAAGCTTCTTGTCAACAATGCCCGCCGAACCGGTAAATGTTGATTTCTTGGCCGTACCATAAGGAACGGTAATCACCACCTCGTTGAGGGCCATGGAAGATTCCTGCAACTCTACATTAATGACACTACGTCCTTTAACAGGAACTTCTACCGTTTCATAACCTATGTAGGAGAATACAAGTGTACCTTTTGCATCCACCTTCAAAGAATAACTACCGTCCACTGAAGTAATTGTACCTTGTCCACTACTACCTTTTACCATAATGGTTACCCCCGGCATTTCATCACCTTGAGCCGTAACCTTACCTTTCACTGTGACATCCTGCGCGTACACCATTACGCACAAGAACAGGCCACATAAAAAACCAATAAACCTATTCATAAAATTTCGAAACTTGATTAATTAATGATTTATAATTACGAAAGTCATTTGTTTGCTTTTAAGCTTTCATTCAATCATGATAAGGAATGATAATCATCTTTTCACTATTATAACATTTTAGTTAAGCCCGTGCAAAATTATATATAAAAAGAATAGCATCCAATATATTAATAAAATAATAGCAAACAAATCTCAATAATGAGCAAATAGAAAGTATTTTGCCCATTAAAGATTCAAGTTTCTTCCCTTATTATCTTAAAAATTATTTGTAAGTTTGCACACCGATAACTTTTTATTAGAATATGAAATACGATATACCGACCTTAGTTTCTGATGCGACCGGATTGTTGAAGTCACTGATAAGTATTCCCTCTTTAAGCCGTGACGAAAAGGAAGCAGCCGATTATCTTCAGAATTACATAGAGATGCAAGGGATGGCGGCCGGACGAAAAGGAAATAACGTCTGGTGCTTCAGTCCTATGTTCGACTTAAAGAAACCTACTCTGCTGTTGAACTCACACATTGATACGGTAAAACCCGTCAATGGCTGGAGAAAGAGTCCGTTCGCTCCTACTTTGGAAAGTAACGGGAAATTATATGGACTGGGAAGTAATGATGCCGGTGCCAGCGTAGTCAGTCTGTTGCAGGTATTCCTGCAACTATGCCGTACCACGCAAGCGTATAACATGATATACCTGGCCTCTTGTGAAGAAGAAGTTTCCGGCAAAGGCGGAATAGAGTGTGTTCTCCCGGAACTCCCTCCCATACAATTCGCTATTGTAGGCGAACCTACCGAGATGCAACCTGCCATTGCCGAGAAAGGATTAATGGTACTGGATGTCACAGCCTATGGCAAATCCGGACATGCAGCCCGCAATGAAGGAGACAATGCCATCTACAAAGTATTGGATGACATAGCCTGGTTCCGCGATTACCGCTTCTCCAAAGAATCTCCTTTACTGGGTCCTGTAAAGATGAGTGTCACAATGATTAATGCCGGAACGCAGCATAATGTGATTCCCGACCGCTGCACCTTTGTTGTGGATATCCGCAGCAATGAATGTTATAACAACCAAGAATTGTTTGCCGAAATACAAAAACACATTGCCTGTGAAGCCAAGCCCCGTTCATTCCGGTTAAGCTCCTCACATGTAGAAGAAGGACATCCGGTTGTGCAGAAAGCAATCGCGATGGGACGTGTTCCTTTCGGTTCCCCTACCCTGTCAGACCAAGCCTTGATGTCTTTCCCCTCGCTGAAAATGGGACCGGGGAAAAGTAGTCGTTCCCATACAGCTGACGAGTTTATATTTGTCAAGGAAATAGAAGAAGCGATAGAAATATATCTGGAGCTGCTGGATGGAGCCGATATCTGACAACAGGCACTACCTGTTCAACCACGGTTCCGGATTCAGCTTTTCTTTTTCCCTTCTCAATTGGAAATGAAGCACGGTGCGTCCATTGTCCGAACCATCGGAGAAAATCTGGCCGAGAGTCTGCTTGGTAGTCACATTGTCGCCCTGCTTGACAGAAGCGGAAGACAAGTTGCAATATACGGAAATATAATTGCCGTGGCGGACAAGAATATTGAACAGCCCGTTCAACTTAAAGACAGCAGCCACTTTACCATCAAAGATGGCACGGGCTTGCGCACCCGGTTTCCCTTGAATGTCAATGCCCTTGTTATCCAGCTTGACATTACGCAGGCCTTCCACAGAATACTGCCCATAATGGCTGGTAATAATATAAGCACCGGTAATAGGCATAGGCAACTTACCACGGTTGCTGGCAAAAGTGCCGGACAGTTCACGGTCAGCCTTACTCATGGTATAAGTCTCCAGCGGCGCACTCTTCGGTTTGGAAGCTGTTGCAGCAGTAGCCGCCTTTTCATTTGCTTTTTTACGAGCAGCCGCTTCACGGCGCGCTTCCGCTTCAGCTCGTTTACGCGCCTTCTCTATCTCTTCTGCAATCAGACGATCAATACGGGCATTGAGTTGATTGGCCTCACGCCGTTTCTTGTTCAGTTCATTTTGCAATCCCCGTTGCTTCTTCCGCAAATTGGCAACAAGCGTTTTTTTCTCCTTTTCCTGCTCCTCCAGCTTTGTCTTTTCCTCTTCCCGTTCTTTCAACAATCCCTCCTTAGCCGCTTTTACCTGCTGTAGTTCCTGTTTCTTGCGGTTCACCTGTTCCTGTTTCTTCAGGACCTCTTCTCCCTGCAAACGCTGATAGGTAGCATACTCACGGACATAACGCAGACGACGGTAAGTCTGTGCCAAACTTTTCGCCGAGAAGATGAACATCAACTTCTCCTCAACAGAACGGTTCTTGTACAGATACTGCACAGACGACTCATATTTTTGCTTCTTGTCTTTCAAATCCCGTTGCAAACGCACCAGTTGCCGACTTAAAGAAGCCATTTCGCGTTCTATAGCCTCCACATCATTATTAATAGTCAAGATATAGCGTTTACGCTCCTCTATCTGCCCGGTCAGTGCGGCAAGGCTGTTCAACTGGCTGCCGACATCTTTCTTTGTCGTTTTCAGAAGAGTCTCCGACTCCGCTATCTGCTTCTGCAAAGCACCACGCTTCCCTTCCAACTCCTTGATCAACTTGTTGGATTGGGCAAGGAGCGGTGAAGCCTGGCAGAGAAGGCAGAACACAAACAGAAGAAGGAAGCAACGTTTCATCAGTCCAGTTATTAATTAAATACTATTACATAAGGCTCATCAACATTTCCAGAAGTTCCTTCAATTCCACCTTTCTATATTTACCCGAAAGTTGAGTCGGAGACAAAGAAAACCCCTTATCCGAAAAATCGTAAAATTCGACCTGTCCCTTTTCCAAAGATGGAATACCCAGTTCCTTCCCTGTCAGTGTTTTTTTACCATTCGGTTTGGAAGCGGCATAAAGCAGTTTTTCAAGATGTGCGAAGTCGGCTTTTTTAGGCAGGATATCCTTCAACTCTTTACGCGTGGCCTGCACATAACGTTTACCCATGCGGTCCACCAGCAATATATCATCCGGAGTAACCTCCATGCGGGCTACTTCCGTACGGATAATCGGCATCAGGAAAGAGATTTGCATACGTTCGCCACTTTTCAGTTTCATGGTACCATTCACTGTCAAGGTAGCATCCTTATGCGGAACCGTCAACTGTACCTTGGAAGAAAGATAACCGGAATCTTTCGTCAAGGAGGAACTTGCCTGTCGGGAAGTCTTACATCCGGCAAGGCATACAGCCATCAAAAGCAAAAATGATAAAAGGCGTATCATTCCCACTGCACTATTTTTCAGTAGTCTCGGTTTCATCGGCAATATATTTCTTTTTCGCTATTTTTTGTTTCAATGTTTTTGACTTGCTGCCCATCTCCAAGGCCTGTTTCCAATATTTCAGGGCACCGTCCACATCACCGGTCATATAATAGATGTCACCACAATGTTCTACAACCACATCGCTCTTGGCACCCTCCTCACTCTTCATCGCGTCATCAATGTATAGGCGCGCTTCGGCGTAATTTCCTTTCTCAAACAGAATCCATGCGTATGTATCAAGATAAGTGGAGTTGTTCGGTTCGGCCTTCACCGTCTTATAGCTCATCTCTTCAGCCTTATCCAAGTCACGGCGTTCTACGGAAAGATAATAAGCATAATTATTCAGCGCACCTATGTTCGAAGGATTATACACCAAAGCAGAGTCGTATGCCGCATACGCTTCCTTGTTCATCCTTTTGGTATGATAGGCATCTCCGATAATCGCATAGAAATCCGAAACGACTTCTTTCTTACTGTCTCCGTTTACATGTTCCAATGCCTTCTGGCAAACAGCAAGGGCATCATCGGTCCGTTCCGCCTGATTATAGGCGATGGCCAGATAAAAATAAAACTCCAGCATTTCAGGATTTGCCTCAACACCGGCTTCACACAGGCGGATAATATCTTCATAGTCTTCCTTGCGCACCGCCTCACCCAACAACATCATACGGGCGGCCGTATTCGTAGGATCAATATTCAGTACCTGCCTCAACACAGGCAATGATTCCTTGTTCATTCCTTTAGACAAAAGATATTGGGCATACAGCATCGGTAGCTGGGCGTCATCAGGATCTTGCTCCATGATACGGTTAAAAAGGGTAATGACACGGGTGCTGTCCTTTCCATCCTGTTCGTTCTGTACAATGAATTGGCGCATCACGTTCAGCTTGGTATCGGGAGCCACTTTCTTATTCAGCAGCAAGGTATCCAACTGGCGTTCATAAAGTTCCTTCTGACCGGTTGCCTCATAATAAGAAGCCATCGAATACATGGCCAAAGCATTCTCCGGTTCTTCCTTCAAGACCTTCTGGTAAAGCCGGTAAGCCTCCTCTTTCTTCCCGTTCTGCATATACACATCTCCTAGTACAATCTGATAACGAGTGTCCATCGGATATTCGGCTACCAGGCTCTCTATTTCACGGAATGCACTCTTGTCATCTTTCTTTTGCAGATAGATACGGAATTTCTCCATACTGAGCTGCTCACTCTTACCCATTCTCTCTTCCAGTTTGTTCAGGATACCGATTACCTTATCGTATGCTTCCTGGCGATTATAGATCTCGAGCAGGTTGTACAGAGGATCCAGCTTGCTGGAAAAGCGGGTAACCATTCCTTCCAGCAGTGCGGTGGCTTTTTCCTTCTCATTCTGCTGCATATAAAGATTCGCCAATCCCTGGCTATACCAAAAGTTATCGGGATCATTCTCCACAGCCTTTTCCAAGGCAGCCTGTCCTTGGGGGATTTTCTTGAGGAACATATAATACTGCGCCATCTCATACAAAGCAGACGAGGCATTCGGATGAATAGAAAGGCAATGTTGCAGCATATTGAAAGCTGCGTCATAATCTTTCTGAACTTTCAGCCGTACGGCTTCCAAATAGAAATAATCATATTTGCGTTGTTGTTCAGGAGTAAGCGAAGCAGAAGGAACAGTCACCGGAAGCTGCCCCCGCATTTGCCTGCGGGTTGTTCCGCAAGCGGACAACAGCCATACGGCCATACACAAAAGCAATAATATCTTGATTTTCATCCTTTCACTTTTCATTCTTCAAATCTTTCATTTCTCAATTTCCCCCTGTATGTCCAAAGCCACCGGCACCACGTTCTGTCTCATCCAGCACCTCCACTTCTTTCCAGGCAACCTGCTCGTGGCGTGCTATCACCATCTGGGCAATACGTTCCCCGTCCTCAATCACAAAGGTTTCTGCAGAGAGGTTAACCAGAATGATACAGATTTCTCCACGATAATCCGCATCAATGGTACCCGGAGAGTTCAGCACAGTAATTCCTTTCTTGATGGCCAATCCGCTACGCGGGCGTACCTGCGCCTCAAAGCCGGCAGGCAAGGCAACAAACAATCCGGTAGGAACCAGGCAACGCGCAAGGGGAGTCAGGGAAATAGGTTCCGAAAGATTTGCACGAAGATCCATACCAGCTGACAGGTCGGTGGCATAAGCAGGAAGCGGGTGTTTCGATTTATTGATGATTTGTACGTTCAGCATGATGTTATTTACAATTGGATGATTTACTATTTACGATTGAAACTACTATAAACAGGGGCGAAAGTACGGTTTTTTACACAAAATAGTGATACATTTGCAGTTAAATAATAGTAACTCCAATCGTAAATAGTAAATCATGATGAATTGGAACACCCTCATATCCGCCAAACGTTTCGGTCTGGAAGAGTTTCACGAAGAACGCCGCGAGAACCGCTCCGAGTTTCAACGGGATTATGACCGTCTTGTCTTCTCCGCCCCTTTCCGCCGGCTGCAGAACAAAACCCAGGTATTCCCGTTACCGGGCAGCATATTTGTACACAACCGACTGACCCACAGCCTGGAAGTATCTTGCGTAGGCCGTTCATTGGGTAACGATGTCTCTAAGGCACTCCTTATCCGCCATCCGGAATTACAGAACTCTTTTTTACCGGAAATCGGTTCCATCGTTTCTGCAGCATGCCTGGCACACGACTTGGGAAACCCTCCTTTCGGGCACTCCGGAGAGCGTGCCATCTCCACCTTTTTCTCCGAAGGAAAAGGGATGGCGCTCAAAGACAAGCAACCGAACGGTGAACAACTGACATCCACCCAATGGGAAGATTTGACCCATTTCGAAGGAAATGCCAATGCTTTCCGTCTGCTTACCCATCAATTTGAAGGCAGAAGGAAGGGCGGCTTTGTACTCACTTATTCCACGCTCGCCAGCATCGTAAAATACCCCTTTTCATCAAGCCTGGCGGGCAAGAAGTCCAAATTCGGTTTCTTTACTACCGAAGAAGAGAGTTTCAGTCGGATTGCAGAGGAACTGGGCATGAGGAAGTTGAACGGCTCTCCATTGAAATATGCCCGCCATCCATTGGTTTATCTGGTAGAGGCTGCCGACGACATCTGCTATCAGATGATGGATATCGAAGATGCCCATAAGCTAAAGATACTCACTACACAGGAAACGCAGGAACTATTACTTTCCTATTTTCCGGACGGACGAAAAAGACACATGCTTAAAACACTGGACATCGTCAAGGATACGAATGAACAAATAGCTTACCTCCGTTCCTGCGTCATCGGACTGCTAATACAGGAATGCACGCAAGCATTTCTGGATAACGAAAATACAATTCTGAAAGGAGAGTTTGAAGGAAGTCTCATCAGGCACATCTCCGAACTGCCCGCTGATGCCTACGAACATTGCGCCCGGCTTTCTTTTGAAAAAATATACCGTTCACGGGATGTATTGGATATCGAACTTGCCGGTTTCCGCATCATCAGTACCCTGCTTGAACTGATGATAGATGCCGTGTGTTCTCCCGAGAAAGCCTATTCGCAGCTACTTATCAACCGTGTTTCCGGCCAATATAATGTAAAAGCGCCTGCACTCTACGAAAGAATACAGGCGGTTTTGGACTACATTTCCGGAATGACGGACGTCTTTGCGCTCGACCTATATCGTAAGATCAACGGAAATAGTTTGCCGGCAGTATAAATCCACCCGCCTCTAAGCCCCATGCCATAACTATCATTTTGTTAATCAAACATCCGAGTTCACTGCAGAAAACAGAATTCACAACGGAATAAATTAAATCTATGCTTTATATTTTGATTTCAAAATGATAGTATATACCTTTGTTGGATACTATTAAACGTAAACTTCAAAAATAATCTAATCATGGAAGCAAAAGAAGTAGAAGAAACTCGCATAGAAAGCGATTTAATAGGTACTCGTGAAATACCTGCAAGTGCCCTGTATGGTGTTCAAACGCTTAGAGGCATAGAAAATTTCCCAATCAGCAAGTTCCACCTGAACGAATATCCATTGTTCATCAACGGACTTGCCATCACCAAAATGGCTGCCGCAATGGCAAACCATGAACTGGAACTGCTGACCAAAGAACAAAAAGAAGCCATTGTTACCGCCTGCCAGGAAATACTGGACGGTAAACACCACGAGCAATTCCCGATAGACATGATTCAAGGCGGTGCCGGTACTACCACCAACATGAACGCCAACGAAGTAATCGCCAATCGTGCCCTCGAGATCATGGGGTACCAACGCGGCGAATACCAATACTGCTCACCTAACGACCACGTGAACTGCGCACAGTCCACCAATGACGCCTACCCTACTGCCATCCACATCGGCATGTATTATTCCCACCTCCGTTTCCTGCCTCATTTGCAGACTCTGATAGATGCATTCCATCAGAAAGGAAAAGAATTTGCGCACATCATCAAGATGGGACGTACACAACTGGAAGACGCCGTCCCCATGACTTTGGGACAAACCTTCAACGGTTTCGCCAGTATCTTGGAAGATGAAATCCGACACTTGAATGAGGCTGCTGAAGATTTTCTGACTGTAAACATGGGAGCCACCGCCATCGGTACGGGCATTTGTGCCGAACCGGGCTATGCGGAGAAGTGTGTAGCTGCATTGGGCAAGATAACCCAACTCCCGTTTAGGTTGTCCAAAGATCTGGTAGGCGCTACCTCCGACACCTCTTGCCTGGTAGGCTATGCATCCGCCTTGAAGAGAGTGGCCGTCAAACTGAATAAAATCTGCAATGACTTGCGCCTCTTGGCCAGTGGTCCCCGTTGCGGATTGGGCGAATTCAACCTGCCCGCCATGCAACCCGGTTCCTCCATCATGCCCGGCAAAGTCAATCCGGTAATCCCCGAAGTCATGAACCAGATATGCTACAAAGTAATAGGCAACGAGCTTTGCGTCACCATGTCCGGTGAAGCCGCCCAGATGGAGTTGAATGCCATGGAACCCGTGATGGCCCAATGCTGCTTCGAATCCGTCGATTTGATGATCAATGGTTTAGATACCCTGCGCACGCGTTGCGTGGAAGGCATCACGGCCAATGCGGAACACTGCAAGACTTACGTACACAACAGTATAGGTATTGTAACCGCCTTGAATCCTGTCATCGGATACAAGAATTCCACCAAGATAGCGAAAGAAGCATTGGAAACCGGGAAAAGCGTTTATGACTTAGTGCTGGAACATGATATCTTGAGCAAGGAAGAACTTGATACGATTTTAAGCCCCGAAAACATGTTGCATCCCGTCAAACTGGATATCCATCCTAAAAAATAACCGCAGCAAAGCCGGATAGGACACGTTGCCGGCAGAATACAGAAGAGGCCCGGATAGGACAAACACCACCTATCCGGGCCTCTTCATTATATAAATACCGTCCCAATACGGAGCTCCGTTTCCTTTCACATCCTCAGGCAAGCACTTTATTAGCACCCGACGTAATCTTGCACGCCTCCGGCTCGTTTTCAATAAACGACTGGATGTGACGGATACGCTTCTCTGCCAATATCTCATCCACAGCAATCAGAATACCGGTTTCCTCCACATCACCGAAACCATAGTTGATTGCAGTGCCGAACATACGCATTGTAGGACTGAGGCTCATGTATGCATTTACCAAAGGAGGGATATTGTAACCCAGCTTACGTATCTCGCAATTCAGGATTTTATAATCTTCTTTAAAAGTGTCTTTACAGAAAAGGGCAGCCAAATCCTTCTCGTCCGATTCCAAAACAAGCGGTTTCATCGGAGTAATCAGATTGTCTTTATCAGCAAAATGTTTCTTTAAGAAATAAAGTATCATGTCACGTCCCTGACGATGGTAACTGGGATACATGGTTACTTTTCCAAAGAAGTATTTCACATTCGGCATAACCACGGTGAGTGCCCCCAGGCCATCCCACAAATTATCCAGCGCAAACAGCCCCTTACTGTCATTACGCGTGGATTGATATTCCAAAGTCACGAAAGAACGTCCCAATTCAATGGTCGTGGGAAGATACTCTTTCAAGAACTTGTCCGAAAAGTTAAACATGTGCGCAGTGGCAAGAACCGGAGCACCCTGTTCGTCCATACGGACATCCGTCCCCAGAAGATAACGGTAACCGCCCAGAATCTCTTCCGCTTCCGGATTCCAGACAATCAACTGCTTGTAGGGATTATCCATGATATCATATTCGTCGATATCCATCGACTTACCAGTCCCTCCTCCCGCAGCACGGAATGCAATCTCGCGCAAACGTCCGATTTCTTTCATCGTATTGGGAGAATCTTGGGCAGTAACGATGTATATCTGGTTATGACTTCTATTGGTCATGCGCAAACGTTTCTCCTCAGTCAACTCCGCTTTCAGCAATTCCTTACTTATCGGTGCAATAATATCTTCCATATTCCTAATTAGTAGTTCTTCTTTATTATTACTGTATTTCTACAATTTATATACGATATCCTTCACGTACTGCGCCCACTGAGCCGGCGTCTTCGACTTGTCGAACGTTTGCCAAGGAATGGGTTTGCCGATAGTGACGGTAAAAGTCTTGTGACGGTTTTTCAGCATCTCGTCTGCCAGATAAAGCATGGCGATATTGAATCTGATGCCCAATGTTTTGCAAAGATTGGCAAGATTATAAAAGAAATCGGAGTTACGGCCTTCAAAATGGATGGGAACCACGTCACGATGAGACTCGACGCTTTTTACGACAAACGTCTTCTTCCAATCCAAATCCCTGATAACCCCGTTCTGCCTGCGGGAACACAATCCGGCAGGAAACATAATCAACTGATTGTCCGACGCAAAACCGGCTTCCACCATCCTCGGAAAGTCCTTGGCCTGCTTGCCGGTCTTGTTGATGGGAATACAGAGCGGCGCCAGCCCATGCAGGTTCATCAGCAAGTCATTGACCATATACTTCACCTTGCCCTTGTAAAAACTACCCAGCACATAACCCAAAGCTACACCATCCTGGCCGCCCAACGGGTGATTGGATACAAACGTGCAAAGCCTGCCTTCAGGCAAATTTTCCTTTCCTTTCACCACAATCCCAGCATCCAGAAACTCCAGACATGCCTTCAGGAAATCTACGCCGACCTTATCTTTCGACTCCCGCAAGAATACGTTCAATTCCTCCTGATGTACAATCCGTTTCAAGTAAGAAACAACGAATTTAGGGATATACTTAGACTGCTTCGGAGCTTTTTCCCGAAGTATCTTATCTATGTCAATCAAAAATAAAGAGTCGTCAGCCATTCTTCTTTCGATAAAATGAATGCGCAAAATTAACGCATCTTTTTAATTAATTGCAAGAAATCACCGGAAAACTACACCCGAAAACTATCAAATAGCACCCAAAATCTATCATTTGACAGTTTCCCCCCTAAAGAGTGCCTGAAATTCACCCGTCGGAGGACGAAAACTTTCGTAAACTTGCAATATTCAAACGAAAACGAACAAGTAACATTAAAACATAGCACATTATGAATAGTGTAACATTTACAAAAGACCTCGTCAGAGTACAAGACGACCTATTACGATTCGCATACAAATTAACTTCCGACCAAGAAGAAGCCAACGACTTGCTGCAAGAAACATCTCTGAAAGCTTTAGACAATGAAGACAAATATATGCCTGACACCAACTTCAAAGGATGGATATACACCATCATGCGTAACATCTTCATCAACAACTACCGCAAAGTGGTACGCGACCAAACGTTCATAGACCAGACGGACAACCTCTACCACTTGAACTTACCGCGCGATACCGCTTTTGAGAGTACTGAAAACAGTTATGACCTTAAAGAGATGCACCGTATCGTCAATGCCTTGCCGCGTGAATACAAGGTTCCGTTCTCCATGCACGTTTCCGGATTCAAATACCGCGAAATAGCAGAAAAACTGGGACTTCCGCTGGGAACCGTAAAAAGCCGCATCTTCTTCACACGCCAGAAGCTACAACACGATTTGAAGGATTTTGTTTAATAAAGAAATGAAGCAATCGGTTATTTCCATAATATTATAGTGCAGATTTTTTAGTTGTGTCAAAGAGAAAGGCAGGCCGGATGGTCTGCCTTTTTCATGTATCCCTATCTCCAGACTGAAACGACCACGCACCGAAACCTCTCCGAATACCGACCAATATCTATCAATTGTCTGTTTATCCCCTAAAGACTATCTGAATTCCACCTCCCGGTTCCCCAAATCTTCCGTAAACTTGCAACATCAACGAAACGAACAATAATTTATAAAATCTCACACCTATGAATAGTAGTACATTCACTAAAGACTTACTCGGAGTACAAAACGATTTATTACGCTTTGCGTACAAGCTGACCTCCGACCGCGAAGAAGCCAACGACCTGCTGCAGGAGACTTCTCTAAAGGCCTTGGATAATGAAGAAAAATATACGCCTGATACCAATTTCAAAGGATGGATATATACCATCATGCGCAACATCTTCATCAACAACTACCGCAAGGTAGTACGCGACCAGACATTTGTTGACACAACAGATAACCTCTACCACCTGAACCTGCCACGCGACAACGCTTTTGAGAGTACGGAAAACGCTTACGACCTCAAAGAGATGCACCGTATCGTCAATGCCTTGCCGCGTGAATACAAAGTACCGTTCTCCATGCACGTATCCGGATTCAAATACCGCGAAATCGCGGAAAAGCTGGGACTTCCACTGGGAACCGTAAAAAGCCGTATCTTCTTCACACGCCAGAAGTTGCAAAAGGAACTAAAGGACTTCGTCTAAACGGAAGAAACGATTACCCGCAATATCACTCCACATACCCCTGTTCCACACCATGGCATGCCAGTGCAACAGGGAAACGGGATACATGTATAAGTCTGCTGGGAAGACTGTATAGGGGAGGCGTGATTAAAAGCCTTATAATATAGCATTAAAAGGCTTTTAATGCCATTTCACTATGGAAGTGAAGCAGGTACACACAGCGAAAGGGCAAGGATGAGCCATGCAAGCAGCCCGTCAGGGGAACGAATCCTGTCTGCCTTTTTCCTGCATGAATTGCCACGATTCCCCACCAACAAAGCCTTTCAAAACATTGTTCATTATCAAACAAATAAGGTTTCAACAAGGTGTTGAAAACTTCTCACAAGATTTTAGTTAAAAGATTGTGGGGGATTGTGGGGAAATGTGTATTTTTACCGTCGCTTATATAATAAGGTGAGAAATGATACAGTTTTTGGGCAATATTGAAGCAAAGGCGGATGCAAAAGGAAGAGTTTTCATCCCCGCCGGTTTTCGGAAACAGCTACAGGCTGCATCCGAAGAAAGGCTTGTATTGCGCAAAGATGTATTCCAGAAGTGCCTGGTACTCTACCCGGAAAGTGTCTGGTTCAAGACACAAAGCCAGCTCCGGAGAAGGCTGAGCAAGTGGAACGCCAGACAGCAGGAAGTTTTCCGGCAATTCGTCAGTGATGCGGAAATCATGATTCCCGACGGTAACGGACGTATCCTGTTGCCTAAACGATATCTGCAAATGGCGGGCATACAAAGCGAAGTGCGCTTCATCGGGGTAGATAATACCATTGAGATTTGGGCCAAAGAACGTGCCGAGCAACCGTTCATGGATCCGGAAGAGTTCAGTGAGGCCCTGCAGGGCATCCTGGGAGACGCACCTTGGGAAGAAGAGGATGAAAATGACCAATGACGAACGACTAAAGATGAAAGAAGAACAAACATATCATATTCCGGTATTGCTGATGCCGAGTGTTGACGGGATGAACATCCGCCCGGACGGGACGTACGTGGATGTCACTTTCGGCGGCGGCGGACATTCAAAGGAAATACTCTCCCGTCTGGGAGACGGCGGGCGCCTGTTGGGGTTCGACCAGGACGAAGATGCGGAGCGCAACATTGTCAACGATCCGCATTTCATATTCGTACGCAGTAATTTCCGCTATCTGCATAATTTCCTGCGTTATCACGGCATCGGGCAAGTAGATGCCATACTCGCTGACCTCGGCGTATCGTCGCACCATTTCGATGACAGTAAACGGGGATTTTCTTTCCGCTTCGAAGGTGCATTGGACATGCGCATGAACAAACGCGCGGGCACAACCGCCGCCGACATTGTAAATGCATACGACGAAGAGCGTCTGGCGGACATCTTCTACCTGTACGGTGAGTTAAAAAACAGCCGCAAGCTTGCCTCCGTTATCGTAAAGGCACGTGCCTTGCAGAAGATCAGTACCATAGGCGAGTTTCTGGATATCGTCAAACCGTTGTTCGGACGTGAACGTGAAAAGAAGGAGCTCGCCAAGGTATTCCAAGCTCTGCGCATCGAAGTCAACCAGGAAATGGAAGCGCTGAAAGAAATGCTATACGCAGCCACAGAAGCGCTGAAGCCGGGTGGGCGCCTGGCCGTAATCACTTACCACTCACTGGAAGACCGCATTGTGAAGAACGTCATGAAAACGGGAAACATAGAAGGCAAAGCGGAAAAGGATTTCTACGGAAATGTGCGGACACCTTTCCGGTTGGTAAACAACAAAGTGATTGTTCCGGACGAGTCCGAAATTGAACGCAACCCGCGCTCACGCAGTGCCAAGCTGAGAATCGCAGAGAAAGTGGGAAGTGAAGGCAGGGATTAAGCATCAAGAATGGGAAAATGGAAAAGAAAGAAGAAGATATAAAGAAAGCGGAAAAGGTGAAAAGACGTACTTCACTGAAAAACATCATCGGAGGTGATATTCTGGCTACGGATTTCTTCCGCCGTCAGACCAAGCTGATGGTGCTTATCATGATACTTATTCTATTCTACATTCACAACCGCTACGCGTGCCAGCAGCAAATGATAGAAATAGACAAGCTTAAAAAGGAACTGATAGACATCAAATACGACGCCTTGACCCGCAGTTCGGAACTGATGGAACGAAGCCGCCAGTCGCGCATTGAAGAATACATCGCAACCAAAGAGAGCGACTTGCAGACTTCAACCAATCCGCCGTATCTGATAAAAGACGCGACAAGCGAATAAAAGAACGAATAACAATGGCTGTAAATAAGAAAAACATAATGACCCGTTACTTCTTCATCGTCCTGCTGATGGGACTGGTGGGGATAGCTATCGTCGTAAAGGGCGCAATGATTATGTTTGCCGAACGGCAATATTGGCAGGATGTGGCGGACCGTTTCGTGAAAGAGAATGTAGCCGTAAAGCCCAACCGCGGCAACATCCTTTCTTCAGACGGCAAGCTGATGGCAAGTTCATTGCCGGAATACCGCATCTACATGGACTTCAAAGCGGGTGGAGAAAAGAAAGATACCATGTTCATGAACCATTTAGGAGAAATCTGTGAAGGTCTGCACCAGATATTCCCGGACAAAAGTGCCGCTGAGTTCAAACGGCACCTGTTGAACGGCCGCAAGAAAGGGAGCCGGAACTTTCTGATTTATCCGAAACGCATCTCTTATATCCAATACAAGGAAGCCAAACGCCTGCCCGTATTCAATCTGAACAAATACAGGGGCGGATTTCACGAACAGGCATACAACCAGCGCAAAAAGCCGTTCGGCTCTTTGGCCGCACAGACGTTAGGCCGTCTTTATGCCGACACTGCCTTAGGGGCACGCAACGGCATAGAACTGGCATTCGACACTCTGCTGAAAGGGCGTGACGGTATCACCCATCGCCAGAAGGTAATGAATAAATACCTGAACATTGTCGATTTACCCCCGGTGGATGGCTGCGACATCATCTCCACAATAGACGTAGGCATGCAGGACATCTGTGAAAAGGCGTTGGTGGACAAACTGAAAGAGATTAATGCCAACGTAGGCGTCGCCGTATTGATGGAAGTTGCCACAGGAGAGGTAAAGGCCATCGTCAACATGATGAAGGCCAACGACGGCAACTATTATGAAATGAACAGCAATGCCATCAGTGACATGCTGGAGCCCGGTTCCACTTTCAAGACCGCTTCCATCATGGTGGCTTTAGAAGATGGAAAAATCACTCCGGACACGGAAGTCGATACGGGAAACGGCATCATGAACATGTATGGCAGCAAGATGAGGGACCACAACTGGCATCGCGGCGGTTATGGGAAAATCAACGTGACACGTATCTTGGAAGTTTCTTCCAACGTCGGTGTTTCCTACCTCATCGACAAACATTATAAAGATAATCCGCAGAAGTTTGTGGACGGGTTGAAACGCATGAGCATCGACCAACCGCTTCACCTGCAGATACCGGGCGAGGGAAAACCGAACATCAAGGGTCCCAAGGAACGTTATTTCGCCAAGACCACCCTGCCGTGGATGAGTATCGGCTACGAGACCCAGGTGCCGCCCATGAACATTCTCACCTTCTACAACGCCATTGCCAACAATGGGGTCATGGTACGTCCGAAGTTCGTCAAAGCCGCCGTGAAAGACGGCGAGGTGATTGAGAAATTTCCAACGGAAGTCATCAACGCGAAGATCTGTTCAGACCATACATTGACCCAGATCCGTGAAATACTGCGGAAGGTGGTTTCCGAAGGACTGGCAAAGCCTGCCGGAAGCAAGCAGTTCTCCGTATCAGGCAAGACGGGCACGGCACAAATCTCTCAAGGAGCTGCCGGCTACAAATCGGGACGTGTAAACTATCTGGTCAGTTTCTGCGGCTACTTCCCTTCCGAAGCGCCGAAATACAGTTGCATCGTTTCCATACAGAAGCCGGGACTTCCCGCTTCCGGTGGTCTGATGGCAGGCAGCGTGTTCGGCAAGATTGCAGAGAGAGTGTACGCCAAGAACTTGCGCTTCGACATACGCAGTGCGATAGACAGCACCACCAACGTCATCCCTGCCGTAAAAGCCGGGGAAATGAACGAGGCCCTTTGCGTACTGAATGAACTGGACGTCCCGGTACAAAAGCAATTCCCCGAACAAAAGAAGAAAGAATTGTGGGGACACACCCAGGCTGCTCCATCGGCTGTAATCCTGCAAGGGCAAGAAGACTCTTCGGGAACGGTGCCCAGTGTGATTGGCATGGGAGCCAAAGACGCCGTTTATTTGTTGGAAAGCAAGGGGCTGCGGGTAAGGCTGAACGGTGTGGGACGGGTCAAGAGCCAGTCGATAGCAGGCGGAAGCCGGATTGTAAAAGGCCAGACCGTAGTTCTAACTTTACGTTAGTCAATAGAATAAAGGAATATACATTATATATAATAAGGTATGAAATTAAGTGATTTGTTGAAAGCGATACAACCGGTACAAATAACCGGAAGTACAGACATGGAGATAACAGGAGTGAATATAGACTCCCGTTTGATTGAAGCCGGACATCTGTTCATGGCCATGCGCGGCACACAGACTGACGGGCATGCTTATATTCCCGCCGCCATTGAGAAAGGCGCCGTCGCCATACTCTGCGAAGAGTGGCCGGAAGAACTCAAAGCCGGCATCACCTATATCCAGGTAAAAGACAGTGAAGACGCTGTCGGCAAGACAGCCACCACGTTCTACGGCGACCCTACCTCAAAGATGGAACTGGTAGGAGTGACCGGAACCAATGGAAAAACAACAATCGCCACCTTGTTATATGATACATTCCGCTACTTCGGCTATAAAGTAGGTCTGATTTCCACCGTATGCAATTACATCGACGACCAGCCTGTACCTACCGAGCATACCACCCCCGACCCGATCACCTTGAACCGGCTGTTGGGAGAGATGGCTGATTCCGGCTGCAAATATGCCTTCATGGAAGTCAGTTCGCATTCCATTGCACAGAAACGTATCAGCGGCCTGAAGTTCGCGGGAGGTATCTTCACCAATCTGACACGTGACCATCTGGATTATCACAAGACTGTCGAGAACTACCTTAAAGCCAAGAAGAAATTTTTCGATGAAATGCCCAAGAGCGCATTCAGCCTGACCAACCTGGATGACAGGAACGGACTGGTAATGACGCAGAACACACGCTCTAAAGTATATACTTACTCCTTGCGCAGCCTCAGCGACTTCAAAGGCAAGGTACTGGAATCCCATTTTGAAGGTATGCTGCTCGACTTCAATAACCATGAGCTTGCGGTGCGGTTCATCGGAAAGTTCAATGCAAGCAACCTCCTGGCAGTATTCGGTGCCGCTGTCCTGTTGGGCAAGAAAGAAGAAGACGTACTCGTGGCACTCAGTACCCTCCATCCGGTAGCCGGACGCTTCGACGCCATCCGTTCTCCCAAAGGCTATACCGCCATCGTGGATTACGCCCATACCCCGGATGCCCTGGTCAATGTACTGAATGCCATCCACGGAGTGCTTGAAGGCAAGGGGAAAGTAATCACTGTCGTTGGCGCCGGCGGCAACCGTGACAAAGGCAAACGTCCCATCATGGCAAAAGAGTCCGCCCGCCTGAGTGACCGTGTCATCATTACAGCAGACAATCCGCGTTTTGAAGAACCGCAGGACATCATCAACGATATGCTGGCAGGTCTTGACAAGGATGATATACAGAAAACGATCAGCATTGCCGACAGACGGGAAGCTATCAAAACCGCCTGCATGCTTGCACAGCCGGGCGACGTCATCCTCGTAGCCGGAAAGGGGCACGAAAATTATCAAGAGATTAAAGGTGTGAAACATCATTTTGACGATAAAGAAGAATTAAAAGCAATTATGAATTGAGAATTATGAATTATGAATTGGCATGCGGCACATAATGCAGTATCTTCTGCCCCTTCCCCGCATTCACCATTCATAATTCATAATTTATAATTAAAAAGAGATGTTATATTACTTATTTCAATGGTTAGACAAGTATGACTTCCCCGGTGCGGGAATGTTCGGTTATACATCCTTCCGCGCATTGATGGCAATCATCCTGTCATTGCTCATCTCCAGTATCTGGGGTGACAAATTCATCAACCTGCTGAAGCGGAAACAGATTACCGAGACCCAACGCGATGCCAGCATCGACCCGTTTGGAGTAAACAAAGTCGGCGTTCCCAGCATGGGAGGCGTCATCATTATATTCGCCATCCTGATACCCTGCCTGCTATTGGGCAAGTTGAGCAATATCTATATGATATTAATGCTTATCACTACCGTATGGTTGGGCTCACTGGGATTTGCAGACGACTATATCAAGATATTCAAGAAAGACAAAGAAGGCCTTCACGGCAAATTCAAGATTATCGGGCAGGTGGGTCTGGGACTTATCGTAGGGCTCACCCTTTACCTCAGCCCGCAAGTTGTGATCCGTGAAAACATAGAAATACAGAAGCCGGACGGACAAATCGAGGTGGTACACGCAGCCAAGGAGATCAAGGCCACGCAAACCACGATACCCTTCTTCAAAAGCAACAACTTCGACTATTCCGACCTTGTAGGCTTTATGGGAGAACATGCGCAGACCGCAGGATGGGTCTTGTTTGTCATCATCACCATTTTTGTGGTGACGGCCGTTTCCAACGGTGCCAACCTGAACGACGGCATGGACGGCATGGCAGCAGGCAACTCTGCCATCATCGGCCTGACCTTGGGCATACTGGCATACGTGTCCAGCCACATTGAGTATGCAGGCTATCTGAACATCATGTACATTCCCGGCTCGGAAGAACTGGTAATCTTCATCTGTGCCTTCATCGGCGCCCTTATCGGTTTCCTATGGTACAACGCCTATCCGGCACAAGTGTTTATGGGTGACACGGGCAGTCTGACCATCGGAGGCATCATTGCCGTATATGCCATCATCATACACAAGGAACTACTGATTCCCATCCTTTGCGGCATATTCCTGGTAGAGAATTTATCAGTCATCCTGCAACGCTTCTATTATAAGGCCGGCAAACGGAAAGGAGTAAAACAACGCCTGTTCAAACGGACCCCCATACACGACCATTTCCGCACCGGCATGAATCTGGTGGAACCCGGCTGCAAGGTAGTATTTACCAAACCGACACAACTGTTCCACGAATCAAAGATTACCGTCCGTTTCTGGATTGTAACCATTGTACTGGCAGCGATAACGATTATAACATTAAAGATAAGATAGAGTCTTTCCCTATTTGAAAAGGCCATGAGAACAGCCCCTTTCAAAAGGAAAGCAAGAAAAAGAGAGTAGAATTCAATTGATAAACATTATATATCGAGAAAAGATGGAAGAAATCAACAATAACCGTAACATTTCCTCCCCTCGCCTTCAGAGAGGGGACGGGGGTGAAGCCGCCCGTATCGTAGTATTAGGAGCCGGCGAAAGCGGTGCAGGTGCTGCCGTGCTTGCCAAAGTGAAAGGTTTCGACACGTTCGTTTCCGACATGTCCGTCATTAAAGACAAATACAAGGAACTGCTGGACAAGTATGGCATCTCCTGGGAAGAAGGACGCCATACAGAAGAACTTATACTGAACGCCGATGAAGTAGTGAAAAGCCCCGGCATCCCCAACGATGCCCCGCTTGTTCTGAAACTGAAAGAGAAAGGTACGCCCGTTATCTCCGAGATAGAGTTTGCAGGACGTTATACTGATGCGAAGATGATTTGTATCACCGGATCAAACGGCAAGACCACTACGACCTCACTCATCTACCACATATTCAAGAGTGCAGGACTGAACGTAGGCCTGGCAGGCAACATCGGCAACAGCCTTGCCTTGCAGGTTGCCACCGAGAAACATGACTACTACATTATCGAGCTGAGTTCCTTCCAGCTGGACAACATGTATAAGTTCCGTGCCAACATCGCCGTATTGATGAACATCACTCCGGATCATCTGGACCGTTACGACCACTGCATGCAGAATTATGTAGATGCCAAATTTCGCATCACCCAGAACCAGACGCCGGACGATGCCTTTATCTACTGGAACGACGACCCCATCATCAAACGCGAACTTGCCAAACATGGCTTGAAAGCCCATCTTTACCCCTTTGCAGCCGTGAAAAAAGACGGTGTCATCGCATATGTGGAAGACGGTGAAGTTGAAATCAACGAACCCATCGCATTCAACATGGAGCAGGAGGAACTGGCTTTACGCGGCACACACAACCTGTACAACTCTCTGGCTGCCGGCATCTCGGCAAATCTTGCCGGCATCAGGAAAGAATACATCCGCAAAGCCTTGTCCGACTTCAAAGGCGTGGAACATCGTTTGGAAAAAGTGGCCACGGTCCGCGGTGTCCAGTTCATCAACGACTCCAAGGCTACCAACGTAAATTCCTGCTGGTATGCCCTGCAGAGCATGACTACCAAGACAGTGCTCATCCTTGGTGGAAAAGACAAAGGCAACGATTATACCGAAATAGAAGACCTTGTACGCAAGAACTGCTCCGGCCTGGTATATTTAGGGCTGCACAACGAAAAGCTGCACGAGTTCTTTGACCGCATGGGATTACCCGTTGCCGACGTACAGACCGGTATGAAAGATGCCGTAGATGCAGCCTTCAGACTGGCGAAGAAAGGTGAAACCGTGTTGCTCAGCCCTTGCTGTGCCAGTTTCGACCTATTCAAGAGTTACGAAGACCGGGGCGATCAGTTCAAGGCATGTGTCAGAGCCTTGTAGGAAACCGGCAAAAAGCCCCAACCTTCAAATGTTTTATTATTAATTATTAATTCACGAAGCATTGGATTTATTAAAGAGCATATTCAAAGGCGACAAGGTTATCTGGATTATCTTCCTGTTCCTCTGTCTCATCTCCATAACGGAGGTGTTCAGTGCTGCCAGTACACTGACCTATAAGAGCGGGGACCACTGGGGACCGATTACACAGCACAGCATCCTCCTGATGGTGGGTGCCGTCATTGTGGTATTGGTGCACAACATACCTTATAAATGGTTTCAAGTGTTCCCGGTATTCCTGCTACCCCTCTCCATCGGGTTGCTTGCCTTCGTCATGCTGATGGGAGTTATCACCGGTGACCGTGTCAACGGCGCCGCACGCTGGATGACGTTCATGGGCATCCAATTCCAGCCCTCGGAGATAGCGAAGATGGCCGTTGTGATTGTTACCGCCTTTATCCTCTCTAAAGGGCAGGATGAAGACGGAGCCAGCCCGAAAGCATTCAAGCGCATCATGATCATCACCTGTATAGTCTGCGGACTGATCTTGCCGGAAAACTATTCTACGGGAATGCTTCTCTTCGGTACTGTTTATCTGATGATGTGCATCGGACGGGTTTCCGCCAAAAAGCTGCTTATACTGGGAGGAGGAATCCTGGCGTTCGTCATTGTATTTGTCACATTCCTGCTGGCAACGCCGAACGATACCCTTGAGAAGATTCCGATGGGACACCGTTTCACTACCGTAAAGTCCCGCATTTCGGACTTCACCAACAAACAGGAAATTCCTGCCGCCAAATTCGATATTGACGGGGATGCCCAGGTAGCGCATGCCCGCATTGCCGTTGCCACCAGCAACGTAGTGGGTAAAGGACCGGGCAACTCGGTACAGCGTGACTTTCTGAGCCAGGCCTTTTCCGACTTCATCTACGCCATTATCATCGAGGAACTGGGATTGGTAGGAGGAATTGTCGTGGTATTCCTTTACATCTGCCTGCTGGTACGCGTAGGACGTATTGCAAAGAAGTGTGACCGTACCTTCCCCGCCTTCCTTATTATAGGAATCGCCTTGTTGCTCGTCACGCAGGCACTGTTCAACATGATGGTAGCCGTAGGTCTGGCACCCGTCACCGGACAGCCGTTGCCACTGATAAGCAAAGGAGGGACATCCACATTCATCAACTGTGCCTATATCGGCATGATATTAAGTGTAAGCCGCTATACAGCAAAACTGGAAGAACAGAAAATGCACGATGCCCAAGTACCGATACTGATAAGTACAGACGAAAGCACCGGACAGCCTGCCAACAGCGACGCACAGACCGCTGCCGAACCTACGGCAAAAGTGCTGAACAGCGATGCAGAGTTTGAATAGACCAAGAACAGAATCTAAAAATAAAAGACAGATGGACAACAAGCCACGCATAATCATCAGCGGAGGAGGTACCGGAGGACATATCTTCCCGGCAGTCTCCATCGCCAACGCCATAAAAGAACTGTGTCCCGATGCAGAAATCCTTTTCGTCGGAGCCGAGGGAAGAATGGAAATGCAACGCGTACCGGATGCCGGCTACAACATCATCGGTTTACCCGTAGCCGGATTTGACCGCAAGCATTTATGGAAAAACTTCGCCGTGCTGCTGAAGTTGCTGCGCAGCCAATGGAAAGCACGCAGTATCATTAAAAAATTCCGCCCGCAAGTAGCGGTAGGCGTAGGCGGTTATGCCAGTGGACCTACGTTGAAAACGGCAGGAATGATGGGAATTCCGACACTGATACAAGAGCAGAATTCATACGCGGGAGTCACCAACAAACTGCTTGCCCGGAAAGCACGCAAGATTTGTGTGGCTTACGAAGGAATGGAAAAGTTCTTCCCGGCAGAAAAAATCATCATGACCGGCAACCCAGTACGCCAGAACCTGCTCGGACATTCCGCCTCCCATGAAGAATCTGTAGGTTTCTTCGGTCTGAATCCTGCAAAGAAGACCATCCTCATATTGGGTGGAAGCCTCGGGGCACGTACCATCAACCAGACATTGACAGCCGGACTAGAAATCATCCGTGCCAACCCCGACATACAGTTTATCTGGCAAGCGGGGAAGATTTACATAGAGCAAATCAGAGAAGCCATCACAACCGCTACGGGGGAACCGGTCAGACATCCGCATGTCAATGCCATCCCCAACCTGTATGTGACGGACTTCATCAAAGATATGGCCAATGCCTACGCTGCCGCCGACCTGGTTATCTCGCGGGCAGGCGCAGGCTCCATCTCGGAATTCTGCCTGCTGCACAAACCGGTAATTCTGGTACCTTCGCCCAACGTGGCAGAAGACCATCAGACCAAGAATGCGCTGGCACTCGTGAATAAGGATGCCGCTATCTATGTGAAAGATGCGGAAGCCCGGGAAAAACTGCTGCCTACAGCCTTGGCTACGATAGCCGATGCCGGGAAACTGAAAAGCCTAAGTGAAAATATAGCCAGACTGGCACTGCCCGACTCGGCTGCCGTCATTGCAAAAGAAGTACTTAAACTAATTGACAATAAAGAATAAAATGAATATAGAATCCATCCAATCCGTTTATTTCGTCGGTGCCGGAGGCATCGGCATGAGCGCCTTGATACGCTACTTCCTATCCAAGGGAAAAGTAGTGGCCGGCTATGACCGCACCCCGAGCGAGCTGACCGAACGCCTGATAACGGAAGGTGCACAAATACACTACGAGGAAAACATCAGCCTTATTCCGGAAATCTGTAAAGAGCAGGCCACTACCTTAGTGGTCTATACACCCGCCGTTCCCCAGGAACATGCCGAACTGGCTTATTTCCGTGAAAAGGGTTTTGAGATATACAAACGCTCACAAGTATTGGGCATCATCACCCACAACAGCAAAGGACTCTGCGTGGCCGGCACACACGGCAAGACAACTACCAGTACCATGGCCGCCCACCTCCTGCATCAGTCCCATGTGGGATGCACCGCTTTTCTCGGAGGCATTGCAAAGAACTACGGTACAAACCTGTTGCTCTCTCAAGAAAGTCCCTACACCGTAATCGAGGCAGACGAATTTGACCGTTCTTTCCACTGGCTGTCTCCCTGGATAAGCGTCATCACAGCCACTGACCCCGATCATCTGGATATATACGGCACCAAAGAAGCCTATCTGGAAAGCTTCCGCCATTATACAACACTTATCCAGCCGGGCGGCGCCCTGATTCTTCACAAAGGGCTGGAATTGCAACCTGATGTACAGCCGGGCGTGACAATCTATACCTACTCCCGCAATGAAGGAGATTTCCATGCCGAGAATATCCGTATCGGCAACGGTGAAATCTTCATAGACTTTATCGCCCCGGATACCCGTATCAATGACATCCGGCTGGGGGTACCCGTCAGCATCAACATCGAAAACGGCGTGGCTGCCATGGCACTCGCCCATCTCAGCGGTGCCACAGATGAAGAAATCAAGCAAGCCATGGCAAGTTTCCGTGGCGTGAACCGCCGTTTCGACTTCAAGCTGAAGACTGACAAAGTGGTTTTCCTCAGCGACTATGCCCATCATCCCGCCGAAATAGCCCAAAGTTTGAAGTCCATCCGCGAACTGTACCGGGACAAGAAGATTACCGCTATCTTCCAACCCCACCTCTACACCCGCACGCGCGACTTCTACAAGGATTTTGCCGACAGTCTTTCCCTGGCTGATGAAGTGATTCTTACGGAAATCTATCCTGCACGCGAACAACCGATTCCCGGCGTGAGCAGCGAATTGATTTACGACCATCTGCATCCGGAAACCGAAAAGTGCATCTGCCGGAAAGAAAATATCCTGAAACTGCTTTCCGGCAAATCCATCGAAGTACTGATTGTGCTGGGAGCCGGTGACCTGGACAACTATGCACCTCAAATCACCGAACTGCTATATGTTTAAAAGGATTCTACTTTCTATCGTCTTATTGCTCATCATAGCCTATCTGGCAATGGCAATCACGACTTTCAACCGAAAGTCCGCCGCCCAGACATGCCGTGACATCGAGTTGATTATAAAAGATACGGTCTATGCCGGTTTCATTACGAAAAAGGAAGTAGCGACCCTGCTGGACAAGAAAGGTATCAGTCCTGTAGGAAAGAATTTAGACCGCATCCACACCAAGACACTGGAGCGTGAACTTGCCAAACATCCGCTCATCGACCGCGTGGAATGCTACAAGACACCCAGCGGCAAACTTTGCATCGAAATGACCCAGCGCATCCCCATCCTGCGTGTAATGAGCGCCAATGGGGAAAACTACTATCTGGACAACAAAGGTACCGTCATGCCTCCCGACGCAAAGTGCGTCGCACACCTTGCCATAGCGACCGGAAATGTAGAAAAGTCATTTGCCATGAGGGATTTATATAAGTTTGGTGTATTTTTGCAGAAGAATCCTTTCTGGAATGCACAAATCGAGCAGATCCACGTCTTGCCCGGCAAGAATGTAGAACTGGTGCCGCGAGTAGGTGACCATCTTATCTACCTCGGTAAACTGGATGGTTTTGAAAAGAAGCTCCACCGCGTAAAAATATTCTATGAAAAAGGATTGAACCAAGTTGGCTGGAACAAATACTCCCGTATCAGTGTTGAATTCGGTAATCAGATTATCTGTACTAAAAGGGAGCAGTAATGTACTATTTGCAATGTACAATTTAACCATGCGACGTGACAACGCAGACAAACCGCACATTGTAAATGATAAATTGTAAATGAAAAAACATAATTAGAAGAAAGATATGGCAACAACAGATTTCATCGCCGCTATCGAGTTGAGCTCTTCCAAGATTTCCGGTATCGCAGGAAAGAAGAACAGTGACGGAAGCATGCAAGTGTTGGCTTATGCACGTGAAGACGCATCCTCGTTTATCCACAAGGGTGCCATCTACAACATCGACAAGACAGCACAGGCACTGACTTCCATCATCAACAAGCTGGAAGGTCAGCTGAACAACTCCATTGCCAAAGTATACGTAGGCATCGGCGGACAATCCTTGCGCACTGTCCGGAATGCGGTAAGCCGCACACTGGAAGAAGAAGGAATCATCTCACAGGAGCTGATAGACTCCATCTGTGACGAGAATCTTGAAGTCCCCTTGGCGGACATGAGTGTACTGGATGTAGCCCCGCAAGAATACAAGATAGACAACAACCTGCAAGCAGACCCCGTAGGTGTGGCAGGCAAGCACATCACCGGACAATTTCTGAACATCGTAGCCCGCGCTTCCCTCAAGAAAAACCTGGAGCACAGCTTCGAGCAGGCGAAAGTGGAAATTGCCGACCTGCTCATCGCCCCCGTCATTCTGGCACATGCCGTATTGACGGAAAACGAAATGCGCTCGGGTTGTGCGCTTGTCGATCTGGGCGCAGACACGACTACCATTGCCGTCTATAAGAACAATATCCTCCGCTACCTCAGCGTACTTCCGTTGGGTGGAAGCACCATCACCCACGACATCACTTCCCTGCAGATGGAGGAAGAAGACGCTGAAAAGCTGAAACTGCAATACGGCAATGCTCTCTACGAAGAAGAGGAAGATACTGAAGCACCTGCCGTATGCACTCTGGACGATGGCCGTACCATCGAATTGTCCCTGCTGAACAACATCATCGGCGCGCGTGCCGAAGAAATCCTTGCCAACGTCTGGAACCAACTGCAACTTTCGGGCTACGAGGACAAGCTATTCTCCGGTGTCGTATTTACCGGAGGAGGTTCCAACTTGAAGAACCTTGAGGAGGCTTTCCGCAAACTCAGCAAGGTGGAAAAGATAAAGACCGTGAAGTTTGTCCACAATACCATCCACGGTTACACCGATACATTGAAGAAAGACGGTATGCAGAACACGCTGCTCGGCCTGTTGGCCGCAGGAAACGAGAACTGCTGCCTGCAGGAAACTGCCAAACCTGCGCAACAGCCTGCCGCAGCTACCGAACCCAAGAACATGTTCGAGAACGACGCTACCCTGATAGAACAGGAGGCTGCCGCCCGTGCCGCCAAAGCCCTGCGCGAGAAGGAAGAGAAAGAACGTAAGGAACGTGAACGCAAAGAAAGAGAGCAACGCGAAAAGGAAGAAAAGAAACGGAAGAAAAGAGAGGGACCAAGTTGGTTTGAAAGAACTTTCGACAAATTCTCCAAGGAGATCTTCTCGGACGATGACATGAAATAATTGATTTAATTATAAATTTTGAATTTTGAATTGGCCGCACATCATACTGCATAGCAATTCATAATTCATAGTTCAGAATTCAGAATTATGGAAGATATAGTACAATTCGATTTCCCGACTGATTCGCCGAAGATCATCAAAGTAATCGGTGTAGGCGGAGGTGGCGGCAATGCCGTGAACCACATGTACCGGGAAGGCATACATGACGTTGCTTTCGTGGTTTGCAATACAGACCGTAAGGCACTGGAAGAATCTCCGGTTCCGGTGAAGCTGCAATTGGGGCACGAAGGACTGGGAGCCGGCAACCGCCCCAATAAAGCCAAAGAAGCCACCGAGGAAAGTATCAATGAAGTGCAGGACATGTTGAACGACGGCACCAAGATGGTGTTCATCACTGCCGGTATGGGCGGTGGAACAGGTACCGGTGCAGCCCCCACCATTGCCCGAATTGCCAAAGATATGGACATACTGACCGTCGGCATCGTTACCATTCCTTTCCGTTGGGAGGGAGACAAGAAGATAGACCAGGCGCTGGACGGTGTCGAAGAAATCAGCAAGCACGTCGATGCGTTGTTGGTCATCAACAACGAGAAGTTAGGTGAAATTTACCCGGATCTCTCCGTTACCAGTGCATTTGCCAAAGCCAACGATACCCTGCTGATTGCCGCCAAAAGTATCGCCGAAATCATCACCATGCGGGGCATCATCAACCTAGACTTCAACGATGTGAAAACGGTAATGAAAGACGGTGGTGTGGCCATCATGAGTACCGGCTACGGTGAAGGCGAGAGCCGCGTCAGCGAGGCCATCAAGAACGCACAGCATTCACCGTTGCTCAACAACAACGATATATTCAATTCCAAGAAGGTATTGCTCAACATCTCCTACAGCCCCGACCATGAACTGATGATGAGTGAAATGGACGAGGTGAAGGAATTCATGAACCGTTTCAACCGCGACTTCGAAACCAAATTCGGTATGGCCGAAGATCCGGAACTGGAACAAAGAGTGAAAATCACCCTTCTTGCCACCGGCTTCGGCATCCAAGACATCCACATCAAGGAAATGGATGAACGCATTGCCATGCAGACTGCCGAAGAGCAACAACGCCTTGCCGAACTTGAAGAGGAAGAAGAACAAAAGCGCAACCGCCGCGAAGTATATTACGGCAAAGACGCCAATATCAAATACCAGCGCAGCCGTCGCCGCCACATCTATATCTTCAATCCCGAAGACCTGGACAATGCCGACATCATCAGCATGGTAGAGAACACTCCGACCTATTCACGTGACAAAGGCACACTGAACACTATCAAGAACAAGGCCGAACAGGAAGGCATACTTGCTACCGAAGAAGCTCAGGGGGACGGAACCGGAGAGGGAGGAATAATCACTTTCTGACGTACATGTGCAGTACAGTCGGTCAGAATCGGAGAACGTAACCGCAAGTAACAAACAGTAAATTATAAACAATAAAATAGCAGATATCAAGATGGATTTATTTGAAAGAGTCAGCGAAGACATTAAAACCGCAATGAAAGCCAAAGACAAAGTGGCTCTCGATACTTTAAGAAATATAAAGAAGGTATTTCTGGAAGCCAAGACTGCTCCGGGTGCCAACGATACCCTAAGCGATGCCGATGCCATCAAAATCGTCCAGAAACTGACCAAGCAAGGCAAAGATGCAGCAGAAATCTACGTGCAACAGGGCCGCCAGGACTTAGCGGACGCAGAATTGGCACAGGTGAAAGTGATGGAAGTCTATCTGCCCAAGCAGATGACTCCGGAAGAACTGGAAGCTGCCTTAAAGGAGATTATTGCCGAAACTGGCGCTGCCGGTGCCAAAGACATGGGAAAAGTGATGGGTGTGGCCAGCAAGAAACTGGCGGGACTTGCCGAAGGACGCGTCATCTCAGCCAAGGTAAAAGAGCTGCTGGGATAACCTCCCCTGATCTTTCGTATAATACGTACTTCCGTTATCTCTTAAAGATGGGATAACAGAAGTACGTTTTTTGTTATAGCAGAATGATATGTGAAATATAATTAAAATTAAGCAAAAAACACACTACCATAAGACATATAGATATATATTTACAATTCAATAAAGAAACTGCTAACAAAAGAATGAACAATATATATACTATAAAAAACACTGTTTCACTGATTCTGTCATTACTCTTATACGGAAGCATTCATGCCCAGGAATACTCACCGCAGCAGTGCATCGGTGAAAAAGTTAAAAGTATTGCAGAAATATTATACACAGATTATCAAATAGATTGTGAAAATTCCACAGAAGCTGAAATCGACAAGATGGCAATCATTATCAGGAAAAATGCCTCAAAAAAAATTCTTCACATCGGGTTCAAACTATTTCCAAACAAAACAATAGACAAACATCCTTCACCTGCTTACAATTTTATTGAATATTATTTGTTAAATCTATACTTGCTGAAAGAAGACTCAATCATTCTGCGCCAGATGAACGAGGATAAAGTACAGATTCTTTTCGGGAACAAGACCCGGAAGCAGCACCTCCGGAAACAGTTGGCAGAGGCCGTTTCCGCATTAAACAGAAGTTCATCATTCACCATAGACATGACCGGAAACAACTACACTATGGCTTATGCAGACGACGAGAACAAAGTATTCAAGATACACTTTCCGGCAAACCACCAACTCTTGTCGGGAATGAATAAAAAAGAGAGTGAACAATTCTTCTATACCTCGCTGACATCCTTCCCGGGAGCACCATGCATCGAGGATACTGTAGATGCACGCACCTTAGAAAAAATCGGCGAAAACTGCTACCTGCAAAAAGGCGAAACATACCAGATAGAGGCTATGAACACCAACCGCTACTACACATTACAGAACGGAAACTACCTGCAACTGGCAGATACCTTGCAGGCCGGACGCTCCGTCCAGAACTTATTCACCATGCAAGCAGACAACCGCATTGAGGCCAACGTCACCCTGCGACTTTATGGGCAAAAGAAAATAGACTTTTCCATACCATTGCACAAACTACTGGAATTCTGCAGGGCAAACGGATGCAAGGTATTTGCCGGAATAGAATCAGCCGGGGCATCTTCAATAAAAGGTACCGCCATTTTACTGAACCAAGCACAAGGTTACAGCCACACAATGTCGTTCGAAGTAGATCCAAGAATACTGAATCGTCCCGAAGCATATAAAATAAAGACAGACTTATACACCTTCGCCCCGGTTCACAACATAGAATCTATCTTTTTTGAAAACCAACGATAAAGCAAACAATATAACACATAAAGATATGAACAGGAATTGTACAAGAACCGTAATCATGCTCCTATTTTTAGGGCTTTCCGTCATAGCGAAAGCACAATTCAAGACGGAACTATACCTGACAGACCTGCCGGATGAGGCATTGCAAGAGAAAGTGCAGCAGAACATCAGCAAGCTACTTACAGCAATGAACAACGCCGATGCAGCCCAGACCTCATTGGACTATACAGGAATACAAATAGCCCAGGCAGCCCGCAAAACGTTGGACGCCATGTGGGCAGGAAACACCTACCGCTGCGGCGATACCGAGATTGTAGAACGCTGCCTTACCACTCCGGACAACCGGTACCAGGTGCGCAACATTCCCTTGTTCACCAAAGGAGTGGGCGAAAAAGACGAATATCAGGAAGCCGTCATCTCTTTCAACACACAGGGAGTCATTGTCGATTTTCACATTGCCATCTCCACCAATCTGTATGTAAAGATTTTAAAGAAAGGATGGGATGTCACCGACTTGCGCTACCGCCAGATGATACTGGATTATGTAGAACAGTTCCGTACTGCCTACAACACCAAGGACATGGACTTTTTAGAACAGATTTACAGTGACGATGCGCTGATTATCACAGGAAAGGTAATCAAGTCCGTCCCCTCCGAGATGAACAAATTCATGCCTCAAGAGAAAGTTAAATACATCAAGCAAGATAAAAGGCAATACCTCACCAAATTAGGGCACATTTTCAAAAACAACAAACGCATCCATGTCATGTTTGATGACATAAAGGTCATGAGACATCCCGCCAAGGAAGGTTTCTATGGAGTTACCCTGAAGCAAGGCTATTCATCCGATAGCTACAGCGACGTAGGCTATCTCTTCCTGCTGTGGGACTTTACCAATGCGGAAGCCCCGCAAATCCATGTACGTACCTGGCAACCCGAAATGCTTAGCACCACCACCAAACTACCGGAGGAAGACGTATTTACCTGCGATGATTTCGACATTCTGTAACACGAAAATCACTAAAAGCAATGAAACGTTTCGCATACCTTTTGCTGATAGCAATGCAAATGACCTTTTCTGCATGGGCGCAAGATAATCCCAATGCAGCCATAAAGGAAAAAATCAGATATATAAAACTGGGCGAAGAATTTGTCTTTGCCGAGTCGGTCAGCCTCACAAGTCCGGAAGATGCCCGGAAAGCGGCTATGGAGCAACTACACGAGCGCTTCGTTGCCTTGCAGACCGGCCAAGGGAAAAGCAGTGAAGCAGCTGAAACTGCCTGGAATGCCACAAAGGGCACCTGCCAGACGCTGGAATATAAAAATCTGACCCAGCACAAGGCTTTCACATATCTGTTGAAAAACAACGTTTCCGCCGGTGATCTTGCCATCACTGCCGCCACCAAGCAAACGGCAGCAGAAACCGTCCCGTCCACAGTCAGCGACACCACAGCCGCTGCTGTCCAGCCCGCCCCGGAGCCTCCTCTTATCAACTTGGACGACTTCGACCTATCAGAAGAAGATCTGGAAGAGCCGCTGAACCAAGACGTAAGTGCCTTACTGGCGCTCGATACCTACACCAATGTAATGCTTTATCTGGATGCCATGCAGGATGACGGACGTTTGGTATATGGACGTATCGCCACACTCACCTCACCGGAGCAAGCCTACTTGATCATCATCAAGGACAGCAAACTGATAGCCGTTCTGGACAAAGGTAAAGGAGAACGCATGAACTTGAAGACCAAAGAGATGGAAGTTGTCAAAAAATACCGGGGACACGCCATCATCTGGATGAAAACCTTTAAATAACTACAACGATGAACCGTCTTATAAGATATACGCTACTGCTTTTAAGCCTATCCGTATGGACTGCATACGGGCAAACCGCAGGGACATCTACGGAAATCCCCCCTGCATACACCTACTCTGCCGATTCCCTTGCGTTTTATATCAGCCTGCACCATAAAGGAGAAGACGCCAAGCTGTCGGCACTCTACCGGTGGATGACCGCAAACATGAAATATAATGTATATACCACCTTCGAATCACGCAACGATATATACAGCGAAGAAAAGGATGTGCGCAACACGTTGAAAACCCGCAGCGGCGTATGCCGTAACTTCGCCTTGGTGTTCAAGACCGTCGCCGACATGCTGGACATCCCCGCTTTTGTGGTCGAGGGGTATGTAAAGGCTGAGGGTACATTAATGACCGATCCTCACGCCTGGTGTTGCGCCAAGGTAAACGGGCAATGGTTTTTATACGATGTAACGTTCGGTATGGGCTCCATCGCCAACAACCAGTTCACCAGTAATCCCAACATGAACTACTGCCAGGTCACTCCTATCCGGATGCTCCAGAACCATATGCCGTTTGATCCGATATGGCAATTGATAGACCGCCCTTATCCGTTCCACCTATATGACAAGAGTAGTTCTCTGCCCCCCGCCTCGACAGAGAAAGCCATCAATTACAATGACACTATCCGGGCCTATACCCGTTTGACGAAAGTGCAGCAGCAAATCGATGTGAACCGGAGGATAAAAGCCAATGGCACTCCCAATCCACTGGTTGACTACTTCCTGCAACTGACGCAGTCCAATATCCAAGTCTATAAAGGGCAAGAGATTTACGATATTTATAAAAAAGCCATCAAGTCTTTCAACCAAGCCGCTGACCTCTACAATGAGTTCGTGCATTATCGCCAGGCCAAGTTCCAGCCGGAAAAAGAAGAAAAGGAAGTCAACGAACTGCTTGACGCTTCGAACCGAGCCAATACAGCCGCCTACAATTACTTGCTGGAGCTGGCCCATGCTCCTGAAGAATACGATACGGCCATCCGCAACCTGATGGAATCCGTCAAGCTAATCATGGCCCGCACCGAAAAACAGAAAGAGTTTGTAAACGCCTATTACAAGGCATCGGCTTCGAAACGGAAATCCTTTTTCAAAGACAGATAAATACACCTTATTATATAGCATGAAGAAAATCATCTCCCCCAAGCTTGTCTGCCTATGCCTGTTCACAGGCATCAGCCTTTCTTTGCCGCTGAGCGGACAGCCCCGCTATACCAGCAAACTGTTGCAGGATATAGCCGGTCAATTGTCCGCCTCCTGCGGAGTAGCCATCGAACAGTCCGGCGACATCCCCGTGAAGATTCTCGGTTCCCCGGCTTCCCTTTTCGTGCACCAATCCGAAACGAAAGAGATAGACCATATCGGACTCAAACTTTTCGCCCCCGACATGGTAGAAAAACAGCATACCCCCATCTTCCATTTCGTGGAACGCTACATGTTGGAACTATTACTCACCCAGACCGACGCCGATGCCCTCCAGCGGTTACAGATGGAGCGTATAAAACTCTCTTCTGACATCCCCATGACCGGCAAGTTGCGCAAGGATCTGCAAAACATCATCGCAGCCTTTTCCAACCGCCTTTCCTTCCTTCTCAGCAATGCCGGCAACCGCTATAAATTACTGTGTATGGACGGAAACCGTACGATATTATCCATAGAGTTCCCTGCCCGCTACGAACTCATCACCGGATATACGAAGCCGGAAGCAGAAAATGCCGTCTATATGAGCCTGCTTACCCACAAAAGCACTTCCGTCCCCCAACCCGCCGCAACGGATTTCCGGGAAAAAGAGCCAGGCATCTACACGACAAACGATGACTATTACATGATGGAGAACATTGTTTCCACCTCCTATTATACGAAAGAAGGCGATGCTTATCAACCTGTCTTCTCACAGGACCGTCCGATAGAATCCGTCTGCAATCTCTTCAATTCCGGAATAGACTATGGCGCAACAGTGGAAATCAGCCAAAGCCTGTATGGCAACAAAAGCCACATCTACGAAATACCTTTAAGCCGCTTGACGAGCTATCTCCGTTCCCAAAAATGCTCCCTCTACACAGCCATCCGGAAAATAGAGAAAGACCGGATATACGGTGCATGGATGGCCGTCAATCCAGAACTGGGATACCAGCATATACTCACCTTTACACTGGACAAGTCCGTCATCCCGGAGATAAAAGGGAAACAGGTCAAACTGAAGATGTTCAGCTATGTGCCTATCCACAATATTGCGTCTATAATAGATAATAATCAATAAGAACATGAAACAATATAAGTTATATCTAAGTATCCTGCTGCTGTGCTGCTGCGTCCAGGCCACAGCCCAGAACGCCCTCGTCCCTGTTGATGAAGAGACGGCCAAAAAGAAAGAAATCAATCAAATCAAAAGAAGCGAACAGGCCGTTTACGCCGACATCATGGAAATGGCTTCGGATGATGAAGAAGCCCTCTCGGCCGCCCACCAGAAATCTCGGGACATGCTACAGGCACACGTTATTGAAATTTTTGCCAAACGCATGAAGATGAGCAAAAAAGATGTACAGGAAATCTGGGATGTCATCGACGATAAATGCCAGAATATCGTAGTGAAGAAAGGAGACTTGTTCCGAGTGTTTTCCTACATCATGAAGGATGCCATAGGATTAGGCCCCAAGAAGCCGAAAGAAGGTGATGTAGAGAAATATATGGAAAAAACAGCTACAGCGGATAGTGTTGCCACTGATCCGGTTGTCACCGATTCAGTGCCCATAGAGGTTACCCATGCTACACAACCCAAAGATTCAGTAGTACCCGCCCCTATTGAACCGGTGCAGGAAACGACTTCCACTCAACCGCAGGAAGTACAGCCGCAGGAAGAACTGTCCAAAGAGGAAAAGCCGAAAGAGGAACAGCCGCAGCCACAAAAAGAGGAAACACCCGTTGTTCCCCAACCGGTAGTACAACCGGCCGACCCTGTCGTCATGCAGCCGACTACTCCTCCCGCACCTGCCGTAGAGACTCCCGCCAGAGCAAAGGCAATGCTTGCCCAGAGTTCCATAAACGGGCTTATCCGCTATCTGAACACAGAAAAGCAGAATCACACCTTGATATACGGCAGTATGCGCACGATGCAAAGCCCGGAAAAATGTTACATTATCATTATTGACAAAGCTACCCAAAAAGTAGTTTCCCTGTTAAGCCCGGGCAGCGACAGCCGCACCAACTACGTGACCGGCCAACCGGACCATCTGAACAATTATAAAGGCGGAAAACATTCTGCCATTTTCGTACAAGAATACTAAAATTAAAAACGATATGAAACCTATATTCATCCGCCTGTCGGTACTTGTCTTTGCCTTGCTCATGGCTGTACCCGGTTCCGCCCAGTACACCACCGAATTCTTTGCCACTGAAATTTCCGACACGAATGCACGTGAAGCAATCAGCCGGTCACTATCCGCCCTGCTGACAGAGTTCAACAATGCCCAAGGCAACCATCGCCCTCTCCAGCTGGAAAACATCGCCATCACTCCCGAGGCGAAAGGTGACTTGCTGAAACTTTGGAAAGACTGTCCTTTCCGCTGCGCTGAAACAGAAGTCGTGGAGAGTGCCGGCAAAAACTCCGGCGGCGACTATCAACTACGCAACATCCCGCTCATCATGATGCCCGTAGAGGGTGAAAGCAAGGATGTATCCTGGAAGAAATACCAGGAAGGCGTATTCACCGTCAGCCCGCAAGGTACCGTCACCGGTTTTCATCTGGCCATTGACGCCAGTCTCTACATCAAAGTGATGGGCAGCGCAGCCGCCGTTGAAGACTTCGTGCAACGACAGCTCATTCTGGAATACGTGGAACGCTTCCGCAACTCCTACAACCTGAAAGACATCAATTTCCTCCAACAGATATTCAGTGACGATGCGCTTATCATCACCGGTAAGGTCATCACCACCGTAAAGTCCGATGTCAACCGCATGAGTATCAACAACAAAAAAGTAGTTTACAGCAAACAGACCAAAAAGGAATACCTCACCAAACTGGAGCGGATTTTCCGGGCAAACAAACGCATCAACGTGCTGTTTGACGATATTAAAGTAATGCGCCATCCCGCCAAGCCCAATTTTTACGGCGTCACCCTCAAGCAGGGCTACAGTTCCGACCATTACAGCGACGAAGGCTATCTTTTCCTGCTGTGGGACTTCACCAATCCCGACGCACCTCAGATCCATGTACGCACCTGGCAACCGGACAAGATCGGTGACGTTGCCATGCCCGAAGACGAAATCTTCAGCGTGGACGACTTCGACATTTAATCAATCATTTATAACTAATTCATTATGAAAAAACAACGCTTTTTTCTCTTGGGAGTCCTACTCCTCTTGTGCGGCCTTTGCCATGCACAAGACGTCAAAGTAACCGCTTTCCAACGTATGGACCGTGACCTGATGGCCCGCACACAAGAACGCCTTGACTTGAATGACGATCCCTGCGCCATCGTGCGCATTTCCGTTGCCGATGTAAAAGAATACACCTTTGAGGGCAATATCATCGGTGATGTCATCTACAAGACGGGTGAGGCCATTGTTTACATGACACAAGGCTCACGCAATATTACCATCAAAAGCGACAAGTTCGGCTCGCTCCGCTACGAGTTCACGCAGAAATTGGAGAAACAGGTGGTATATAAGATGACCCTAAAATTCATTGAATCGGACGCCAACAGGCTGCGTACCTTGCTGACCCCCGTCGTGGGTGTAGGCAGCGACCTCTCCTATGGTCTGATGATTGGTGTCGTGAAAAAAACCGGCTGGTACCTGAAAGCCAAATACGACTTCAAGTCACTCTCCACCGACACCGAATGCGACAAGGGCGGCAATTCGCCCGACGGGGAAGCTTTCTGGTTTACCGGTGAAAAGAAAAGCAGCCGCCTGGCCATCACCACCGGCATGATGCTGCGTCTGGCCAAGCCCTTCTACCTGTACGGGGGTGCCGGTTGGGGATACCGTAAACTGGCATGGGAAACCGCCGACAAACTGTGGGCCGAATGCAACGACCTCAGCTACAGCGGCGTGGAAGTTGACCTCGGTTGCGTATTGCGCGCCAAGAGCGTAGCCTTCACGGCAGGCATCCAAAGCAACAGCTTCAAGTATTGGGAAGCTACCGTAGGTATAGGTATCATGTTTTAAACAACTATTATGCTATCAGATATGAAAATCAAGAAATACATCACACAGAACCTGCTTCCCTTTTTTGCGGCAGGATGGCTCATTTGCTCAACATTCTCTTGCACCAACGAGGATATTCCCGACAATATGGCACCCAAACTTACGATAGAGGAAGTAAGTAATGCCCTCCGTACCTCAGCCGTCTTTTCCGGTTCCATTTCCGGCGAGACAGACAAACTGAAAGATTTCGGTTTCGAATACTCTACTTCCAAAGACTTCCCGACCGACCAGACCACCCAAGTGTCGATGCTGGAATCGGGGGCAGGCACTTCATTGACCATCCAGGTAAAAGGGTTATCCCCCAGCACCTTCTATTACTATCGCATGTATGCCACCACGGGCGCCACGACTGTCTATAGCGAGGAACGCCCCTTCAACACCACCTCAATGTCCGGCCCGCAGCTGAGTGAACTGGTAACCGATTCCATCGGCGAGAGATATGCCCGTTTCAAGTTCTATGTAGAAGATTACGGGAACGAGGTCCTGATAGAGTGCGGTGTCAGCTATAAGAAAAGCGACGCCAAGACATTCATCCCTGTCGCCAGCGAAAAAATCACGGAAGATGACCAATACACCATCGAGCTGACCGACCTGGAGCCCGATACAGAATATGATTTCCGTGCCTACGCCAAGAATGCCGCCGACAAAGACGCCTCTACCGGCAGCATCGAAGGATATGGTACGATCCTCAAACAGAAAACCGCCGCTTTGTTGTCCGCCAACATCGAGACAGGCGTGATTGACGAAGGGGACATCAAAATCACTTCCGTAAAGATGACAGGCACCATCAATTCCGCGGTCGGTTCCAACGGCGCCATTGACGAATGCGGATTCGTTTACAGCAAGACAAACGCTCTTCCCACCTACAACAGCGACTCCAAATTCGTTCACCCCAAAGAGGGCATAAATGTCAGTGGAGAAAAGTACTCGTACATCGAAGAAATTACGGACCTGCTGCAGGATACACATTACTACATCCGGGCGTACGCCAAAAACACCGTTGGCGGTGAAGAAAGAATCGCCTATGGGGCAACACGCGAAATCACGACCAAAAGGCTGGACAGACCTATGATAGAGTTTACCTATAAAGCCGACAATTCTCTGGACTACAGCTGTACGGCAACTACGATGACCGTAAAAGCATCCATCCAGAACTATGACGCGAACGCATTGGTAGAGAAAGGTTTCATCTGGAGCAGAAGCCAAGGGGAACTGTCTATCGAAGATGCCAAGACAGCCGGTACCTACAAAGCCGTGACCAACGGAGAAAACCAGATTGTAGCGACCATCGAAGGACTGGAAATGGCCAGCAGCTACTACATACGCGCATACGCCATCTATAAGTCGGGCGACTTGACGGAAACAGGCTATACCAATGGCTATACACAGCTTTGGACAGAGGGATTCAACCTGCCTTCACTCGAAATAGAAACAAGTTCCGACAAGCTGACGTTCAACTCCGCAGAACTGGTTGGCAAGATGCCCAATCCGGGAAATACCAACATCACGGAACGCGGGTTTGTCCTGAGTACCCAGTTCTCGGAAGTCACATTGGAGAATTGCGACAAAGCGATTACCTCGGACGCGGGTTTCATCACCACCGTAACAGGGCTTAAATACCAGACCAACTATTATGTACGCGCCTATGCCAAGTGCGAGTTAGGGGGAAGAACCGAGATTGCCTACTCCGGCTGGAACAACTTCTATACTCCGGACTTCGACCGTCCTTCGTTCGGTGAGATGAAGAATGAAAGTGCACTGAACTCTCTGAAAGTAACCACGGCAATAACACCGGGCGCAGACGGCACCATCGTGGCAAGAGGTTTTTGCGCCATCAGCACTGAAAGCACCTCGGACCCGACAGTGGATGACCTGAAAGTGGAAGAAGCCGTAACCCCGGCCTCCGAAAGCAGCTATACACTGGAAATAAAAGATTTGTCCTTCAATGCATCCTATAAAGTAAGAGCCTACGCCATTGTTCAGATAGGAGACGAGAAGATTGTTTGCTATAACGGTACGTATTGGATGAACACGCAAAACCTATCCATAAGTACTAGCAATACCCCCACAGACACCAAGTGCGAAGTCCAAGCCACAGTCCATAGCGAGGTGGACCTGAGCAACGCTGAATATGGATTCGTTTGGTCGGACAATTCTGAAACCGGGCCGGAGGAAGCGACCGGCAAACTGAAATGCACCAACATAGATGCCGAAAGGAAATTCAGCGGCACCATCGAAGGACTGACAGGAGGGAAAACGTATAACCTGTGGGTTTATGTCACCATTGACGGCAAAGACAGCTATATCGGCAGATGGGAATTCACCACTAAACGTATTCCCGGACAAGGCGACAATGTTTCACCCGATCAAAAATAATAATCATGAAACAGAACAATACAATATGGAACGTTCTTCTGGCAAGCGCATGTAGCCTATTGCTATATGCCTGCGCAGGAGGACAGGAAGAGTTGGAGCGGCTGAATGCCGCTCCGCAAGACACCGACTCCCGCACGGTCGAGACGGTGACGGCCGACATTACCTTGACCGAAGCGGGCACGCTGGACGCAAAGTTAAGCGAAAAATTGGGCAGCAATAAACCCAATGTCCAGGTGCTGAGCATTGCGGGACCGTTCAATGCCAGGGACGTGGAATGCCTGCACACACTGACCGCCTTGGAGAAACTGGAAATGACAGACGCAGAGACAAAGTGGGACTACGACCGCCCCTACTATACCTTCAGCTACTCTTATGAAGACAGTTACGGCAACATCCAAGAAGTCAATGTATCGGAACACTTGTCAGATAATGGAATAGGCAACTATATGTTTGCCGGCATGCCGGCTTTGAAGGAAATAGAAATACCTTCGACCATTACATCTTTTGCCTTTTATAATATATGCCACGGCTCTCCCGTAACCACCATCACTGTGCCCGAAGGCGTAACCCGCATCTCCGGTTTCAACAATTGCCGCACGCTTACCACTGTGCATCTGCCATCCACCTTAAAGGAAATCGGCAGTGAAACATTCCGAGGCAGTGCCTCTTTAAAGAGCCTTACAATTCCGGAAGGTGTAGAATATATCGAATCACAGGCGTTTGCCGAATCCGGACTGACAGAAATCGTAATTCCGGCATCCTGTACACGACTGGGCTATGGAGTCTTCAACAGCTGCAAACAGCTCCAGACACTGACCATACCGAAAACCGTATCCCAAACAGACGGTTCACCGGTAGATGGCTGCGAGAATCTCCGGATGCTTGCTTGGAATACAACCATAGCCGTACCCGGATCCCGTCCCACCGAAAATTGCTTCCTGTACATCAACAGCGACAATGGCACGGCAGCCACTTACGACGCAAACTCCTGGCCCAACACTATTGTGGACGGTATTGCGGAAAGCATCCAGCTGACTTATTCAAACAGTACCTGGGGAACGCCCAAGAAGTTTTCCTGTCCCATCGCTTTCACCGCCAAAAGCATCAGCCTGACCATGACGTTCCTCGACAGATGGACTTACGAAGGAAAGGCTTCCGGATGGCGCACCCTCACACTGCCGTTCAAGGTAAGCTCCATCACTTCGGAAGAGAAAGGCGCATTGGCTCCTTTTGGCAGCGACGTGGAAGGCGCCAAACCCTTCTGGCTGCGTAAGCTTACAGCGGACGGTTTCGTGGACGCAACATCCATCGAGGCCGACAAGCCTTACATCATCGCCATGCCCTACAATCCCGGCGTCTATCTGGACGAGTACAACATCAGCGGAAACGTCACCTTCACGGGAGAGAACGTAGAAATCGCAGTGACTCCGGATGAATTACCCGCCGATGAAGGACCGGACTATCTTCTTCAGCCCACCTATCAATTTGTGAAAAGAGGCGGCATGGTGTATGCCTTGAACTACGACTACAGCATCCGTAACCATGAGCTGGGCAGCGTATTCGCCCGTAGTTCCACCCATGTGTATGCCTACGAAGCATACGTCAAGGACAAGAACGGCAGCTCCACCCGCGCTTTGTACGAAATAGACACCCGCTCTCCTAAAACACGAAGTGCCGCTCAAAAGAACACGACCGGCATTCCTGCCATAGGCGATATGTAACGACATAAAACAAAGAATGATGATTATGAAACAGAAATATACAAAATGGATCTACTTCCTGGCTATAGCCACCGGCCTGCAATGGGCAAGCTGTACGGGAAGCGATGAAAGCCTGGAACTGCTGAACGGAGGGACACAGTCGAGCAGCACCGACTCAAGGGCTACCGAACCGGTGACTGCCCATGTGACACTGACCGATACCGACAGGCTGGAAGCCAAACTGGCCGAGGCGTTGGGAGACGCCGCACCGACGGTACAGAAGCTGACCATATCCGGCACATTCAATGCCATAGACGTGGAGTTCCTGCACACACTGACCGCACTGCAAAGCCTGGACATGACCGGTGCCGTAGTAAAAAGCCACAATGAGCATTCCCACTACTCCTTCACTTGTTCGTACGTTAATCCTGACGGATATACCGTAGAAGTAAACGTAAACAATTACTTGAGTGAAAAGACAATAGGCTATCAAATGTTTGCAGGCATGACTTCCCTGAAAGAATTCAAAATACCCGCTGCGATCAACAGTATCGAATGGCATGCCTTCGAGGGATGCACCTCCCTTGAGGCAATAAGCCTACCCAGCAATATAAAGTCGATGAACAGACCCTTCGCTTATTCCGGTCTGACCACCCTGACTATCGAAGAAGGCATTACCTCCATTTCCAACCTTGGTGAATGTCACCGGCTTAAAACCGTCAACCTTCCGTCAACCTTGAAAGAGATAGGGCCTTACGCATTCGAAAACTGCCCATCCTTAGAAAGCATAACGATTCCGGACGGTGTAGTCAAGATAGGCTCATGGGCATTTGGGAATACCAGACTGACATCCGTCCGGCTTCCGGATGCACTGAAAGAAATAGGAGAATACGCCTTCAACGGCACCCTACTGGCAAAGATCGAAATTCCCGCATCCGTAACGACATTGGGTAATCGCGTTTTTGCAAATTGCAAGCAACTCCGGACACTGACCATACCGGAAACCGTTACCCAAACAGAAGGTTCCCTGTTCGACTATTGCAGCAACCTCACAGGAGTTTTCTGGAACTCCGAAGCAGAAGTAGGCGACCCCCAGGGAGTAAACGAGAACTGCTTCCTATACCTGCAGACCAAGAACAACAGCGTACCCTATTGGGGCCCCAACTGGGTCAACGTAATCATAGATGGAGTAGCCAAGTCCATCGAACTGAAATACGACATTTCCAGTTGGAGAGGCAGCGAGAATATATTCGCTTGCCCCCAAGCCTTCAAGGCAAAAAGCATTTCAGTGGACATTCACTTCGATACACAATGGACATACCAGAATGTCTCATCCGGATGGCGTACCCTGGCGCTACCTTTTACGCCCACCCACATCTCGCACGCCGAAAAAGGCCGGTTGGCACCTTTCGGAAGTGACATTGAGGGCGCCAAGCCCTTCTGGCTGCGCCGTCTGACCCAAGAAGGATTTACCGACGTAACCTCCATCGAGCCGAATATCCCCTACATCATCGCCATGCCCTATAACCCGGACATCTATATAGACGAATACAACATATCCGGCACCGTCACCTTTAAGGCAACGGATGCAGAAATTGAAGCCACTCCCCAGGAACTGCTTCCGGACGAGGGTCCCGACTACTACCTGCAACCGACCTACCGCCGTGTAGCGGCGAACGATGAAATCTATGTACTGAACCGCAACTGGTGGGCAGAAGGAGGCCAATACGAAGGCAGTGTCTTCACCAATACAGCCTCTCAAGATGTTTACTGCTTTGAAGCCTACGTGAAGCCCAAGCCCGGCACTCCCACCCGCTCGGCCTATGCCATCGATACCCGTTCGGCCAACACGCGCAGCGTCTCGCAAAAGAACACGACCGGCATTCCCGCCATCGGCGACATGTAGAGAAAAAGAACAGGACAACAGATCATCACAAGAGAGAGGGCACGGCAACGGCGCCCTCTCTTTTCATTTCACAACCCCGTATATCACGCCGTGCCACCGCATACATTTCACAATGCCGCCCCATACTTACGACGGCATTACTGCACATATATAACAGTATCACTGCATATATGTTGCAGTGCCACTGCATATACTTTGCAGTATCACTGTATATACTTTGCAGCGCCACTGCAACACGTATTCACTGCCACTGCAAAGCACATGCAGTAACCTTGCAGTAATTAGTCGCTGACTATTAATATATTACCAAAAGCAGATTTCCTTATTTATACAGGCTGTTTGCCGGGTGTGCGCAAGGCGGCATTTCCCGTTAAGACGAACGGATCCCCCCATAGCAGCGCTCAATCAAACAATTCCTTCAGTACTTCCAAGGATTTCAAGACGGGAAAATCGGGCAGGTGCAGGCGGTAATACTCATTCATGATCGCCAGGCAACGGGTACGTTCCGCCCGGCTCATGGAAAAGAGATGCATCGTCTCATAATTCATACGCATCAGCCGCGTCAGGCGGGAAGCCTCTTCCGGAGCTATATAATCGGAATGCAGCTGCGGACGCAACGGCGTGAAACAGGCATTCCGCATATCGAAATAGTCTCCCTTATGGTAATCTTCCAGATTGGGATACAGCCCGAGGAAACGGGAAAGACGCATCAGAAAAACCAGATGAAAATTTGCAAAGCCCGTTCCGCATTCATCCAGCCAGATGATGGAATGGCGCAGATAGGCAAACAAAGGCCGGTTCTCCGCCTCCTCGCGCACGGCCCGATACAGGAACTCTGACAGGAACAGGGCAATGGCCGACTTATAGGGATCGTATGGGAGCGTGGAAAAAGGATAGAAAGACTTGGCTTCCTTTACTTTATATATAGTAGCAGTGGGACGGAAATCGGCCTCCAACTCCACCAAAGCCAATGGCTGGAAAAGCACGGACTTCACCGCCGCCTTGCGTGAACGGGGCACCGAAACCACAAACGACGCCCTTCCGGCCACCTCCGTATAGATGTCCACAATGATGGAAGTATCCTTATACTTCAAGGTGTGCAGCACAATTCCCGATGTTTTCTGTAACATATCCGATTCTTTTTAGGCTTTCAATCCGATAACAAAACTACAAAAAAAGCCCGATAAAAGCATAATCAAAGAAGATGAATAAAAAAAGGAAGGAAGATGAGTAAAAAAATGAAAGATTATACAACACTGATTATCAGACAATAAAACTCCATTTTTTAAAACAAGGCAGAGAAATACATGAAAAAATATTCCGGAATGTTTTGGTAGTTTAAAAATAGTTTCTACCTTTGCAACCGCAAACGAGAAACAAAGGCGCTTGCAAGAGCGGAAACGCTCAACAAAGGATGGCCCGTTCGTCTATCGGTTAGGACGCAAGATTTTCATTCTTGAAAGGGGGGTTCGATTCCCCCACGGGCTACAAATAAAAAAATAAACGAATTAAAAAAAGATTAGTCGAGATGGCAAATCATAAATCATCACTGAAAAGAATCAGACAAGAAGAGAAAAGAAGACTTCACAACAGATATTATGGTAAGACCATGAGAAATGCTGTTCGTAAACTTCGTTCTACTACAGATAAGGCTGCCGCAACAGCCATGTATCCAAGCATTACAAAATTGCTGGATAAATTGGCTAAGACAAACGTTATCCACAAGAACAAGGCTAACAACTTGAAGTCTAAGTTGGCAATCTACATCAACAAGCTCGCTTAAGTTGATTTGTCGCACGAAAGATATAAGAGGCTGAACTAAAAAGTTCAGCCTTTTCCATTTTACACCTACTCCATCCCAAGGATTCATCCTCACCTCTTTACGGTGCTAAAAAGCTGTAAACGACCCAAATTTATCCCTTCGTTTGACGTGAAATCTCAAGGATTTTCACTACTTTTGCTTTGTTATTACAATAAGGAAAATAGATTATGACTGAAGAAGAAAAGATAAACGGCGAAAACAATTACTCGGCCAGTAACATCCAGGTATTGGAAGGTTTGGAGGCCGTACGTAAGCGTCCCGCCATGTATATCGGAGACATCAGTGAGAACGGTCTGCACCATCTGGTATATGAAGTAGTAGATAACTCCATCGACGAAGCCATGGCCGGCTATTGCGACCATATCGAAGTCACCATCAATGAGGACAATTCCATCACTGTACAGGACAACGGCCGTGGTATTCCCGTCGATTTCCATGAGAAAGAGCAAAAGTCTGCACTGGAAGTGGTCATGACCGTATTGCATGCCGGCGGTAAATTCGACAAAGGTTCTTATAAAGTGTCCGGTGGTCTGCACGGCGTCGGTGTATCCTGCGTAAACGCGCTCTCCAAACACATGACGACCCAGGTATTCCGCAACGGGAAAATTTACCAGCAAGAATACGAATGCGGCAAGCCGTTGTATGCAGTCAAGGAAGTGGGAACCTGCGACCCCGGCTTCTCGGGAACCAAACAGACTTTCTGGCCGGACGACAGTATCTTTACCGTCAGCGAATACAAATATACCACTCTCCAGGCACGTCTGCGTGAGCTGGCCTATCTGAACAAAGGCATTACCATCACCTTGACCGACCTTCGCAGCAAAGACGAGGAAGGCAATCCGCAGGTAGAGAAATTCCACTCCGAGGAAGGCGTAAAGGAATTCGTGCGTTACCTGAACAGTAACAATAACCCGCTCTTCGACGACGTAATCTACCTGAATACCGAGAAAGCGGGTGTGCCTATCGAATGCGCCATCATGTACAACACCGGCTATCGCGAGAACCTCCACTCTTACGTCAACAACATCAACACCAAAGAGGGCGGTACGCACGAGGGTGGTTTCCGCGCCGCCTTGACACGCGTGTTGAAAAAATACGGCGAAGATACTTGCGCCAAGCAATTAGAAAAGGCAAAAGTGGAAATCTCCGGCGAGGACTTCCGCGAAGGTCTGATTGCGGTTATCTCCGTAAAAGTGGCAGAGCCGCAGTTTGAAGGACAGACCAAGACGAAACTGGGTAACAGCGAAGTAAGCGGCGCCGTTAACCAGGCCGTGGGCGAAGCCTTGAGTTATTATCTGGAAGAACATCCCAAAGAAGCCAAACTGATTGTCGAGAAAGTGATTCTGGCCGCTACGGCACGTGTTGCCGCACGCAAGGCACGCGAATCCGTACAGCGCAAGTCGCCGATGTCCGGCGGCGGCATGCCGGGCAAACTGGCCGACTGCTCCAGCAAGGATCCGGAAGAATGCGAATTATTCCTCGTCGAGGGTGATTCGGCAGGCGGTTCGGCCAAACAAGGACGCAACCGTGCTTTCCAGGCCATCCTGCCTCTGCGCGGTAAAATCCTGAATGTGGAAAAAGCCATGTGGCACAAGGCTTTCGAAAGCGATGAAGTAAACAACATCATCCAGGCGCTGGGTATCCGCTTCGGTGTGGACAGCGAGGACAGCAAGGAAGCCAACATCGACAAGCTGCGCTACAAGAAAGTTATCATCATGACCGATGCCGACGTCGATGGTTCTCACATCGACACACTGATCATGACGCTTTTCTTCCGTTACTTCCCGCAAGTAATCCAGAACGGATACCTGTATATCGCTACTCCGCCGCTTTACCTTTGCAGCAAGGGTAAGGTGAAAGAATACTGCTGGACCGACCAGCAACGCCAGAAGTTTATCGACACCTATGGCGGTGGCTCTGAAAACGCGATCCATACCCAACGCTACAAAGGTTTGGGTGAGATGAACCCGGAGCAGCTGTGGGAGACGACCATGAATCCGGAGAACCGTATGTTGAAACAAGTCCATCTGGAAAGCGCCGCCGAAGCAGACTATGTATTCTCCATGCTGATGGGCGAAGATGTAGGGCCGCGACGCGACTTCATCGAAGCGAATGCAACCTATGCTAATATAGACGCTTAATCAATAACCAACCTCGTATCTTACAACGAAGAAGCCCCGGACGGGCAGGATAATCCTGCCGTCCGGGGCTTTTCTTTGGATCTTTGGAGTCCGGTCCTTTTCAGAGAATAGTGCCTGCCTTCCCGATACTGCCTTACAGCATTTTCTGCTTCACCATCTCCTCCACCACCATTTCCAGTTCAGCATACCAGTCCTCGCCAAACTTACGGACCAACGGTTCCTTCAAGAATTTATATACAGGAAGATTCTCTTTCTGCCCCAGCAGGACGGCAGCCTTGCAAACATCCCACCGGTTATAGTTCACAGCCTTATAAACGCCATAATTACCCACCCTTATGGGATACAAATGACAGGAAACCGGCTTATAGAAATCAGTCTTGCCTTCACGGTAAGCTTTCTCGATCGCACAGAAACAGCAGCCCTTCTCATCATAACAGGTAAACACACAATCTTTGTTGTTTACAATGGAAGTAACCAAATCGCCTTCCTGGTCGGTGTATACCACGCCCTGCTTCTCTATCACTGCACGCGCTTCGGGCGCCAGCTCATCCCAAATCACGGGCAACACCTCTTCCAGTCTCGCAATTTCTTCAAACTCCACCGGTGCACCGGCGTCTCCTTCTATACAACATGCTCCCTTGCAGGCATCCAGATCGCAGAGAAACTTCTCGCGCAACACATCAAAAGAGACTACAACATCGCCAATCTGCAACATAATTATTGAATTGAAAAAAAGGCGCGGATTATACGGAATCCGCGCCTAAGATATAGTTATCAACGCTATTTACTTAATCAGGTCCTTGCCGGTCATTTCGGCCGGCTGCTCCATACCCAAGATATGCAAGATGGAAGGAGCCACGTCAGCCAATACACCGTCTTCTACCTTCGCATCCTTGTTGGCAGTCACGTAAACAAACGGAACCGGATTCAGCGAGTGGGCAGTATTCGGAGTTCCGTCCGCATTCAAGGCGTGGTCGGCATTACCGTGGTCGGCAATGATGATTACTTCATAATCGCTGGCCTTAGCAGCTTCCACTGTATCTTTCACACATTCGTCGATGGCCTTCACCGCTTTCTCGATGGCTTCGTAGATACCTGTATGGCCTACCATATCACCGTTGGCATAGTTCACAACGATAAAGTCGAACTTCTGCGTCTTGATAGCCTCAACCAACTTGTCCTTCACTTCGTAGGCACTCATTTCCGGCTTCAAGTCGTAAGTGGCCACCTTCGGAGACGGAACAAGGATACGCTCTTCCGCATCATACGGAGTTTCACGGCCACCGTTGAAGAAGAATGTCACGTGGGCATACTTCTCTGTCTCGGCAATGTGAAGCTGAGTCTTGCCATTGGCGGCCAAATACTCACCCAGGGTATTCTGGACATTTTCCTTGTCGAAGAGGACATGTACACCCTTGAAAGAGGCATCGTACGGAGTCATGCAGTAATACTGCAAGCCCGGAATCGTATGCATGCCCTGTTCCGGCATATCCTGCTGAGTCAGGACAACAGTCAACTCTTTGGCACGGTCGTTACGATAGTTGAAGAAAATCACGACGTCACCTTCCTTGATGGTACCGTCGAACCCACCGTTCACAATCGGTTTGATGAATTCGTCCGTCACACCTTCATCATACGATTCCTGCATAGCTTGAACCATGTCTGTAGCCACTTTACCTTCACCGTTTACCAGCAAGTCGTATGCGACTTTCACACGTTCCCAACGTTTGTCGCGGTCCATGGCGTAGAAACGGCCTACTATGGAAGCAATCTTACCAGCCGACTTCCCGCAATGTGCCGTCAGTTGTTCGATAAAGCCCTTGCCGCTTTTCGGGTCCGTGTCACGGCCATCCATGAAACAGTGGATGAAAGTATTCTCGATACCATATTCCTTGGAAATATCGCAGAGTTTGAACAAGTGGTCAAAAGAACTATGCACGCCACCGTTGGAAGTCAATCCCATAAAGTGGATGTTCTTGCCGTTTTCTTTTGCGTATGAGAAAGCAGAAACGATTTCTTTGTTTTTCAAGATACTGCCGTCGGCACAAGCGCGGTTTATCTTTACCAAATCCTGGTAAACGATACGTCCGGCACCGATATTGAGGTGGCCTACTTCTGAGTTACCCATCTGTCCGTCGGGCAAACCAACGTTCTCACCGCTTGCCTGAAGTTCAGAGTGCGGATAATTTGCCAATAGACTGTCCCAATAGGGAGTCGGTGTATTGAAAATTACATCATCTTTACCTTGATCGCCAATGCCCCAGCCATCAAGAATCATTAAAAGGGCTTTCTTACTCATAATATTAATTGATTATAATTGTAAAATCTTTTTATATGCCAAAAACGTTCTATACATAGAAGGAAGTTTTTTGCGCTGCAAAGGTACAAAAAACAGCGGTTAAAGCGTACTGTTTCAAATGATTTATGTACTTTTGCCGCGCTTAAAAAACAAAAAACAAGAAAGATGGACGATTCAAACCCACGAACGTACAATAGTATTCACCCATAAAGCGAACGGAGACCGTTTTTCGCAACGCCTCTGCTCGCACTTTAAAGAAAGGAGGCAAACCTTATGAGAAAGTATCTCTACAGCGAAAACGGCTTTGTAGAAAAAGAAGAGTGGCAACCCAACTGCTGGGTCAATGTAGAATGCCCGGACGACAATGATTTCCAATTCCTTACCGAAGAACTGAAAGTTCCCGAATCATTTCTTGAAGATATAGCCGACGTGGACGAACGCCCGCGTACGGAAACCGAGGGCAACTGGCTGTTGACCATCCTGCGTATTCCCATGCAGAGCAACCAGCGTGGTGTCCCTTTCATCACTGTCCCCATCGGCATCATCACCAATGACGGAATCATCATCTCCGTCTGCTACCACCATACGGAACTGATACCCGACTTCATCCAGCATACGCGCCGCAAAGGCATTGTTGTCAACAACAAACTGGACCTGATCCTGCGGATTATCTACTCTTCCGCCGTCTGGTTCCTTAAGTATCTGAAACAAATCAACAACGATGTAGCCACCGCCGAAAAGGAACTGGAGAAGAGCATCCGCAACGAGGATCTCCTCCAACTGATGAAACTGCAAAAGACACTGGTTTACTTCAATACCTCCATTCGCGGCAACGAGGTCATGATAGGACGGCTGAAGAACATCTTCCAGGACACCAACTATCTCGACCTGGAACTATTGGAGGATGTCATCATCGAACTGAAACAGGCATACAACACCGTAAACATATACAGCGACATCCTAACGGGAACGATGGATGCCTTTGCCTCCATCATCTCCAACAATGTAAATGCCATCATGAAGCGCATGACAAGCCTTTCCATCACATTGATGATACCTACACTGATCGCCAGTTTCTACGGCATGAATGTAGATATCCATCTGGAAAGCTTCCCACACGCCTTCATATTCATCATCGTGCTTTCGGCATTGCTGTCAACCGTCACGTTCGTATGGTTCCGGAAGATCAAATGGTTCTAAAAAGAAGGAATCAGTATTTCAGGACATTTGCCGCTACCGTTTTAAACATCGGCATGGTCATGCCGATGCTTGCTCCGATAAAGGTCGGATCACAGACAGTATATCTATGTCCTTCCACCATCAAGTAGTCACCGCCTACTTCCTCGTTGAAGCGCACGGCAGTAGCTATATGGTCGGGATAGTCTAAATAAACAACGTCAAGTTTCAGCAGCTTCTTCACCAGGTAGCCGTAGAGCACGGACCGGTCCTCGCAGTCGCTGTACGGATAATAGAAAAGCTCTTCTACAAAGAAAGGTTTCTCATAACCGAACTGTTCATCGTCCATGGCATACTGGAAAGCAGTCTGTACAAAGTTGAGCAGAATGTTCGCCGCCTCTTCCTCACTTTTGTTTGCCACCAAGGGAGCCAAAGACGACAAAAGCTCACTTTCCACACCGGCATCGACGCGTGCCTTGACATATACACTGTAATCGCAGTGAGGATAGGTTTTATAGAAATCAATCAGCGCTTTGGGGATGCTGACCATTGTCCGGGCGGTACTTCCCGCAGCCTGATGAATAGAAACGGCTTTCTCCCCTGCCAGTACAGGTGTTTCCTGCCAATACATGCTGACGCTATGCTTCGCCTTCGGAGAATCCTTTTGACACATATAGAACGCGTATGGCTGCTGATTGTCGAGGTCATAATACTTCTGCCCGCCCTGCGTAATGAAGATATTGCCATATATCTGGCAATCGGTGGCAACGTACAGCACCATTTTATTTTCATTGGCTTTCCGTGCCATTCTTGCCTTGTAGCCCATCTCGTTCAAGATAAACTGCCGCATGACAATGCTCTCATTATAAGTGCTGCAATACTCTTGGGCAATCTGTTTCACCAACATGCAAACGGCCCAGTCATTGTAAAGGATATCCTTCTTGATTGTATGGAGATCATTGAGCAGGGGCTTATAATCAGAAGCGCACAGCGTTTCGTACGCATCCGCTATGGCATTTTCATCCAGTGAAGACAACCGGCATTTACGGTTCAATGCATTGCTCAAGTAGTACGTCATTCCTCCATAAACAAACTTAGTACGTCCTGCACCTCCCGCAAACAGAGGGACATTCTTGACGATAGGCGCCGCAGGCTTCACAGCAGGTATTTCAGGCTTCACGACAGGCACTTCCGGTTTCACGACAGGAATTTCCGGCTTTACGACAGGAGTTTTCTCCACCGGTTTTTCCACAACGGGCGTCTCTTCAACTTGTACCACAACCGGTTTCTTTCCAAGCCGTTCTTTCACAGGCTTTTTGTCCGTCACCTTCTCTTCCACAACAATCACCACCGGTTCTTTCTTTTTCTTGACTATAACCGTAGGTTGGTCAAAAGTCAGTTCATCAACCTCCTTTACCTTAACTACCGGTCTTTGCTTGCCTTCGCCGGTTGTCATGTCCAGAATCTTTTCAATGTCCAAACAGACAGGTTTCCTATCCTTCGGAGCCGTCTTTTCATCATAGACCACCGGCTTCACAGGTTCCGGCTTAACCCTTTTCTTCACAGGCTTCTCCGCCTCGAATTCTTTCCAGGGGTTGCGCATGAAGTTTATAAAATCCTTATTCGCATCATCCACAAACTTGTCAAAGTCTGCCGACTGTTGCTTCACAAAGTTGGAAAAATCATCTTCCTCCTGCTGGGCATTCATCGCCAACGGCAGTAAAAGACTGATAACAAGAAATCCTATTTTCTTCATGGCTACGCTCTGTTTAATATAAGTTTGATACAAAAAAAAGCATCTCAAATTCTCCTCCTTCCGGAAACTCACCTTACACATATTCTTTAATATCCAAGGCAGAATAACCCAGGTTCTTCTTCTCCCGGGAGGCTGTGCAAAAGCTCTCTTGATGCTCTCTAGCAGTTCAGTATATAAATACTTATATGCTTCAGTCTCCCGGGAAGAGAATTTAAGACAGCCGCCTGTTACTCTTCCGGCTCTATCGGTTCACCGATAAAATCTTTCACATCTTGGGACAAATCAGCCAGTCCGGCCTTTTGTCTTGCCGTTTCCGCAGCTTCTTCCCTGGCCTTGCGCGCCTTGGATTCATCCAATGACATGAAAACATTGAATTCCTTCTTGCCATTGCCCATGTCTCTTACCAATACAAAATGCTGCTTCACAAGTCCTCCAATCTTGGCAGCTACCCCCATCTCGTAGGCGGCCGCAAACCGGTCGGTCTCTTCAGACGTCGCTTCCTTGTTGTCCGCACTAAGCAAACCTTTCAGTTTACCCTGTATCTGTGCTTTTGCCCTACCGGCATAACTTGAAATACCGAACATAATGGCATTCTCACGGCCTATCTTCAAGTTCTTCCCTTCGGCTATTCCATTGATGGCAATGCGGTTGTCCTCATCTTCCTCCATATAGGTGCGATACTTCAACAAGGCATAGTCCATTGTGGAAGTGCTTGCCTGCATCGTCCAGCCTTCCTTCTTCAATTCCTTCACTCTCTTTTTCACATCCTTGGCCAATGCCTTGGACTGTGCCCCAACGCTGGCTACGCCCCCAAACAGGATGGCGAAAACAAGCATGAAATACATAAAACTCTTCTTCATAATCTTCTGATGTTAATCGTTAATATTACTATTCTATTTAAATTCTGAACGTGTTCAAGCCGGCTTCCGCTATTCCCAGTTTGTGACGTATGGCAACGAAAGCTTCACACGTTCCACGGCACCTGTCAACGGATTGACCAGCACCATTGAACCCTGTACAAACGAGAATGCGGATTTCTTTTTTTCCAATGCCGTGAACTCGCCCTCGGCCAAAGCCTTGATTTGCAGTATTCCCTTTGTTTTATATACCGCGTCTATGTCATCAAACACGATGGGAGCAGACAGGTCGGGAACATGCAGTTCCAATGCTTTAAGTCCAAAAGCCGTTCCGCCACGGTTGTTCAGCGTCAAGCGAATATTGATATTGAAAATCTTCCGGGTACCGGCCGCCACGGAGTCTGCGGTAAAAATCAACTTACCTTCGGGAATCACCGAAAAAGTGGACGTACCTGCACCGCCAGCCTCTTTGATGTATGCCCGATGTTCCAGCTTTTTCCCGTCAATGCGGAAAAGGACATGAAGAAAATTATCCTCCTCGGGCAAGCAATCTATCGCATCGTAAGAGACGATGAACATACCGTCGGACGGACGCACGCTGATTTGAGCCGCACAGTTGGAAGTGACTTTCGGCATAACCGACACCTTGACCGGGTTTCCTTCCAGCAAGACCTGGCATTGGTATTTCCCTGCTTCCAGAAACGTGCCTGTGACCGAAAGGGCGTCGTACAACCGGCGATAGCGTTCTTTCAGCCCTTCCGCCTCGCTCAAGCGAACTTCATCGAAGAAGTACTCGCACAGAGTGTTCAGTTCCGTCACGGCATTTTTTATTTCCTCAACGGATTCTATTTCCCGTATTTTCTGCTCCAAAGCCTTGTACCGGGCCACCTTTTCAGCATCCAGCGCCTCAAACTCCGCCACCAGTTTCTGGTGTTCCGCCTGCGAGAAAGGATATTTCACCGCATAATCATAGTACTCCTTTTTCGTGGACTTATCCTGCACCTTCTGCCAATAAATTTCTTCTATATTGGTTGAAGAGATCCCTTTCAGGAACGGCAGGTTAGCCGATTTGATCTTTGATACCCGACTGTAAGCATCTTTCGAATCAATATTCCCGTTTATATTCACTTCCGAGAGTTCACTCTTCTGCGAAACGGTAACATGACTTGCCACAGCCTGGATAATCCGCTCCGTGATTTCCGCCATTGCCTTCGTCTGCGCCTCCGCCAGCGAATTGGCAGTTACCGACACCACCAGATAATCGTCCAACGCCGTATTCATCCATACCGGAACCTTTTTGGCACTTTTCTCTATTACCTTGGTCTGGGCTCCTGCACCGGCAACCAGCAGCAAGGCACAAACTATTCCTATCAATCGTTTCATAATGATTTTTTTCTAATTACCACTGTACGGGCAAATTACGAATATAAACACGTGTATCGGCTATATATAGTTCCACGTATGAAAAGCCGGAAAACTTATCGAAAACTTTAGTGACATAAAACTCTTTGCGCAACTTGACCCGTGGAGGCATCTTGAGCCACGCACCGTTTTGTATCTCAAAACTGCTGCACTCCGTACCGCTGTCCGTAATGGCGGAAGTAACCTTCAGAAACTCATCGGTATTCCTTTTCGTATCCACATTCATCATTTCCACCAAAATCGTGATGCGTTGCTGAGTAGCGTTTCCATAACATTTCAATACCTTGAACTGCAACCGGTTCGTCGACATCGTTATTTCACAATCAGCCTGGGGAACAGGCCGCTCAACCGGCTTCTCAACCACTACCGGCTTTTCGACAATCTTTTCTACAACAACCGGCTTCTCCACGACTTTTTCAACAACTACCGGTTTCTCCACCACCTTTTCAACTTCCACTATCTTCTCCACTTCCACCGGTTTCTCAATGATCTTCTCTACAATAACCGTATCAGCCACCTCCGGCATATATTGCGCCAGTTCGGCCTGCAACACGGCAGCTTGCTCATAACAAGGCAGAACATCGGAAATAGCAGAAAGATAGCTCATTGCTTCCTGATACTTCTTCAAATCGTACAGACTTTGTGCTTTCTGAAGTATGGTCGCACAATTGGCGGCATAGTAATCCTGAATCTTCTGACGGGTATTACGGATAAATCGTGTGAAAGCCGTATCCGTACTTTTGATATTGGCTACCAACGACTTCATCGCTTTCTCCTTATCACCCACCGCATTGCCTTTCACGGGAATAACCATACTGTAGTACATGGTTCCGTCCACCAGATTCTTCGCCATCAAAGTCAGTTCCCCTTTTGCCACCGATACATTCTGTATCAGCCCTTCGGAAGTCAGCACATCCGTCATTTCGAATATCGGCTCGATAGCAAACACATTGTACTGGTTGGCAGAAGCCGCAGTATTACGCGTCAGCACCTGCTTCAACCTTAGATCCAACGCATCCGCAACACTTTGGGATATATCCCCCTGCGATGCCTTCAACAATGTAAACTGGATTTCACCCTGCGCAAAAAGCGGCGAAAGACCTATGCACCACCCTATCACCAGGAATAATAATTTCTTCATTTCTGCTGTGTATTAAGTTTAAAACAATCGGCACACGGCTATTTAACAGTAATACTCATACCCTGTCCCATAGCCACTACTTCAGGACTATAGTCACTTCCAAGCTGTGACTGCAAGAATGCATTCAAGTCGTCACCGAAGTTGCTCAGATTATAAGAGCAGTTGTTTTCTTGATCCCACAGAGGTACGTTTACGGATAACTTGATATATTTATTCGTACTATAATCCATACTATACACGCTCTGGAACGAATGTTCACGTACCCAAGCGTCAAGCGCCCTCTTGAAAGGTTTTCCCGTAGCCGGAGAACTCTGGCTGAAATCCCAATCGGTCACCGCTTCCGACAAGTTCAGCTCGATTGCCACCTCACGGCCTTCGGCTACCATTTTCTCGAAAGCCGCCTGCAACTGGCTGAAGAAATCCGCCTGCATCTTCTTCACTGCATGGTCGGCAAGCATAATGCCGTCTGTTGTCATATACTGTCCGCTGGCAAAACTCTTGTTCGCAAGGTTCCCCTGTGTCTGAAATTCCACGGCAGCCAAGTTTATGGCACATTCTCCCCGATTGGATGCACTATTGATATTGAGATTCATTGAAGCCGTCACTATGATATCAGCCTGCAGGTTCCTCACAAAATCAGTAGTTCCATCGGATTGCGCACCCGCTTCTGCCCGCAAGAAAGCCGAATTCTTGGCACCCTGCAACTGAGCTATGAAATTCTTGGTCTTATATCCATGCTTGGTAAATTCTTCCGTCAACTTGGCTATAAGATGCTTCATCACCGGATCTTTGTCCATTACCTTGCGCATGGCCTCGGCATCCGAGCCTTCTCCCTGCGTATCCGGCACTACCACAATGGTAGGAGTCAGCGCGGCAGTGGCCTTCACAGCCTTAGCATCGGACCAACCCGGACTGACGCTCAAATTATTACGTGCCAAGTCGGCAAGCAAGGTTTTCAGTTGGATGGTCAGTCTCACCGTCACCCGGTACTTTCCACCTATCTTCGTGTCATCCACAGTCTTCACTTCACTGCCTATAAAATTGATGTAACGAGATTCATTGAAGAACCGGTAATCGTAGTCCTTCTTCTCCACCGCAACCATAGGCACACCATTCTTCACTCCTTCCACACCCGCATGAAATAACGTATAAAACGCCGACTTCGCGGCAAGCAAAGCGGCATCCTTTTTCTTGTCTCCCACTGCGGTGGCAAGCACAGTAACCGAATTATTGTCCTGTTGTACAAGACTTACTTCTGTAGAATAATTCTGTGCGCAGATATCTGCGCACAGAATTACCACCAATAAAAACGTCCAACAATATTTCATCACTGAACAATTAAATTATAAACTATTTACAGCACCTGCTGCCTTATCAAAGAAGCTTTTCTTTTCCTTGCTCTTTATCACGACAGTCTGTCCTGCATCAATTGCCTTCTTGATTTCCTCCCCACCTTTTTTTACTTCACACAAAGTGAGGTCACCGGCTTCCACATTCTTCACTTTCAATTCACCAATTTCTTTCTGTGATGTTCTGCCCGCAACCTGGCGTTCGATACATGCGCTGAAGAAAGCACCGTCTCCCACACCGTGGTCTGAACCTATACTGATATAAACTTCCTTGGCTTCGCCTTTCTTTTCAGCGGCAATCTCAAGAATAGTACCCTGTACCTTAAACGCATCTTCCACCAGTGTACGGACTGCCTTTATGGCTTGTCTGCAAACTTTAGCCACGGCTTCTTCTTCGGTATCGGCAGTAACAATGTTGGTCAAGCCATCGCCATGCTTGAAGGTCTTGGTAGAAATCAACTTGCCATCCATCGGATTGATGACTTTCAATGTATAGGCACAAGTTGCCGTATAATAATAAGTACCTTCCTTTGTCTTGCTGATGTCAGTGGCAATAGATGAGATCCTACCTTGAATCAAGAAATTGGCCCCCTCTGAAGTCATCACTTTCATGCGGTCCATATCATCACCCGCAACCGCTTCTCCAGATTCACGACGGGACCGCTCTATATTCAAGGCATCTTTGGAATCGACATCTGTCAGTTCCACACGGCCTGTCGCACTGATTCCCTCGATCACACAACTACGGAGGTTTTCAGCCCAAGTGAAAGACACTTCAGCCGGACGCCAGAAATAATCAATAAATACATTCGGTTTTCCTTTCGCTTCCCCTCCTTCTTGAGCATTGACAGTCAGTGTACTAAAAGCGCAGGCAACGAGTAGCATAGTACTCTTCAGATTCAATAAATACTTTTTCATAAATGTGTAATAGTTAATGTGAAGCAGAAGCGTGTACTCCTGTTTCGGATTTATAAATATCTAACAAGCTTTAAATGTCCTCTCTCGCCGTAATTGAAATTCTATCGGGACATCGGTTCTCTTCTTGTGATTCCGTATCACATTAACTGGTCTGGTATGAGTGTTTTCCTTTGTTCACAAAGATAAGCACGCATTAACATTGATTATATCCACTATATTTATTACATTTGCCCGATAAAAGACGAATAACTCCCCTAATTTTTATGACTTATGGAAACAGATCTGAAAAAAATAGTAGGACAACGGCTACAGCTGCTCCGTATGGAAAAGAATTTAACTCAGGAACAGATGGGAGAACAATTAAACTTATCGACAAGTGCCTACTGTAAAATAGAGTATGGAGAGACCGACCTCACACTGACCCGGTTAAATAAAATTGCAAATATACTGAATATGTCGGCCGCTGAATTATTCAGCAAAATAGACGGCAATATCTATTTCACCAATTCAGGAAGCATCAATGTAGGTATTTCACAAGACTACAGCAATATACATACGGATAGCTCTGACCTCCGCGAACTCATCAAGGCCAACAGCAAACTGATTGAAATGCTGGAAAAACGCATAGAAATGTTAGAAAAGCACCTATCCTGACTTCTCCCCATAACAGTTGAAAAAAAGCGTACTTGCAGAACGAACGGCAATAGAAACGGAGCTTCTTATCAAGGCATGAGAGCAAAGTCAAGCTCCAGCTGCCCGTCGCCTCCCAACAGATTGAACGTCATGCGGTGATAAGGCGTAGTACCCCGTTCGGCAATGGCGGCACGATGCTTCTTGGTAGGATATCCCTTATTATGGTTCCAGTCATAATAAGGATATTCCTCATGCAGTCCGTTCATATAATCATCACGGTAAGTCTTGGCAAGAATGGAAGCAGCAGCAATGGAAAGATACTTGCCGTCACCTTTTACTACAGTGGTATGAGGCACATCCCGGTATTTCTTGAAACGGTTACCGTCAACAAGCAGGTGCTGGGGACGTATATTCAACTGATCGACAGCCCGGTGCATAGCAAGAAAAGAAGCATTAAGAATATTGATCTGGTCTATCTCTCCGGGAGAGACAACACCCACGGCCCAAGCTAAGGCCTCTTTCTCAATCACTTCCCGCAAGGCATAACGTTGCTTCTCCGTCAGTTGCTTGGAATCATTCAAGAGTTCATTCTTAAAATCTTTGGGCAAAATGACAGCCGCCGCATAGACTGCACCCGCCAGGCATCCGCGACCCGCCTCATCACAGCCGGCCTCTATCAAGTCTTTATTCAAATAAGGTAATAACATAATATGGCTTTTGTTCGGCAAAGATAATCCTTTTATCCGTATCTTTGTCTCCCAAAAACGATATAGACATGTTTATAATTATCGGACTGATGCTCACGGGAATATTGCTGGGCTATCTCCTGCGAAAACAGAACTTGAATAAAATCCATACAGTCATCACCCTGCTTATCTGGTTGCTCCTTTTCATTCTCGGAATAGAAGTGGGAGGAAACGAACAGATTGTCAAGGGACTCCATACCATCGGCCTGGAAGCCGTCATTCTGACCATAGGAGGAACAACGGGAAGTGTCATCGCAGCCTGGGGACTCTGGAAGGCGCTGTATAAAAGGAAAGGAGGACAACTATGAAAGGAAGCCTCATCATTGTAGGATTTTTTGCATTGGGGACACTTTGCGGAGCTTACAAACTGATTCCCGCCGACCTGATAGCGGACAGCCAAATCAGTTTCTACGCCCTTTGCGCACTGATGTTCAGTGTAGGAATCAGTGTCGGCAACGATCCCCAAACATTGAAGAACTTCCGTTCACTCAACCCCCGGCTGATCTTCCTGCCCATTATGACCATTCTGGGTACATTGGCCGGTTCCGCCGCCGCCAGCCTCATCTTGACACACCGTTCTCTGACAGACTGCCTCGCCATCGGTTCCGGATTCGGCTACTATTCGCTCTCAAGCATATTCATCACCGAATACAAGGGAGCAGAACTGGGAACAATCGCCTTGCTTGCCAACATCAGCCGTGAAATCCTGACTTTACTGGGTGCTCCATTGCTGGTAAGGTGGTTTGGAAACCTCGCCCCCATTTCGGCAGGCGGTGCCACTACGATGGATACGACACTGCCTATCATCACCCGGACAGCGGGGCAACAATTTGTGGTCATATCCATCTTCCATGGCTTCGTGGTCGATTTCAGCGTACCGTTCCTGGTTACATTCTTTTGTTCCTTTTAGAACAAACTCCATGCAACGGTAAGTCCCGCCATCACAATAGCGACCATACTCATCAGCTTGATAAGAATATTCAGGCTCGGACCGGAAGTATCTTTAAACGGGTCGCCCACGGTATCGCCTACAACCGTAGCTTTATGTACCTCACTGCCTTTTCCGCCGAAATTACCTTCTTCCACATACTTCTTGGCGTTATCCCATGCACCGCCCGCATTCGCCATAAAGATGGCAAGCACGAAACCGCTGCTCAATCCTCCAACCAACAGTCCCAATACACCGGGAACACCAAAGACCAGTCCGGTGGCAATCGGCGCCACAATCGCTATCAAGGACGGAACAACCATCTCGCGCTGCGCCCCCTTGGTGGAAATAGCCACGCAACGTTCATAATCGGGTTCCGCTTCACCCGTAAGAATACCTTTAATCTCACGGAACTGGCGGCGTACCTCATCCACCATGTGACCGGCAGCACGGCCAACAGCATTCATTGTCAATCCGCAGAAAAGGAATGCCATCATACTACCCAGGAACATACCCGAAAGAACCTTCGGGTTCATCAATGTCACATCATAATGATGCATGAAGTCGAAGAAAGTGGCATCCTGAAGGGCCACGGAGTTACCATGAGGAAGCGTTAAATCAGTAGTTCCCAAACGAGTCAGTCCGATACGGATTTCTTCAATATAAGAAGCAAGCAGGGCAAGTCCCGTAAGTGCAGCCGAACCAATGGCAAAACCCTTTCCGGTAGCAGCAGTAGTATTACCCAAAGAGTCGAGAGCATCCGTACGTTTACGTACTTCCGCGCCCAGACCGGACATTTCAGCGTTTCCGCCCGCATTATCAGCAATAGGACCATAAGCATCCGTAGCAAGCGTAATGCCCAGGGTGGAAAGCATACCTACGGCAGCAATACCGATACCGTAAAGTCCCATACCTACATTATTGAAATCGAACCCTGATGCAAACAGGTAGGAAGCAATAATACCGACTACCACAGCAATCACAGGAATCGCAGTAGACAGCATACCCAAACCGATACCGGAGATAATCACCGTTGCCGGGCCAGTCTTTCCGCTTTCGCTCAACTTCTGAGTAGGACGATAGGATTGTGAGGTATAATATTCCGTAGAACGTCCGATGATGATGCCGACTACCAGACCGACTATAACGGCACAAGATATCCACATCCAGTTATCAAGTTTCAATAACCAAAGAATAAAGAAAGTAGCCACAACAATCAGCACTGAACTCAGGTTCGTACCGAAAGCCAACGAAGCGAGCAGGTCTTTCATCTTCGCATTCTCCTTAGTACGTACTGCGAATATACCGATAATAGAAAGAAGAATACCTACGGCCGCAATCAGCATTGGAGCTATAACAGCTTTGAACTGCATGGCCGTATCTCCCGTATGAATAAAGGCAGCAGCACCCAGAGCGGCAGTTGCCAGGATAGAGCCACAATAACTTTCATAGAGGTCTGCACCCATACCGGCTACATCGCCTACGTTGTCACCTACATTATCGGCAATCGTTGCAGGGTTACGCGGGTCATCTTCGGGAATACCGGCCTCAACCTTACCTACCAGGTCGGCGCCTACATCGGCAGCTTTCGTATAAATACCTCCACCTACACGGGCAAAGAGCGCTTGTGTGGAAGCACCCATTCCGAAAGTAAGCATGGTGGTAGTGATAATGCAGAGTTTATGAGTCGGAGTCAAAACATCTTCCGGTATAACCGCATTCAATAACAGATACCAGAAAGAAATATCGAGCAAGCCCAAACCCACTACGACCAGTCCCATTACCGCACCGCTACGGAAAGCAACACGCAATCCCGCATTCAGTGAGCTACGGGCAGCATTTGCTGTGCGTGCCGAAGCATACGTTGCCGTCTTCATACCGAGGAATCCGGAGAGGCCGGAGAAGAAACCGCCCGTCAGGAAAGCAATCGGTACCCAACGATTCTGTACATCGAAACCATAAGCCATAATAGCGAAAAGGATCACAAGTCCCAGAAATACCCAGCCAACTATCTTATACTGTTGTTTCAGATAAGACATCGCGCCTTTACGCACAGCGGCGGCAATCTTTATCATTTGCGGAGTACCCTCACTCTCTTTCATCATTTGCTTATGGAAATAATAAGCAAAGCAGAGAGCTAAAACGGAAGCGGCCGGAATCAGCCAGAAAAGCAAACTGTCCATGGTGTTAATCGTATTAAAAGGTTGATTGAAAGTCTAAAAGTATTGATTTGAAACGAAATAAGCAAAGGAATAAAAGAAAAATCAACTCATTCTATTAAATTTGCAGGCGAAAACCGTACCCGATTGAGCACCCATGTTGTAGTATAAGTAAAATCAATAAAAACAAAGGAATAATGAAACGCACAGATTTTACTTTTAGAAAGGTATGGATGATATACACAGTATATTTTCTTCTACTCTTTACCCCAACCGTAAATGCACAGCAAACATCCAGACTGGTCAGCCTGGAACTAAAAAACGAAAAGCTATCTGCCGCACTGAAACAGATAGAAAAGATGGGCGGCAAGAATATCCTTTTTGCCTATGAAGAGACGGAGAATTATCACGTAACAGCAAGTATCCGTAAACAGACGCAAGACGAAGCCATCCGCACAGTACTGAAAGGAAAACCTTTCAACTGTATCGAACGTACTGATTACTTCGTGATTCAGCGGAAGGGAAAAGATGGCAAGACTACCCAAGTACGCGGAACCATATACGGAGACCGAAATGAACCGTTAGCGTATGCCAACGTCATTCTGCTGGCAGCAGCTGATTCCGCCTTTATTACAGGATGCGTCACAGCGGAAGACGGTAGCTTTATCCTACCCGGCAACAATGAAAAAAAACATTTGCTGAAAGTAACCTACATAGGCTATCAACCCTTGACGCTTCCTTGCCAGCCGGAAAATGACATTCACCTGCAACCAGACGCACAAATGCTGAAAGAAGTGACCGTTACTGCCTCCCGTCCGCTGATGGAACGCAAGAATGGCGCTTTCGTTGCCAATGTAGCAGGAACACCGCTTTCTATGCTGGGCTCTGCAAGCGATATGATCGGTCACCTCCCTTTTGTCACCGGCTCGGACGGTAACTATACCGTTATCGGACGAGGTAAACCGGAGATCTACATCAATGGCCGAAAAGTACGCGACACCTCCGAACTAAACCAACTTCAGGCTAACGAAATACTCTCCGCTGAAATTGTAACCACGCCCGGAGCACGTTATTCCTCCAACGTGTCATCCGTTATCCGGCTACGTACCATCCGCAAGCGCGGGCAAGGTTTAAGTGCCAATGCCTACGCAGACTATACACAGGGACACTCGGCAAAAGGCAAACAAGGCGCCTCCCTAAATTATCGTACCGGCGGACTGGACATCTTTGTCAAAGGGCACTTCAATGAGTCGGACACATACTCCACCAGTCATACCCAACTGCAACTGAACACTTCCTCCGAATGGAAAAGCATATCTGACAACGTCAATCGTGCACATGATGCAAACTTCAATGGCGAAGTAGGTTTCAACTACGAACCGGATGACCACCAGTCTTTCGGTATACGCTATGTACCCAAAACCGGACTGGGCGATCAAGAGCTTTATTCGCAAGGTGAAACCGTGATGCTGCGGGACGGAGAAGAGGTAGATCGTCTTACATCCGACTCACACGGTCGCAAGCACACCAACTGGAATCATACCGTGAATGGCTATTATAACGGTACTTTCGGAAAATGGAACATCGACTTCAATGCCGACTACCTCTACGGTCGCTCCGGAGGTGGGCAGAAGGTAGACAACAATGGTGAAACAGATGCCTCATCCGACAGTGAAGTAAAAAACCGCCTGTATGCCGCTAAATTGGTGATTACGGCACCGCTTGGTCAAGGCAAACTCTCTTTCGGTACTGAAGAAACATTCACCGAACGCCACGACATCTTCAAACAAAGCGGTTTCTCCAATGATGCCGATAACCGCATCAAACAGTCCATCGCCTCTGCCTTTGCCGATTATTCCATAGAACTCGGGCAGTTCAACCTGACGGCAGGGTTGCGCTATGAATATCAAAAAACGGATTATTACGAATCAGATATCTATAAAGAAGAGAAAAGTCCTTCTTATCATGACTTAATACCCATAGTCAGTATTTTCTATAAAAAGGAAGACTGGAATATCGGTCTGTCCTATCGTATGATGAAGCTTAATCCCAGTTACAGCATGCTGTCCAGTACCATCAGTTACCAAAGCAAGTACCAATACCACAACGGAAATCCTGAACTGGAACCGCAAAAGCATAATGCCTTCTCATTGGAAGGGGGCTGGAAATGGATCAATGCCAGTTTATACTTCGATCATGCACGAAACATGTACACCACTTATGCCAAACCCTATGATGATGCAAAGCACCCCGGCGTAGTATTGTGGACAATGGCAAGCATCCCCAACTCCTATGCATACGGAGGCGCCTTGGTACTCTCCCCAAAGTTCGGCTGGTGGCAACCGCAATTTACGGCCAGCCTGTTCTGGTTCCAGTCCAACGCCCGTTCACTGAATATTCAGCCTCTTTGGAATGAGGTGCAACCGGATTTCATTTTGAATAACAGCTTTACATTACCTCGTGGCTGGTTTCTCAATATAAAAGGAAGACTCGCATTTGGTGCAAAGCAAAGCTATGCCATCAAAAAAACAGAAGGGACTGTAGATGCGCAACTTACCAAATCTTTCCTGAAAGACCGTGCGTTGCGCGTCTCGCTGGTAGCGAATGATATATTTCGTACAGGTACCTATCACTTTCGTGTATATGGCGACCGTACCTACAACGAGTTTGAAAATTATGCCGACAAACAACGTTTCGGCATACGCCTCAACTATCAGTTCAATGCCACTAAGAATAAATATAAAGGTAAAGGTGCCGGAGAAAGTGAAAAAGGACGTCTTTAAGCATTGCAGTAAACGAGGGATAAAGGATAATCCTTACCTTTGCAGACTAAAAAAAGAATCGGAGAATGTCCTTGTTTCATAAAAAAGACACAAAAAGAGAAGTTTTCGGACAGATGTTCACGGAGCTATATCCCCGTCTGGTGCGCTACGCCACCCAACTATTGGGCGACGGAGAAGAAGCCCGTGATATTGTGGGTAGTGTGATGGAGCAGGCGTGGAAACAATTCGAAAAGCTGGAACCGGAAAACCGAGGAGCCTGGCTTTACACTGCCGCACGTAACGCCTGCCTTAACCGTCTGAAGCATCTGCAAGTAGAAGCCACCAACCTGGAAGCGTTACGCGAAGCCACTCGTATGGATGTAGCGACCGACTATCGGGAACATGAACGACTACTACAACAAGCGGAAAGCATTGCCCGCAACCTACCGGAACCAACCTGCACGGTATTGCGGCTCTGCTATTATGAACATAAAACCTATCGGGAAGTAGCCGAACAGCTTGGCATCAGTCCCGACACCGTAAAGAAACATATATCCAAAGCTTTGCGTACCTTGCGCGAAGCTATGACCCTGAAAGGAGGAAACCGATGATGGAAGAGAGAAAAGAAAATGATTTCAAGATGGATACTGAAGACCTCAGATTACTGAATGCCTTCGGAGAAGCGCTCGGAGACTTACCTTCGGAAGAAGAAACCCGCGCGGCATGGAATGCTTTTGCCTCCCGGCAAGACGCCCAGAAACGCAGACGCATCATACAGATGTGGACTTCCGGCATTGCAGCTGCCATCGTAGTGCTGGTAGTGCTTATCGTGCCCCGTATTACCAACGAAGACACGATTCAAGATATTGAAATCTTTGCGGCCCTGGATGTCCCCGAAGCAATCATCACCTCAGAGAGCAATGGTAGGATTACTCTTTCGACTCCCCCAGCCACTACCACGCAAATCATCCTGGACGATGGTACACAGGTTACGCTCAACGCCAATTCCCGCCTGGAATATCCTAAACAATTCCCGGCAGAGGGGACCCGTGAAGTCCATCTGACAGGAGAAGCACGTTTCGAAGTGGCAAAAGATAGTGCACGCCCTTTCATTGTTTCTTCCGGTAAGATGCAGACACAGGTATTGGGCACGGTATTCGATGTAAATGCCTATCCGGGAAAAGTAGCGGCAGTTACTTTATTTCAGGGGCGCGTCCGCGTCAGCGATGAGAAACAAACACAGCAGAAAGACATATTGCCCGGACAGCAAGCTATATTGTCTGAAGATAATGGTTTCACCATATCCGAAGCACAACTCACCGCAACGGAAGGATGGACCAAAGGAGAGTTCAGCTTCGATGATGCCGAACTGGCGGAGATTATGAAGTCTGTAGGCACATGGTATAACACCAGTATCATCTTTCATTCGCCCGACTTGCTGAAACAACGCATCCATTTCCGCTTCCCGCGAACAACTTCTTTAGAAGAAGTAGTGCAAGCGCTCAATGATCTGGGAATAGCCAAACTGGAGCAAAAAAAGGGAAAAGTAATCATCAGCGATTATTCTCCCAAGCATTGATACGCAGAGGAAGAGCTTTTCGGCTCTTCCCCCTGTATTTATTATTCTACTGTCACAGCCGTACCGCAAGCGGTTACCATCAGCATACTACCGCTTCCACCTACAGTTTCATAGTCCAAATCCACGCCAATCACAGCATTGGCTCCGAGAGCTCTGGCGTGTTCCTGCATTTCACGCAGGGCGATATCTTTCGCTTCGCGCAGCACTTCCTCATAAGAGCCGCTACGTCCGCCCACTACATCGCGGATACTGGCAAAAAAGTCACGGAATACATTGGCACCGATAATCGTCTCGCCTGAAACGATACCGTAATAGCGGGTGATACGTCCACCCTCGATAGTTGGTGTTGTTGTTACTAACATAATCTTTCTCTATTTATTTAAGTTATTTGCACCCTATTAGACGCATGAATAGGGCGAAAAGTTGCAATGGCGAGAGCTTTTATACCTCTTCATTATAATAAAAAAACAAAAAAGAGAGCACCTATATATGAGCAAAGTCAGCATTTATCTATCTTTGTGCCGAAGAAATGGAAACAAAGCATTTTATATTTAAAATAATGATGTATCTGGTCGTAGTGCTTTTTGCTCTGCAACCAGAAGATTATAATTCCTTTTCCGAAAACGAACCTCCCTTTCTTTGCATCGAACAAAATGAGCATCATTCGCCTGAAGAGTTTAACGATGAAGCTGTTATCTCACGTACACTTTCTTTAAACCGTGCGCGTAAGCTCTGTGCAGAGACTACGACTACTTATACTTTCTCTACTGAGAACACTAATTTATATCAATATAGTGACGGCAGCCAACCGTACAACCTCAGGAGCGTATATTCACCCGAACGCTCTCTACTTTGTATATATCGGCTTTAGCACAAGTCCTTCTATTACCGTATTTTTATATTCTATCCGGGACGAATCATACATTCGTTCCGCTATGTCTAATTAATAAACTTATATATGGGACTTGTTTTATTATACTTAACCCTCGCATTAGCTTTATCATTTTTATGCTCCATTCTTGAAGCAGTTTTGTTATCTACCCCAATGTCGTACATCTCCACCAAAGAGAAAACACACGGGAAAAGCGCTATCTTATTAAAGAAGTTCAAACAAGACATCGACCGGCCTATTGCTGCCATATTATCCTTGAACACCATTGCCCACACCGTGGGTGCTGCCGGTGTAGGTGCCGAAGCAGTAAAGATATTCGGAGAAGCTTACTTCGGTGTAATCTCCGCCATACTGACTATTTTAATCCTCGTTCTCTCAGAGATCATTCCTAAAACGATAGGCGCCTGCTACTGGCGCACACTGGCACTTCCATCAGCCCGTATCATTAATTTCCTTATTATCATCTGTTATCCCCTGGTGTGGTTATCCGAGCTGATTACCCGTCTGTTTTCTTCCGGCAAACAAGAATTATCCGTAAGCCGCGAAGAGGTTTCGGCTATGATTTCCATCGGGGTAGAAGAAGGTGTTTTCCAGATGAAAGAAAACAAGATGATACAAAACCTCATTAAACTGGATAAAGTAAAATCACAATCCATTATGACTCCTCGTACTGTAGTAGCAACAGCTCCCGAAAGTATGTCTCTGAAAGAGTTCTATCAGGATGGAAAGTATAAGTTTTACTCTCGTATCCCAATCTATAATGATAGTGAAGATTATATCACAGGATATGTGTTGCGGCAGACTGTACTCGAAAAGTTAGCAGAAGACAGATTCGATATGTGTCTGAAGGATGTGGCCCGCCCTATCCTTTCCTTCCCGGAAAATAGTTCTGTTTCCACGGTCTGGGAACAGATGCTTGAAAAAAAAGAGCATATTTCAATCTTGATTGATGAATATGGCTGCTTCTGGGGAATTGTCACAATGGAGGATATTATCGAAACAGCCTTAGGTTTTGAGATTGTGGATGAAAAAGACTCCGTAACGGATATGCAGAAGCTGGCACGGGATAAGTGGCAGAAGAAGCTGGCGGAGGTACAGGTAGGATAAACGCCCCTTAATCCATTCATACTTCAAAAAAGGGGATGTATTCAGAAGTCTGGCGCATCCCCTTCTTATCAGTAGTAGTGAATCACTCCACCACCTTATCAGATAGTGTCACTCCACTCTCATTAAATGCATCTATGGAAAACTGATACTCCATATCTGTCCTAAAAAGACGTCCTTCAAAGCTATTGGTATAAACCATCTTTGAATAATTCATGTGCTCCTTATCTATTCCCCAACGAACAATATAACCGGTAGCATTCTTATCAGCATTCCACGTCAGACGATAAATACGCTTATCCTTCGAATCACGTTGCACCTTAAGGCCCGAAGCCTTTTGGGGAAGCGCACTACTGGCATTACCGAATACACGAAAATCGTAGAGTGAGAAGTTCCCCGGAACCGCTTTTGTATTCGTGATACGAATAAAACGAGTCTGTACAGGCTTATCCAATACAATCAGATCATGAGGTCTATCTTCCTGATTGGCGGTATAGTCCACAAGCATTTGCCATTCGGCACCATCCGACGAGTATTCTATCTTATAGCGATAACAGTATGTATCAGGACCGAGAAGCATGAAATTATGGTCAGCCAGATTCACTTGAATGGCTCGCACCTCCATAGTCTTTCCCAAATCGACCTCCCACCATTCTCCTGGTTTACCGGAAGAAGCAGCCCACCAGCTTTCCACTTGTTCATCGTTCGCGCAAGATGCTTCATATTGGGGAAGCTCGGACGAAGCGGTTACTTTTTTACCATGCGACAATACGTTCCAACCCAACGAACAATTGTCTTTACTGAAATCAACCTTTTCTGTAGGAATAGCATATGGATAATCCGTCCACACCGTATGGGTATACATACGGTCATCATCGCCAAAATAAACAGGGAATAAGCCGAGACGACGTTCAAAATTCTGTCGGCGGGAAATCTTCATGGTTGCCACATGCCAGTAGTTACCATATTTATCTTTGAAAGTATGTCCATGTCCCGCACCGGCAATGAATCCTCCCGGTTTGAAAGAAAACGGTGAAGCATCGACACATTCAAAAGGGCCAAGCGGATGGTCGGAGATATAAACAGCATCACTATAAGTACGGAACTGCGTGCCAGGAGTAGCATATTGCAAATAATACTTGCCTTTCCATTTAATGACACACGGGCCCTCATTCCATCCGGTTCTTCCCGTTTCATTATTGTCGCCTTCCACTTCCCATCCAAATTCTGCGGGACGATGCATAATCAACGGTTTACGCTCTCCGATACTCTTGAACTTATTTTTAGGATCAACCTCCACTCCCATAATCGGTTTGCTATTCGAGCATCCCCAATATAGGTAAACTTTACCGTCATCATCCTTAAACCATGACACGTCCGTTCCTCCCTGAGCATTCGGATCCACTTCTACCTGCTCCCAATTATCCACTTCTGGATTATTGGTCTTGAATATCCTGACATCACCTTTGGTGAAGAAATAAAGTTCATCATCATATACCATTGCAGTAGGAGCATAATTCTCTATATTCGTAATCGTCCTGCAACGAATATAGTTCCAATGACACAAGTCGGGCGAACTCCAGTAGCCGCCCGATTTGGAAGCAAACAGATAATACCTTCCCTTGAAGTATTCAATCACAGGGTCAGCAGCTTCACGGCGACTGTTCCCGTCTATCATAAAGCGATAGTTCAGATTCATCGGATTAGCTACTATTAGTTTGGGCCGATCTCCATCACTTGCATGCAAGCTACTTGTCAGGCAGAATATAGCCAAAGACAAGATTGATAATAGTTTTCTTCTCATAAGTTTAATAATTAAAAAGCACCTTAGTCAACAGGTTTAATTCATTAATGATTATGGCACAAAAGTAGCAGTGAAGAGAAAAATAGACTTGCACTATTTACCACTTCACGTATAAATTTTCGTCATGGGCAAAAAGTGCACTTAAAAACGGAAAGAAAGATGATCCGGCAAATGCTACTGGCATATTTGATCCTTGTACTCTGTAGGAGTACAATTCATCGTAGTTTTGAATACGCGACTAAAATATTGAGGTGATGAGAAACCACACATATATGCTATCTCGGAAACTGTATATTCACCGGAATCGAGCAATTGCACCGAACGCTTGATACGCATGTCTTTCACAAAATCAATCGGAGAAACACCTAATAGTGACTTTATCTTACGATAGAACATGGTGCGCCCCATTCCTATCGAATCAGAAAGATCTTCCATCCTAAAATCAGGATTTGCCAGATTAGACTCCACATTCTGAATAACTTTACTGATAAATTCTTCATCAAAATGAGTAATTTGCGGCAATGAAGGAGATAAATCTCCCAGTTCAATTGTCTTCTCTTGTCCGGAGGAGTGCCCAACAGGAAACTTCTTCCCCGCCAACAGATAGTCTTTAAGGAAAGCCCGTTGCTGAAGAAGCGATTTCAACTTTGCCCGCAGATATGCCGAACTGAATGGTTTCGTGATATATTCATCGGCTCCATATTCCAATCCCTGAATTCTATCTTCCAACGAAGCTCTTGCCGAAAGAAGGATTATTGGGATATGGCTGATCGAATGATTGTTTTTAATGGAATTTAGCAATGTAATACCATCCATCTCCGGCATCATTACATCACTTACTACAATATCAGGAATTTCGGCAATTACTTTTTCCAAGCCAGCCTTTCCATTTTCTGCCTCCAGCACATGATATTCTTTCTGGAGTATATGCACAATAAAATGCCTCAACTCGTCATTATCCTCCACCACTAAGACTGTGAAACTCTTTTGTTCTACCTCTTCCGTTGCAATAGTTTCTGTTGCAGGCAGAGAGCACTTCCCATCATCCAACACAAATTCAGCATTTGAATCGTTGCGATAAACATCCACCGACAGAGGAAGAGAAACGATAAACGTACTCCCCTCTCCTAAAGTTGTGTTGACATTAATCTTTCCATGCATCAGTTCTACCAAATCTTTCACCAAAGATAGACCAATGCCCGTAGACAAGGACGACTGTGTACTCCCCAGTGTTTCGAAACGGTCAAAGAGTTTCCCTAATTTATGATAGTCAATTCCCTTTCCTTCATCTTTCACCTGAACGAGGACCACATCTGCCTGTAATTCTATAATCAGAGAAATCGACTTTCCACGTGGCGTATATTTGAAAGCGTTCGATAACAAATTGAATATAATCTTCTCAAACTTATCTAGATCGGTATATATATTAATATTCTCTTCATGTGCTACAAAACGAAAATCGATACCTGATTGATTCGCCATAACCGCAAAACTCTCATATACCTTCCGCGACAAGGGCACTATGTCTGCCTGCTCAATATATAATTTCATCTTGTGGTTTTGTATCTTACGAAAATCCAACAACTGATTAATCAATTGCAGCATACGTTCTGTATTACGTTTTGCCACTTGCATATTGACTGTTCCTCCGGGCGAGAGCTGCTCTTGCTTCAAGACCTCTTCGATAGGCCCTTCTATCAAAATGAGAGGAGTGCGCAACTCATGCGATACATCGGTGAAAAAACGCAGCTTCATGTTCGTCAGTTGTTTCTCAAAATTTATCTTTTTGCGTAATCCCCATATATATATGATTATACCCGACACAAAGGTCAGCGCGATAAGAAACAGAACAAAATAGAACAACCATGCCCAACCCGTTTCCCAGAAAGTAGGCTGAACCTTAATATAAAGCACCCGCACATTATCTACCCACACACCATCACTATTCGTTGATTTCACTTCCAGACCAATATCTCCGGCAGGGAGGTTTGCCAAAGTGGCAGAACGGTTATTTCCAATATATATCCAATCATCACTTAATTCAGGAATGCGATAAGCATATTTCAGGTTAGCCGGCTTGGTGAAATCCAGCGCAGCAAAAGATACAGTGATGCTTCTTTCTTCTTTTTGGAGTATCAACGTGTCGTTCACTATTGAATGTTGGGTGGATATACCACCCCGCCGTTGAATATCTACCCCCGTAAAAACCAGATTCGGAGTATAGAGACTCTTTTTCAATCGTTTCAGGTCAACACGCAAAGCCCCTTCACTACATCCCAGATACATATTTCCTGCACTGTCTATTACAGGCGGAAGTTCTGTCAATATCAGATCTGTATTAGTATTGAAATCGTCATAGGCTTCAAAGTTAGGACCATCAGGCACAAACTTGCAGATAAAACTTTCAAAAGTAATCCATAACTGCCGTTCATTGTCTTCAGTCACAGCAAAGGCCATATCTGAAGGCAGACCATTCTTCTTGTTATAATGAAAGAAGGACAGTTCGTCAGAAAGTAAGTTACTAGACTGGATTTGGCTGATTCCTCCCCCATAGGTGGTAATATATATCTTTCCCGCAGAAGATTCCATAATGTGCATCACATCATTATCACTCAAGCTGTTCGGACGCACCGCTTCCGAACTGTTATGATAGAAGCAGACATCTTCCGGATTACCGAATTCCGAAGAAAAAGACAGTAGCCCATCAGTAGTTCCTACCAGAATCATACCATTGGATAGCGAACACACTGTACGCACGCGTTTGCAAGCCTCCTGAGGATAGTTCTTTAACTGATTGTCGGGATTCACAAAGCACAAGTTCGCCCCCGCTCCTATTGCCAGATTCAGGCCCCCGCCATAAGTACCTATCCAGATATGCCCATGGCGATCTTCTATGATAGAAAACACCGAATTACTATTAATACTGCTTTGCTTATTTTCATCAGACTTATATTGTGTCAGCCGATAACCTTCTCCTTCAGGTATACCCACAAATAAACCATTGTTTCTGGTTCCAATCCATAGGCGCCGGTATTTGTCTTCAAGAAAGGCATAAACATTGGCTCCAAACTTCACCGAAGGATCTTTCACCAGCTGCCCGTCACGCCGGAGGTTTCCACAATAATGCCGTTCTTTATCATATACCTGTACAATACCATCTCTAGCCGAAACCCATATCCGTTGGCGGGAATCTATAAACAATCCTCTGACTCCCACGCCATCAGTAGAACGGATATAGTCATAATTCTTATCAGAAAATGCGATACGATCTACTCCGAACTCACGGCACAACCAAATATTTTTGTGATAATCAATAAAGAACGTACGGCTGGGTTCGACATACATACTTTTATTGCCTTTATCTAATGTATAGGCTAACTCAAAAGTTTCTTTTTGAGGATTGTAATAAGAGAGAAAACCATCTGACGGATAAGCCCATATATTGCCGGATTCATCCTCGTGTATAAAGCACATACCCCGAAATTCCGATTTGGGATAATCCAGAAATACAATTTTAGGATGATATATATCACATTTCAGAATGTGTCCCTGGGAGTTCAGACACCAAATAGTGCCATCGGAAGACTGATAAACATAGTCAGGATTCAAATTTTCCTGTTTATCATCCAGTTCAAGTAATTCACAAGATTCATTTTCCGGATTATAAATCAGGATGGCACGTTCCATAAAGACGGCCAATCGCCCATCCTTCAGGGCAAGCAGTTGGCGTATACGCCTGACAGGGTATGAAAGTTGAAGAGATTGCAAACCTGTTTCAGGGGTATAACTCATCAGTCTCTCTCCGGTATTTGCTATGAATAACCTGCCATTCATTAAGGCTGTAAATCGAAAAGATACATTTCCCGAAATCTCTGCATTGCCGTAAACAAAATATCCCTGATCGGTGAATATCCATTCGCCATGAGCGTCATCCTGCACCACTGAGAAAAAACGATTACCGATTTTATACTTGAGACGATTCCCTAAATAAACCACACCGTCTTTTTCTTTATATCGATTCGTATCTATTCTCCACAGTTCCTCTTGACGGTTAATGACCCATACGACCCCATTAGGCAGAGCAACCATATCAGAAACATGCTCACAGACCTTTATGCCCGGATGATAAGAGAAAATGTCTTCGAATATTTCTTCCTGAATATCAAATAGATAGATGCGATTATCATAACTTTCACACAAAAGTGTATGATTTCCTCCTTGCACCAACTTTAACAATCGGTTATATTTCAGCTTTACCTTGTCAGTTGGATAGGTCTTATAGTTTTTGAAAGTATAACCGTCAAACTTTTCCAGTCCATTCCATGTTGCCAGCCAAATATATCCATCTTTGTCTTGCAAAACACTCTGTACTGTATTTTGTGAGAGTCCATCCTTTACCGAATAGTGCCTGATATTAATCAATCCTTGTGCAACGGTCGACATTGCTACCATTCCAAGTGCACATAGAGTGATTAGTATTTGTTTCAGCCACATATTCATAGTATAATGATAAAGGACAATAATAACAATCAAAAATACCAATAACTGTATAACCCTTTACACAAGCTACCGGATCAAAACATCTTGCTGACACGTTCGATACCTGCCACCAAAACATCGATCTCTTCTTTCGTATTATAGATTCCAAAGGAAGCACGCACTGTTCCTTCTATGCCGAGGCGTTGCATCAGCGGTTGGGCGCAATGGTGTCCTGTACGTACGGCAATACCGAGACGATCGAGCAATGTGCCCATATCGAAGTGATGAATATCACCCACAAGGAAAGAGATGACACTCCCTTTCTCAGCAGCTTCACCAAAGATGCGCATACCAGGGATTGTTTTCAATCGCTGTGTGGCATATTCCGTCAATTCATGCTCATAAGCGGCAATCTTATCCATGCCAATGGCAGAAACATAATCGAGAGCTTTCGCCAGTCCCGTAGTACCGATATAGTCAGGAGTACCGGCTTCGAACTTAAACGGCAATTCATTGAAGGTAGTACGTTCAAAAGATACATGCTTTATCATCTCACCGCCACCTTGATAAGGAGGTAACTTATCCAACCATTCTTCCTTACCATAAAGCACGCCCACACCGGTAGGCCCATACACTTTATGACCGGAGAATACAAGGAAATCAGCGTCCAGATCTTTCACATCCACTGCCATGTGAGGAATGGATTGTGCCGCATCTACCAGGAAAGGTACATCATGATTATGGGCAATCTTAATCATTTCCTTGATAGGATTGACCGTACCCAAAACATTGGACACATGTACCACGCTCACAATCTTCGTTCGGTCAGTGAAAAGCTTCTCGTATTCATCCATCAGAAGTTCACCGCGATCGTTCATCGGAATAACTTTCAGATTGATGCATTTCCGTTCAGCCAGCAGTTGCCAGGGGACAATGTTACTATGATGTTCCATTACGGAAACAATCACTTCATCACCCGGATGCAGGAATGCTTCGCCAAAACTGGAGGCTAACAGATTAATGCTTTCCGTAGTTCCCCTTGTAAATACGATTTCATTTATAGAACCGGCATTGATGAACTTTCGCACTGTCTCTCGACTTGCCTCGTGCAGTTCCGTTGCCTGTTGTGACAGAAAGTGTACGCCACGATGCACATTGGCATTGACAGAATAATATTCATCCGTTATGGCATCCACCACACAACGTGGCTTCTGTGTCGTCGCCCCATTATCCAAATAAACCAATGGTTTGCCGTACACTTCACGGGATAGTATCGGAAAATCGGCTCTTATCTGTTGAATATCATACATGTTGTTTAGGTATTAATATATTCTCACTTGCATATCGCACAGCCCTGGCACTTATTCAGTTCACCACGGAAACGTTTCTCAACCAAGAGATGTAAGCGATCTTTCAATGCATCCAGACGGATGGTATCGATTACTTCGTTCACGAAGGCAAACATCAGCAATAAGCGGGCTTCACGTGCCGGAATACCGCGCTGGCGCATATAGAAAAGTGCATTTTCGTCCAACTGACCAACGGTAGCGCCATGACTACACTTTACATCATCGGCATAAATTTCCAGTTGCGGTTGCGTATACATACGTGCCTCACGGGTAGCGCAAAGGTTCCGGTTCGTCTGTTGCGAATTGGTATGTTGCGCATCCGGGCGCACTAATACCAAACCGGCAAATGCACCGACTGACTGGTCATCGAGCACATACTTGAAAAGTTCATTGCTCGTGCAGTTAGGTACGGCATGATCGATACTTGTATTATTGTCTACATGCTGATTCTTATCTGCAATGGCCATACCGCAAAGATTGATTTCGGCACCTTCACCTGCCAGCAATACTTCGGTGGTGTTGCGGGAAGTGCCGTTATGCAAGGTCATGCCATTCAGCAATACATTGCTGTTGGCTTCCTGCTTCACATACATATTGCTGATACGTACGGTACTTGTATGCGTTTCTTCCAGTTCGTAAAGGTCAAAGACAGCATTCTCACCGACGAATACTTCTATCACCTGGGTTGCCAGGAAATTCACGGCATCCATGGCATGATCACACACCAGCATACGCGCCTGTGCGCCATCTTCCAATACAATCAATACCCGGCGGTTCACCAGGAAGTTCACGTCACCACGCAGGATGTTTACCAACTGAATGGGACGTTCCAAAGCGACGTTCTTAGGTATATACAACAGCACACCGTCTTGTGCAAAAGCGGTATTGAATGCTGTCACTCCGTCTTTTGAAGTATCTGCCAGCTTGCCATAGTACTTCTTTACCAATTCCGGATGCTTCGCCGCCATCTCCTTCAAACTACCGAAGATAACTCCTTCGGGCAGATGTGAAGCAGGTAGCGCTTTATTGTAAAAAGCATCGTTCACTACAAAGTACAGAGAGGTACTCATATTGGGTACGTCACATTTGAATACTTCATAGGGATTTACCGGAATATCCAAGCGGTTCAGGTTCAACCCATAGTCCGGTTCAAAGAACTTGCTGACATCGGTATATTTATATTTCTCCTGTTTGCGGGTAGGAAAGCCAAGCCGCTCAAAGTCGGCAAACGCAGTCGCACGAGGGGTATTCATCACCTCGGTGCTGTGCTGGCATATCATCGCTTCCGTCTGGGAGAAAAGATCTATGTATTGTTGTTCTGCATTCATCTTATATATATTTTTAGGCGCGGATTACGCGGATTACACGGATTCATTTAGTAAAGACTTTACGTTTAAACTCTGCACTATGACCAAAGTTCAATAATAATCCAACTTCCAGTCCAGTTGCTTTTAAATAGTTAATCAATTGCCATTCATGTTCTACTCTCAATGCCTGTACAGCTTTTAATTCAAGAATAACTCTGTTTTCAACTAACATATCAGCAATATATCTACCAACAGTTTCACCTTTATAGTGAACTAAAATTTCTTTTTGACACTCTACCTTCATGCCCCTATAACACAATTCTTTATAAAGAGCATTTTGATAAACCTGTTCCAAAAAGCCAAAGCCTAATATTTTATGTACTTCATAAAAGGCCTTTATAATCTCATGTGTTAGTTCCTCATGCAACATAATCCGCGTAATCCGCGCCTAATTAATTACTCTCCTAGTTCCTTCTTAATCCAGTCATACCCCTTCTCTTCCAGTTCCAGAGCCAATTCCGGTCCCGCAGTCTTCACGATACGACCTTTGTAAAGCACATGTACAACGTCAGGTTTGATATAATCCAGTAGGCGTTGGTAGTGGGTGATGACAATGGTACTGTTCTCCGGTGTTTTCAACTTGTTCACACCTTCGGCTACGATACGCAAAGCATCGATATCCAACCCGGAATCCGTTTCATCCAGAATACTTAATTTCGGTTCCAGCATCGCCATCTGGAAGATTTCATTCCGCTTCTTCTCTCCACCGGAGAAACCTTCATTCACCGAACGGTTAGCCAGTTTATTGTCCAGTTCCACAATGGCACGCTTTTCACGCATCAATTTCAGGAACTCGCTTGCACTGAGAGCGGGCAGATGGTTGTATTTACGTTGCTCATTCACCGCTGCACGCATAAAGTTAACCATACTCACACCCGGAATTTCTACCGGATACTGGAAGCTGAGAAAGATACCCTCGTGACTACGGTCTTCCGGTGAAAAGTCCAACAGGTTCTTACCGCAGAAAGTCACGCTTCCCTTCGTCACCTCAAAGGCAGGATTACCTACCAATACAGCCGAAAGAGTACTCTTTCCGGAACCGTTCGGTCCCATAATAGCATGCACCTCACCTGCTTTTACCGACAGGTTGATGCCTTTCAATATCTCTTTGCCATTTACACTGGCATGCAGGTCTTTTATCTCTAACATCTTTATATTTACTATTAGACTATTTACAATTTACTATTTAATGTCACTTCTCCACTATTCACTATTACTACCGACCTTTTACTTATCTACCATTCATCTGCCGATTGTGCAGCAAAATAGTAAATAGTAAATCGTCTAATAGTAAATCACCCTACGCTGCCTTCCAGCGAAATAGCCAACAACTTCTGAGCCTCTACCGCAAACTCCATAGGCAGCTTATTAAGCACTTCCTTAGCATAACCGTTCACAATCAGCCCTACTGCATCCTCCGTAGAAATTCCACGCTGGTTGCAATAGAAGATCTGGTCTTCATTGATCTTGCTGGTAGTCGCCTCATGCTCCACAACCGCCGTCTCATTATGGATATCCATATACGGGAAGGTATGCGCACCACATTTATCACCCAGCAACAGAGAATCGCACTGACTATAGTTACGCGCATTGTCCGCCTTTTGAGCTACACGCACCAGACCACGGTAAGAGTTCTCACTATGTCCGGCAGAGATACCTTTGCTGACAATGGTACTGCTGGTATTCTTACCCAGATGAATCATCTTCGTACCCGTATCCGCCTGTTGGTAGTTATTCGTCACCGCCACACTGTAGAATTCAGCCGAGGAATTATCTCCAGTCAGAATGCAGGAAGGGTATTTCCACGTAATAGCTGATCCCGTCTCCACTTGTGTCCAGGAAAGTTTACTGTTCGCACCTTTGCAGTTACCACGTTTCGTAACAAAGTTATAAACACCGCCTTTACCTTCGGCATCACCCGGATACCAGTTCTGTACGGTACTGTACTTCACCTCCGCACGCTCGTGCACCACAATCTCCACAATAGCGGCATGCAACTGGTTCTCATCGCGCATCGGAGCCGTACAACCTTCCAGATAGGAAACATACGAATCATCATCCGCCACAATCAGTGTCCGCTCAAACTGACCTGTATTACGCGCATTGATACGGAAATACGTGGACAACTCCATCGGGCAGCGTACTCCTTTCGGGATATATACAAACGAACCGTCGGAGAATACCGCCGAGTTCAGTGCGGCAAAGAAGTTATCACGGTATCCCACTACGGAACCAAGATACTTCTGCACCAAATCCGGATGCTCACGTACGGCTTCACTAATGGAACAGAAAATAATTCCTTTCTCCATCAACGTTTCCTTAAACGTAGTTTTCACAGATACGGAGTCCATCACGGCATCCACTGCCATGCCACTCAACGCCATCTGTTCTTCCAAGGGGATGCCCAGCTTATTGAAGGTTTTTATCAACTCTGGGTCTACTTCATCCATGCTCTTAGGCGCGTCTTTCTTCTTCGCCAACGGATCAGCATAGTAGGAAATAGCCTGATAATCTATCTCAGGAATACGGAGATGTGCCCATGTAGGCATCTCCATCGTCAACCAGTGACGATATGCTTTCAGACGGAACTCCAACAGCCATTCCGGCTCGTTCTTCTTCGCAGAGATCAGCCGTACAACATCTTCATTCAGCCCACGCTCAATGACTTCCGTATGTACATCGGTGGTGAAGCCGTACTTGTACTTCTCCTGCGTTAGTTCCTTTACATATTTATTGGGTTCTTCGGGTTGCATTATGTATTAAGTATATATTGTTCTGTAACTTCTTTTGCAGCCGGGAAAAACATTCCCGCGAACGACTCTATAGGATAATATAACACGGATTCCTCCTTCATTGTTCTATCAATCATCGTATTATCCGAGTCGATAAACTCGACAACACAGATAAGCAGACTCACCAGCAGCAGAAACTTCAACGCGCCCAGTCCGGCACCCAGCCATCGGTTCAGCCAACCGAGCGAGACTGCTTCCATCGCCTTCGTCAGCAAAACCGCTACCAGCAGGAACAACAACGGAACCACTATCCAGATTACGACAAACGCCAATATCTGTGCAAACGTCATAGAGTCCGTTATCTTAGAAAAGACTCTCTCCGCTACCGACACATACAGTGCTTTTGCAGCCAGCAATCCAACAATCAATCCGAGGATGGATGCCAGTTGCTTGATGAAGCCTTTTATAAAACCGATGACTGCTCCCGCACCAATCACCACTAATAAGATGATATCTATTATTGTCATAACTATATCTAAAAAAGACACGGATTACACGGATAAGCACGGTTTTTCTTTTAAACCAATCCGTGAAATCCGTGTAATCCGTGTCTAAAAGATTATTTCGCTTACAGAGTCTGTTTTACTTCTATTTCTTCGTAAGATTCGATCATATCGCCTACCTTGATATCGTTGCAGTTCGTCAGGCTGATACCACACTCGAAGTTGGTACCTACTTCCTTCACGTCATCCTTGAAAC